>Ga0335073_10001562_pt1 | contig 30759 bp, 25 predicted proteins | sample Lox_Sample_22_FD_207093 | JGI IMG/M metagenome (GOLD analysis project Ga0335073, IMG submission 207093) | Soil microbial communities from Loxahatchee National Wildlife Refuge, Florida, United States - Lox_Sample_2.2 | ecosystem: Environmental > Terrestrial > Soil > Wetlands | place: USA... | reverse complement strand
GCAAGTCTATGTTCGATTCAGCTTCAAAAACGCGTTCTATAACGAGTTCAACAACGCCGGCAGTGTCACTCCCTCGGGAGTTCTTCTGCCCAACGACCAGGCCCACGACCAAAACCGCAGCTTCGTGGCTTCCTACAACTATTCCATCACTCCCACGCTGGTCAACGAATTCCGCTTCGGGTTCGCCAACTACAACGAGAACGACACTTTCCCGATCGAGGGAGCTACAGCCCTTAGTCAGCTCGGACTGAACTTCAATCATCCGATTGGCATCGCTGCGCATCCCAAGGCCGATGCCTTCCCGACTTTTGCTTTCGGCGACGGTTCGGTAACCAATATCGGTCAGGACCGGGTGGGAACGACAATCTCCGGGAACGTCCAGTTCACCGACAACATCACCAAGATCATCGGCAAACACACGCTGCGATTCGGAATGGATGCGCGCCGAGAGCATTTCAATTCCTTGATGTACTTCCTGCCATCCGATGACTTCGGCAACTTTGGTTTCAGCGGCACCCTTACCAACTACTCCTTTGGCGACTTTCTGCTCGGGTTGCCGACCCCGTCCTACTTTGCCGCAATCGGCCCGCAAATGGATGCGCGCTCAGTCCACTGGGGGGTCTACGGCCAGGACACATGGGAGATGAACCGCCATCTAACGGTCAATTTCGGCTTGCGCTGGGAACTGCTTCCGCCGTTTGTGGAGTCGAACGGCGATATCGCCACTTACCTCATCAAGGGAAGCAACGTGACCGTTGTCGTTCCCGACAAGTTCGCTTCTTTCGTTGCAACCAATCCCCTCTATCAGCAGCTATACACGGGCTTTAAACAGGGGATCAACGCATGTGGGATTGCGAATCAAAGTCAGAATCTTCCGTGTTCGAGTATCGAAACCGCGAGCCAGGCCGGGCTTCCGCAGGGCCTTCGCGATTGGAACTGGCGAGATTTTGATCCCCGCGTGAGCTTCGCCTGGCGTCCATTTAATAACGACAAGACGGTGATTCGCGCCGGTGCTGGCATCTTTACCATGACCACGCTTGGACCTATGTCTTTCAACAGCGGCATCATTGCCCTTTCAGACCTGCTCACCTACAACAATTCCGTCTCGAACGGCGTGGCAGCGTTCCAGTTTCCATACACCTCTCCTCTGAACGCGCAGGTGGCGATCGGCGGCGACGACTTCGAGGAGGCAAACGATCCACACTGGAAAGATCCCTCGTCGGCACAATGGAACCTGACAATCGAGCGCGAGTTGTCATCCAATACCTCGGTCCGGCTTAGCTACACCGGCCAAAGCACCTACCATCTTCCCATCACGGTGGACAACAATCAGATCCCAGCGAGCACCACACCCTATACCGTTCCCAACAACGGATATTCGGTCGTTGATCCTCGCGCGCCCTTCCAGAACTTCCTCCTGCTGATGGAGTCGTTTAGCAACGGCACGCAAAGTTATCAGGCAGGCATCGCCGAGTTCACCCACAAAATGGGACATGGGGCGGCTTTCCAGGCGAACTACACTCTGGCGAAGAATCTGGACGACGCCCAGGGCAACGACGCACCAAGTGCATACGCAAGCGAGGAACCTTATGCCGTAGAGATCGCCAACCGTTTCGACATAAAGTCCGACCGCGGCAATGTAGTCGGCATGCCGCGTCAGCGCTTCATGGTCACAGGCACTTACGACCTGCCGTTCGGACAGGGAAAAATGTTCCCGGGGACGGAACGTTTGAATACAGTGATTGGAGATTGGACCCTGAGCACGGTGACCACACTGCAGACCGGCCAGTGGCTCACGCCAACTATGCCGCCTGCCGACGATCAATCGAACACCGATCTGATCGCTCGAAACACCGGCGGAGCGCTTGCACGCCCGGACTGCGTTGGAAATCCGTCCGCTGGGCGGAGCGGCATTCAGTTCTTCAACATCAACGCTTTCGCTCTGCCGCCGCAGAATGCTGGACGCTTTGGAAACTGTGGTGTCGGTATCCTAGAAGGACCCGGCATGATCGACGTGGACGCCGGGCTGGCCAAACGCTTCAACATTGGCGAGCGCGTCCATGCTCGCTTCGAAGCCACCTTTACTAACATCCCCAACCATACGAACTATGCGCCGCCGGCGTTGAATATCGGCAGCCCCTCTAGCTTTGGACAGTTAAGCTCAGCACTGCCGCAGGGCGAGGGCGGTAACCGAACCGGACAACTGGCGCTACGAATGGATTTCTAGGGGTCAACATTCTCCTGAGACCCAAAGGCGGCCCGCAGCAACCACCTCTCGCGACGGGCCGCCCTTTTTTTGACAACGGTTCCCGCGCCATGAGTGGGATTGAATTCTCAACTGCGAGGCGGCGGTCGTAGCACTCGAGTGGGTGTACAGGTGATCAGGCAATGACAACAAGAGAACGACCTATTACTTGTCGTTTCCTCAATAGCAAACAGGAGAAAAATGAGCAGGGATTCAGGGAACCTTCTCATTGTCGACGACGAGCGTTCCATCAGGATCGCGCTCTGCACGATTCTCACCAGTTTTGGCTTTATGGTGGTTGAAGCTGCGCGCGGGGAAGAGGCCCTCGCGCTAGTGCGCTCTGGCCAGTTCGACGCACTGCTGCTGGACGTCAGTATGCCTGGAATGGACGGCATCGACGTGTGCCGGCTGATTCGCAAATCCTTGCCGCAGCTGCCGATTGTCATGCTTACAGTTGAGGATGGCGAGGACCGAAAAGTGGAAGCGCTGGATGCGGGAGCCGATGATTACGTTACCAAGCCATTTCAATTGCGGGAACTGGCTGCCCGTTTGCGTGCTGCCATGCGCCGGAACGAAGCCGGCAGATGGCCGTCGGTCGATCATGATCGGCGATGTCCTCCTCGATCCAGAGCGGCATAGAGGAACACATCCAGTACCTGAGGAGAGCACTCTCCAAAGTCGGGTTGTCGCAACATGCGCTCTCGACGGTTCGTATCGATTTGAGCGGCAATACCGCGCAGGTGAGAGAGCATTTAAGAGCGGTGGAGGTCAATGTGGAAAGCTACTGAGTTCCAGGTGTCATCCGGTGAAGCTCGCCTGAGGTCTGCTCGTGTTTGGTGAACACCACGTAGATCTTTGTGTCGGCCGGCACAGACCTTTCCACGACCGCCGTGAAGATAAAGAAGAGCACTGCTGCGAGCAATCCTGCACCGGCCGAGAGCCACTTTTGCCTTACTCATTCCTTGCGGGGCTTTGGCGTCGGCTCGTGTCGCGAATTTGATGGCCGTCGCCGTCTCAGGTTCGATTCTCTCGCCAGCCACGTTTGACGTTTGTTCCGACACAGGCGCTTGCGAGACTGCGGATGCCGGGGCGCCCTCTTGAACGACAGACAAATGTCGATTGCCGTTCCTGTTCGGATCAGTAGGACTCATGATAAGGACTTCTCCGCTACTTGATGTCAGCTGCGATCGGTGGCGTGAAAGGAATGCGGATCAGCACAGGCTGATCCACTTGGTCTGCCTGGGCGATCTGCAGAAAGAGTTTTTCTGTCGATTGCTTGAAGTTTGGTCGATCGAATATCACCACTCCATCGGCGCGCTCTCCCGGCTCCAGTCTGGTCGTACTTAACCGGTAATCACGGATCTCGAGTTGATCTGAGATGATGAGCGTCTTGATCTCGGTGTCTCTGAGGCCAGCATTACGCGCGAGCATAAAAGCCATGTAGATGTGCGGACTTCTCGATTTTTCGACTTCGCTGCTGAGTTTGTCCGTCTCGGAACTGTCAAATGCCTTGCCGATTGTCGTCCTCACCTTGAGCTTGAGCTGTTTCTCCTTGCGCAGCTGAGCGCGGACGATCTCACCCGGATCGCCGAGCATCTTCAGCAGAAAGCGAACCTCTTCATTGACGGATTTGGGAGACGCCCCTTCGCGCAGTCGATCTTCCTGGTAGGTGCGGACTGCTGCAGCGTCGGTATCGACAGTGAGCCTGTTTCCGACAATCCGCTTGACGTGCCCAAGTGCGTAGTTCGCAAACCGCGGCGCTCGATTGCGAAGTCGGTATCCGACCAGGTACTCATCGATGATCTCTTTGAGTGGCCGGATGCGCTGCTCTCGGGCGTTTGCTGAGATTGTGAAACCCAGCTTCCAATTCCCGGCGCCGCTGCTTTTCTGCCTCCTTGGCCACGGTCTTGGATTTTGACTTCGAGGACTCGGTGATTTCCCGGCCTGCAAAATAGAACTTGTACCACCAGATTCTTCCTCTCTGAAAAACACTCATCTCTGCTCCTCTCATCGGTGCTTCGGCTCCGGTGCGTGCGACACCGGAGGCGAAATGGACAATGAAGCAGGAGGAAAACTCGCGCAAATTTTGAGGAAAGATTCGTGGCCGCGTGATTTAACAAACTGTGAGAATCGGTGCTAGCGAATGCGAAGCATTTTGAAGTGGGGTAGGTACAAAAATGGGTACAGTCGCCCCTTTTTCGCCGTTTTTGGCTCGCTTCCGATTGCTCTAAGTTGTTGATTTTGCTTGGTGGACGCGGTAGGAATCGAACCTACAACCTGTCGGTTAAGAGCCGAATGCTCTGCCAGTTGAGCTACGCGTCCAAAGGTGGGAAGAAACCGCATGGCGGGAAGCAGATCAAGCGGTTTCCGCGGGAGGAAAATCACACCCGCACCTTTGAAAATATAACATACTCGCGGCGCAGAATCGAATCCTGCGCCGCGGGTTTGCCACTCAGGATGACAGAGCGCTAAGGGGTGAAGATTCAAGGTCGCGCGATTGAGCACGGTGCCGCCGGTTCTTATAGCTCGCCACGACGAACTCGCGGAAGAGCGGGTGCGGCTCGAGAGGCTTCGATTTGAACTCGGGGTGGAACTGGCAGCCGAGAAAGTAGGGATGGCCGGGGATCTCGACGATCTCCACGTAGGTCTGGTCTGGAGTGCTGCCGCTGATGCGCAGGCCGGCGCCGGTGAGCAGGGCCTCGTACTCGCGGTTGAACTCGTAGCGGTGACGGTGGCGCTCGCTGATCTCCGTTGCGCCGTCGTAGGCTTTTGAGGCGAGCGAGTCTTCCTGCAGAATGCAGGTCCATGCGCCGAGCCGCATCGTTCCGCCCATCTCTTCCACGCCGAGCAGTTCGCGTAGCTTGTAGATAACGCGATGCGGCGTGGCGGGATCGAATTCGCTCGAATTGGCGTCCTTCAGGCCGCAGACGTTGCGAGCAAACTCGATGCAGGCAGTCTGCATGCCCAGACAGATGCCGAAATACGGCACCTGCCTTTCGCGCGCGTAACGGATGGCGTTGAGCATGCCCTCGATGCCGCGCTTGCCGAAGCCGCCAGGAACGAGAATGCCATCGAAGCCTTCGAGTTGCGACTCGTAGCTGCGGTCGTCGGGGGTCTTTGATTCGAGACCCTCGGCTTCGATCCAGGTGACCTTCAATTTAAGATTCTGCGAGATCGCGCCGTGCGTCAGCGCTTCTTTGAGTGACTTGTAGCTGTCTTCGTACTCGACGTACTTGCCTACAATCGCGATCGAAACTTCGTCCTTGGGGTGGTAGCAGCGATCGACGAGGTCCTTCCACTTGCTCAGGTCGGCCTCGGGCGCTTCCTTGTGCAGATACTTGAGTATCAGCGCGTCGACGCCCTCCTGCGCGAAGCCAAGCGGGACTTCGTAGATAGAGGGCACATCTTTCGCGGCGACGACCGCACGTTCCTCCACGTTGCAGAAGGCGGCGATCTTTTGCTTCATCTCGCGGCTCAGGTTGCGGTCGGTCCGGCAGAGCAGGACATCGGCCTGGATGCCAATGGAGAGCAGTTCCTTGACCGAGTGCTGCGTGGGCTTGGTCTTCAGCTCCTGGGCGGCGGCGATCCAGGGAATCAGGGTGAGGTGGACGAAGACGGTGTTTTCGCGGCCCAATTCCTGGCGCATCTGGCGGATGGCTTCGAGGAATGGGAGCGACTCGATGTCGCCGACCGTGCCGCCGATCTCGACGATGGTCACGTCTGCTCCGTTCGAAGAAACCTTGCGCATCGCGTTTTTGATCTCATTCGTGACGTGCGGGATGACCTGAACGGTTTTGCCCAGGTAGTCGCCGCGGCGCTCTTTCAGGATGATCTGCTCGTAGATGCGACCGGTGGTAAGGTTGTTGTCGCGCGAGAGCGGGGCGTGGGTGAAGCGCTCATAGTGGCCCAGGTCGAGATCGGTCTCGGCGCCGTCGTCGGTGACGAAGACCTCGCCGTGCTGAAAAGGCGACATGGTCCCCGGGTCGACATTCAGGTAGGGGTCGAACTTCATCATGTTGACCCGCAGGCCCCGGCTCTCGAGCAGGCAGCCGATGGAAGCCGCCGCCAGTCCCTTGCCTAAACTGGACACAACTCCGCCCGTCACAAAGACATACTTTGCCGACATCGATGCAACCTCATTTTTTAAATTGTTGGGTTGGACGTACCTGGTGGGCACAATCAAGTATGACAGAGTTCAGGTTCGGTTGGAAGAGGGTTTGCCGCCCAGCTGAGGATAAGGCGGCGGATACTCGGCGATTAAATGGCATGATTTGAGAGAAATGGACCGGCAGAGGCGAGGTGACTTGCAATGACCGAGAGAATCTCAGTAGTGAAAGCTGATATTACCAAGCTCGAGGTTGACGCAATTGTGAACGCGGCCAATGAGTCGCTGCTGGGAGGCGGAGGGGTCGATGGGGCGATTCATCGCGCCGCCGGGCCGGAGCTGCTGGCCGAGTGCCGCACGCTGGGTGGCTGCCCGACCGGCGCGGCGAAGCTGACCAAAGGCCATCGGCTGCCGGCTCGGTATGTGATCCACACAGTCGGGCCGGTGTGGCACGGCGGCGCTCATCGTGAACCCGAGCTGCTGGCGAGTTGCTACCAGTCCTGCTTCCAGATCGCGCGCGAGAAAGGGCTGAAGACTCTGGCGTTTCCCGCCATCAGCTGCGGAATCTATGGTTATCCCATCGACCTTGCGGTGGAGATTGCCGTGCGAGAGACCCGGGCAGCATTGAGCGCCGATGGTTCGATCGAAAAGGTGATCTTCGCCTGTTTTGGAGAAGACGTCTACGGCGCGTACCTGCGCGCGCTGGAAACTGCCAAGCACTGAATTGCGCCCATTGGCGCGTGACGCAAACAAGACTGGATTCGTCTAAACTTCCAGGCATGCAGAATTTTCTTCCACGGCGGGTTCTGGCGATTTCTCTGGCTGCAGCGGTCTTTGCCGCGGCACCATGGCTGGCGCACGCGCAGAGTGGTCAAAGCGCGCCTGCACAAAGTTCCACGCCTCTCGTGCTCAAGCCTGACCTGCCGGGGATGAGCAAGAACCATCGGTTGATCCTTAAGGACGGCTCCTATCAGGTGGTGCGGCAGTATCAGGTCGTGGGCGACCGGGTCCGTTACCTGTCGCAGGAGCGCGGGGATTGGGAGGAACTACCTGCCAGCCTGGTGGATTGGGATGCAACCCGCAAATGGGAGAGTGAGCACGCGGACCTGACAGGCGATGACAGCTCGCCCGCCATGAAGGAAGCGGAGACGATCGACAAAGAAGAAGCCGACGAGCGCAACGATGAAAAGGCGCGCATGCCCGAAGTTGCCAAGGGGCTGGAGCTGCCGGACGAAGAGGGCGTGTTTGTGCTCGATACGTTTCAGGGAACTCCCGAGCTTGTGGAGCTGCCGCAGAAAGATCTCGACATCAACGCCAAGACGCGCCAGGGCCTGGGCGTCCTGAATCCCATGGCTGGCCGCAGGGCCAATATGGAATTACCCGGGGCGCATGCCAAGGTCCATCTCCACGTGAACGACCCGGTCTTCTACATTTCGTTGGGCGTAAGCGCGCAGAACGAGCCTGTCCTTTCGCATGCGATGACCGTGGACACGAGCACCGCGCAGGATGCGAAGACGAGCAAGCACGGCGCACATTCGCCGCAGTCTGGATTTGCAATTGTGCGTCTGGATCAGCGGCAGGCCCTGCGCATCGTCGGAGCCATTCACATTGCGCCCAGTGGCAGTGTCACGCAGGATGAGAACGTGATCCCGGCGACCGTCGAAATGTTGCCCGGCAAGCATTGGCTGCGGCTCGAGACCAAGGAGAAGCTCGTCATCGGGGGCGAGTACGCGCTGGTCGAGATCCTCTCGCCGAGCGACGTCAGCTCGACGGTTTGGGACTTCCGCGTCGATCCGACCGAGGGCGACAATCCCGGCTCGCTTGGGCCGATCCTGAAGCAGGCACGCGAGTAAACGCGCCCGCAACGTCCAACTACCCCGGTGCCGCTACTCCGTAGCGAGCAGCCTTCTTTGCAGCGCCTCGAGCGTCTGCCCCTTGGTCTCAGGGTAGATGAACAGCACCACCAGGAACTGCACGGCCGTCATGATGGCGAAGAAGACGAAGGGGGTTGCCGTGCTCATGTCGTGCACGACCACCGGAAACAGCTGCGCGATGATGGCGTTCATGAACCAGTGGCTGGCGCTGCCCGCACCCTGCCCCTTCGATCGAACCGACGTGGGAAAGACTTCGCCAATATAGACCCAGATGACCGCCCCCTGCGAGACCGAGAAGAACGCAATAAAGGCCACCAGGAACCAGAGCAGTGCGCCGGGGTGCGACTGCGTGGCAAAGAGCCACGCCACACCGCCGAGACAACTAGCACAGCCGGCGGCCCCGATCAGCAGCAGAGTCTTGCGCCCCGCCTTGTCAATGAGGGCCATACCGATAATGGTGAAGAGGAAGTTTGTGGCGCCGATGGCAATGGCTTGCGCGTCGCTCGAAAGCTGGCTGAATCCGGCAGAAGCGAAGATGTCCGGCAGGTAGTAAAGGATGGCGTTGATGCCGGCAAGCTGATTGAATGCGCCGATCGAGATGGCCAGGAAGAGCGGGTAGCGGTACTTCCAGCGAAAGACGGGCTCGTGCGCCGTGGCGTGCTCCTGCGCGAGTGCGGCGCGGATGTCTTCGAGCTCAGCCTTCGGGTCGGGCTCACCCATCAGCTTGAGCACTTCGAGAGCTTCATCAATTCGGTTTCTGGAAGCGGACCAGCGGGGGCTGCGGGGAATGCCAAACAACAGAATCAGAAACACGATCGCGGGAGCCGCGGCCACGCCCACCTGCCAGCGCCATTCGGTTGCGCCCAGGTGCAGTGTGCGGATGAAATAGTTCGACATGTAGGCGACCATGATGCCGAACACCACGTTGAGCTGAAATGCGGCCACCAGGCGGCCGCGCCACTTGGCCGGAGCCAGCTCCGCGATATAGACCGGCCCCAGCACGGACGACGCGCCAATGCCAAGCCCCCCGATAAACCGGAAGACCATGAACGCGTCCCAGTTCCACGCCAGCGCACAGCCGAAAGCGGAGACGATATACAGCACCGCGGTGATGCGGAGCGTCTCGCGGCTGCCGAGTCGCTGACCCACCTGCCCTGCGCCGAGCGCGCCAATCACGGTGCCCACCAGGCCAATGGCCACGGTAAGCCCCTTATTTTGCGGGCTGAGGTTATAGAGCCGCACGAGCGCGTCAATTGCGCCCGAGATCACTACCGTATCGAAGCCAAAGAGCAAACCGCCCAACGCACCAGTCAGGGTCGCTCTCATCAAAGGAAGGTTCGGTCGCATGATCTGCTTTCTCGTGAAGGTCGGTACGCGTCTTCAGAACATTCGCGTTTGAACCGGCGTCCCCCACGGAGCAGCCAACCAGTGGCGATCAGAAGGGGTTAATGAATTCGAAAACGCCGTAGACCATCCTACAGATCAGCCCGGCAACCGGTAAACCGACACGCTTAGTTTGCAACGCTTTCTTTGGCGGGCAACACAGCCAGCACGCGGCAGCGGCGCTTGTCGGCAGCGCTCCATGCCAGGGGCATGTCACTCTCCATGCAGGCGCAATCGCCGGCCTCCAGCACTTCCTGCGTACCGCCCACGTCGAGCCGCAGTTTGCCTTCGAGCACATAGACCAGACCGTTGGTGTCCTGCGTGCCATCCATTGCGATCGACGCACCGCCCGGAGCGAGTTCAATCATCTGGGCGCGCAACTGCACTCCGTTTCCATGATTCAACGGAGTCACCTTAATGGATTCCGGACCGCGAGCGCTGGCCTGCAGATGAGCCTTGCGTGTAATGGAGAGCGTGTGACGCGCCGGCTCCGCAAAGAAGTGGCTCAGTCCCACGCCATACACACGACAGATAGTCGCCAGCGTAGGCAGCGTGGGAATCATCCGGTCTGTCTCCAGTTTGGAAAGCAGTGCCGTAGAAAGACCGGTTTCCGCGGCGAGCCGAGAAAGTGTAAGCCGTTTCCGCGTGCGCAGCGAACGCAGCTTTAATCCTATACAATAAGGCTCCAAAGACCATTGCGCATACGAAACCGCCTTGGGCATCGCAGACTCCCTGAAGTTGTGAATGAATTGCTGAGATCAGTTTAAGACAAGCTTTGGTTTCTGAGGGACGGTCTCCCCGTTCTGCGGGCAAACTTTAGAGAGTAACTGAAGCCTTGGCGCACCAACACTCCCCGGGTCCTGTGCATCGAAGGGTTTAACATCGGCCCTTTCAGAAGACATGGGCACACAAGCTCGCAAAGCCCTGAATGTGCGCCCGCAGGACAAGCGCATTTCCATTTCCATTTCCATTTCCGAAAGATACCGGGAGAAACCTAATCGTCATGACCAGATTCATTCGCGCTCTTATTTCTGTTTCTCGTCCCACCGTCCGCTCCGCGCTGTGGCTCATTTTGTGTGGGAGCGCGCTTTGCGCTGCGCAGTCCAAACCGGCGGCGCCCAGTGCGGCGCCCGATGTTCTTGTGCTCAGCAACGGTGATAAGTTGCACGGCAAATTCGTCAGCGAAGTGGCGGGCAAGGTCACCTTTCATACCGATTCACTCGGCGATGTAGCTCTCACCTGGGACAAGATCAGGGAACTGCATACAGCACAGAAGTTTGCTGTGCTCAATAACACGGTCAAGGTGCATGGCAAAGACGTCGCGAACCAGATTCCAGTCGGCACGGTTGACATGTCCGACCAAGCTATTGCCGTCCATGCAGAAAATGCGGCCCCGGTGGCTCCGATCCCGGTGAAGAACGCGCAATATGTGGTGGATGAGGCCACGCTGAGGAAACAGGCCTTTCATGAGCCCAATTTCTTCACCGGCTGGAATGGTGCGGCGACCGCCGGCGCCACGATCGTGACCGCAACCCAGGATCAGTACACTTTCTCCGGCGGCGTCGGCCTCGTACGCGTAGTGCCCGCGGTGGACTGGCTGGACCGGCGCAATCGCACATCGGCTGATTTCAACGGTTCGTTCGGCAAGATCACCCAGTCGGGAGCGCCCTCTGAGAAGACCGCTATTTTCCACGCCGACGCGGAGCGCGACGAGTATTTTTCCCCCCGCATGTTCGGCCTGGCCCAAACGGCCTTCGACCATAACTTCGGGCAAAGCCTGGCCCTTCAATCTGTCTATGGCGGCGGCATCGGCTGGACGGCGCTCAAAAGCCCGAAGCATGAACTGGACGTGAAGGCCACGATCCAGTACGAGAGCCAGGAATTTCTCACCACACCGGGCTCGCCGACAAGCCCGAATCAGAACCTTATCGGCTCAACCTTCTCGGCGAGCTACGCGGCGCACCTGAAGCTGCTCACCCTCACCCAGAGCCTCGCCTACATCCCCGCATACAACACGCCGCGCGCCTACTCCGCCGATGAAACCGATACACTCACCTTCCCGACCTACAAGAACTTCGGCTTTTCCGTCGGCACTCTGGATAGCTATCTGAACGATCCCCCTTTGACCACGCCACCCACCAAACGAAACTCGTTCCAGTTCACAATGGGACTGACTTACGCGATCAAGTCGAAGTACTAGAGCTGACCGAGCTCCCGACACAGCCCAAAGGTATGGCAGGGTTCGCGGGCCACGTTATCAACCTGGTCCGCGCCTTGCATCCCGTAACCAATCGCAAGATTCTAGCTAACTAACTTACAGGCAATGATATATGCGAAATCAGCCTATTTACCTTCCGGTAATAAAGTAACCTTCTCCGGATTACTTCGCGAGGAAAAATTACAGAGCATGGGGTCTGCGTTTACGTGCTCCATGTGGATAATCAAATCCATATAAAGACACCGAGCTCCACACATTTTTCGCTTAGAGCTTTAGTCGCATCTCAGGTTGTAAACGTCGCTATCCGCGGGCGCGATTGTTGGCATATGACCCGAGAGAGGGGCTAGAGCCCTTTGAAGAATCGTGTAGGAAGCACGGGTTGATACCGGCACTTTCGTTGACTTTCCCCAGATTGGAATGCGCGTCCGCGTTCGTACGCGCCTGAGAAGTTTTGCGTGTAAGCAAGAACGGCTCCGGCGAGTGCAAGCGCAGAACAGCGCAGGAATGCGTTGGTACGGATGGATAGGCACGACCCGGCCCCGGCCGGCCCCTTACAGTCGGGTTATCGCTTCGGCGAGTTCCGCCTGGAACCCGATGGGATGCTCTCGCGCGGTGGCGTGCGAATCCCTTTGTCCGCCAGAGAACTGGCTGCTCTGCGACTATTGCTGGCGCAGCGCGGACAGGTTGTCACGCCAGCCGATTTGAAACAGGCGGTCTGGCCGCGCGAAGACATTCCCCCTGACGCAATCTCGAAGTGCATCGCGTCGCTGCGCAAGCATCTGGAGCCGGATGACTGCATTCAAACCATCCTGAAGCGCGGTTACCGCTTTTCCAAAGAGGCCAGCGCGCTCGGCGCCGAACTGGGTGCGAGGCTTCCGCGGGTTGCCATACTTCCGTTTGCCACTAGTCCGGGCGTGCCGGAGTTTCTAGGGCCGACCATCGCTGAAGGGGCCGCAGACCGGCTAGGTGATTCCGTTTCGATCCTGGCGAAAGACTCCGTATCGGCGCTGGCCCGGCGCGGATTTTCGCCCCAGCAGATCGGCGAAGAGCTTAAGGCCGACTATGTGCTGGCAGGAGAGCTGCGCCGCGTCTCTTCGCGCTACCGACTGCGGGTCCAGATGATCAGCATCGAGGACCACTCTGAGATCTGGGTTGAAGAGCGGCTCGTCGACCACACGCGATGGGCATCGCTCGAAATCGAATTGCCCCAGCTGATTGCGCTCCGCTTGAGCGGCGCGGGACTGTCGATCTTCGCATCCGGCCCGGAAACGCAAGGGCAGGAGTCGCGGCCCGAGCAGGTCGAGGCCTACGAAATTTTTGCGCGGGCCCGCTACGAGTGGCACAGCCTGGAGCGGCACCGCATGCAGGACGCCCTGCAGCAGCTATTGCGTGCAGTCGAACTTGACCCCGGTCTTGAAGCAGCGCGTATCGATCTCGTCTATCTGGCTGTGATGCAGGCGCTGTCCGGGTTCATGCCCCCAGCCGCGGCAGCGGATACTGTGCGCCGGGTGGCCGACGGCGTAACTGCCTCTCGAGTTCGAGAGGCATTGCTGCCGGCGCTTGGCTGGATCAGCTTTCACTTCGACCGCGATCTTCCCGCTGCCTTGCGGTCATTCGCGCGTTCGGCGCATCTGCCCTACGATCCCTGGATCGGTCGGGCACGCACCGGTTTCGCCTTGAGCCGGCAGCAGTTCGGCGAAGCTATCGAGCTGCTGCGGTCGATCATTGCCGTCGATCCCTGGTCGGCGTGGGCGCACGCGCGTCTGGCATGGGCCAATCACCTCTCGGGAGATGCTGCCGCCAGCCTCCCGCTGGCACATGCAGTGCTGGAGCGCTTTCCTGAGCATGAAGGCGCGCAACTCTACGGGGCAATCATTCTCGCGTTCAACGGCGAATCCGCCCGCGCTATCGAGGTGTCGCAGGGATTGGCACAGCGCACGCCTTCCTCCGACTCCGCAGCCGCTGTTCACGCCTACGCGCTCGCCATGGCCGGACGCGCCGAGGAAGCGCATGGGATTCTAGAGCGTCTGCAATGGCTGAGCCGCGAGCGCTACACGATGAATACGTTTGCTCCAGCAGCCTATGTGGCGCTGGGAGAGCTCGATCAGGCGCTCCGGGTGCTGCGCGAATCGGACGAAGTACGCTGTCCGTGGTTCTTCCAGATGCTGGCCGATCCAAGGCTGAAGCCCTTGCGCGAACGGCCGGAGTTTCAATCGATGCTGGGGATTCTGGTTGGCATGGAGGCCGGCGCCCGACAGAACCCCGTCGAAGACTAATTGGAAGCGGCCAAATTCTTAGGGTCCACCGCGATGAATTTCCTCTCTCATCATGCCGCGAATGCCTTCGAGAAGCTTCAGGTCTTCCGCGTTCAGGACGGCATTCGCGAGCAGATCGGGCCGGTTCTGCAGGGTCTTGCGCAGCTGCTGCTCACGGCGCCAGCGTCGGATCTGGAGATGATCGCCATTGAGCAGCGTCTCTGGCACGCGCAGGCCCTGAAACTCCGCGGGCCGCGTGTAATGCGGGTAATCGAGCAGTCCTCCCGCGCCGTGCTGCGAGCGCGGAACGCCATCGACGTCAGTGGTGATCTCCGCGTCGGCGGCGCCAAAACTTTCAAATTCTCCCGAAGCTTCATTGCCCAGCACGCCGGGAACAAGCCGCATGACTGCGTCGACTACGACAGCGGCGGCCAGTTCTCCACCGGAAAGCACGTAGTCGCCGATGGAGAGTTCCATGTCGCAGTAGAGCTCGTTGATGCGCTCGTCGACTCCTTCGTAGCGACCGCAGAGCAGCACCACGCGGTCCAGCAGAACGAGTTCGCGCGCGATGGCCTGCGTAAACGGGCGTCCCTGGGCGGAAAGCAGGATTACGCGCGTTGCAGACGAGACCGCCTCAGTGCGCACCGCTTTCGGTTCGATGCCCAGGGAAGCAAGCGCCTCGGCCAGCGGTTCGGCTTTGAGCACCATCCCCTCGCCGCCGCCGAAAGGCCGGTCATCGACGGTGCGGTGCCGGTCATGCGTGAAAGCGCGCAGATCGTGCGTGTCGATCGTCACCAACTCCGAGGCTCGGGCGCGCCGCACGATGCCGTGCTCGAAGATCCCGCTGAAGAAACCGGGAAAGATGGTGAGGATGTCGAAGCGCATATCAGCGATGATAAGTGTTCGCGCTCAGCTTACTCGCAGTTGAGCCCGGTGCTTCCCGCCGGCGCCAGAAAACCGCCGCCACTGAGCTGGTAGATTGCCGCGTTGTTCGATCCATTAACACCGCCCGAGTAGTAGACGCAATGGCCGCCGCCTTCAATGTTGTTGACTGTGTTGCCGCTCAGGTCGAGGCCGGTCAGTGTGTTGACGTACGAGGCTCCGGTTACCGTCCAGGTGCTGCCTTGATCAAGCGTCACGGTAACCATCTTGCCTAAGTTGCCGGTGTTGATCGCGCCGGTCAACGATGAGCCCGTGCCTGCGTCGTCTTGCAGGAGGGATAGCGTTGCCGTGCTCGTCGCATCGACGATCACGCTGCCGGTGAGAGCTGTGCCTTTGGCGGTAAAGACTACATCGCCGCCGTTCGCGCCCATTGCGCTTGAATCTTCAGCGGTCAGCAGTGTGCCTTCGCCGTTCGTACTGGTAGATGTGTTGTTGGTGACGGTTACGTCGGTCAATGTAATCGACGCCATGGTGTTGGCTACCGAAAAGACCGTGGCCGGGTTGTTCTGACCGCTGGAAGTCGAACCCTCCGCACAAGCCGGCATCGACGCCGCACTGCAGTTGTACGTAATCGATCCGCCGATCATCGTGAAACGGGTTGCGTTTGAGGAAGGATCTGCTGCGGTGCTTTCGAGCAGAACACCACGATCGTCGCCTGCCGAGCCGCTCAGCGTGGTACCGTTCAACGCCACGGAACCGCTGTTTTCTACGACAACTGCCTCGGCATTGTTAGCCGTGTACGTGCCGCCAGTCAGACTGACAGTTCCGGCTGTGCGAATGGCTGCAGCCTGGTAATTGCTTGTCGTGTTGCCACCGTTCGCCGCCGTTCCGCTTGCTGTTGTGGCTGCCGATGCCAACGCCGATTTCTTGGCCGAGGAGGAACTCGCCGCGCTGACGGTGATGGCAACAGCGCTCGAAGTGCTCGAAGCGTAGGTGCTGGATCCACCGTAAGTAGCCGTGACCGACGCCGATCCCGCTGTTGTGAAGGTCGTGGAGAGAGTCGCTGTTCCCGAGGTAAGAGTTCCCGTGCCGATAGAACTCGATCCGTTATAGAAGGTCACCGTTCCTGTGGCTGCCGAAGGCGAAACCGTGGCTGTGAGGGTGACGGCAGAGCCCACGGTGGGTGTAGTGGTGGAGGCGGTCAGCGTCGTCGTCGTGGCGGTAGTCCCGCCGCCGCCCCCGGTTGAGCCCGGAGCCTTCCAGAAATTGCCACAACCCGTCAGCAGCCCAATGCCGGCAAACGCGGCCGACAGGAACACGACTCTCGAAGAGGAAAGGATTTTCATCGCAAATTCTTTTCCTGCGGCCGCTGCCGCCTTGCGGGATGAATGGATGGTGTTGGGACGACTTCGTACGCCGGTTTTCGGAAACGGTATTCCCTAAAACGCTATAGACGCCGAATCTCGCTCCGGCGCTTGTACCGCGATCAGCCTTTCGCACGCGGTACCCGCTTCGCAAAGTCTACCCCATTGCAGGAGAGAGACTTCCTGCCCAAGGCGGTTCTCCACAAGTTGTCGGTGAAAAATGCTTGAGAGGGCGACCAGACAGCCCCTCAGCGCTTGCCGGAGGCATTCAGATCGAGGAGTCCCTCGGGAAGAGCCATTTCCACGCGCCGGGCTTCCAGGTCTATCTTGCGAAGATAGCTTTTCGCAAAGGGAACCAGGATCTCGTCCTGATCGCGGCCCACCACCAGGAGCGCCACTGGACCGGCGGTGCGATCTACGTCTTCGATCGCGCCCACTGGAACGGGTTCGGCCCCGGCAACATCCACAAGCGTGCAACCGATAAGGTCGCCGACATAGGCTTCGTCTTGCCCGAGGGTGGTCCGCTCGGAGCGGGGAATCGCGACACCGAACCCGGTCAGAGTTTCCGCCGCGGAGATGGAATCGACGCCGGCAAAGTGCAGCACGATGCCGCCCTTATGCAGCCAGTGCGCCGTAAGCTCCACCTCGCGCGGCGCAGCAACGGCAGCCAGAGAGTCTGCGGCGATCAGCCAAAGACGTCGGCGCTCAGCAAATTTTTCGGGAAAATCGGTCAGAATGTCGGCGAAGACTTCGCCTTTGCGTCCCTGGGGGCGGCGAATCCGCGCCAGCCATACCCATGCGTCGGAAGGTTCAGCCGCGACCATTGCCCATATAGAGCGCGTCGAAGGCGTAGAGCGCCGTCATGCTACGCGTCGCCTTCTTCGAGGATGTCGAGCGTGTAGCGATGGTGCAGCTTCATGCTGACGGCGCCAAGAATTGTGCGCACGGAGCGCGCTGTGCGTCCCTGCTTGCCAATGACTTTGCCGACGTCCTGCGGAGCAACCCGGAGCTTGAGGACGGTATTATCTTCCCGATCCACAGACTCCACCTCAACCGCTGCCGGCTCATCGACCAGGGCCCGCGCGATTTCGCGGACCAGTTCCTCGACTTGCACCATATCAACCTGGGTCATGTTCGTGCCCCTGACCTGCTGCGTTGCCAAACTGGGAATTGGCTCTGTCCGCGAATAGTATCAGCACTTGTACCTTTCCGCCAGCAATTCTCTGCGTGCCGCCCATAGCGGCACACGCGGAAGGCTAGGACGGTACAAGAACCATCAGGAGCGGGAAATCAGGCTGCGGCGGAGGCGGCAGTCTCACCGGCTGTCGGGGCCGGGGCGGGATGCTTGGCGACCAACTTCTCCACGGTGGGCGTGAACTGGGCTCCCACACTGCGCCAGTAGGCCACGCGCTCATGCTTCAGATCGACAGAGGCGGGGTTGGTGCGGGGATTGTAGGTGCCGACGACCTCAATCGAGCGGCCATTGCGGGCGCGGTCCTTCTCAATGACCACGATACGGTAATACGGCTGTTTGCGGGCGCCAACGCGCGCCAGGCGAATCATAACCACGGGTACAGTTCCTTTCAAAATCCTTCAGATCGGTTGGGGGTCTTTTAGGCCGGCGCGACGGCACTCGGCTCAGCCGGCGAGACAGACGTCCAGCCGCGCAAGACGCAACATCTAAGTATCGCCGAAAGTGGTGTCTTCAGGCAAATTGCCGTCGCATAAAGCCTCGGACCAGATGGCGGTCTCGCCCCAATCCTTCCAGACCTAATGAATCAGCAGCTGGTCGTTGTCGGGAATCGCGACGTTCCCCAGCGCGCTCGCCGGAGCTCCAAAGCCGGTTGGCGAAAGCGGAATCACCACCAACGCCTTATTGGTGGAATCGCCCGCCGCTACGTATTTCCCGTCCAGCGTGATCCCGAGTGTAGTGATGCTTCCCATGGTCACGTTTTGGCCGCCGAGCGAATAGGACGGAGCAAAAACTCCAGTGCCTACCTCAACAAGCTTTCCGGTATCGACTCCGCTATAGAGCAGCAACCCGTCGGAAGTGCCTACCACCGCCAGCTTGCCATCGGGACTGATGCTCACGCCGTAGGCAAACGCTGCGGAAGGCAAAGTGACCGGCGTCCCCGCAACGGGAGTGCCTGGCAGGCCCGTGAGCATTTCTATGCTTGAAGGACCGCCATTGGAGGAAACCACCACGGCGCGGGTCGGATCGGCCAGGCTGGTCGCCATGCCTTCCCGTCCATCCTCTAGTAGGCTGTTCGTCCCCAGGGCGGGAAGATCAATGATCTGCGTATATTTGTTGGAAACCGTTGCGCCGAGCGAGCCGGTGACCGGCGTAATCGGAGTCACGGAGAAGACCGTCAGGCCCGATGGACCGCGCGCCAGCAGCACCGTGCCATCGTACGAAATCACCACTCCGTCGCGGCTGGCCGGAACCGTAATTAAATCTGCGGCGGCGGCTTTACCGGAGAGAATGCCGGAGACGATAAGCAGATTCGAGGGACTGATGGTGTCTTCGGAGACCACCGCTTCATCTCCGTTGGGCAAAATCCCCACCGAATCGCCATCTGAGCCCCAGGCCGAAATATCAAGCACCGTGGACGAGGCCACTGGGGTTCCTGTCTGAACCGCTGACAGGAAGCTCAGGTCGTTGTTTCCATCGACCATAATTCCCTGTGACCCATCCGGGGTCAAGGCGGCGCCGTCGATGTCCGACTCGTTGGGATAGTCAAGATAGGTGATTGTCGGCGTAGAAAGCAGATTTCCGTTGGCATCGTAGAGGTGAATCACCTGGACGCCATTGGAGCCATCGGCCATGGTATAGCCGTCGTCGGCAAGCAGCACCACGCCGAGGTTGGAGACCGTCAGATTGGTTCCGCTGGCCGGCTCATATAAGAGGTAGGTTCCCGGATCGAGCAATCCCGGCAGCGTCAAGGAAGCCAGATTCTCTGTGAAGGCTCCATTGGCGCCCACCACGAAGGTCGCCACGTCAACCCATGCGCCGTTTGTGAAGTAGGCCAGATTCAGCGTGATGCCTTTCGCGAATGCTGTGCCTACGTTGCCGCTCATGGCGATGGGAACATTGAAGGTCGCGATCGAAGGATCGAGCCCGATGCTGAAGGAAGCGAGAAAGGTGCTGGTGGACTTGGTCATGGGCGCGGGCAGGGCGCTCTCGGCGATCGGCAGGACGGTAACAGTCTCGTCCTGGCTGACCGCCGCGGCGGGAAAGTCCCAGGTCAGTTCCGTAGTCGGCGAATATTGCATGCTGATGATTGTGTCCGTGCCCGGCTGCAGTTGCTGCATGACGCCATCTGTCGGGGTGCATGCGACCTGACTGGTCGCCGGCGATTCGCCGCCCGCGTTCTGCGCAGTCACAATGAAGTAATACGGAGTTCCGTTGGCCAGCCCGGTGACTGTGTACGATGCGCCCGCTGGAATGCTCACTTTCGTTCCGTTGGCGGGGGTCACGCCGCTGCTTGTCGAATAGTAGATGTTGTAGGATGTTGCGCCGGGGGCGGGCGCCCATGCCAATCCGACCATGGCATTGCCAGGAGTTGGCGTGAGGCCGCCGGGGGCGGGCGGTGGCGCGACCGGCATGGCCGAAACCTGGCTGGTAGGCGCTGATTCCCCACCCGCGCTCACGGACGTGACGATGTAGTAGTAGGTTGAGCCGTTCGTCAGGCCGGTGTGCAGATACGAGGTTGCAGTGACGCCGCTGATCTTGGTGCCGTTGGATGTGGTCACTCCGCTGGTGTTGGAATAGTAAATGTTGTACGAAGTCGCGCCGAGGGCCGCTGTCCAGGTGAGAGAGACGCGGGCGTTGCCGGGAGCTGCAGCGAGATTCGTGGGCGGCAGCAGTACTGGTGTGGCCGAAGCCTGCGGGGAAGCCGGCGATTCTCCACCTGTGTTGATCGCCGTAACGATGAAATAGTACGTGGTGCCGTTGGTCAGGCCCGTCAGCGTATAGGTCGGCGAGGTAATTCCGCTGATCCGGGTTCCGTTGGCCTTGGTTACTCCGTTGGTCGTTGAATAGTAGACATTGTAGGAATCCGCGCCGGTGGACGGGGACCACGAGAGCATCACCTGCTGATTGGCGGGAGTGGCGACAAGCCCACTAGGAACGCCGGGGGTTTGCGCCACCGGTGTAGCCGAAATCTCTCCAGAGGCAGCCGTTTCACCCCCAGCGGTGACAGCGGTGACGATGAAATAGTATGTGGTGCCGTTGGTGAGCCCCGTCACCTGGTACGAGGGAGTGGCCGCTCCCACCTTTGCGATCTTGGTCCCGTTAGAGGGGGTAACTCCCTTAGTTGTCGAGTAGTAGATGTTGTAGCTCGTAGCTCCCGGATAAGCAGTCCAGAAAAGACTCACTTGTCCGCTGCCCGGCGTGGCGGCAAGGCTTGCCGGTGCCGCAGACTGGCTTGATGAGACAGTGTTAGTTCCATTGCAGCCAACGGCAAAGATCGCCAACGCCAGGCCCAGCACAGAAATCATCCACTTCATGGAAACCTTCCCGATACTCGTTCCATCGCGGGCCAGTAGCGGGAGGGTGGGGACAAGCCGTCCTTATTCTGGCCGTTCTAAAAGGGGCTTCTGAATCGGCGATTGGAAAGCATCATGCCAGCCAATTGCACAATTCAGTCCAAGTTGCTGTAGGCAGAATTTGCTTTTTGCCATATTGTTCGCGCGGAAAGGTAACCGTGGGAATCGCACGAACGTGCTATGCCGGAGGTTCGGCGGCGTTTGCCGCCTATCGCGTGAAAGGGAGGTCGAGCGATTCAGACGGCTGAGAAGGTAGTAGCACCCAATCCAAAGACGACTTAACAGGTCGTCGCTAAGAGCCGAACTGGGAAATTTTCACTGAGTTGATATCGCCGCAAGTGCGTACCTGAGGCGCAACTCCCCCTCGGCGCCTCGGGATGGGTGGTCCGACATCACTCGATGCGCATTCGTCGTAGCTAGAGCCCGTGATTGCTCTCCCTCAGTCTGGACCTTATGGGCGAGGGACCCTCCCTCCAAGTCCTTCTCAGGAAATAGGGAGAGCAATCACAACCAGCAGACCTCTCGAGTCGCTGGCAGTACCTGCAACGGTCAATCACTCATGACCCATGAGACTAGGCGGCTTGAATATTGGTTACGTGAATCGTGTTGCTCGCCACGTCCAAGGTACCAGTGACCGTCACCTGTTTGCCCTCGTAGTTCTTCGCCTGGTCTGCGTTATCGAGAAAGTGTCCTGCTAATTTACCCTCGGGGGTCTGGCCGGTGACCAGAGCGAACTGTCCGCCCTCGAGCTTTAGAACCTTCCCTGTGAACGTCTTGCTCTGCTGTTGAGCCTGTTGCTGGTCTCCCGGCTGGGCGTTTCCGCTACTTTGAGCAGCTAAGCCAGGGGTGAAGGCGCAAAGGGCCGCCGCCAAAACCAGTGCGCCCGCCGCTCTGGGATGATGGATCTTTTTCATTACGTCCTCCTCTAGTTTGATTTATTTGCAACATTGTTAAGGCGAACACCCTCCCCCGCGCGAACATGCTCGATGACGTTTCATCTTCAGAAGCAGAGACCGTGAAGCGGGTTGCCCGCAGCAGTCCGGTGGGGCAGAAGGCGGCCTATTTCTTCTTGATTATCTCGGCGCCACAACTCTTCAACGATGTGCCTTTGACCGTTATGCATGAGTCCTCGGTATCGTCCGACCGGAAGATCGAAGTCATGCGCACCGATAGCGATCCGCGCAACGGCACCAGCGCCGGGGAGCCTTCCAACATCAGCCGTGATAAGCCAGCCGCATCGCTCTTTCAGGCTCCCGCCGGCTACACGGTTCAGGAGCACACTCCGGGCGGGCATCGCGGCTTCAGAGCCGCTCCGTAGGGCTATTCCGCGCAGCCTTCGCCGCGAGCAGGATAAAGAAACCGCAGCATTGGCCGCACACGCGCGGCCCAGCTTTCTTCGTCGTGCGTACCGCCGGCGATTCGTTCAAAGCGCAGGGTTTCCCCGGAGCGCCAGCCGTTGGCGACGAGCCGCTGGTTGAGCTGCTCCGCATTCTGAAGCGTCCTTGCCCCCTCGCGGTCCCCCACATCGAGCCAGAGCCGCGGCTTTTCCCAGATCGCCGGAGCGTACTCGTCCAGGTAGCTGAGGATGCTCTTGTGGTTCCACCAGACGCTCGGCGAAAGAACCGCCAGCTTGCCAAAATGCTGCGCATGGCGGAGCCCTAAATAAAGTGTCGCCAAACCACCAAGTGACGACCCACCCAGGCCGGTCGCTTCCCTCTCATGCCGCACCCGATACCGCCCGGTGATCCACGGCATCAACTCCCGCGTCAGCAGCAGGCCGTAGTTGTCGCCTTCGCCGCCGCCCATTTGCCAGTCGCGATCTGGTGTGTACTCGGCGAGCCGGCGATCGCCCGTGTTGTAGATGCCCACAATGATGAGCGGCTCAATCTCGCCCGCTTCAATGGCTGCGTCCGCGTGCTCGCACACCTGCCAGGTTTTGCCGGGGATGAATGAAGTTCGCCCGTCGCACAGGTTCTGTCCGTCTTGGAGATAGAGCACGGGATATGTGCCCTCGGGTTGCCGATCATAACCGGGAGGCAGATAGACGATCACGTCGCGCTGATCCGGCAGGTAGCGGCTCGGAAAAGCCCGGTGAAGATGCAGCCGGGAATGGGCCTGCGCGCCGGCATCAGGAAGGCCGCTCGGCACCGGCCGCGACGGGAGTGGCTCAAGATTCAACGCGGACGATCGCTCTCACTGTTTGGAAGTACGCAACGCGGCGCCGCTCAAGGCGAGCCCCGACTGTTACAGTATCAAGAATCTGGCGCAAAGCGCGCAAACCCACGGAGCAAGCGCACCAGTGAATCGCGAATATCACAAGTGGTATTCCCGCAGTCTTGACCGCGATATGGAGTTGCTGGTCTTTGGCCATGCGGGGCTGCCGGTGATGGTTTTTCCCACTTCGGGAGGGCGGTTCTTCGAGTTTGAAGACCGCGGCATGGTGGGAGCGCTGTGGAGCCGGATCGAAAGCGGCCATCTGCAGCTTTACTGCGTGGACTCCGTCGACATGGAGAGCTGGTACAACCGCGCCGTTCCGCCCCGCTGGCGCATCGCGCGCGAGATGCAGTACCAGGACTACCTGCTCAGCGAAGTGCTGCCATTGGTGCGCAAGAAGAACGGCGACCCGCATCTGGTCGCGCTGGGCTGCAGCTTCGGTGGTTACCATGCAGCAAATCTGGCGTTGCGTCATCCCGATCTCTTTACCGGTGTGCTCTCGATGTCGGGCGCCTTCGATCTCTCCAACTTTCTCGACGGCTACTACGATCAGGATTGCTACTTCAATCTGCCGACGCACTATCTTCCCAATCTGAGCGACCCGTGGTACTTTGACCACTACAGTCGCAATACCTATGTTCTCGCGACGGGCTGGGACGACCAGTGCCTCGGCGAGAACCAGCACCTTGCCCGCATCTTCGATGCAAAGGGAATTCCGCACCAGATCTATATCTGGGATTCCTATAATTCCCACGACTGGCCCACATGGCAGCAGATGGTACAGCAGTACCTGTGACGCCGGACCTGCAGCTATGCTTTTCATTAGGTGGTGCAATGAGCAAAGAGAATCCCTATGACGGTTTTCTGGATGGCCGGCCTCTGGAGACCATCCTCGCTTCCACGCCGGCTGCACTTGTAGAGGCCCTTACCGCCATTGGCGACGAAAGGTCCGCGGTTCCTCCGGCGCCGGGAAAATGGAGCGCAGCGGAGATCATCTGCCATCTGGCCGATTGTGAGTTGGTCTTCGGATTTCGGCTGCGGCAGACCCTCGCCGAGGACAGGCCCACCGTGCAGCCGTTCAATCAGGAGAAATGGGCCGCGACGTATCCCGGCGTCGCCGCAGGCCACGCGCTGGAGGTGTTCACGGCGCTGCGGGGATGGAATCTGCGGCTGCTGGAAGCCGCGCTTCCGGAGGCCGCGGATCGGCCGGCTCATCATCCGGAACGCGGCACCATGACCTTTCAGACTATTGTCGAAACGATGGCCGGCCACGACCTGAATCATCTCGGCCAGCTAAGGTGCCTGGCCACTGCTTGACGCTTGCTCTCCGCCGACCTTCGTTCACCGGAACGAAAGATGTGAGCATACGGGAACCTTTTTGCGTCATTTGTGGTCCAAGACAATAGCGCTTTCCTGTAAGAGTGGACCGTTCCGTTGCATCGTCGCGGGCCGCGCTCTCGCGGCCCATGAGGGAGAATCTATGCGCGTTGTGTTCCCTGCCTCGCTCCTCGTTCTCGCAACCATCTCTTTAGCCGCTCAGACCGCCAATGCGCCCCAGAAAAAGCCCACACCTGCCGCAACTGCGCCGACTGCGGCGCGGAACCCAGCGATCGATCTGCCCGTGCGCAAGGTTGTGCTGTACAAAAACGGCGTGGGCTACTTCGAACACGCCGGCATGGTGAGCGGCAATCAGCGCGTCGCTATCGACTTCACCTCCTCGCAGTTGAACGACGTGCTGCAATCGCTCACAGTCCTCGACCAGGGCGGCGGACACGTCGCCAATGTGAACTACAACTCGACCACGCCCATCGAGCAGCAGCTGCAGACATTGGCATTGGGCCTGAAGGATTATCCGGCGACGGCTGCCGTCTATCAGGCGTTGCGCGGGCAGCGGGTCGAGGTGAGCGGATCAGGCGTGGAGTTTACGGGCCGGCTCGTCAACATCGAATTCCGCAAAGAGACGGACAAGAACGGCGCGACCTCAGAGGATCACTACTTCCTGATCGTCGAAACCGACTCCGGCGCGCTGCGCACAGCAGAGCTTACCGACGCCGTCTCGGTGCGCATGCTCGATCCGGCAATTGAAAGGCAGTTCTCCGACTATCTCCAGATCATTGCCTCGGCGCAGAACCAGCAGGAGCGACATCTCTCGCTCGAAGCGTCGGGCGAGGGCCAGCGGCAAATCGAGGTGAGTTACATCAGCGCGGTGCCGGTGTGGAAGTCGACGTATCGGATGGTCTTTCCGCGCGAGGCAAATGGAAACGCGATTCTGCAGGGATGGGCCGTCGTGGATAACACCGTAGGCGCGGACTGGGACAATGTGCAACTTTCGCTGGTTGCGGGGGCGCCGCAGAGCTTTATCCAGCCGCTGTCGCAGCCGATTTATACCAATCGGCCAGAAGTGCCGATTTCCATTGCGCGGCAGACCATGCCTGAGACGCATGAAGCGACGCAAAGCGTAGCTGTATCGCCCGAGATGGTGAACGGCTCGTTGGCGGCTCAGGCTGCCGCGCCTAGACCGATGGCCAAAGCCTTGTCAGGTGCATCAGGCATGCTTGGCGGTGTTGGCTCAAACTATGGTGGAGGTGTCTACCGGGCTACAGATGCGCTCCAACCTGGTGCCGTCTCCGCCACCGCCTTCGACGATTACTTCGAGTACGCCATCACGCAGCCGGTGACGATTCACAAGAACGAGTCGGCGATGGTGCCCATCCTGCAGGAGAACCTTCCCGCAGAACACGTGACGCTGTGGAGCGACAAAAGCGCGATGCCCCTGCGCGCTGTGTGGCTGGAGAACAAATCGAAGCTCACGCTCGATGCGGGCAGCTTTTCCCTCTTTGAGAATGGCGAGTTCGCCGGCGAGGGGCTGCTCGATCCCATTCATCCGGGCGAAAAGCGCCTGCTCTCCTACGCAGTGGATCAGGCGGTGAAGGTACATCGCGGCGCTGGGTCGGATACCCGCACACTGCACCACATCGCGATGCACCAGGGCATCCTGGTGCAGACCACCGAAGAAATTACCGAGAGCAACTACACCGTAACCAATGCGGCCGATGAGGCCCGCACGGTGATCGTGGAGCACACGCGCCGGCCGAACTCCAAGCTGGACTCGGAGCCTGCGCCGGCGGAGACGACCGCGACGGCCTATCGTTTCCGCGTGGCGGCCGAGCCACATCAGTCGGCCGATCTGCATGTGACCGAGCGAACGCCGCTCTTTGAGACCGTCCGCATCGATCCCGGTGAGGACCGCACGGAGTTTCTGGCGGCGATCAGCAAATACACGCCGGCACTCGAAGAAAAATTGCGGCCCTTGATTGACGCTGAGGCCAGCCTCAATGATCTGAACCAGAAGATCGACCAGGCCGAACAGAATGAAAAGACACTCTCCGATGACGAGGCCCGCGCCCGCGACAACATCACAGCGCTCAAAGGCAATGAAGCCGCGAAGCGCTTTGTCGATGAGTTGAACCATACCGAAGACCAGATCCAGGCGGCGCGCAAGGATCGGGCGGATCTCGAAAAGCAGCGCGATGCAGCGCGAGCGAACGTGGAGTCGCTGATCGCAAAGCTCTCCTTCGATACGGACCTGGACGTCAAGGTCCAATAACCGGGTGGGCCGGCGGCGAAGTTGAGGTACGCTGGTCCCTTTCGCCCTAATGGCATTTCTCTGGCGTACACTGTTGCCGTACAAATCCGCTGCGCAATTGATTTGGAGGAGGAGCGAAGCGCATGAAACGGATCGGTGTCCTGTTCGGCATGGAGAACAGCTTTCCCGGCGCGCTGGTGGAGCACATCAATGCGCGCAATGTGCCCGGCATCGCCGCCGAGTTCGTGCAGACCGGCGCGGTGCGGCTCGATGTACCGCCGCAGTATGCGGTGATCGTGGACCGCATCTCGCATGATATTCCCTTTTATCGCGCCTTCCTGAAGCACGCTGCGTTGCATGGCACCGTCATCATCAACAATCCCTTCTGGTGGTCCGCCGACGATAAGTTTTTCAACTATGCGCTGGCGTCGCGTCTGGGCGTGGCTGTACCGCCTAGCGTGATCCTGCCACACAAGAAGCATCCCGAAGGAACGACGGACCGGTCGATGCGCAACCTCGAATATCCGCTCGACTGGGAGAGTGTGTTTGCCTATGTGGGTGAGCATGGCTTCATGAAGCCGGTGGATGGAGGCGGCTGGCGCGACGTTCACCATATCCACAATCGCCTCGAGTTCTTCCACGCCTACGATCAGTCGCGCGACCTGTGCATGGTGTACCAGAAGGCCGTCGAGTTCAACGAATACTTCCGCTGCTACGTGGTAGCGCAAAAGCACGTGCACATCATGGCGTACGATCCGCGCCGGCCGCATGCCGAACGGTATGTGCAGAATGTGGACTCGAGCTCTTCGGCGAAAAAGCTGCTCAAGCGCGTCGAGCAGGATGCGCTGAAGCTCTGCCGCGCGCTGGGGTACGATCTCAATACTGTGGAGTTTGCCGTGGAGAATGGCATCCCTTACGCGATCGACTTCATGAATCCCGCGCCGGATGCCGACCTGCACTCCGTGGGACCGGCGAACTTCGAGTGGATCGTTGAGCATGTGGCCGACATGGCGATCGCCAAGGCGAAGACGGCGCCCAAGCTGCCGGAGCTGCGCTGGGCCGAGCTACTAGGCGGCGAAACGGCGAAGAAGCCCGCCAAACGCACTGTCGCGAAGCCGAAGAAGAGTGAGCTGGTGAGCCAGTAAAGATTGACGCACTCTTCTGAACACGGCCTCTGCACTTTTGATTCCTGCCGGGTTTTCCTTGCTGACCGCATCGCGCTGTTGACGATATTCTGGAAGCGCATGAGGATCGATCCGCAGGGCGGGAGCACGGCGCTTTGAGTAACACAGGCAGAAGTGGTCCCAGCTTTGCCGCCGTTGGCCGTTTTTTGGCGGAGATCGACGCCGCAGCAGCGGGCAAAGGCAATCTGCGGCCGGGTTATGTGCTCACCGGCGACGAGATCTTCCTGTTGGACCGCTGCCGCGCGGCCGTCCTTAACGCGTTTGTTCCACCCGATCTCAAGGACTTCTGCCTCTCCGACCTCGATCTCGCGAATACGACGATCTTCGAAGTGCTCGACCGCGCCCAGACGCCCTCTCTGATGGCTCCGTTCCAGGTGATTTTTGTGCGCAACGTGCGCCAGCTGTACACACGCGGCGCCAAGAAAGACGAGTTTGCGGCTCTCGACCGGTATTTTCGCTCGCCCAATCCGCAGGCGCTGCTGATCTTTGTCGCCGATTTCCTGCGCATACCCACCGATGCGCGGCGTATGGACATGGACGACAAGAACCGCTTCGAACGCCTGACCGAAACGCTGGGCGAGCACTGTGGCATGGTGGAGCTGGCGCGGGTGAGCGAGGACGACGCCATGCGCTGGGCCGTCGCTACCGCCCAGGAGTCCGGGATTCGCCTGGAGCCCGACGCGGCCCGCGAGCTGGTGGACGCGCTGGGCGCGGACATGATGCTGGTTTCCTCAGAGCTTGAGAAATTGTTGCTTTACGCGACTGGGCGTGGCCGCATTACGCTGGGCGATGTGGAGACGATGGTGCTGGGCGCCAAGCAGCGCTCGCTTTATGAATTGACGGACGCAATCAGTGCCCGCGACCGGGTGCGCGCGCTGCTGCTGCTCGACGGCTTGCTGAACAGCTCCGATGCGGGCGAAGATGCGGCCATCGGGCATCTTTACATGCTGGCGCGCACTTTCCGCCAGATGCTGGTGGTTTTGGAAAAGAATGTGCGCGACTCGCGGACGATCTGGCAGGCGCTCTGGCAGGGCTTCCGGATACCTCCGTTTGCGGCCGACGATTTGATCCGTCAGGCGCGGCGGTACAAGAGCCGGCGCGAGCTTACGAGGGCTCTGCGCCTGATTGCGCGTGCCGACCTGGAACTGCGCTCTTCACCACCGGACAAGCGCCTGGTGCTCGAACGGCTTGTCTACGAGCTGGCGCAAGAAGCGAAAACACCGGCTGCGGGAGGAATAGCACAGCTCTCCTTCGACAGCGTGCCCGGGTAGAGCGTTACTGCACTCCCCTCCTGTTCATCCAGGGGCCGTATTCCTTGTCCGCGTCCTGGATGTGGCGGGTTACCGAATCGCGCAGAAAGCTGAGCAGTTGCAGTTCCGCAGTGCGTTCGCCCCGTTCGAAGCGAGCCTCGAACTCTTCCACGCGCTTGGTCAGGTTGCGATGCTGGATGCGATGCTGCGCCAGTCCGGGAAAGCCTGCGGCCGCCATCATCGCCTCCTCGGCGGAAAAGTGGCCGCGGGTATAGTTCAGGAGTCTGCGCAGTACCGGGACAACCCTATTGGGTGCCTGTCCACTGATCAACGCGTCATCGAGTTCGTTGAGGAGATTGAAGAGCACATTGTGCTGGTTATCGAGCGATTGTACGCCCACTAAATAGTCGTCGCTCCAGGTTAGAAGCGCCATAGACATTCTCCGCCGGCAACGCCATTTCTCCTTTAGATATAGCCTCCTTCAAGACGGCAATATCTTGAGGGGATCACCACCTTACCTTATCGGCTTCGAGATACACCGGAAGGAGAAATGCTTTAGCACCGGTTCTGGATATATCGGACATATGGCGTCGAAGATGAGACAAAAAGTCTATTTCGCCATCTAACCGTAAGTTTCATCTTCCGGGCGCACAATGGAGATCGATGGCTGAAGTCCTGCGTTTCGTCACAGCTCCCAATCTGGTTGCCGCACTCTTCACACTTCTCCCCTATCTGCTCTTCGCGTTCGTTCCGGACGAGGCCACGGCTCGTGTGCAGTCGCTGCCGTTATGGGCTCAGCTGACCAGCCCCGCCGCTCTCGCTGTTCCCTACGTTCTTGTGGCATGCGGCGCGGGCGTCTTTCGCTGGGGCTGGTTGGCGCTCTACGCGCTGCTTCCGGTGGTCATTGCCGCCCTGCTCTGGCAGGCGGCGCACATTGACACGGAACACCGCGGCAACTGGCGGGATTTTCTGATCCTCGCTGTGCTCGGGCTCTCGGTGGACCTGCGCTGGTTTGAGGGGGCCTGGCCGGTGCACCTGGCGGTCTTCAACAAGATTCTGCTTCTTGATGCCGGGATCTACGGATTTGTGCTCATCCGGCAACTGGAGGGAACCGGCTTCAACCTGCGTCTGCGGCGCAGCGACCTCGCCATCGGTCTGCGCGAGGCCCTCTTCTACACGCCCATCGCCCTGGTGATCGGCCTGGCCCTCGGCTTTCTGCACCTGCACCGTGTGTGGCCGGGCGCAGGGATGATGGCCGGCGCATGGATCTTCACATTCCTCTTCATTGCCGTTCCCGAAGAGCTCTTCTTTCGCGGATGGCTGCAGAATCTCCTTGAGTGCCGCATCGGCCGTACACCGGCGCTCTTCGTTACCGCCGCGCTGTTTGGTCTGGCGCACTTCAACAAGCGCACTACCAGCTTCAACTGGCGCTATGTGCTGCTGGCCGCGCTGGCGGGCATCTTTTACGGGCGGGCATGGCGGCGCAACCGGCGCGTCGGCGCGTCGGCGGTCACGCACGCTACGGTGGACTCGATCTGGTCATTATGGCTTCGGTAAGGGATTGGTGAGGGGGTACGGCGCGTGCGCGTGCCGGTGCGGGTTGTACCGCACATAGCCAAGCCCCACACGCATGTTGTGATCGACTGGGCCA
>Ga0335073_10001560_pt1 | contig 30769 bp, 30 predicted proteins | sample Lox_Sample_22_FD_207093 | JGI IMG/M metagenome (GOLD analysis project Ga0335073, IMG submission 207093) | Soil microbial communities from Loxahatchee National Wildlife Refuge, Florida, United States - Lox_Sample_2.2 | ecosystem: Environmental > Terrestrial > Soil > Wetlands | place: USA... | reverse complement strand
CCGCCGGCTCGCGGACGAGGGGGTGCCCGTCGTGCTCAGCCGGTACCCCGGCATGGCCCACGGGTTCTTCACGATGGCGGGCACCGTCGGCGCCAGCCGGTCCGCGATCGCGCAGGCGGCGGCGCACCTCGCCGCGTGGTTCGGCGGCGCCGGCCCGGCCGGCTGACCAGGCCGGCCGGCGCGCTCGGGCCGCGCGCCGCCCGCGGTGAGCGCTCGCCGCGCCGGTGATGGATGCCCGCCGCGCCCGCTGCGCCCGCCGCGTCCGCCGCGCCCGCCGCGCCCGCTGCACCCGCTGCGCCCGCTGCGCCCGCTGCGCCCGCTGCGCCCGCGGTGGACGCCCCCCGGCCGCCGGTTTAGTGTCGATGGAGCACCGACGTGCGACGGCTCAGCCGAGGAGAAGCCATGGGCGCCCCCGTGTCGCTGTCAGACCTGCTCGGCGACGAGGGACGGCGCAACCCTTACAAGTTCTATGCCCGGCTGCACGAGCTCGGCGAGGCGGTGCCACTCGGCCCGGGCGACAGGTACGCCGCCATCGTCTGCGGATACGAGGCGGTGAACCGGGTCCTGTGCGACCCAGGCTTCCGGGTGCCGGACGCCCGGCAGATGGACCGCACCGGGACCCGGTGGCGAGCGCATCCCGTGGTGCGCACGCTGATGACCGGTTTTCCCAACACCAACGGGGAAGATCACGCCCGGTTGCGCCGCCTGTTCAGCCCGCCGGTCACCGTGCGCCGCGTGGCCGCGCTCGAGCCGGCCGTCATCGCCCGCACCGATCACTGGCTCGACCGGCTGGCCGAACTCGGCGCGGACGCCCGGCCGGTGGACTTCATGGCCGCGTTCGCGGTGCCGCTCCCGGTCGATGTCATCGGCGGCCTGCTGGGCGTGCCGGAGCCGGACCGGGCCTGGTTCCCGGCACAGGTCGCGGCCTTCGACGCGGTGCTCGAGCTGGGACGGCAGCACTCGCTGCGGCTGGTGCGGGCCGCCAATGCCGCGGCGGCCGAGCTGACCGCGTACTTCGCCGAGCTGGCGGCATCCCGCCGGGCGGACCCGCGCGAGGATCTCGTCTCCGACCTGGTCCGGCTCGACGGGCCCGACCAGCTCGCCGAGCCCGAGCTGCTGGCCAGCCTGATCGTCATGTTCAACGCCGGGTTCCGCACCACCGCGAACATGTTCGGCAACGGCCTGGCCTTGCTGTTCGAGCACCCGGAGGCGATGGCTGCGCTCCGGGCCGATGCCGCCCTCGCCCCCGCCTTCATCGAGGAGATACTGCGGTACGAGCCGCCGCTGCATTTCGCGGTGCGGTTCGCCGCGGAGGACAGCGAGATCGCCGGGGTACCCGTCGCCGCCGGTCAGCTGGTGCTGGTCCTGATGGCGGCGGCCAACCGGGACCCGCGCCGGTTCCGGGACCCGGACGTCTTCGACCCGGGCCGTACCGACAACCATCACCTCACGTTCACGGCCGGGCCGCACTACTGCCTCGGCGCCGCGCTCGGCCGGCTGGAAGGCAGGCTTGCCCTCCCCCGCCTGCTCGGCAGGTTCCCCGCCCTGTCGCTCGCGGCCGACCCGGGCGAGCGGCGCCAGCTCATGTTGCGCGGCTACGACCACCTGCCGGTGCGCGTGAGCGACCGCGCAACCGTCAGCATCGCCTGACCCGCACGCGACCAGGGGAAAGAGAGGCAGTGTGTCCGCGGCCCAGCTGATCGAGCTCGAGGACGGGTTCAAGGTTTTCGCGTCGAGCATCATGGAGGTCCGGTTCCTGCACGACGAGATCTTCCGGGCGGGCTGCTATGACCACGTCGAGCTGCAGCAGCGGCCCCTGGTCGTCGACGCCGGCGCGAACATCGGGATGTTCGCGCTCTACATCAAGCGCAGGTACCCCGCCGCCGAGATCCTGACCTTCGAGCCCGCGCCCGAGTCGGCGGCGGTGCTGCGGCAGAACATCGGGCTGCACGGGCTGGCCGGCATCACGGTGCACGACGTCGCGCTCGGCAGCCGGCCGGAGCAGGTCGCGTTCACCTATTACCCGGCGGCTCCCGGGAACTCAACCCGCTACCCCGAGCAGTCCGGACCGGCCAAGGAGGCGGTGGGCCGGATGCTCTCCCCGCGGGTGGCTGAGCGGTTGTACCGGGGCCGTGACATCACCGTGCCGGTCGAGCGGCTGTCGGCGTTCCTGACCCCGGGTCGGCCGGTGGACCTCCTCAAGATCGACGTGGAGGGCGCCGAGCTGGATGTTCTGCAGGGCATCGATCCACCGCAGTGGCCGCTGATCCGTCAGGTCATCGTCGAGGTTCAGGAGCATGCGGGCCGCCTGGCCGCGGTCTGCGACCTGCTGAGCAGCCACGGTCTCGAGCCTTCGGCCGGCCCCGGCCCGCAGAGCGACACCGACTCGCCGAGCCGGATGGTGCGCGCGGTCAGGCGATGAGCGGGCGCGAACCCCGCCTCACCCGCCGCGCCCAGCGCCAGAACCCCGCCTCACCCCGCCGCGCCCAGCGCGCGAACCTCACCTCCCCCGGCCGCGCCCGATCGCGCGACGGACGGGACGATGAAGCGGAAGAGATCCGCGAGCTCGGTCACAACCGCCGAGGCCGGGAGGGCGGTCGTCAGCTCGGCGAGGGCCTGGTCGAGGTACCGCCGTGAAAGCGTTTCGACGTGTTCCCGCCCGCCGGCCCGTTCGATGAGCATGGCCTGCGCGTACAGGTCCGACTCGGCCGGCGCGGTATCGCTGAACGCGCCCGCCAGCTGAGTGCCCGCCGCGCTCCGCGACCGAAGCGCCGCTATGACCGGCAGCGTCTTCTTGGCCTGCCGCAGATCGCCCTGGACCGGCTTTCCTGTGACCGCCGGATCGCCCCATATGTTTTCCAGGTCGTTGGCCATCTGCCAGGACAGCCCGAGTTTCCGGCACGCTCCGCCGAGCACGGTGGCCACCTCGGCCGACCCGCCCCCCAGCGTCACGCCGATGGCGGCGCAAGAGTAGAGCAGAGCGGTGGTTTTGTACGTGGCCGCCATGTAGTGCTCGGCGGTGACCTCGGCGGCAGGCGCACTATCCAGCGCGAGGTCGGCCGCCTGACCCCTGATCATCTCGTTGAGGGCCTCGGCGAGCATCCGGGTGGCGGTCCGCCCGGCTTCGTTCTTCAGACCCGTCAACTGGTCGAGAGCCAATCCGATGAGCGCATCGCCCGCGAGTATGGCGTTGGCTAGGCCGAACGCGACCCAGGCGGATGGACGGCCACGACGATGGTCATCGTTGTCCATAATGTCGTCGTGCAGGAGCGAGAAGTTGTGCACCAATTCGACGGCCACCGCTCCGGGCAGCACGTCCGCCGCGGGCGCGCCGACCGCCTGGCCGCAGAGCAGAACGAGGGCAGCGCGCAGGAATTTGCCTTCCTTGGACTCGACTAGGGAACCGTCGATGCCGCACCAGCCGAAGTGATATCCGCATAGCCGCGCCAGGTCCGGATGAAGGCCATCCACCGCCTCGCGCAGGGCCGGAAGGGCCAGATCGCGCGCGGCCCCCAGGATCCGGGGCGGGCCATGCTCCTGCCGTGTTCGCATGAGTCCAGGGATCCGGCGCGGCTACTTAACGACTGATTTCTCGGCCGCTATCACAACGTAATTCAGATGATTCTTCCGGTAACCGTCGAGGAATGGCTCCTCCACGCCGGTCTTCATCGTCGAATGCGACCTGAGTTCCCAGTACGGGATGGCCTGCTTGGTGAGATCGAGGACGCGCGAGACCACGAGCTTGCTCTCCGCCAGAGCCTTCAGATACGTGCCGCGACGATGGATCTGACAGCAGTAATGATCATTAATGGCCGTCACCTCGGGCGAGACGGCGGTAACCGCGTCATTTTCACACCACGTCACAAGCACGTAGCGGCCACCGGGTCGCAGCACCCGCGCGAACTCGCGGAACGCCTCGAAGAGGTCGACATACATCGTCGTCTCGTTTGTGACGACTGCGTCGAACGAGCCGTCCGCAAACGGAGTATTGACCATGTTCGCGTAATGGAAAGCGACTTTGTCAGCGCATCCGCGAGCTTGCGCCAGGCGCTCGGAGAACGCGATGTGGTGTTCACAGAAATTGACGCCATCGAACCGGCAGCCGAACCTGTCGTGGAGCATGAAGGAGGTGCCGCCTCGCCCGGAACCGCCGTCCATGACCCGGTCGCCGGGCCGCAGGCCCTCAAGTGCGTCGGCGATGAGACCCACCTGCTCGCTCTCCAGGCGGTGCATCTCCTTGACGATGAGCCGCTCGCGTTCCTCTTCCTCGACCTCGAGAATGTTCCGGTTGAAATCCCCGGCCGCGAAATGGTGGTGATAAAGACCGTCGATGTCACCGAGCAGGAGGTTGATGGGGTCGCTCTGTTTACTCTCCCAGTGCTCGTGCAGGTCGCGCTCATAAGATGTGCGGATCACAGCGCTACTGACACTGACGTTGCCCTCGGGCATGTCGCGCTCCTTGATGGTTTGCTGTCAAGATGACGGAGTTGGCGGTCGCCGTCGGGAACAAGGGCGGGCTCGCAGGCTATTGTTTGGCGGCTCGAAGTGACGTCGCCGCCGGGGCGTGCAAACGGCCGGGCGCCGGGCAGGTCAAGTAACCGCAAGTGCGCGGGGCGCCTATACAGGCAGCGAATGCAAACGGGGTCTCTGGCCAGTCTGGTAACGGCGCGGCCCGGGGCCTCGGGGCCATGGCCGAGAGCAGAGGCGGCGGGCCCGCTGTAATTCGCCATGAGCGTGATCTCGAAACGGTCCTGGAGGTCTCTGGTCTTGGCTCAATTACCCACCTACCGCCTGTCCAGATCATTCCGGGCCCTAGAGGGCGCAACTAATACGAAACCACTAGTCGATCCAAAAAGCAATGGCCGACTGCGCGCGGTAACGAGCCTGGTCAGGTGGCTCCGGCGACACGCTTGGCCAAGGGCGGCACGGCTCCGGCGCGGCCGCGCGGAATGCGCCGCTACCAGGTGACCGGGAGCGCCACCGGGCCGCGCACTATCTGGTCGCTCCGCCATTCGACCTGCTCGGGCGGGACCGCTAGACGCAACCCGGGCAGCAGCTCGAGCCAGTGCTGGACGGCGACCTGAAGCTGGAGCCGGGCCTGGTGGGCGCCCAGGCAGTAGTGCGGGCCGTGGCCGAACCCGAGGTGCGGGTTGGTGGCCCGGCCGAAGTCGAGCTCCTCGCCATCACCGAACACCTGCTCGTCGCGGTTGGCCGACTCGTTGACGACAAGCAGCACGTCCCCGGGGCTTATCTGCTGGCCGCCCAGCACGGCCGGCTTGATGGCCACCCGGGGCAGCATGGTGCTGGCCCCGAACGGGATGAACCGGACCAGCTCCTCCACCGCGGCCGGTATCAGGCCGGGGTCTTCTCGCAGGGCCGCCAGCTGGTGCGGGTGCGTGAGCAGCACGAACGCTATGTTGCCGAGCTGGTTGCTGGTCGTGTCGTTCCCGCCGACCAGGACGATGGTGGTCAGCTCGACCAGCTCCTGCTCGGTCAGCTTGTTGCCGCCGTCCCGCGCGGTGATCAGCGCGCTGATCAGGTCGTCGCCCGGCCGGGCGCGGCGCTCGGCGATCAGCTCCTTGACGTAATCCGTCAGCTCTGCCTCGAGCCGCTGCCGCCGCTCGAGCGGCACGGTCGTGCCGGCGCTGGTCGCGTCCGACCAGACCATCAGCTTGTCGATATCAGACGGCGGGACGCCGCGCAGCTCGCTGATCAGCCGCACCGGCAGCTGGCGCGCGTAGCAGGTCATCAGGTCGGCGGGCGGCCCGCTGGGCCGCATGGCCGTCAGCAACTCGGCGCTGTGCCGCTCGACGTGTGGTCGCAGTGCGGCGATCCGGCGCGGGGTGAGCGCACGGGCCGCGAGATTACGCACCCGCGTGTGCTCCGGGGGATCCAGCATCTGGAGGCTGCTGCGGGGAAGCTGCTCGGCGGATTCCCTGGGCAGGTCCCGGCCCGCGGTCGCGGCCCGGGAGAAGCCGGGGGCACTGAGAACGGCCGCCGCCTCGGCGTAGCTGGTCACCAGCCAGGCCTCGCCGCCGTAGGGCAGCCGGACCCGGCACACCGGCTCGCTCGCACGCAGCTGCCGGAACTCCGGGCTGCAGCCCAGGCCCGAAACGGGCGTGAACGGGAAGGGAAGAGCGGGCGGCCCAGGCACTGGCAACGTGGCTCCTTGCTAGCTGGCGGTCGCCGGGGCGATGATCACTGCGCCGCAAGGCCGGCCAGATGACGCTGCCGCATCAGGAACTTCCGCACCTTGCCGGTGGGCCCGACCACGATGTCGTCGTCGGGCACCACCTCGATGCGCCGGAGCGTGGCCGCGGCCGGCGCGCCGAGCGCATCGGACACCGCGTCGGTCCGGTCCGCCCCCGGATCGGCGCCCGGAGCGAGCAGCAGAAGGACATCGGTCACGATCGTGCCGTCCACCGAGCCCGCGACCACGGTGCAGTCGCGCACGTCCGGGCAGCGAAGCAGGATTCGCTCCTCGGACAGGGCCGTGTACAGCCAATGGCCGCCGCCCAGGTCTACCGAGTCGACCGCCCGGTCCACGTGATAGTAGTAACCGTCCTCGTCCCGGTACATGAGGTCGCCGGTGAGGTAATAGCCGCCGCGCCGGGTGCGGTAGGTGTTCACCGAGTCGTTCCAGTAGCCGAGCGCGAGGGTCGGGGATTTCAGGCCCAGGTGCCCGACCGTGCCGGCCGGCACTTCCTCCCCGGTGTCGAGGTCAAGGAGTGCCACCTCGGCGAAGATGTGCGGCTTCCCGACACACCGGCCGTACCGGCTGGAATCGGCATGGTGGCTGACCCGGAACCCCGAGTAGCCCATCTCGGTGGAGCCGATGCCGTCGATGAAGCGTGAGCCGGGCACCCGGACCAGGCCCTCGCGCGTGTAGACCGGGTGAGTGCCGACCGCGACGAGGGGGCGGACATGGGCCTCGTGCGCGCAGTCTCCGGTGTTGAACCAGACCGACACCGACTCCAGGTCCCGGTCGGCCAGGTCGTAGCGGGCCAGCTCGGCCCAGGTCACCGCGAACCCGTAGACGGCCGTCGGATGCCACCGCTCGATCGCATCCAGCACGGCGACGCCGCTGCGGCTGAACGGGCCGCCCTGCGCCGTGAGGAAGAGCAGCTCTGAGCGCCTGACCAGCGCCTGGTGCAGGGTAAGAATCCCGGCCGTATGGGCGGCCGGAAGGGCCGACAGGATGCGCTCATCGCCCTCCGCCCTGGGCCCGCACAGGCGCAGCTGCCTGGTCGCCGCGAAAAGGCTGCTGTGCGAGTGCACCACCGCGGCCGGCGTGCGGGTCGTGCCGGACGAATGAGTGATGGCGATGGGATCGGAGGCGTCATAGCGATAGTGCCCGGGCGCCGCGCCCGGGTCGGCGGCGCCGAGGCTGGCGATGTCGGCGAGGATCGGGGCGCCCAGATCATGGCCCTCCAGCAGCTGGCGGTGCTCCGCGTCGGCCAGCACGCCGGCGCCGCGCAGCCGCCGGATGTAGCCGACGGCGATCTGCGGCGGCATGCTGCCGTTCATCAGCGCCGGAATCGCGCCCACCCAGTTGAGGGCCATGAAAGTTAGCAGGCAGTCGGCCGATGAGGTGGCGTAGACGGCCACGGGATCACGCGGTCCGATGCCGGCCCTGTGCAGCGACGCCGCCCGCGCGGCGACCCGTTCGTACACCGCCCCGAGCGTCAGCGGAGTCCACGCAGGATGGCCGTCGACCTCCACATCGAAGGTGATCCCCGGTCCGTCCGCGGGCGCGCCATGCTCTCGCAGCTTCATCAGCACGTTGCCCGCGCCGAGTTCGGGATCGGCGGCGAGAACGGCGCGGATGTTCGGTGCGCCCATCAGATCACTCCGCCGTCTTCGTCGTGGCCATGCCGGCGACGATGAGGCAGAACTCGCCGACGGTCTTGCCGGCCAGCTCCTCGGCCTCGTCCTCGCTGAACTTCACGCCGTATGCATCCTCGACGCGGACGGCGAGCTCGACCAGGGCGAGCGACGACACGTCGGCCCCGGCCGGGCCCAGCTGGGAGTCGTCGTCGATGTCTGCTACGTCGTAGTTCATCTCCTGCAACGAGGTGAGAATGAACTGTTTAATCGTGGTCACTTCGCTGGCAGGATGCGGCATAAGACGGCTCCGCTACGTCGCTGGCCTAGGCCCAGGCTTCCGGCCAGAGCGTACCATGCTGCGTAGATATGCTTCCATTCCCAGAATGGCGGAGGGGCGCATGCGCTTTACCCGGCTTGGCGGTATTGCGAATGGCGGCACGGCGGTGCTGGTCCGGTCATGACGCGCTGGATCATCGCGGTGGACAAGAGCACGTGCATCGGCTCGGGCGTGTGCGTGGGCACGGCTCCCGGCCGGTTCGCGCTCGACGACCGGCAGCGGTCCGGCCCGGTGCAGGCGGAGATCGTGCCGGACGAGACGGTACTGGACGCCGCCGCCTGCTGCCCGGTGGAGGCGATCAGCCTGGTCGACGCCGACACCGGCGAACCGGTGGACTCGACTGACCAGCAACCGTGACCGCACTCGAGGCGGTGGCCACGTACGTGCCGGATCGGCAGGTGCCGATCGAGCACTTGGCCGGGGACCTCGGGCTCACGGCGATGCAGGTGAAGGTGTTCAAGCGGTTCCTCGGCCTGGCTCAGGTACGCCGCGACCCGGAAGGGTCGCTGCTCGACCTGCTGCTCGCCGCGGCCGCCGGGCTTGACGCCCTGCGCGGCCGCGAGCATCAGGTGAGATACGTGCTGCACGCCCGGGCCACGCCGGTCGAGGCGCCGTACCCGGTCAACCCGCTGCATGAGCTGTGCCGCGCGCTCGGGCTCGGCCACGCCATCGCCTTCACCGTCACCCACCACGGCTGCGCGTCGCAGCTGCTGGCGATCGACATCGCCGGACGGCTGCTCGCGGCGGACGGCGACCCCGACGCGCTGGCGCTGGTCCTCGCCGGAGAGAAGGCCTTCACCCGCGACGCCCAGCTCATGCCCGGCATCTCCGTCTTCGGCGAGGCCGCGGCGGCCTGCCTGGTCCGGCCGGACGGGCACCGGGACCGGCTGCTCGCCTACGCAACCAGCGTTCAGGGCGAATTCGACGGCCGGTTCACCGACGTCCCCGAGCTGTCGGCCCGGTACGAGCGGGAGTATCCCGCGGCACTGGCCGCCGTGATACTGGCCGCGGTCGAGCAGGCCGGGCTGAGCATCGACGAGATCAGCCTGATCCTGCCGCACAACGTCAACCTGCTGTCCTGGCGGCGGCTGTGCCGCCGGATCGGCTACCCGGTCGGCCAGGTCCTGCTGGACAACGTCCCGGTCACCGGGCACACCTTCTGCGCGGACTCGTTCATCAACTACGCCACCGCTGCGGAGCGTGGCCTGCTGCGCCCCGGCGACAGGTACCTCATCGCCGCGGGCGGAGGCGCCACGTTCTCCGCCATGGTTTGCCAGCATTAGGTAGGTGCGCCGATCATGACTGCCGTCTCCGAGCTACGGCCCTATCCGTTCGAGCCGTTCAACGGCGACCTGCCGGCCGAGCTGATCGACATGGTCGAGTCGAACCCCATCAGCCGGGTGCTGCTGCCCGACGGGCGGCCGGCCTGGATAGTGCTCAGCTATGAGCACTGCCGCGCCCTCCTGTCCGACCCATGCTTCGCCCGCCAGCACGTCGGCCGGGCGAAGCCGGGCGCCGGGGAGCCGCGGGACCTGAGCATGGACGGGCCGCCGCACACGGCCGTGCGCTCGGTGGCGATGCGCTTCCTCACGGCGCGACGGATCGAGGAATACCGGCCCCTCGTCAAGCGGCTGACCAACGAGCTGATCGATGACATGATCGCCGGACCACCCCCGGCCGACCTGGTGAGCGCGCTGGTGGCGCCGCTTCCGGTGCGCGTGATCTGCGCGGTGCTGGGGGTCCCGGAGTCGGACAGGGAACGGCTCTACGGCTGGATCAAAGAGCTCAACTCGATCGTGGAACACGGCTCGCAAAGCGCCGTCCAGGCCCGGGCCCAGTTCACCGACTACCTGACCGGCCAGCTGGCGGCCAAGCGGGCCCGCCCGGCCGACGACCTGATCTCGTCCTGGATCGCCGGCGGGCACGACCTGACCGACACCGAGCTGGTCGAGCTGGCCATGGGCATCTTGCTCGGCGGTCTTGAGGTCAACTCGATCAGCGCCGGGCTGCGCGCGCTGTTCCAGCACCCCGGACAGCTCGCGAAGCTGCGCGCGGCTCCGGAGAAGATGCTCTCCGCCACCGAGGAGATCCTCAGGTACACCACCGTGAGCAGCATGGGCAAGGTCCTGATCGTTGTGACCGACACCGAGCTCGGCGGCGTGGCGATGCGCGCGGGAGACTACGTGATGGCGATGACCGCGACGGCCGACCGCGACCCGCGGGCGTTTGCCGAGCCGAACGTGTTCGACATCGACCGGGTGTCGGCCGTGCCGCATCTCGGCTTCGGCCACGGGCCGCATTCCTGCCTGGGCCGCTCGGTCGGCAAGCTGCAGGTTGAGGTGGCGATCGGCACCCTGCTGGGGCGGCTGCCCGGCCTGGCGCCCGCGGTGCCGCTGGAGGATATCCCGTGGCGGCATGACCGGATTAACTGCGGCATCGATTCCTTCCCCGTGACCTGGTAGCGGCACGATGCTCGAGCGAGCCAGTCAGGACCGCATCGCTGTGCCGTTCTCCGGGCCGGCCGGCACCGCGCCGCTGACCTGGGGCCAGAAGACAACGCTGATTCGCATGCGCGAGGCCGGCTGGCGCGAATCCGGCTGGCGCCGCGAGGGGACGTTCGGCCGCCTCGCGGCCTTCAGCGCCGCCTTTTACACGCCCGAGCCCGAGGGCACCACCGTCGAGGAGGTGGCGGCACAGATCAGCGACATGACGGCCCGGCACGCCGCGCTGCGGCTGCGGCTCGGGACCGATTCGGGAGGCCGGCCGTGCCAGGTGGTGGCCGGATCGGGGCGGGTCTTCCTGGATATCGTGACCATCCCCGACGCCGACGACCCGGCCGACGTCACGACGTACGCGAACGAGCTGTGGTTCGAGCGGATGTTCGCCCCGGTCGACCTGGACCGGGACCTGCCGGTGCAGATGGCGGTGATCAGGCACCGCGGCGTCATCCGGTGCCGGGTGTGGATGATCCATAACATCGCCGTCGACGGCGAGGCGGCCACCCTGCTCGCGTTCGGCGATGCGGCCGGCCGCCGGCTGGCGGATCCGAGCGCGATGTCGAGCCTCGACCTCGCCCGGCGCGAGCAGACGCCGGCGCTGCGGCGGGTGAGCGACCGGGCCATGCGGCACTGGGAATCGCATCTGCGCCATATCCCGGCGCTGACCTTCGGCGAGCCGACCCATCCGGATGGCCGGCTCGGGGAGCGCTACTGGCACGGCGAGTTCGTCTCGCCCGCGGCGCACCTGGCCATCCTGGCCATCGCCGGGCGCACCAAGACCGACACCTCGCGCGTCCTGCTCGCCATCATCGCGATCGCGATCGGGCGGGTCACCGGCCTAAGCCAGCTCACGACCCGGGTCTTCGTGAACAACCGGTTCCGGCCGGGCTACGCCGAGATCATCGCCCCGCTGAACCAGGCATCGGTGGTGACCATCGATCTCGGCGACGCCACGGTTGACGAGGTGGTCGCGCGGACCCGCCGCGCCATGCTGCCGGCCGGGCTGCACGGCTACTACGACCCGGAGCAGCTCCAGGAACTCAGGGCCCGGCTCGATATCGAACGCGGCTACCCCGCGTGGCTCACCTGCCTGTTCAGCGACGGACGAGGCCGGACCAAGCCCCCGGCCGATGCGGCCGCCCGCGGCGGTCAGGTGACCATGGAGGAGATCAAGCGGAGGCTGCCGGAGACGACGATGTCCTGGAACGGGACGGTCGACGTCTCTCCGGACCAGGCCCGCCTCGTCGTCGACAACCAGCCCGACACCATCGCCGTGGGGCTGATCTTCGACATGGCGTGCTTCACCGAGGCGCAGGTCGAGGCGCTGGCGCGCGGCATCGAGGAGGTGGCGGTGGCGGCGGCATTCGACCCGGCGGTCCCGGCCGGGATCGAGGCCGGGCCCGCCCCGGCCTGACGGGCGGGCCGCATGGCCCCGCGGCGCGGGTCACGGGAGCTGACCGGCCCGCCTCACCGCCCCGGCGGCCCCCAGGTCACCGGCAGCGTCTCCAGGCTGTTCACGACCATGCCGGGCTTGAAGCGAAGCTGCGATTCGGGGACGGCCAGGCGCAGGCCGGGCAGCCGCCGCAGCAGGGCGCCGAGGGCTTCCTGCAGCTCCATCCGGGCCAGCGCGGCGCCCAGGCAATGGTGCGGGCCGGCCCCGAAACCCAGGTGCGGGTTGTTGGCGCGGGTCAGGTCCAGCCGGTCCGCCTCGGCGAAGACGCTCGCGTCGCGGTTGGCCGAGACCACGGCCGGCAGCACCGCGGAGCCGGCCGGGAGACGTACCCCGCCCAGCTCCACCTCCTCGGTCGTGACCCTGGGCAGCAGCACGCCGTTGTCGCCCAGCTGGATGAACCGGGCCAGCTCCTCGACGGCGCGGGCGACCGCGTCCCGGTCGTGGCCGTCCAGCCCGGCCAGCTGGTCGGGATGGCGCGCGAGCACGAGCAGGAACAAGTTGATCTGGTTGGTCGTGGTCTCGTGCCCGCCCACGAAGACGCCGGCGGTGACCGAGATCAGCTCGCGTTCGGTCAGGTCGTCCTGCTCGTCCCAGGCGCCGATCAGCGCGCTCATCAGGTCGTCTCCGGGATGGCGCCGACGCTCCGCGATCATCTCGCCGAACGCGTCCAGCGCGGCCTGCGGCGTCCGCGGATCGGCGTCCCAGTCGCCCACCAGTGCGTCCGACCACTGGCGGACGTTGTCCCGGTCGGCCTCCGCGATGCCGAACAGCTTGCTGATCACGTAAATCGGCAGCGGCGCCGACAGATACCTGTTCATGTCGGCCGGCGGTCCGGCCGCCTGCATCTCGTCGATCATCTGATCGACGAGCTCCACCACCTTCGGGCGCAGTTCCTCCACCCGGCGGGGCGTGAACGCGTGCGAGACCACCCGGCGGATCTGGGTGTGCCGCGGCGGATCCATGCCGATCAGCGAGTCCTCGGCGAGCGAGCCAAGCTCGCGGGTCGGGCGGTCCGGGCCCGCGGCGGCGGCACGGCTGAAGCGCTGGTCGGTGAACACCTGACGGACGTCGGCGTGCCGGGTGGCCAGGTAGGCGCGCGTCCCGTCGGGGAGCTCGACGGGCGCCACCGGGCACCGCTCGCGCAGCTCGGCGTAATCCGGCGACGGCTGGTAGCTCGCCGACGCGGGGGTGAGCGGGTACCGAATCGGCGACTGCTCGGTCATCGACGGGCCTCCTGTCTGTCCTGCACCCGGATCACGGTCTGTCCCCCGGCCGGATCACGCCCGGAGCGGGCCGCGGCGCCCTCGGCGAGCGCGGCCAGCACCGGGACCACCTCGGCCGGCGCGGGCATCTGACGCACCCGCTCGCTCATCAGCGCCGCGCGCTCGCGCCAGCTTTCGTCCCCGACGAGCTCGCCGACCACGTCACGGACCTGCCCGGGACCGGCCTGCTCGGTCGCGAGCCAGGTGCCGGCGCCGGTCGCCGCCAGCCGTTCGCCGTTGAAATGCTGGTCGCTCACCTGGGGCAGGATGAGCTGCGGGACGCCGTAGACCAGCGCCGTCATCGTCGTGCCTGCCCCGCCCTGCTGCACCAGCGCGGCGCAGCTGGGCAGCACCAGGCGCAGCGCCAGCGGGGCGTCGGCCAGCCGGACGTTGCCCGGCACCTGGCCCAGGCCGGCCAGCTGGGCCGGGTCGACCGCCACGACGACCTCCACGTCAAGCTCGGCCACCGCCCGGATGATCGCGGTGAGATCCATCCGGCCGGCGAACCCGGCACCGGCCATCATCGTGCCCGCGGTGACGCAGACCCGGGGCCGCGGCGCCGGCCGGCGCAGCCAGCCCGGCACCACGGCCGTGCCGTTGTAGGGCACGAAGCGAACCGGCTCGCTCGGCCCGGACAGCGGGACCTGCATGGGCGGCGGCACCGGGTCGAGCATGAGGTTCCCGGTCAGGCTGACCTGCGCGGCGCCGAGCCCGAACCGGCCGGCGAGCGGCCCGATCACCGTCTGCTGGTCGAGGCGGAGCGTGACCGAGGAATCGGGGCCCCACAGCTGCAGCACGCCGGGGACGGCCAGCGCGGCGGAGGCCACGGCCGCCGCCAGGTTGAACGGCTCCCAGATCAGCAGGTCCGGCCGGTACGCCCGGCCGAATTCGACCAGGTCGCCGACCAGCGCGGCGGCGAACCGGACCACGCCGCCGTCGGCGGTGATGGCCGGCTCCAGCGGGCCGTCCGGCTCCACGGTGCCGTCCGGCTTCGCCGTGCCGTCCGGCTTCGCCGTGCCGCCAGGCTTCGCCGTGCCGCCAGGCTCTGCCGTGCGCTGGCCATCCCGGTCGAGCCGGCCCACCTTGCCCATCCGGGGACCGAACTCCGCGGCGAAGTCAACGTCCTCGCCCAGGGGCACGGCGGCGAGGCCGGCCGAGCTGATGGCCTCCGTCATCGACGGATGGCTGGCGACCCGGACCTCATGGCCCGCGGCCTGCAGCGCCCAGCCGAGCGGGACGAGGCAGTGCAGGTGCGACCGCCAGCCCCAGGTCGACATCAGCACTCGCAGAGCCACACGCATCCTCGTGGCAGTGTCGGCCAGCGACCGCTGCCGGCGGCCATTTGCCCGTTCAGCACGACCGGGCGCCATTTACGATATACGACGCCATTGCCGTCGGCGAGCGCCAGATTGGCGGCGCCGGGCCGGGTGTTGACAGCGGCGTGACCCCGACGCACGCTTGCACTGACCCTGGCGACCCTCATTCCTGGCCTGCTGATAGGTGCTCTCATCGTGACTTCCACGCCTGATTTGCGGCGCTATCCGTTCGAGCCATTCGCTGGTGACGTGCCGGACGAGCTGATAGGCATGGTCGAGACGGACCCGATCACCAAGGTGCTGCTGCCCGACGGGCGGCCGTGCTGGCTCGTGCTCAGTTACGAGCATTGCCGCACGGTCATCACCGACTCGCGCTTCGCCCGGCTGCACATCGGCCGGCCGGACGGCGGCCCGCGGGACCTGAACATGGACGGGCCGGCGCACACGGCCGTGCGCCGGGTGGGCATGCGGCCGTTCACGGCGCGGCGGATCGAGGTCTACCGGCCCCTGGTCCAGCGGCTGGTGGACGAGCTGATCGATGACATGATCGCGGGGCCGTGCCCGGCCGACATCGTGACCGCGCTGGTGGCGCCGCTGCCGGTACGGGTGATCTGCGAGGTCCTCGGCATCCCGGCCGCCGACCGGCAGCGGTTCCACGACTGGATCGAGACACTCAACTCGATGGCGGCCTACGGCTCGGCCCCGGCCGACCAGGCCAGGTCAGAGCTGACGGCCTACCTGGCCGGGCAGCTGGCGGCCAAGCGCGAGAACCCCGGCCAGGACCTGCTGTCGGCGTGGACCGCCAACCCGCACGACCTGACCGACACCGAGCTGGTCGAGCTGGCCATCGGCGTCCTGCTCGGCGGGCTGGAGATCAACACGATCAGCGCCGGGCTGCGCGCGCTGTTCCAGCACCCCGAGCAGCTCGCCAAGCTGCGCGCGGCTCCGGAGAAGATGGTCTCCGCGACCGAGGAGATCATCAGGTATACGACGGTCAGCACCACGTTCCGGGTCATGCTCGTCACCGCCGACGCCGAGGTCGGCGGCGTCACGATGCGCGCGGGTGACTACGTGATGCCGTTTCTCCCGGCCGGCGACCGCGATCCGTCGGTGTTTCCCGAGCCCAATGTGTTCGATATCGACCGGCCGACCACGCCGTCGCATCTCGGCCTCGGCCATGGCCCGCATTTCTGTCTCGGCGGCACGCTGGGCAAGCTGGAGGTCGAGGTGTCCATCGGCACCCTGGTGCGGCGGCTGCCGGGCCTGGCGCCCGCGGTGCCGCTCGAGGAGATCGGCTTCCGGCACGGCTGGTGGAACTGCGGCATCTCCTCGTTCCCCGTGGTTTGGTAGCGGCGCCGCTCAGTAGGGCTCGACCGCGTTGACCGAGTCCGGCCAGTAGCGCTGGCCGGGCGCGGCGACGTAGTGCTCCCACCGGGGCTCGCCGCCGGCCGGGTGGTCGCCGAGCACGGTGATCCGCTGTCCGCGCCGGATCTCCTGGTAGTCGTTGACCGCGTAGTGCTGGGTGACCCGGTTGTCCCAGAGCGCCACGTCGCCGGGCTGCCAGTGATACCGGCAGGTGAACGGCGGGCTCTCCGAGAACCGGAACAGGTACTCCAGGATCGCGTCGCTCTCGTTGCGGCTCAGCTGCGGGATGTGCGATGTGAAGAGCCGGTTGACGTACAGCGAACGGCGGCCCGTCTCGGGGTGGACCCGCACCACCGGATGCTCGGCCCGGCTGGAGAACTCGTTGTCGATCCTGATCGTGTGGATCGCGGTGAGCCCGTCCAGCAGCTCCCGCATGGGCGCGGACAGCTGCTCGTAGACCAGGCACTGGTTGGTGAACATCGTGTCCCCGCCCGAGGCAGGGACCTGGACCAGGTGCAGGATGGACGCGATCGGCGGGCTCTGGTGGAAGGTCATGTCCGTGTGCCAGACATCGGTTTTCCCGCCGTGCTCGGAGTCGATGATGACGATCTCCGGGTGTCCCTCCAGCCGGGGCAGGTACGGATGGAGCTCGACCTCGCCGAACCGCCGGCCGAACGCGATGTGCGCCTCGGGGGTCAGCTCCGCCTGGCCCGCGATGAACACGACCTGATGGTTCAGCAGCAGGTCACGGATGAGGCGGAACCCGTCATCGGTGAGCGTGTTGAGATCGATGCCGGAAATCTGGGCGCCCAGGGCGCCCGCCATGAGCTGGACCTTCGGCGCGATCGCAGTGCTCATCGACGTTCCTCCGGTCTGCGCGTGACGTCCGCTTTCGGCCATTCTTCCACCGTCGCGAATGTCATCACCAGCGCCGTTCTTGACTGGCTCACGCGCGCCTTGACACGATTGACGGCGGTAGCCGCGGCGTACGCACAGCGTTACCTGGGAGGCTTCGCGAATGGCGATCGAGACCTCGGCCGGCGACCCTGGCGCGCGACTCGAATCGCTGACCGACCTCGCGACGCCGTTCGCGATCCGCACGGCGGTGACCCTGCGGGTGCCGGATCACATCACGTCCGGGGTGGAGGACCTTCGCGATCTGGCCGCGGCGTGCGGTGCCGACCCCGACGCGCTCGGGCGCCTGCTCCGCTACCTGGTCCACAAGGGCGTGTTCGCCGAGGTCTCGCCGGACAAGTTCGCGCTGACAGATGTCGGGGAACTGCTGGCCGATCGCGGCGCCGCGGGCCGGGCGGAGTACCTGGATCTCGACGGCGTGGCCTCGCGGATGGATCTCGCCTTCGCCGGGCTGCCGCATGCCATCCGCACCGGCGAACCCGGTTACGCCTCGGTGTACGGGCGGGGCTTCTGGGCCGATCTCGACGGCCATCCGGCCTATCGCGCGTACTTCGACGACCTGATGCGCGTCCAGCAGCTGGTCACGGCACCGCAGGTCGCCGCGCTGTACCCGTGGCGCGAGGCGGGCCACGTCGTCGACGTGGGCGGCGGCTCCGGCGGGCTGCTGGCCGAGGTGCTCGCCGCCTTCCCCGACCTGCGCGGCACGCTCGTCGACCGGGCCGGGCCGGCCGCGACCGCGGCGCGGACGTTCGCCGAGCGCGGCCTGGCCGGCCGCACCGACGTCGTGGTGGGTGACATCTTCGAACCGCTGCCCGGCGGCGGCGGCGTGTACGTGGTGTCCCGGGTGCTCACCGACTGGAGCGACGCGCACGCGACCGCGATCCTGCGCCGGTGCGCGGACGCGGCCGGGCCGGCCGGCCGGGTGCTCGTCATCGAGGCGCTGCCGACGCAGCCGTACGTCCCGCACCTGTCGCCGTTCGACCTGAAGATGCTCGTGCTGGTGGGCGGCCGCGAGCGCGGCGCGGACGACTTCGTCGCGCTGGCCGCGGCGGCCGGACTCGCGCCTGCGCGCGCCTATCACGGTCCGGATGGCCTGACCCTGCTGGAGTTCACGGCGAGCGCGGAGGCGACCATTTAGGGCCATTACTGCTGGTTGTTAAGGTCAGGAATGGCAGGTAACGTCTCGCTTGGCGCTGGCTGGCCTGGCCGGAAGGGTCGACGGGATGACGGTTGCTGGTTCTCAGTATCGGACGTTCATCGATGACCTCGCCCGGAGTGAATCGGGACGCCTGCTGCACCAGGAACTGGGCCGCCGCTTTCCGGAGACGACCGACCAGCTTGCCGCGATCGCCCGCTACGCGCTGCTGCCGGCGGGCAAGATGCTGCGGCCGATCATGACCCTGCACGCGGCCGAGGCGGTCGGCGGAGCGCCGGCCGACGTGCTGGCGGCCGCGCTCGGCATGGAGTACCTGCACGGCGCGGCGGAACTGCACGACGACATCATCGACGACGTCGCCTTCCGGCGCGGCCGTCCGGCGGCGCACATCACCTACGGGATCCCGAGCGCGATCCTGACCGGCGATCACTTAATCTGCCGCGCGTTCGCGGCCATCGTGGACGAGTCCGGCGCCGCGTCGCCGGGTCACGTCGTGGCCGCCGTGGCCGCGCTGGCCGCGGCCGGCAGCGACCTGTGCCGCGGGCAGATACTCGAGGCGCAGATGGTCGGCGACCTGGAGGCCGGGGTCCGGTGGTATCCGGAGATGATCCGGCTGAAGACCGGCGCGCTGTTCAGCGTCGTGTGTCACATCGGCGCCCTGCTCGGCGGCGCTGACGGGGACGCGGCGTCCGCGCTGGCCCGTTACGGCGAACATATCGGCCTCGCCTTCCAGATCCGCGACGATCTGCTCGACTACATGGCCACGCCCGAGCAGACGGGCAAGCCAGCGGCCAACGATCTGGGCAACGGCCGGCCGACGCTGCCGCTGCTGCTCGCCTACGACGCGGCGGCCGGCCCGGAGCGGACCGATCTGCTGGCGGTGCTGCGCCGCCGCGGATCCGGCGATGGCGACGTCGCGTGGGTCAATGACCTGCTCAGCAAGACCGGCGCGGTGGCGAGCGCGCGCCGGCAGATGGCGTCGCACGCGGAGCGCGCCCGCGCCGAGCTGGCCGTGCTCGAGCCGTCCCCGAGCGTGGACGTGCTCGCCGGCATCGCGCACTGGACCACGAGCGAGGGGTCATGAGCACGGCTCACGTCGCGCGAACCCTGCGGGCGCACGTCGAGACCTGGCGACCCTACACGCTGTGGTACTGCGGGCTGGTCGGCCTGGCCGGCGCCGCGCTGATCGGCGGGCCCCATCACCCGTGGCGGCTGGCGGCGGCCTGGGCGGCCCCGACCGCCGGCTGGCTCGGCGGCCACTACCTCAGCGACTACTTCGATCGCGAGCTGGATGCCGGCAGCAAGCCGCACCGGCCGATCCCCTCCGGCCGGCTGTCCGGACGGGCCGCGGTGTGGTGCGGCAGCGCCTGCTTCGTGATCCTCGCCGGGCTGGCCGTGGCCGGCGGATGGCGCACCGCGTCGGTCGCCGTGGCCGCCGCGCTCGGCATGGTCGCCTACGGCCGCTGGTTCAAGGCACGCGGCCTGTCCGGCAACGTCGTCCGCGGCGCGCTCGGCGCGATCGCGCTGCTGTACGGCGCGGCGGCCGCCGGGTTCCGGCCGGCCTCCGGCCTTCCTGCCGGGCGCACCGTCGCCGCGCTGCTCGTCTTGATGGCCGCGTTCTGGCTGCATGACACCGCGTCGAACCTCACCGGCACGCTCCGCGACATCGACGGCGACCGGGCCGGCGGGTACCAGACCCTCCCCGTTCAGCGGGGCACGCCGTTCGCGGTCGCCACGGTGCTGGCGCTCTACGCCGCCGCCATCGCCGCCGCGCTCGCCGGGGGCCTGCTGGCCGGGCGCGGCCGGGCCGACTTCCTGGCCACGCTCGCGGTCGCCGCGGCGACCGGCGTGGCCGGCCTCGCCCCGCTCGTGCCCCATCGCGCCCAGATGCCGGTGGTGGTGGCCCTGCGCGCGCACTCGGTGCTGGTCATCGAGCGGATCGTGCTGGCCTCGGCGGTCGTCGGGCTGGGGCTCGGCGTGGCCTGGCAGCTCGGGCTGGCCGCGCCGATGGTCGCTCTGACCTGGTGGACCCAGTCGACAATGCGCAAGCAGCACGAACTCGGCAATGCGAAGCCGGTCAGGCCGGCCGGCCAGTTCTCCGTAAAGGACGTGACATGAGGGTGCCACCCAGCACGACCAAGCCGTCCGCCGACGACGTCGCGACGGCCATCGAGCGCGGCGCGGAGGCGCTCTTCCGCCTGCAGCGTCCCGACGGGACGTTCGGCTATGACGCCCCCGCCTCGATCCTCGGCACGGCGGGGACCGTGGCCGCGCTGCACGCGGCCGACCCGGACGGTGCCGCCGACCTGATCAGCGGCGGCACCGCCTGGCTGCGCGCGCAGCAGCACGAGGACGGCGGCTGGGGCGGGGTCGTGGGCGCCGACAGCGAGGCGGTGGGGACCGCGGTCGCGCTCGCGGCGCTGGCCCTCGCCGCCCCGGCCGAGAGCGCGGACGCGATCGCGGCCGGGCGCGCGGGCCTGGCCAGGCTCGGCGGCGTGGACGCGGTGAACGACCGGGCCATCTTGCTGCTGTGCCGGCAGTTGCTCACGGCGGCCGGCCTGACCGCCGAGGCGGGAGCGCTGCGCCGGCTGCCGCTCGAGATCGTCTTCTTCGACCGGGTGCGCCGCGAGCGGATCTCGTTCCGTACCGCGCCCTTCATCGGGCTCGCCCTGATGCAGGCCGACATGCTGCCCGCCGGCCGGCTGCGCCGGGCCACGCTGCGCCGAGCCCGGCCGACCGCGCTGCGCCTGCTGCGGTCGATCTACGATCACGAGGGCCGGACCGGCGCGTTCAGCGAGGACCCGTGGCCCGCCGCGCTCGTGCTGATCGGCCTGGGCCGGTCGGGCGAGGCGCCGGACATGGCCGCCGCCATCGTCGGCTGGCTTCGCCGCGCGGTCCGCCCGGACGGCGCGTGGGATGCGGTGACCAACCTGGACCTCACCCGGTCGGGCTACGCGGCGACCGGCCTGATCGCGGCCGGCTACGCCGCCGACAGCAGGCTCCGCGCCACCCGCGAGTTCTTCCGCGCCACCCAGAAGCAGGAGGCGTTCGAGGTGTTCGGCGTGCCGCCGGGCGGCTGGAGCTTCTCCAACGCCCGGGGCTGGCCGGTGACGCTGGAGTCCGCCGAGATCCTCTCGGCGCTGGCCGGGCTCGGCGACGGCCAGGATGACCCGGTCATGCGCACCGGCCTGGACTGGCTGCTGGACCGCCAGGACAAGCGCGGCTCGTGGAGCCTGTGGGTGCGCAACACCAAGCTCATGAACGACGGACCGGACCCCGCGATCACCAGCCAGGCGATCACCGCCCTGCGCGACGCCGGCTACCCCGGCGACCATCCCGCGATCGCGTCCGCGGCGGGCTGGCTGATCACGCAGCAGCGGCCGGACGGCGCGTTCGAGAACCTCTGGTACCGCGACTTCACCTCCGGCACGGGCGTCGTGGTCGCCGCGCTGGCGCGGGCGGGCCGGTCCGGACACGAGGCCGTCCGGCGCTCGGTCGCGTGGCTGCGCGACACGCAACTGGCCGACGGTTCGTGGGGCCCGGGCGACGGCGGCCCCGGATCGGTGGAGGAGACGTCCTGGGCGGTGCAGGGCCTGCTCGCGGCCAGGAGTCCCGAAAGCGCCGCGGCCATCGATCGTGGCGTGGCCTGGCTGGTCGCCGCGGCCAGGCCGGACGGCGGGTGGGAGCCGACCCGGGTGTGCAACTACATCCGCTTCAACATGCTCTACTCGAACGGAGTGATCACCCAGGCGGTCGCGCTGCGGGCGCTCGGCGAGTACCGCGACGCCGCCGGCGCCGGCCGCCAGTGAAACCCGACGTCGTCGTCGCGGGCGCCGGGGCGGGCGGCCTGGCCAGTGCGCGCGCGCTCGGCGCGCTCGGGCTGCGGGTCCTCGTGCTCGACCGGCGCGGCACCCCCGCGACCGTGGCCAAGGGCGAGATCCTGCAGCCGGAGACGGTCCGCATCCTGGACCGCTGGGGGGCACTCGAAGCGCTGCGCGCCACCGGCGCTCGCCCGGTCGGCCGCCTGGCCATCCGCGACCCGGATGGAAAGCCGCTGCTGTCCCTCGACTACGGCATGCTGCCGGGCCCGTATCGCCAGATCCTCTGCGCCGACTACGCGGGGCTGCAGGCGGCGCTGGCCGGCGGGCTGCCTGCCGGAGTGCAGATCCGCCGGGGCGCGCGGGTCACCGGCGTGCTCCGCGACTCCGGCGGCCGGGTGGCCGGCGTCGAGGTCGCCGGCGACGGCGACGGGTCCGAGATCCCCGCCCGGCTCGTGATCGCCGCCGACGGCATGTCGTCGCGGCTGCGCAAGGCCGCGGGCGTCGCGGTGGCGCGGCGCGAGTACCCGCACCGGCTGCTGGCGTTCGACGTGGCCGGCGCCGAGGTGGCCGACGAGGTGTCGGCGTTCCGCACCGCACGCGGGCTGTGCCTGGTGTACCCGCTGCCCGGCGGCCGCTGCCGCCTCTACGTGCAGGTGAAGCCGGATGAGTTCCGGGAGCAGGGCATGACCGCCCTGACCGGATGGTGCGACCGGCTGCTCGCCGACGTCCCGGCGATCCGGCCGCTGGAAACGGCGGTCCGGGCCAGCCTGAACCGGCGCCAGCTGCTGGCGGTGTACCGGCTGCGAGCGCAGCGGCTGTCGGTACCGGGGCTCGCGCTGGTCGGCGAGGCGGCTCATGCCGTGCACCCGATGGCGGCTCAGGGCGTCAACAGCTCCCTGGCCGACGCCGAGGCGATCGCGGACGCGATCGCCGCGCAGCCCGGCGACGCGGACGCGGCCGCCATGGACCGTGCGCTGGAGTCGTACCAGGCGACGCGCGCGCCCCGCCTGGACCACATCGCGACCGTCAGTCACAATGCGTCCCGCATGATCACCAGCGTGTCGGGGCTGCCAAAGCTGCTCGGCACCAGGATGATGCGCGGGACCGCGGCCAACCCGAGGCTGCTGCGGATCACCGCGGGCAACCTTTCCGGCGTGAGTGTGCAGCCGCTGTCGCTGCGCGACCGGTTCTATCAGATGGGGCTGCTCGCCGACCGGCAGGCACAGGCGGCAGCCGCACCCGACCTGAGCGAGGCACGATGAGCATGCCCGGCACCGCGGACGGCCGCCGACCCGACGACCTGTCCATGAACGAGACGCCGTACCCGCCGCTGCCGGCCATCCGGCGGCTGCTGCAGGACCGCTCGGCCGAGATCAACCGGTACCCCGACCGGCAGTCCCTGGCCCTGGTGGCCGCGCTGGCCGCACGGCTGGGCGTCCCGGAGGACGCCATCGTGGTCGGCCCCGGCTCGGCCGGGCTGTGCCAGCATCTCATCCAGTCCTTCGGGTCCAAGCCCGAGGTGGTGCACGCCGCGCTGACCTTCGAGGGCTTCCCGCTGTTCGTCCGCAACGCGGGCGCGCGCAGCGTCGCGGTGCCGATGACCGGGTACGGTCACGACCTGCCCGCCATGGCCGCGGCGGTGACCGGCGACACCCGCTGCATGCTGTTGTGCAACCCCAACAACCCGACCGGTGACTTGCTGCACCGCGACCAGATCGAGGCGTTCCTCGACCGGATTCCCGGCGACCTGCCGGTCGTGATCGACGAGGCCTACCGGGAGTTCGTGACCGATCCCGGTGCGACCGACGGCATGGACATCTACCGCGCGCACGAGAACGTCTGCGTGCTGCGGACGTTCTCCAAGGCGTACGGGCTCGCCGCGCTGCGCGTCGGGTACGCCGTGCTGCCGCCGCGGATGACCCCGCTCGCACGGCTGATCGGCGCGGTGTTCTTCCCCGGCAGCCTCGCTCAGGCGGCCGCGCTGGCCAGCCTGGAGCCGGACGTGACCGCCGAGCTGATGCAGCGGTGCGCGTCGCTCGCGGTGTCGCGGGCCCGGCTCGCCGAGGCGCTGCGCGGCCTCGGCCTGACCGTGGCGCCGAGCGAGGCGAACTTCCTCTGGCTGCCGCTGGCGGATCAGGCGGCGCCGTTTGCCGCCCGGGCCCGGGAGTCCGGAATCCTGGTCTGGCCGGTCGCCGGCGCGGGCGTCCGGATCACCGTCGGCTCGGACGAGGCGAACGACCGGCTGCTCGAGTTCATCGCGAACGCGTGGCTGAGCGCGCGCGGACCTCAGCCGGGCTCGATCGCCGCCAGGCAGAGGTAGCGCAGGCCGGGATCGTAGTCGGCGGCCACCAGCAGGTCCGCCGCATCCGCGCCGCCGGCGAGCTCCCCGGCCAGCTCCCACCAGACTCCGGTCGACGGCTGGCCCGGCGGCGTGACGCGGACCCGCCCGGCGGGCCGCGACGACCACACCGCGGCCAGCGCGTCGCTCAGCACCAGGCGAACGTCGCGGTGACCGGCCGACAGCCCGGCCAGTTCCGCGGCGGCCAGGCCGGCGACGCCGTCGGGCGCGACGCCCGCGTGCTGGCGCACGCCGGCGACCCGGGCCGACGGCTCGGCCGATTCGCCGTAGAGCATGGCCACCCCGCGGTGCCGCAGCGGCAGCGTCGCCGCCGAGGCGTACGGCAGCGCGGCCTGCTCGACCACGATCAGCACCGTCCGCCGGCAGCCGGCCGATGCCGCGTACTCCCCGGCGATGCGCAGGCCGGTGAACGCGGCCGCCGGGCCCTGGTCACAGACGGCAAAGGACATCGGCGTCCCCGGGCAGACGTGACTGAGGTACGCCGCGGTGGCCCGGCCCGGCCAGAGGTCATGCACCGAGAACGCGAGCACCAGCAGGTCGACCGGCTCGCCGGCCGGCACCAGCGCGGCCAGCAGGGCCTGGCCCATCTCCCCGTACGACTGGCCGAGGGCCGGCGACAGCGGCTCGCCGAACAGGCCGGGCGGGACCGTGCGTGCGTACGGCCGGGCCATGTCGGCCAGGAAGGTGCCGACGTCGGCGCGTTGCACCGGATCCCGCAGGAACTCGGCCGGGCCGGTGAAGGTCTGCCGCTCCGCCCGGATCAGCCGCAGGCCGGCCGGCGGGCCAGCGATGAAGACGGAACTGCGGAACACCGAACTACATAGGTTGGGAATGGCCGGCGATGAACGTCGCCAGGTCCTCGACCGTCATCATCTGGTCCTGGTCCATCAGCTCGACGTCGATCTGGATCTCGAGCTGCTCCTCCAGTTCCAGCAGTAACTCCAGCGCGAGCGACGAACTGAGCCCGAGCTCGTCCATCAGGCGCATGTCCGGGGTGACCGGCTTGCCGGGCTCCAGCAACCGGCCCAGCAGGGCGACGATCGCGTCGAGCAGCCGCTGCCGGAACTGGGTGTCGACACCGGTCTCTGACGACGTCACGTCGCGCCTCCCGCGCTCGCCGGCTGGCCCAGACGTCAGCAGATCAGCACCTGCGGGGAATGTCAATGAGTGGGAGAATAACGTGGTGGCCCGGTTCCTTTTCGTGATCCTGCCGGTCACATCCCATCTCAACCCCGCGCTGGCCATTGCCCAGGAACTCGTGGAAAACGGTCACGAGACGGCCTGGTGCGGAGCCGAAAGCGACCTGCGCCCGCTGGTCGGGCCGGCGGCGACGGTCTATCCGACCGGCAAGCGCGCCTTCCGGCAGTACGCCGAATCGGGCATGGCCGCGGCCCGCGTGCTCTGGAATGGCTACCTGATACCGGTCAACCGCTTCATCATGGCCGCCGCGGACCGTGCCGTGGCCGCCGCCCGGCCCGACGTCGTCGTCGTCGACCAGTACGCGCTGGCCGGAGCGCTCGCGGCGGTGCGGCACGGGGCACGCTGGGCGACCCTGTGCACCGGGGCGATGGAGCTCACCCCGCCCGCGGAGCTGCCTGAGCTCGCGGCGTGGGTCCGGGCGCAGCTGGCCCGGGTGTGGGCGATGACGGACCTGCCCGCCGACGACGCCCTCGACCTGCGGTTCTCGCCGCACCTCGTGATCGCCCTCACGACCTCCGCGCTGACCGGCGCGGCGCCGCTGCCGGGCCGCTGCGTGCTGGTCGGGCCGGCGCTCGGGCGGCGCCCGGCCGTTCCCGGATTCGCGTGGGACGAGTGGGATCAGGGCCGGCGCCACGTGCTCGTCACCGTCGGCACCGCGTCAGAACATATGGCCAGTGATTTTTACGCTCGGGCGCTGCTGGGTCTGGGACCGATGGCGGACCGGCTGCAGCCGGTGCTCGTCGCCTCCGCCGATCTGGTCCCCGACCCGCCCCGGTACGCACTGTCCGCCCCGCGGGTGCCGATGCTCGACCTCTTGCCGCGCCTGGATGCCGTGATATGCCATGGCGGGATGGGCACGGTCACCGAGGCGCTCGCCCACGGCGTGCCGCTGGTGCTGGCGCCGATGCGGCATGACCAGCCGGTCGTGGCGCGGCAGGTGGCCGAGGCGGGAGCCGGGATCGAGGTGTCGTTCGCGTCCGCGACCCCGGCGGCTATCGCGGACGCGGTGAGCGCGGTGCTCGAGGAGCCGGGCTACCGGGCCTGCGCCCGGGCGATCGGCGACTCGTTCGCCGCCGCCGGGGGGGCTCGCGCCGCGGCCGCGCATCTCGCCGCGCTGGCGACGGGCGGGCAGGCTCCAGCCCCGGAGGACGAGGATGGATGAGGGCGGCGCCAGGCTGCTGCGCGGCACGCCGGTGCTCGCGCCCCATTGCGTGGCCCTGACCTTCGACGACGGTCCCGGACCGCAGTCCGCCGAGCTGTCGCTGATGCTGCGCGACGAGGGCGTGCCCGCGACGTTCTTCGTGCTGGGCGAGAGCATCAAGCGCTACGGCCACGTGCTGGACACCCACCGGGACTGCGGGCACGTCATCGCGCTGCACGGTGAGTTCCACCGTCCGTTCACGTCGGCGAGGCTGGCCGCGCACCAGCTCCGCCGATGCCGGCAGCGGGTCGCGGACTACCTGAGCGGCACCACATGGTTCCGGCCGCCGTACGGCATCGGCGACGAGCCGGTCGAGGGGTACGCCGGCCCGGTCGGCTGGCACGCGCACGGCCGGGACTGGGACGTCACCTACCGCCAGGGCCAGACCGTGGACGGTTGCGTGGACCGGATCGCCGAGACCCTGGTGCGCCGCGACGGCGGCATCGCGCTGCTGCACGACTTCGTCCCGTACATCGACTTCGCCGCGGCCGGCCTGACCGAGGCCGATCTGGACCTGCGGATTGTCGAGATCACATCGCGGCTGATCGGCCGCCTGCGCCAGCACGGGTTCACGTTCGTGGGCTTGCCCGATCCGGCGCCGGAGCGGGCCAGCTGACCACTGTGCGTAGACCTTTGCCGATGTTATTGTGACGCTGATGCTGCCGAGCGCCGAGGACCTCATCTGGGCGAGGCAGCGCCGTGCGGCGGTGCGCGCGGCGGGCGGCGTCCTTGATCTCGTACTGCCGCTGCGGGCGGGCGGCAGCGGGTGGCCGTTGTTCTGCCTGTTTCCCGTCATGGGCCTGAGCTGGTGCTATCTCAGCCTGGTGCCGCACATCGGCGCCGAGCACCCGGTCTACGGCCTGCAGTCTCGCGGCCTGCGACGGCCGGAGCCGTTGCCGGCCAGCATGGCGGAGATGGCGCGGGATGCCGCCGACCAGATCCGCTCCGTGCAGCCGGCCGGTCCCTACCACCTGCTCGGCTGGTCGCTGGGCGGGAACCTCGCCTTCGCCGTCGCGCACGAGCTGGAGCGGCGCGGGCACGAGGTCGGGTTGCTCGCGGTCATGGACGCGTCCCCGACCATCTCGGACGACATGACCGCCGGGGATGAGGGAGCGTGGCTGCTGTACAACTTCATCCTGGCGGAGTTCGGCTACGAGCCGGCCCTGACCGCGGACGAACCGGATCCGGCCGCCCGCCTGCTCGCGCTGATTCGCCGTCGGCCCGGCCTCGGGCTGGATGAGTGGCCGGACCGGCGGGTGCTCGCGTTGCTCCGCGTGACCAGGAACATCGTCGCGCTGACCCGTGCCCACCGCCCGGGGCGCGTGGATGGCCCGCTGCTGTTCTTCTCCGCCGCCCGAACGCCGCCCGCGCTGGCCGACAAGCTCGCGAGCTGGCGGCCGTTCGCGGCCGGCCCGGTCGACGCGGTCGAGCTGGACTGCCGGCATCAGCACCTGGTGCTGCCGGAGCCGGCCTCGCGGATCGGGGCGTCGCTGACCGACCGGATGGCGGCCCCGGCGCCGGCCGTTGTCGCCGTTCCGCGACAGGCAAATATCGCCGGGTCGGCCAATCTCGGTACATCGGCCATTGTCTCGTGAGTCCGGCCAGTTTAGTCTGACCTGGTGAACCCGCTGCCACGGCTCCCGGTTCATTGCCGCGCCGTTGCCGGGCCATTCGCCCACCGCGGCAACGAGGGCGTTAATGATTGAGGCCAATGGCCTGCGCAAGACGTACCGGACCAGGCGCGGTCGCAAGGTCACCAGGGTAGAGGCCGTGCGCGGCGTGGACTTTTCCGTGGCCAAGGGGGAGATTTTCGGCTTTCTCGGTCCCAACGGAGCCGGGAAGTCGACCACCCTGCGGATGCTGGCCACGCTGATCCGCCCGGACGGCGGGAAAGCCACGATCGCGGGCGCGGACCTGCGCCGCGATCCCGCGGAAGTGCGACGGCGCATCGGCTTCGTGGCGCAGAGCAGCGGCACGTACACCATCTCCACCGGGCGGCGCGATCTGGTGCTGCAGGCCCGGATGTACGGCGTCCCGAAAGCCACCGCGCAGCGCCTGGCCGAAAAGGCCATCGACGCGTTCCAGTTGCGCGATTTCGCCGACCGGGAGATCGGGACGTACTCCGGCGGGCAGCGCCGTCGGCTGGATGTCGCGCTCGGCGTCATCCACGCGCCCCAGGCCATCTTCCTGGACGAGCCGACCGCCGGGCTGGACCCGCCGAGCCGGGCTCGCATGTGGCAAGAGGTGCGGAGGCTGCGCGACGAGGGCATGACGATCTTCCTGACCACGCACTACCTGGCCGAGGCCGACGCGCTGTGCGACCGGATCTCGATCATCGACGGCGGGCTGATCGTCGCCGAGGGCACGCCGTCGGATCTCAAGCGCGAGATCTCCGGCGACGTGGTGATCGTGGACATGGCCGCGCCGGGCACCGAGCTTTCGCCCGACGACACGACCATGCGGGAGGCCACCAAGCTCCTGGCCGGGGAGCCCTTCGTGCACACCTCGGAGGTCATTGACGGCACGTTGCGGCTCTACGTGGACAGCGGCGCGACGGCCATCCCGCAGATCATCCGCACGCTCAACGCCAACGGGATCGAGCCGGGTGCGATCGAGTGCCGCCAGCCGAGCCTGGACGACGTGTTCCTGGCCAAGACCGGCCGGTCCCTCGAGGAGTGATCGGTTATCCGAGAGGGGCAGCGGTGAAGGTCCTGCGCGACATCTGGATCATCTTTCAGGATGAGGCCAGCCAGCTGGTGCGCCACCCCAAATACCTGGCCATCGCGCTGATCCAGCCCGTCTGCTACCTGGCCTTTTTCACCCCGTTCCTCAAGGCGGTCATGGCCAACGAGGGCCTGTCCACCTACGGCGACGCCTACCAGGTCTACGTCCCCGGGCTGTTCGTGGGGATGGGCCTGTTCAGCGGCCTGTTCGCGGGCTACGGCCTGCTGGCCGCGCTGCGCCAGGGCGTCATCGACCGGTGCCGGGTCACCCCGGTCAGCCGGGTCGGCCTGCTGCTGGGGCGGCAGCTGATGCACGTCATTTACCTGTTGTGGCAGGCGATCGTCATCACCGTGGCGGCGACGTTGTTCGGCCTGCGCGTGCACCCGGCCGACCTGCTTCTCTCCTACCTGATGCTGGGAATGATGGTGCTGCTGAGCACCTCGATCTCGTATGACATCGCACTGTTCGTGCGCAACGAGCAGACTCTCGGCACGCTGACCAACTCCCTGGCGCAGCCGCTCTCGCTGCTCGCCGGCGTTCTCATCCCGCTCGCCATCGCACCGCTGTGGGTGCGCGACGTGGCCGAATGGAACCCATTCGCCTGGGCGACCAATGCCATGCGGGCGCTCTTCAAGGGCCAGATCGGCGAGCCCGTGGTCTGGCAGGGCGCCCTCATCGTGACCGCGGTCGCGGTGGCGGCGGTCTTGTTGTCTTCGCGGCTGTTCAGCCGCGAGATCTCCTGATTGGGGGTGGCCGATGCCTGATACGCGGGACACCGGGGTCCATGCGGTCGTCGTGAACGACGAGGAGCAGTACTCGATCTGGCGCGCCGAGCGTGACCTGCCGTCCGGCTGGCGCCGGGACGGATTCACCGGCACCGAGGACGAGTGCCTGGCCTACATCGACGCGACCTGGACCGACATGCGGCCCGCATCGTTGCGTCGCTGGATGAGCGACCACGAACAGCCCGTGACCGGCTGACCGCGGCGTCGTCGGGGCGGGGCGGCGTGCCGCAGAGCAACACCATCACGGCCGGAGCGCAGCCGAGCGAACGGTATCGCGCGCTTCCGGCCCAGCAAGGCATGATCTTGAACAGCCTGCGGTTTCCCGACGACGGCGTGGACGTCCTTCAGCTGACCCTGGACTGGGCCGGCCCGCTCGAGCGCGAGGCCTTCGAGGCGGCCTGGCGCGACGCCGCGCGACGGCACCCGATCCTGCGCACCGCGTTCCGCCTCGACGACGAGGACGGCATGTCCCAGGTCGTCGACCCGGAGGCCGCGATCGACATCCGGTGGCGCGACCTGCCGCCGCCGCCCGCGACCGGGCCGGACGAGC
>Ga0335073_10001558_pt1 | contig 30781 bp, 40 predicted proteins | sample Lox_Sample_22_FD_207093 | JGI IMG/M metagenome (GOLD analysis project Ga0335073, IMG submission 207093) | Soil microbial communities from Loxahatchee National Wildlife Refuge, Florida, United States - Lox_Sample_2.2 | ecosystem: Environmental > Terrestrial > Soil > Wetlands | place: USA... | reverse complement strand
TCTTGACGGAATATCGGATTTAGGCTTGAGAGTCTTTGGAGCACTCCTAGTGCTGGTCTGAATCCGCGTCTTCACAACATCTACACAGTCAGACATGATTCCACGACCATTTTGATACCGAGAGGAGTTGTGATCAATCCCGCAAGTCCACCTGCGGCAACACCATTGACGACTTCCCATGGAACATAATTGTTCAGCGCCTTTGCAGAACCTGTCCATTTCCGTCGAATGGCCGTGGACCATCGCTTAAACTGTTCGTAAAAAGCAAATTGCAACGCACTAAACGGAAGATCTCGAACCATCGTTGCTCTATAACCTGAATAGAGTGCAGAGGCTGACTCGTTGGCGACGATCTATTCGTTAACTATGAGACATGGTAAAAATATACGGTCTTGATAGCATGAAATGTAGATTTATAGTTATACCCCGAGAAAAAAGCAGGATTGTTGTATCTGCCCTGTAATTGTAAGCGGACCTTGACAACCTGCTTATCAGAATCGCGGAGCGGATACTAGACCTCAGACGGGACGTAAACGGCCGAGGCAAAGAAGTCTCCTATTAGACCCGCTGTCAGGTATGCCACAAAATCTTGCATTCCGGCGTTCACCAGTTTCTTTTTCGAATATTCATAACTTCCGAAAAATATGGCCTGTCCGGGAACTTTATCGTCAGAGACAAGGGAGAAGATGGCTGCTCACTGCTCCCGAGTAACATTGGCAATGACCCTCCATACAATCCTCTTATTCCTTCCTCGCGAAAAATAGTCCAGTAAGCTCGTCCAACAGAGCCGTATTTTTGCATATGTGGAGCTGCTTGCTGACGAGTCTTGACGGTATCAACTGAATGCATGATGAAATCACCAGTGGAACCTCCGAGGGCTCCTGAAATTGCTGCCTACAAAACTTTCAGTCTAATTGAACAACAGGGATGGTACATGAGCAACAGGAGGAAAGTTGGTGGGCGTGCCATCTTGACGTTTTTGCTGTGCCAACGAAAGTTGCAGAGTGGTATGAGGATCAGAGGCGAGAGCAGATCCCCAACTCGTCATGGGGTGTTGTACAGCAGATATAACTCGCAAGCCGCAAAAGGTTCTACAGAAGTATTCCTTTTAGGCCCATGTTATTGAAATGAAGAACCTAGCAAGACAACCGAGCTCTTGTTTCGATTGATGATATTGCTCGATTTTTGTCTCGTAGATTCAACGTCAAAACAGTTGCATTCGGAATTTCGCCCGCGGTGTCAACGGAATTGGATGATTGGGTCCAGAAGAGCGTCAGATTGAGACGCCGAACTCAATTAGGTATTCAGGATTAGTACATTAGACTCGAAAATTGAGACAATTATTGCTTCGTTGGAGAACTAATGTCCTGTCACTACTACCATTTCAATAATTCTCCGATGACATCTTTCGGTCTCAATTGTGAACGATTGCCTTTCGACACCAAATGACACCTACTAAAACCGTGCGAGCTACATCATCGCCTCAAGAATAATTTGACACCATAATCAATGCTTCTCCTCTCCTCCCGTACTTACTAGCTGCCAAACACTGCTAGGATTCGACGACCTTCCGTCTTGTCTATGTACTCCCTGACTTTCAATGGCCCTTCCTGTACCATTCAATGTCCCGCGCGATGTCGGCTCTCCTTCCAAAGGTGTACTTCTGTCCATGGAGCTGGCTACCGATCCGGGTCGAGATCCGCTATGAGGACTTCGTACCGTCCTGCTCTCTTTATAGGAGGGATGAGTGTCTTGTCGAGCGTCTTGTCGCTCACTGGAATAGCGGGCAGTTGATGCCCAGTCGGGTTGAAAGGCGGGGCCCCTTCTAGCTGAGTCGTAGTGTGCCGGGTTGAAGGTGTCTGGATAATACCGGTGAGGTGGTGGAGGAGTAGAAGGCCGATGGAGTCGAGGAGGAAGAGGTGGTACGTAGAAGTTGGATGGTTGCGTCTCGCGGCGCAATTCGGGCATATACTCTGGCCTTCGAATCGGATCTATGGGATAAGGCGAATGTGGATCTCCTGTATAGTATGAAGGAGGCCTTGTTGGGTATTCACGGCGATCTGGATATGGTGGGTATTGATAGTCCGCAGCTCCTGGTGGATAGCTTGGAGGGGCAGGATATTCGGCCCCGGACATAGGTGTACCGTAAAGGGGCCGCCACGGGTTGACAGTATCTGCGTAAAAGTGGTCTTCGTAGTAAGAATATTGGCCCCGCTGATACGGATGATCTATGGCTAAGTCAGACTTACGCCAGAAGGAACTACATTCATGACGCGGCGGATGGCTCCGCACGGGAACGCCAGCATAATGATGGTCGGCACCCTGTCGATCCTCGTAAAGAGGGACTTGCGGGGCATTAGGATGGGGTGTCTGATTTTGTGGAGGGTAGTGATGGTGCTGAACTACAGCAAATTGAGACTGCGCTTCCGGGGGGTCAATGAGACGTTGGGTAGTTCGTTTCCTAACATCAGGTCTTGAAATATTGGTCTTCACATTTTTATCCTGTGCTCTTTACGGATTCTGATCCTTACTCCTTGGTCAGAAAAGAAGCGAGATAAGAATGTTGAGTCTCTCATGCCAGGGAAAGCTTTGGCACTATACACAGTGAACGGCTCGGATGTGACAGAAGTCAGGTAAGTCACATCTCCCCTACTGGTCAGTTGCTTGTCTTTTCATGCCGCAATTACCCCTGAACTTCGAAGAGATAAAATCGAAGACAAAATGCCCCCTCTTGTTTGACGGAAAGATCACCAAAGACAAAGAAGCCGCCGTCTAAAAAGTGTTAGCGGAAAGATCAAATGAAGCGTGGAAATGCACCTTCGTCGTTCTTGTCTTTTAACCTATATAAAGATGACACAGTCGTCCCCGCCAGAGCGTCATGAATGGTCTCTTGCGGACCGTTGGCAGAGCACAGATCTACACAAACAAATAGATGCGGGCTCTGTAAATAGTTTCTAAATGGATTTTAGCGACATCCAGAAACTGACATACTTGCAAGGGTCCAATCCTGCATTTTTGATCCTGAGCTGGATGATCGGAGGGGGGTCCACTGGCCGTCGCTCTACAGAATCGGCAAAACGTCCTTAGCGAGAGCATATACCTTTCTCTTTGTTGGGGTTGCAGACCTTTGCACGCTCGGGGTTCTGTCGCATCTCCAGTTCATATTCGATACTTCTAACGTCAGGGAATGCAGAATACAAACAGCCGTACGGCTCAGAGCCCTGCGGACGACATTGGTCAGAGTTGATGAAGTGATACGAACTCATCGCGAGACCTGTTAGTCGCTACTTAACACTTCGGGCTTAGCGATGATGCAGCTATTGTGAGAGGAGTAAGTAGGACGGTGATACGGATTTTCCCGATAAGAGAGAAGAAACTCTCTATCCCGCTCAACTTGACGATATATTAATGGTCTCCAGCCTGTCAAGAAGCAATTAGGTGAATGTGGACTGTGCGTTGGGACAATCTTTGGATGAACTGCAGAGTCTGGAATAGAATTGCTTGTCCTCGGTACTAGCAGAAGCAGCTGTTCATATTTATGCAATAGTACGGTTTAGCGAAAGGCAATAAAATGAAATGAGTGAGTGTGTGTGCTCTGACTGCTCGCACTGCTTATTGAATTTGGTTGCAATTGAGAACTTTGGGCCCATGCGCAGCTGCTATCTCCTAGGCCAGAACAGGCAAAGCGGCTCTAATTACTCACTAAATCTGCCACCGGAAACCGTTGTTGGGCATTTGCGGTACATATGCAGTACCACCACCCAACATTACTAACTTATTAAAATTGCCAAGCCACGTACAATGTATGTACACTCATAGCTACTTTACAGAACATATTTCCGTCTGCAAAAATTTAAGGTTGAGCGGACGAACCAAACCAGAAACTCATGCGGCTTGATTTTTGGTAACGAGTCACGCAAAGCCTGGATTCCACATACCATGTTTATAATTCTAACTGCATACTTAATAAAGCGGATGCTTCATCATTTGTTCCCACTTCCCGCCTCGTGATGGATGATCGGTCACCTGGACGGCCCATAGTGGCAAGTCTTAGGAAGAGGCGTATTCCCTTCCCTGGTTAGTTGCACTCTGTACCCACTGGAATGGATGCTTGAGCAAGGTGGAGCCGGTCTTTTGTCGCTTCGGTTGCATATTCTAGCGGCACGTCACGCATTTAGAGAAAGCTTATATTGCCACCTCGACTTTCTCCGATTAGTGAGTGTCGTTCACCTCTGCTCTGAAGAGTCAGTTGTCCATTAACTTACTGAACCGACCTGGCACATACGGCAGAAATGAAACCAGTCGACAGCTTCTTTTTCGGGAACGCGACAATTACAATTTCCATCGTAAGCTTCGCTGGGGTGGCTTTGTGGCGTCTAAGTCAGTACTGGTTTTGATTGTTGCCCCGGTTTAAGTTGAATAACAGACTGGGAAAGAAGACGGCTCCATCCAGGGTATTAAAAACCTTATTTTATATGTTTACCTAAGAAGACGGCACACACGTGCCGCTTGCATCGACACTTTGACGAGGAGCATGCATCGCCCCCGCTTCTTAACCGACAGCCACAAAAATTCCTCGAATTACCACAAATTACCGCCATGCCAACGCCAACGCCCAACGCCAACTTAATCATAAATTGGCATGAGAGTCCTTACTGCTGTGGCTTCTCAACCCCACCAACATCGCGAGCTATGTAGGGCGTAGCATTGGTTGCTAGCGGCTGTTGTCAGACGGATAGATAGGCATTACGGAAATAATCTAAGGTAACACAAAACACGGCTTTTATTACATTTGTTGCGTTTCGTCGGTTCGCGCGGGATGCGCCACGCTCAGTGAGCCGACTGGCAATTCCTTGAACGGCGACCATCGCCTCAATCTCGCAATTTCTACACTTCGCATCTCACGCAAAGTGCAGCCTTTCGCCGCAGAATCTCGGGATGGGAGGCCATCGCAATGCCTTACTCATCAGAGAGATGCGAAAGTTGAGATGCGAAAAATTCTAATGCGACGAAAGGAAGTATAGTTTTAGGTCATCAATTCCATCCTCAAAAATCATACGATGTCAAGTTCAGATAGTAAGAACCCATTGCGTGACTAAAGATGTGGAATGACGTCTCCTCTAGAGCTTTGGTTTATCCTTTGTAGCCTTCCTTGCCAATTCCCCAATGACCTCTTCCGTGTCCTTACAGTTAGAGGAGTTGTACTGGATAACGTGATCTCTTACCCTTTCAATCCTATTGAGTAGTTCTTCACACGTTGGAATATCTTCTATTAAGCCAGCGACTTGTCCTGCAGTCCACACTCCAGCTTCCCTGTCCCCATCAATAAACACTCGTCTGCCGCGTACTCCTGCTACCAACGGCTGGATTTTCTTGAAATCTGGCGTTTTGGAGGCCTTTTCGATTTCGATGACCTCAAGAGCAACCGAGTTCTGAAATTAACACTACGTCTGTGAACACAGAAAACAACCTTGAAAATTCGAGCTGTATTTCTGAATGTCCTCATGATTAGAGCTGTATCACGCTCAGATGCTTTCACAAGCTCCTGCTTAATCGAGTCATGGATTGGGGCTTCTTTGGTTGCCATGAACCTCGTACCCATGTTAATCCTGTACATTAGTTTTGTTTCAGAATTTAGACCCCAGCATCAAGGATCGACTGGAACTTCTACCCTTGAGCTCCTAGAGCAAGAGCGGCAGCTAAACCTCTGCCATCTCCAAATCCGCCACTTGCAACATACGGTAATTTCAGCTTCCTGGCAGCCACCGCTAATAATATCAAGCCAGTTACATCGTCTTCACCGGGATGACCCGCACATTCAAAGCCATCGATGCTCAAGAAGTCAACTCCCAATTTCTGAGCGGAAATAGCGTGGCGAATCGAAGTACATCTGATCGTCAGCATGATTCCGTTCCCCCGAACTACTTGTGTATAATGTGAATCTTGAACGGCGCCTGATGGAAGATGTCAATTACCGGTTTTGGATTGCTTCCAGCTGTCTCGACAATGTTGATTCCCTCCTCCACGATAGCTCTCGCATAAGCGCCGTAATCTGGAGGGTTGATAGCAGGCAACAAGGTGATATTCACTCCAAAAGGCTTCGAGGTCATAGTCCGACACTTCCGGATCCTGCGAATGTCAGGCTTTATGGAAAACAGGAATCTTACTCGCGTCTTAGATCTTCTGGGGTAGGTTGAGTAAGTGCAGTCTAAAAAATGAATTGAAAGTCCAAGGAGTTGAGAATACCAAGATTCCCAAGCCTCCGGCATTCGACACGGCTGAAGCTAATTCAGCGTAGCCAACCCATTGCATGCCCTACAACCTTAGAAACGCTCATAAGCGTCGAGGCTACCCCTTGGATTACAGGCTTAGAGATGCCTAGTGCCGAAGTTAACAGCGTGGAGATGGGCATTTTCCAGTTGACGGTCGAAAGGACAGGATACGAAACAATTTATTCGAGGAATCCCCGGCGACGAAAACAAAATGACCGCCCCTCTCGCCTCTCGCTTAAATATGAATCATCACGTGTCGGCCACAAGCGAATGCACGTGTCAAAACCCCGGCCCGCCGCCCGCCCGGGGCCCAGATGGCTAGAGTCTGAATCTCAATCAAGCGACACAATTAAGTATATTTAATACATTCAATTTTGACTATAGCTTTGGGGAAGGTATCCATTAAACAATGCTTTTTCACTCCTCTCGGGTCATCAAAAATTCAAAGAATTCCATTCCACCACCATCAGCACCCAGAAAGGTCTTGCCAACACCCACTCCAAAAGGTGCCAAACTGACATCAAAGGGTAATAACCCCGGTGTAATCTCACCACTCAACCCCAATAGATCATCTGCACCGGAAAGATCTGGGACCATTTGTCCGGGGAGAAAACGGGAGCGGATATGCTTCAGGACTGACTCGAGAAGCACTGAGAACCGGTTGGAAAGATGTAAATCGTCAATAGAATTGGTACGAAGAATCTCGACGGTTGATTCCAGCAAGGAAAATGAGGTGTTGAGATCGATTGTTCCCCTACCAAGAGCGAGAGCCTGTGTTGGATTAGACGATCTGATGGATTGAAATCATACCTTGACCAAAAAGACGGCAGCCGAGATAATCCGTAAAAATACTTTGACAGGACTTAATCTCAAATAGCCTCTAGGAGCAAAGTCACGGATCGCAATCGTGAGAATGGACTTGCTTGCATCGATGACATGATCGATATAAACTGCGTCATCCTCGGATATGCGAACTGCTTGTCCGTCGATTCCAACCATTTGAGATGACTCGCGTTCAGCAACAGCTTGAAGGGCTAACGAGTTAATATAAAGACGAATATATTCCCATTCGACAAGTAGCATGAGTCTAGACTGCTCGGATTGCGCTAAATATTAATGAGATCTTTGGGTGAAAGTACGTAGATTGTGATCAAAGCTCTTGCGCCACGCTTGAAGCAAAGGCTCATAGTGACTGAGAAAAGACGTATATCGACCATTCATTAACAACTCTCGCGTATGACGCTTGTTAACGAATAAAACTTCGCTTGCATTTTTCATTAGTTTGGTGAGGCCAACAGCTGCCCACATATATCGCCAGTCTTCTTCAGCTGTCCCCGTCGGAGCTTGGAGTACGCTTTGATTGATCCAGCGCTCGGCATTGATCGTCACTTGCTTCGGGAGCATGTCACTTCCACGTCCATAGCGTGCGGAAAAAGAGTGAACGTAGATGTAGCATAGGTATTGAAGACGAAGCTTTCTGTGTTTCTGTTCCAGTGCACCAGGGAGACTCTGAGCCGAAACGCCATCTTCATCGTCATCGTCGAAGATTCCAATATCATATGCAAGAGAGGTAGCATTGGCAAGAAGCATCCTTACAGTTAGCCAAAGGGTATATAAATTTACAAATTACCAACACATACGATCCGACTTGTAAGCAGGCTCCAGGGGACCTTCACTCTTTGTTTCTAAAGTCAACTTTCATTTCAAGGGAACATGCCTTGAGGCCAATCTGCATCAGGCGGATCATCGTCAGGGAAATGGTAGCTGCGTGCATGCCATTCTGTTAACAATAATAAGCTTTCGACCGTGCCGTATTTTCTTAACGCTGGGCTTCCGCTGAACGGCAATTTACTGAGTAGACTTCGAGTATGGCGCCACAGGCGGTCATGCACGGCGTAAGAGCGGGAAGATCCGCCAACCCCAGGAAGAGTATGATAACGAGAGGAAATGGTGAGAATAGTATTTGCAAGAAGGCTCTCCGTCGTCGCCAGAATATAATGATTTTCTCCCAGAACTGGCGAAATCAGAGGAGCCAAAGGGTTGAGACTCTGGAAAAAGCTATCGTTATTAGAACAAAATAAAAGTAGCGTGGATACAAATCGACATAATTTCGCGCTTCCGTATCAGTAATCCATCCCGACTTAACACACCAGAATTGCTGCCACGCTCTCGCGTTTGCGTCGACCCTGGTCTGATCGTTGGACTCGAGGCTGGTATGTGCCTCTTTCTGTCCCTCACCACCGCTGGAGGTTGTCTCGGCGGCTGCCTCGTAAAGCAGATTTAGAGCTTCTTTAGCGTTGTGTACCTCCTTGTGCAAGATGCGGTCTGCCGTTGCCGAGTCACTTGCGAGGGGATGGCCAATATGATTTGCGGTGGTCGCCGTGCTGGAGAACAGGTCGCAAAGCGGATCTACACTGAGACGAGGCTCGGGTGCAATTAATCCAGTCGATTGATACGACTCGGTCTCATCCTTGATCCTCTTCGCACTACGCACATCGTCGCTCGGTTTCGAAGTCCCTCCTTTCTTGGTCCTCAGGTCTTGGAACTTGCATTCTTTGTGTTCACGTCGGCATCGCCTACAAGGCGGCGATTCAGGCCGCGAAGGGTCCCCTAAATCGCATTTTATTTTTCTGGATGAGTTAGTTGACTCGAAAAACTCGTCAAACCTCTTGCGACAACTAATACAGGCTTGATACGAACGGATGAACGTATGGTTTGAGGTTGGAGAAGAGTCTAGCGAAACGACATTAGCCATTATAGACCCTTGATGTGAATTAGCGGACTTGGCTTGGTCAGTTTGGTTATGTGCGGGTATTTCGGAAAATTTGATTGGTGATTTTCCGAATACAAAGTGCTCTCCGCAGTTTACATCAGCTACCGATGAAACACATCAGCAGATCTTACGAGACTCTTGTATCTCATTACACTCCACAGATGCCCAGTCAACGACTTCGTCTGTGTCGGAACGCGAATTTGGAAGTGAGCAATTTGTGTAGTTTTAAATGCCTTTCTTTTCCAGCTATCTGGACCGTTTTTCATTGGCTTTCCAGCTATTTCTATCTGATAATAAAAGGAGGGCCGAATGATCCTGTGGTTACAGGAAAACAATGTCTTCTTTTCTTTCATTCTGTCCGGACGTTTGTCATGTTTATGGCTTGCATCTCCCAAGGCACATGTGTCGAATTTCTTTCAGATCCTAGATACCTTTCTCGTGCCGACATAGAAACTGCCATCTTCCATACCTGCCTATGACCCATCACCCATCTCCTTCATCAATGCAGTTTGAACTATTGCTCCACATAATTTTGCGTAAGGATTTGTCCGTACTGCCATTGCCTTAGCAAGTTCGTTACCGTATCTTCCCGCAAAGTCAAAGTCGCGACTTGCCAACTCTTCCAACTCTTCAGAGGTGTGAGATTCCGACACCCCGACCACGTCCTCTCTGGCTGCCAGAAGATATATCGTTGCTCGATGAGTGTACGCTTGTGAGAGAATTCTGGAATAGTCAGGAGAAGGACGAAAATATTTTGGAGGCGTTGCGATTTGGATAGCCGTCGAAAGGTCGCTCAGGGTCGCTCGCATATCGCCGACAAGTCGTCGAACTTGAGCTCTATTAGTCCATAGTGAGGGTCTCTCGGTGGGATATTTCTGAATCTTGGTAGAAAGCAAGGCGTCAGCCTCTTCCAGTAGTCCACCTTCAGCAAGCTGGACTGCCCGTCGTTCTGCGTCCTGAAGTTCGACCAACTGATCGTTGTTTATATGAGATACAGGGAATACTGGAAAGTTCTCGACGTCAACTGGGTCATCTGCATCGTTTTGGCTTTCCGAGTTAAAGAGGAGATTCAAAACCCTGGAATCGCGAGACGTAAGAGAGTTTGCTGACATGGTTGCAGTTCAGGAGAATTGGAAGGAAGGTGTGAAATATTTATTTACGTGCGTCACTGAACATCAGCAGCCTGTGTGACAAAACCGGCAATTTCGGTAGGTGGTTCGGTTGGTTTGTAGCGAAGGCAAGATGCGGGGGGGGATTTGGAATCTGGGCTGGAATGATGGCTGTCTATGGCTAATCCCGCGACGTTGGCTGACTTTGTGAGTATATTAAATCCGATGGTAGCCGCGAGGGGCAGATCTCAACCTTGTCTCTGCACGTAAATCAATCCGGTGTTGTCACTACATACAGACATCCATCCCGCGAAGTCCGGTGACAAACTACATACCTGCCTTTCGAAATATAAATAAAGAAGAATTTCTCTCCTTTCATTCTTTCTTTCTTTCTAACAGACATGGCACCTTCCATCATTACATCAAACGGCAATACCCGCACTCTCGATCAAGTTTCTACCCCATCTCAATCAATCAACGGCGGTCAGTTTCTGGCATTTGACCACGTCGAGTGGTATGTTGGGAATTCCAAGCAGGCGTCTTCCTACTACGTCACTCGATTCGGGTTTAAACATGTTGCCTATGTATCATTTCCTTGTCGTCACAGTTTTTTGCTAATTAGTAGAAAGGTCTAGAGACTGGGGATCGAGTCTGCGCAACCCACGTCGTCCAGAACGGGAATGTCCGCTTTGTTTTCAAATCGCCTCTCCGGAGTCCCGACAGCCTCACGGTTACGTCCCCTGAAGATTTGGCTCTCCTAGATGAGATTCATGATCATCTGCAGAAGCATGGCGACGGAGTTAAAGACGTTGCATTCCAAGTTGATGACGTTCGCGGAATTTTTAGTCAAGCTGTTCAAAAAGGTGCCAAAGTTGTCCGTGAGCCATTTGAACTATCCGACAAAGATGGAAAGGTGATCTGTGCCACCATCGCTACATACGGGGAAACTACCCATACATTGGTTCAAAGAAATATGTACAACGGCGTGTTCCTCCCCGGTTATAGGCCCTCGACGAAGGCAGACCCTATCGATGCATACCTTCCAAAAATTGAACTCGAAGCAATTGACCACTGTGTCGGCAACCAGGATTGGGATCAGATGACTGCGGCTTGCGATTACTACGAACGCACTCTGGACTTTCATAGATTCTGGTCGGTTGACGACAAGGATATTTCGACCGAGTTCTCCGCCCTTAGGTCTATCGTCATGGCATCCTCTAATGATCTGATCAAAATGCCAATCAACGAACCGGCACCTGGCAAGAGAAAGTCCCAGATCGAAGAATATGTCGACTTCTACGGAGGCGCCGGCGTTCAACATATCGCCCTTCGAACTGTTGACATCATTTCCACTGTCTCAAATCTACGGGCTCGCGGTGTCATCTTTATTGATGTTCCTGCCACATATTATGAAAATATGGCTCTTCGCTTGAAACAGAATGGTCCAGTCATAAAGGAAAACTTCGAGACACTGAAAAAGTTGAATATATTAATTGACTTTGACGAGGGCGGCTATCTGTTGCAGCTCTTCACCAAGGTAACTCTTAAACTCAATCAAAATATATTAATTATAGCCTCTTCTGGACAGGCCCACTGTCTTCATTGAGATCATACAGCGAAATAATTTTGATGGCTTTGGAGCAGGCAATTTCAAAAGTCTGTTTGAAGCGATCGAACGAGACCAAGCAGAAAGGGGCAATCTGTAGGTGAATACTATTTGCTACTGGAACAAGGGATTCGGAGTCATTTGCATTAGGGACACTTAAGTAACTAATCTTCGCAGCTTGGGGTAGACGAATAAATTAAGGTCTGATAATTTAAGGTGCTACACGTAAACTCAGTCTCATCGATACTTCCTCGTAAAATGCCAAAATTCCCCCTGGATCCCTCTTCCGCAATTAGCCCTTTATCCATACTTTGCAAAGACTGTCTCATATGCTTTACCATTAAAGATCAGCTCAAAAGCAATGGTATTTCGAAACGTCATCCCAATAGAATACAGGAGCTTGTAGTAGAGCGTTCCATCTGGCGCTCTTTTACGTACAAATTCGCGTGGAGGTATTGCGGTGAGGTCGGCTTCCAGTTCACAGACATGTTCAATTGCTGGCGATTAGTTATTTGCGACGAATAGACAACCTGGATCATCTGGGTATACAGGTGCAACATCCTTTTCGCTCGCCAAAAGCTTACATTTCCGAATCAGGACCTCGCTGTCGTCAAAATTGTAGTATAACTCCACCTCCACTTTTCTGTTATCTTCGATGCGTTGCCCCTGATCATCAATGCTTGTACAACATTATCTCAGTGTTACCTTTTGTGCATACCATCTCATCACATCAACTCTCCAGCTTCCATCCAATTTGTCTTTCCATCTTCGCTCAAGCGGATGCCGTTCATTATTCCAAGCCACACTTGTGGCAATTCCATAATGCCGTCTCAACACTCTTTGTTTCACTATTCGAGAATTGAGTCCATGCATAACTGCGCCTCTTACAACCGCCGTCCAACTATGCAAATTAACAAACTCATCGAGTACACGAACCTGTTTAACGGTTGTTTTACTATGACGTCTTTAGGGAGCTTCTGAGTGAGGTATCTTCTTAAGAATTCGTTGGATCCCAAGCCACCTACCAGAAACACGTGCTAGACAATGTCAGAGAAAGAGCTCTTTGAAGTTACCTGCAGAGATCGTGGTCCAAATCGCCCATTAACTTCTTGGATTTGATCCCCGATGAGCTTGATTATTTTTTCGAACTGGGGGAGGAATATCTCACGTAGTTCGTCCCTGAATGTTAACCACCGTAAGCGACAATTAAAAATACCGAGACATTGTCATAAATCCGTCTTCAATCTCAGCCTCAGGTATATTCGGCGCTCCTGGAACCGCGAAATTGATCATTTCCACGTCATCTTTAAATTCCACTTTTATGAAGTGATCAAAGTGACGGAGCATCTCGGCCAGGCACCTAGGTTTTAAGACTTGTTCGGCATATTTTCCGAGCCGTTTACGCACGGCGTCTTCAAATGCTCGATTTAAGAAAACCGATCCACAAGCATCGGCCGTGCCAATTGAACATTCGCTAATCATGAAAGGTTTGACGCTTTCGACTTCGTATGAAATAAGGTCCACAGTTCCTCCTCCCGCGTCGCATACTGTCTAGTCAGGACAGCTAGTTAGAGAGGCGTACCTAGAAACTTTGAGCCAACGCGGAGATCTACTTCATCGCAGATGGTGGCACAGTACAAAGCAGCGGCTTCAGGCTCTGTGACCAAAAGTACCTTACCGTTAAAACCAGCCTCGCTCGCAGCTCGTTGCGTCAATGCCTTTGAACGATCTGACCACATAGCCGGAACAGTAATGACATAAGAAAGAGTCTGACTTGCAAGGAACTTTTCTCCATAGGTATTTGACAGGATTTGTTGGATGTATTGATAGAGAGGACGAAGATAGTCTGCTGTGACGTCCACGGCCGTTTTTCCGCGAGGGAGACTAGAAGCGCGAATTGAGGTTGCTTGAAGTTTCCAGGCCAAATCGTCTACTGAAGCGCTGTCGGAATTGGTAGGTCGATGCAGTAGCAACTTGAAATGTGCAAATTGGTTCTTGTGGTGATCTGACACACTTGAACCCCAAGCAATAACTTTTGTGAAGTCGTTATCGTACGCAAGGACAGACGGTGTTTTCTCAACAGCTTGGTTGCCAGCTCCGGGCCACCTTTTTAGGACTTCGATGTGTTCCGCAATCATAGCCTTGTCCGACACATTCCGAATCTTTGATGAATTGGCAATTGCACAACCTAAAAGTCAGTCACAAGTTCTTTCATGCCATATGGGGCCTATAGGAAGACAGTGAGGTACCAGTGAAAGTCGTGCCTGTAGAATCAGTAAGCCCCAAAGATCTAAAAAAGCACATGGGGAAGAAAACGAAAAGCGAAGGTACCAAAGTCTACTGCAACAACCAGCGTATTAGGTTGGACAGAGTTCTGGGATCCAGTTGCGCTTGGAACCCGAACATCTGGCCGCGTTGGTGGAACTCTTGGTCTGTTGTCATACGATGCTGGACCAACGCTGGGTTCTCTTCCAATGTTGACTTTTGGCTTGGGTGTTGTGTTCTTGCCCCGGAACATATTCATGGCTAAAAACGGGAGATGGATAGCACAGTTTTACCGCTGGATTCTGGATGAGATTAGTATTGCGCAATGGATTCGCACCGCACTTGTTCTGAATGAAAATTGTGTCTCGCAACGGAGAAGCGATGGTGATGTGAGGACAGTGTTGCTCTGTATGCTGTGCTGCCCTGTGCTGTGCTGTGCTGTGGTTGTAAGGCTGTGGGCACGATATGGCCAATTTAGCTTTATTTAGCTTTACACTAACTCAGCCCATGCATTTCTGCCATAGTATTAGGCAATGGCAAGAGCGTATTAATGTAGTTGCAGGATTCCAACCAATTATTGCATGTTGCGAGATTAGGCGCTCGGACCTCCTAAAACTTTAAATAATTCCTCTCACACTCAGCCACAGCCACAATTAAATAATCCAATCCATCCTTGTTGCAGTTGGCTTTTGAAGTCCCCACGTGCGTGAGAATCATTTCGACATACCTACAGTCTCGCATCTCCAAGTGCAACAACCGGCATCCCTTACAGGATGGACCAAACTCCCAAGACTGTACCAACCACCGGTAACGCGGCACTTCCAACAGATGCTCCTCCTTCCAATTCCCAACAGCAGAGCAGTATCATCCCAGGACCCAGTCTAGAAAGGCGTGGTACTGCACCCATCCGTCCCCCGCCGAAAGATAAACCAGAAGGCAGTCAAGTCGCTCGCCAAACGGTTGCGGTTGCGGAACAAAGCCAAACAAAGAGAGGCGGTTTCAGTTTGTTCGGAAAGCTGAAAGATGACACTGAGGAGCGAGATTCGACCAAGAAGTTGAAAGCCGAGAACAGGGCGTTGTATGCGCAATTGAAGGAGATGGAGTTCAAGGCGAACAAGTTGACGGCAGAAATAGAGCGGTTTAAAAGTGATGCTGAGATTGTGGATCGGAAAATCAACAATCAGTTGCACCCCGACTCTTATTACAATGTGGCACTCGAGCGACTGTCGGGAGGCATCACGGATTGGACGGTGACGCATTTTCGAGGCAAGAATACAAGAGAATACACCGCTTCAAATGTGGAAGAGATTAGAACAGGGCTCAAAAAGTTTACTGACGCCAACCACTTGGTGCCTGAAACACTGCATTGGGTTGACGTAGATCTGCAGAGCGCTCTCACTGATTCGAAATTTCGCATTGCATTTGTTCTGCATGTTATCGGACTTCATCTCCACGAAAAAGTATTCTCGCCTTTCTCTTACGAAATTGAAGACTTCGGATTGGGATACTGGTTAAAGCGTATATGCGACACGGTTTCTAAATCAGGTCAGTGCACTTGTTCTTACTTCCTAGTTTATCTTTTGTTTTGTTTTGCCGTTTATAATATCTTATTACCAATTTGAGTTCTTTGACTAATGAAAATTAGACGAAATTGACTCGCACTTCAAATGGAACTGGAGCAAGACGCTATTTAAAGCAATTCCATCGATATTCGAAGGTCCCCCCGTCGAATCGCGCATCTTGAAACGACTCCGTCGTATTCTGAGACAAGTCTATCCTCGCGACCTACCGAATGATTTGATATTCGACAAATTACAAGAATATCTAGGCGATGCCATAGAAATCGCCCTCACAATGCGACTGGAACAAGCTCGATTCGTCTCCACCTTTCCCGTTCAGGGAGCAACATTTCAACCCCAGAGGCAATCTCTTGGAGGGGAGGAGCAGAGTGGACCTATTAGGATGTGTACTTTTCCGGGAATTATAAAGCAGGCATCATTCCTAGGATCAGTTACACCATCGGATATCTCGATATACCCGGCTCGTGTTCAGTTGGAGAGCTCGTTCAAGCATTTGAATTTGGGCTCACTGCCAGCGGAGTGAGGACAGAGAAACTCGGGTCAGAAGCCATCTGGAAACGGACGACAGATACCGTCTAGGAGCAGCATCGAGAACGATATGTCGTATAGCGAATAAAATAATATGTCTATGCAAAAGGAAGTGCTCCTGACATTACGCCTGACAATGAATAGCAATTTTCTTTGCCGATAAGCTATACCTGTCTGTTTAATTGTCCCGAAATCTCGTCCATCTCTCCGCCGGCAAGTGACGGGCGAGCCTACGATTCGTGAGATCGATTGGCACGGAGTATTTCAGTCATTGATTGGCAAGGGCTCGCCTCGAAAAAGTATAGGGTAAATCACGTGTTGAGCGGCCGATTTTATCCGCTTAGTTCTAACCGGGGTATTGTAACGTCACGTCGTGGCTCAGGGCAAGGTCATCTTTCCCCCGCAAAAAAACAACTCTGCAGCAATACATACGTATACAGGATGGATTGTCAGTATAAATATTCCTCCCACCTCCCACATCGCCTTCCTTGTTTTCATTCACCACTGACCTACGCACTACCCTGTCTCGCTTCAACCCTTATTCCCAAGATAAGCAAAAAGCTTTGAGCCCGTCTATCTGCTCCGTTCTCCCGTATCTGCGGCTCGCAATGTCATTCCTCATCGTTGGATCTGCACTTTTTCTTGTGCTTTTGGCAATTCTTCGGTTCCTATTCAAGACAGAACAACCTATAATCAAGGGAATCCCTGAGATACCAGGTTGGCCAATCGTTGGGAATCTCTTGCAACTCGGAAGTGATCATGCTGACGTTTGTATGAAATGGGCCTCAAAATATGGACCTGTGTTTCAAGTGAGGTAACGTTTGTGCCTTCCAAGTGTATGTGTTTCGTCGCTAACTCTTCGAACAGAATGGGAAATAAACGGATCGTCATTGCCAACACATACCAGTCTGTCAAGGAACTGTGGATCGATAATCAATCGGCGCTCATTTCGAGGCCAACTCTTTACACCTTTCATACTGTCGTGTCGTCATCTCAAGGTTTCACTATCGGTACCTCCCCCTGGGACGACAGCTGTAAACAACGTCGCAAAGCAGCTGCCACAGCGCTGAATCGCCCAGCAGTCGCCAGCTATATGCCCATCGTTGACCTCGAGAGTAAATGTTCTATACGCGACCTTTACATGGACTCTGCAGGTGGTAGCAAAGAAATCAATCCGAAATCTTATTTTCAGCGCTTTGCGCTAAACACGGTAATATCTATGGATGTCTCCTATCTAACTGAGATAGAGTCTCACTCTGAATTACGGAACACGGATGTCATCCATTGACGACTCTATGCTACGTGAGATCGTCGCAGTTGAGGCTGGAATCTCTCGGTTTCGCTCTACATCGAACAATTGGCAAGATTATTTACCGATTCTTAGATATAACCCTCTCTCCACCAAGACCTCTCTCGCAGAAAAATATCGACATCGCAGGGATGCCTACATGGATAAATTACTAGCGCAACTGAAACGGGAGATTGAGGAAGGAACCGATATCAGTTGTATCACTGGAAACATTTTGAAGGACCCTGAAGCAAAGTTAAACGAGGGTAAGCTTGGACCGTAAAATTGTTGACTGTTAGCCGAGATTAAATCGATCTGCCTCACAATGGTATCTGCTGGCCTCGACACGGTGCCGGCCAATCTCATTCAGGGACTAGCTTACCTTGCCACGTCCCATGGGCAATACTTGCAAGAAAAGGCTCATACTGCGCTGTTAGAGGCTTATCCGTCCCCTACGGAAGCTTGGACTGCTGTTCTCACTGAGGAAAAGGTGCCCTTCGTTACTGCTCTCGTCAAAGAAACTCTACGTTACTACACTGTGATCGCAATGTCCCTTCCACGTGCTAGCATCAAACCGATCAAGTATCAGGGAGCCATTATACCTGCAGGTACACTTTTCTATATGAATGCGAGAGCCGCAGACTTTGACACATCACGCTTTGTGGAGCCTCATTCCTTTAACCCGGAACGCTATCTTCAAGTGAAAGTGGTAAAGCCCAGCAGTCGCATCAGTACTGATAGGCAGGAGGAACACCAGGGCACAGCCCAGCCTCATTATGCGTATGGCGCTGGGTCTCGTATGTGTGCTGGCTCCCATCTGGCCAATCGAGAGCTCTATGTCGCCTTTTCTCGGGTGATTCTTGCCTTTAGACTCTCTACAGGATCCGATTGGGATGACAGATGCGTAGATCCAGTGAAATACAACGAATATCAGACGGCTCTAGTGGCGGAGAGTCGGAATTTCAATGTTAAGCTAGAGATCAGAGAGGAAATGAGAGGTTTGTTGGATGCTCTGACCACGGAGAAGATGGACTATTGAGTCCGCCGTTCTTATGCATGGTGCTTTGATGCATGAGTTCACAATATACAATATATTTGAACAAGTGGAGTAGCAGCAAGGAACTTACCAGATAGCAGCAGCTAATTATGCAATCGGTAGTCGTATCTTCATTTTAGCGATATTCATTTAAACGTCTCACTTGCTATCAACTACAGCCACAATAGCGCACAACAAGGTCTTCAGAATTCGTCGGAGTCCGCAAATTCATAACTTTCTTTGTACCGCCTTTTGAGATGCTCATGTACGGTGATCCCCTCCTCGTCTTCAGCTGAACCCTTCCCGACAATAATCCGCTTGACTCTATAGTCTAGTCTCCCTTCGTTGAAGAACGCAATCGAATACCTCTCCTTCCCGCTTCTATTGACCACTCTGTGCAACGTGCTTTTATAAAGACCCGCAGTCCATACTTGCATCATATCCCCAAGATTAACTACGTACGCCCCCGGAACCGGGTCGACATCAATCCAGTCCTGCACCATGGGATGAAAAATTTGAAGTCCGCCGACGTCATCTTGCCATAGCAGTGTCATCGCACCGAAGTCAGTATGGGCACCAACGCCTCTTGCCGTTTCTATGGGAGGAGTTGGTGGGTAATGAAGAAACCGTGCCAGCGACACTTCATCCGTGAGAAAGTCTTGGAAAAATTCCGGAGAGATTTGCAAAGATTGTGCCAGGATCGAAAACAAATCCTTCGACAAGGCATACACGGCGTGATAATAAGCCATGAATGCATGCTTGTATAGCGGGTCTGACGGCCATTGGTTGTCCCCGAACTTGGTTCCAGTGAAAACATGACCCTCTTCTCCGACATAGAATGCCTCCTTAATGTCTGGCGTTGTGCCCTTCTCTAACTTTTGGGATTGCATTGCTTCGTAACCCGCCAATTCGTCAGTGCGCCTGAGTGACATCTTTATCTCATTCGAGAGAGAAAAGAAGGAATGCATGGCCGTAAGAGTTTGGCTCTGCAATCGCGGGTCGATGGGATGGTCGACGAGTTGAAAGAACCCATGCGTGAGGCAAGCATCGCGGATCTCGTCTGCTACAGTCGGTGACTTGAACGAAATTACAGGCAATCGAAACTTGTTGACCATAGTAAGAAGTGGAGGGATGGATGAATCTACGAGGCGATGCGATCCCGAACGGTTATCAGTTTCATCGAGGAGCGATAAGCGGAGGGCCCGACGCCCGCTCCACTCAGCCACAACTGATTTGTAATACCCACCTATCTACGCTTTTCCTATGACCATGCGCTGCAACACATACTTCTGAAAGACAATAAAAACTGGGTTCAAAGGACAGAGGAGCTGTTAGACAGGGAGAGGAAGGGATAGCAGAGCAGAGATATATGATGAGACTAGGATTTAGAGGTAGAAGGCAGGCAGATGCTTTACTATTCGACACAACACCGTAGCCTCGTAGAATCTGTACTTTCTTGCAAAGCCGAAACTCGAGACAACCCCAGGCCGTGGAGAGCGCTAATGGGTATATAGTTACACTAGCTATCCACAAATTTAGGATCATAGATACCTAGTCTACGTCATCTGACCCTATTTCTGGAACGGTTGTCTCATCTCCAAATCCTGGTTTCTCTGATCTATCACTATGCTCTCTTATCTCACCGAACAACGGTGTCAGTACCTCGCTCTTTGACTTCTCTTCCCCCATTGAAACGGAGGGTTTCTTTTCTTGATCCACAAGACCCAGATCTGCCATCTGATCCGGTAGTTCTAAATCTGATCGATCGAGGTTTATTTCATGGTCTAAGTCATCCGTCGTGGGCTGCAGGTCCTCATCGTCGACGTCATCTTCATCGTCGGAACTCTAGATATCAATAAAGACTACGTAAGTAAGACGTACATTAACACCACCCTCTTCAGCCGAGAGGGTGGCCCCAACTCCTCGAAATGCAAAATCGTCGTCGTCGTTGAACCCTTCTTCCCACCTTTCATGAAACAAACTCGCCCGACCAAATTGCCTCATGTCATCGTCGTCATCATCAGCGTCATCATTCTCATGATCACGGGATTCGAAGTCTCCTGCCTCACCCATCCACCCAACAACCTCTTCGTCGTCATCGTCTTCGTCAGAGCTTCCAAATTTGTCTGGGAGATCATTTGTAAGACTCTGGGACATATAGCGCACAAACTACAGAGTTATTCAAAAATCGAGTGATTGACTTACCGGCTCCTCAGTTGCTTCGCGGTCTTCTTGATCGTCTTCGAATTCATCGCCGTGTCTGCCATCACCATTTTCGTAATTAAGACCACGACCAACAATAGCGGCAAGAACGGCATTCTCTTCTACCCCACCGAGTTCAGATGTCGGACCTCCAAGAGTCGAATTCAATGTAAAACCGGCAGGTTGCGGTCGGACACCTCCCAAGATAGCATTGTCCCGTGTTCGGGTGGCATTTAGCGTAACATCGACATACTCATTCCATTCAGGCGACGTAAGCTTTTGAACAATGGTAGGGTCTAGTAAGTCCAAAGGAACCCGTTCCGCAAGCTTTAGCACTTCCTCTGCAATTAATGTTAAGTGACCCATGTAACCTAAACGGACACCTTTCTCCTGAGATCTGAAATACAGGTTAGTGAAGTAAAGAAGTAAAATTACTGTGCTTCGTCGCTAGCCTTCTGCCCCCGGAGGATTTTCTCAGTGAGTTGTCCTGTGGTGAAAAGATCTACAACCAGTTGCCGATTGAACCCTTTGTCCATGGGACCGTTAAGAACCTGGGTAAGAATATCGTAAACGACATTGTGAAGAAAATTGTTCCAGGGGTGGGCAAAAAACAGATCCACAACAGAAGGTAAAACTTTGGCCTCCACGAATTGCATTTTCAAATAATCTCCAACGACCGGACGGCTATGCTCGGGAGTGATTAGGTAGGCGACTTTGGTGCTGTCATCGGTTACCTTGCTGTCGATTTGAGTTGCAGGTGCTGACGTGGATTGAGAATCACGGTCGAAAAAAGATTCGGTTTCTGTAGATACCTCAGACGAGAGGTCTTCTGTCGCTTTTTGTTCTGGAACAGCGGTAACGGGAGACGGGATGCTGTCCTTCTGCCCGGCATTTTCGGTGTCCTTACTCGTAGACTCTGTAGATGGCGATGACACGACTGAGGCCACTGGCGTCTCATTTATGTCGTGTCTTATTTGGCCACTGTTGAGAACATTATCGGGTGCGTGGTCCTTCAGTTCTTTATTTTCACTTCCATCTGATGAGTTGACGTCCGTTCCCCAAAACCTTGCGTTTCCTAAATCCGCATCTCCCCATATATCAACCTTGGGCGCATCAATCTTGGGCGGCTGCGCACGGCCTTCTTTTTTTAGTCGGTCTCTTTCTATATCTCGTTCGCGTACAATTGCTTCTCCCCGAGGGTCGTTCAAAAGGATCATGTTACTGCAATGCAAGAGTTCGGCGTAAAGCTCGCAAATACGAAATCGTTCGAACCCCAGCGGTTCAATATGACCAAAGGTCGTGGCAATAGAAGGCGGAACAGACTTCGGTTTTCCGAGTAGCTTTTGAAAGTCCGTCATCCGAGATGCAAAAAGTCGTAACAAAGTGCCAAGATAGATCGGATCTCTGTTAGTAGGAGGATGGGTTTGCAGAGTTGTGTTCAGGACGGGCTCAACGTCATAGTCGCTACGAGGTTAGAGAATTGCCTAGCTAAAGACGGTAACCTGTTGTTCTTTCTGATAAGTTCTATGATCAAACTGACTCCATTTGTCAAGCTGGCCGTAGAATGCGGAGCGATCGGATCCAACATATAGTCTAAGATTTTCTTTATTGTTGCTTCAGAGACTAAGTCCCTTGATAAAGCGTTCGGACCGATTACCCCGGCGTCGCTAGAATTGGCGGATATGGCGATAATTGCTTTAAGAACATCGGCAACAGTTGTCTGTCTCTGTATCACATGAGCCCCAAATTTTAGCCCAACTTGAGATTACCTCTGGTTCGACATTAGGGTTCATCTGATTTAGAAGGACTGAAATCAGGCCTTGATCATGGAGCCACTGTTCAATCAGACATAATTCAGAAGGTCAAAAAGATACATCGACGATGCCTGCTGCCACATCTGATTTTTCCATCGATATTATTTTTAGCAACAAATCCATGATAGCCGAGGTCTCAATGTGCCGAAGCAGTTTTGAAACAACATTCGGAATCGACTTTATGAAGGGGATCATCTGTGGCAGTCAGCAAGACATCGACCACCTAAATTCTACCTCTGGTGTTTTCTTCTCTAAAAATTGCTCGTTGACTTTTGTGAAATAGCTAGCTTGAAGAGGATTCAATGGAGGCGGTCGATCGAGGAAGCTCCAGAAATTTGACAAAAGTTCTCGACTCTGCGCAACCGTCTCGGATATTGACCAAATTTCACAGCAAAGGACCTCACAAGCAACATACGAATATCTGTATATCAGAAATATGGACTAAAGGGGGTCAGGTAGAGACTTGAATTTAGCCTTGTCGTCAATCTGTTCATCCCCAATGATGTAATTTAACAGCTTAGCCAGTACGTTGGGGTCGCGCAAATACTCAAGGAGTTTAGTATTATGCGCCTTGCACTCCTGAAGAAGATCGTCCTCACCGAGTATCTCTTCAAGAGTTACGTCGGGTTTATCGAGTAATGTGTCTATCGCCGAACAGGCGTGAAATCCAAATCGCCAAAACATGGTCTATGGAAGTTGAGCGTCGCGTCTATAGGATTTCAAACGGTGTTGCCGAAGGGGAAGGAATCTGTTTTATGGCTTGCTCTGTTGGGTCTAAGGTCAACGATTAGTTTGCATGACAGTAATGTTTAATTAGGTACTCTGAATTGCAGACCCGCGGATGACGTGGAAAATTAGATCCTTGCCATTCGTGAATCCGGTTTTGAGAGAACAGAAACGAAAGGATCGAGAAAATAAGGGCAACGTGACCAGAAGATGTAAGATAAATACAAACGGAAAGCGGAAGAGTAACAGTGCCGCTATCCTTATCGAAGGGAATCCTGATTAATCGACGGTTGGAAGGATAGCACTAGTGAAGCCGAAATGACACAACAACCGATTTCGAAGGCAATCGACTGATTGACAGATCAAATGCATTTACATTACTAAATATCTATTTTACAGTTGGCTTCGAAATTTTACCGTTGCTCTTGTTTTCTACTGGAAGTTCGCGTGTCGCTCCATTCTCTGCCCCTGACAAGTCCTGACTTTCACTTTCCGACGAAAGAAACCTCGGACGGTCCAAGTGCCATATACCAATATTGATTCCTCGTCAAAGAAGAGCGGGGAATTCAAGCCATTATCCAGGACGATCGGAATAAACGGACACTTGACGTACCTGAGCCTCAGACACAGCGTTTGGAAACTGCACCGAAACCTGTTGAAGGGGGTCTAACTTGTTACGGTCGTGCTATCATTTAATGGATACATCTGGCTCTCTCCTGTCCAGTCGTCAGCGAGATGAACTGTTCTTCCCCTTCTTTTATTTAGTCTCAGACATAATCTAACCGATTGCAGGCACCGGGCTATTCTGTCGTACCTATCGACAGCGAACTTACAAGCATCCTATAATACTCTTCGAGATGAGCTGGGCCGACTTGACACATCCTACAGTGTACATAAACTACCGAACGGCGACGATGACCAGAGATATAAAGGCCTCCTTGAGAAGAAGTGGACCAGTGTAATAAGATTGCAGAAAAAGGTGAAATATTCTATCCACCTCACATGTCCAGTTTTGTTGACTGTCGTAGATCATGGATTTAGAAGCCCGATTACACGCCCTCCAAGTAGAGTTAGATTCAGCTCCAGCCTCCATGCGACAAAAGAACCTCGATCCAACGTCCTGGCTGCCAAGGGCACCCTCTCGCCATAATTTATCTGGCCACCGTATGCCTGTCACGGGCTTGGCATTTCATCCAACCTTCACGGTCTTAGCTACTTGTTCAGAGGATTCAACGATAAAGATTTGGGACTGGGAAACAGGGGAATTTGAACAGACAATTAAAGGCCATACAAAGGCAGTCAATGACGTGGATTTTAGTTTTGATGGAAAACTTTTAAGTGAGACTTCTCTCCATCCACGAAACTGATTATGGGCAGTATCGTGTTCGTCGGATTTGACCTTGAAAGTTTGGGATTCCACGAATGCGTACGCCATTCTTAAAACTCTGCACGGTCACGACCACACAATATCGTCAGTGCGATTCATTCCTCCAAGAGGCGACCTTGCGGTTAGCTGTTCTCGGGATAGGTCCATCAAAGTTTGGGACGTTCTGTCTGGATATTGCGTCCGTACGATTGTCGATGCCCATTCGGATTGGATTCGGAAGGTGACTACCAGCGATGACGGAGCATGGTACCTCAGCGCCGGAAAGGATCAGGTAAGCTGCCCTGCTTGCTATTTTCGCATGCTAATGAACAGATCGCTAGGATATGGGATGCACAGGCAAAGAATTCAGAGTCGAAATGTGACCTCCGAGGCCACGAGCATGTGATCGAATGTGCCGCCTTCGCACCGATATCCGCGTACTTATACCTTGCTGACATGTCTCAGACTCCAAAATTGGTACATGGTTTAACGACCGAATCCTAACTGTCATTAGAAGAACAGCACAGAGCCAGGCAAGTATGTCGCGACAGGTTCTCGTGATAAAACAATCCGTCTCTGGTCATCACAGGGAGGTGAGTCATTCAAAATACTGGTATTCCATTTCTGCTACGAACGAAACTCATGAGACAGGCGGGACACGATAATTGGGTTCGTGCAATTGCATTTCATCCAGGAGGGAAGTTTTTACTTTCGTCTTCTGATGACAAGACCATTCGATGTTGGGATTTGGAGCAGCAGGGGCGATGTGTGCGGACCATTGATGACGCGCATTCTCACTTCATTAGTTGCCTAAGATGGGCCCCAAATCTCGCGCACCAATCTGCTGTGCCCGAGCAAAATGGCATGAAGGGTAAAGATGATGCCGCAAAAGTTAACGGCATCAGATGTGTCATTGCAAGCGGAAGTGTCGATATGGATGTGAAGATATGGATGCCCTGAGTCAGGATGGAGAAATATATAGCTGGTGGAGAGGTGTGCCAGTAAGCGATGCATGGGTGGTAATGTCGCACGGTCGGTAGTACTTAAATAAAGTTAGCTACCAGTCGCGGTCGTGTAGCGTGTGCTCGTGCACGTGCTGCGTCATTGTAGCAATGCGACTTGAGCGTGGATGCAAAGTCAAAGATCGATAGTCCAATGCAATCGGCCACCGAAATCAATTGCAAATGCTTATTAGCTAGATAATAGTATCGAATATCTTCAATAGGCCTGCTTCGGCAAGATACCTAATATGGGTATGCATATGGAGTCCCGCCAGCTATTGAATCTGCTGTGAACCTAGCATCATATATTAATAATTAACATATACCTATAGCTATTGCAATTGTGTTACAAAATCAATGCGTCAGAAACACTCACTTAACAAGGGTCACTTTAATTGCCAGACATACTGGCCGAGAACATGCTGTTGAAGTAGTTTATCAAGCCTAGCTACTATAATACAATATATACTAACCATGCATGTATATGCTATGTAAAATGCATGCACACTATGCATATATCTATGATAGGATGCCTTTTTGTGCAATAAAATTGCATAGTAGTAAATGTTGTAATTATATGTACTGATCTTTGAAAGATCGGTGCTGTGAAGAGAATAACTAGCTATAGGTACAAGTAGCTAGATATATGTGCATGTGAATTGTATAGAGTATGGTTACTACGTTGTGCTATAGACACATAGAAAGATAAAGACGAATGTAGAGAGCTCGAGCATAATAGTCTGAAGTCTATTTGCATAATTTCTTATGCATATGGAAGTGAATGCAAGTTGGATTGATAATCTATAAAAAACGTGAAATTACTTCCCTTAGGGGATTAAGTTTATGGTTACAATCGCACTTCACTTGGAAATAGAAATACAAACCAATTCATTTGCTTGCTCTACTTGACCTCGACCTAGCAAACATCTTGCAGTAATAATGTGTCTTGGTCTCTTTTCTAGCTTCTGTAGAAGAGTTTACAATGCAATAGCAAAGTAAAATGCAAATAATTGTTATTGAATGCAGTTTTGCACACTGCTCTGATAGGTCTTTGAGATTAGCTATAGTGAGGCACATACAGTAGAACTAAGAGTTTGGTAGCAACCAATATTCAGCTGTTGGCTCTGCAGCTGACAAGTAAAAGTGCGGATGGAATCTAATTCTAAAGTGATTTGTTTCTAGAGATGCCTGCAGGAACAGCTGTGTAATGATCTATGGATTATTTGCATGATTTGGCGGATTAGTCATGTGCAACTATTGATCACGATGCAATCACAATGCAATTGCAGATCACAATGCGATCTCCCTAGATCTGATACAATGTGAGCAATATTGTATCAGAACCAAGTAATATTAATAGGATGTAACAATGATGCAATACGATGCAATTTGGATTAATAATGTGTTTCTGAGAATTGTCTATAAAAAGGGTAGTTTTATTCCCTTAGGAATCAAGTTTTGTTCTCTAAAAAGGCATCCTATTACAAGCTGCAGCTAAGTATTGTTCATTAATAAAGTCCTATTAATGTATAAAAAGGTTTTACTAGCTAAAAATGGGTAATACATGTATAAAAAGTGTTTGCAGCAGTAGTTGCAATTGTAATAGTTTGAAAAATAAGAGGCAGTGATATAAAAGCTTTTACCACAGGTTTAAAAGTATGATAAATCTTGGAGTTTCCAATGTAATAATATACCATAGTCTATTTGTATAATTTATCATGTATGATAGTTGCAATTAATGCATCATAAGGTTTTCAGCTGCAATTGCAAGTGTAGTCGTAAATACTTTAGGATGAACAGCTAGCTAGCTACTAGACTGCTGAAGCTGCTGTAATACTATAGCTATTTGAATTGTTATTCAATTATCTATTTTCAAGTTATATAATAGTGCTTTACGTGTTAATTAAGATATATTCAAACAACTGCTAGCTGCAGCTGAAGAGAGCAGGAGGGGCAATTTCAGCGTGCGGCGGCGGCCGCAGCAGTGGACAATTGAATTAACCGCTCAGCTGCTGCAGCGCTGTTTTTTTCATTCCTTATTTTCCTTTAGCGGCCGGCGCGGCACGAGACTAGTCGGTCGGCATGGATTCGCGTGATATTGAATTGACCTACGTACGTACGCAAAGACGGGGGCCCGTCCCCGCCTCCACCTGTATGCTGGCCGGCACCAAACCCTCGGCTTCCAGCCGGAAAAGCCCCTTGACTTTTTGCTAGCTCGACGCAGGACCCAATTCAACCTCGCTATCATCGGTCAACGCCTGCAAAAATCATCGATCGATTCGGGTCAGGACGGTCCAATGAGTTCTGCGACACTGTCTAGTCTTCCGAGACTATCCCGGACTGGACTATGTACTCTCAAGGAATTCACGGGCCGGCACTTTATCACCAAGAGTCCAGCAACGGTTGTAAGCGGGCGAGGTCCAGTCCTTCATGCCAGATTTCTGTCTTCATTTTCGATTCACCGGCCCATGTTGGCCTCCATAAACTCTCCTCTGATGGCTTCAGCCCATGTCTCTGTACTTTCCGACCACTCAACTAGAGCCATCGCAACGTTTGTATCGAATGCTCCAAAGTCCTTCCTTTTGCGCTTTCCGTCAAGAGCACTCCACTCATCCACATCTCTAAAGGATCGCAGACTTAAAACTTTGGAAACTCGCGCAAACCAAAACCCTGACGACCCAAGCACACAAGCTGCCTTCTTAGGGGTTCTCGTCCAATTTGAAGATTGTTAACATCCCAGGAGCTTTTGGAAAACCACCCCGATTTCGTTGTCAAGAGATATGAACAGGGAAGCAGTGCAACGAATGATGCGTGTGAGGCCATTTACCAGGAGGCACTTCGACGAGTTGGAAGAAATATCCCCAGGCCCATGGACTCTTCTTACGGTGGTGATCCAGAAATTACATTGCCTGCAACAGCTTCACTTCTCGCTCGCATGAGCTCGTCTTCTAGGAACTCGAGAGATATCGCTGCCGGTGTGAAGGGCAATCCACTACATGTTGTCGTAGACGAGGGTGAGCTTCTTTTCATATATATCGATTACTGATGTAGCAAGGGCCGGGGTCAACTCTACTTAAGTGGTTAAGGTTTATTTTGTCCTTTGCTCTTACATGCTTCTTTATATTCTTCTTGGCTTCTCTTATGGAGGAGACCACAGGGTTATTAAAGCAATCACCATCTCATGGGGAAGTTAAGTCTATGCCGACTGCATCGCCGGTCAGGTTCAGTGACGTAAAGGGAGTCGATGAAGCCAAAGAAGAGCTAGAGGAGGTCGTGATGTTCCTGAAAGATCCCACCAAATTCACTAGCCTTGGGGGGAAACTCCCCAAGGGCATTCTGTTGACAGGCCCTCCAGGCACCGGGAAAACCATGCTTGCAAGAGCTGTGGCTGGAGAAGCAAATGTGCCTTTTTTCTTTATGAGTGGAAGTGAATTTGATGAGATGTATGTTGGTGTCGGTGCGAAGCGGATGAGAGAGCTATTTGCATCGGCCCGGGCAAAAGCACCAGCTATAATTTTCATCGATGAAATCGACGCTGTTGGTGCCCGACGCAATCCACGGGACTCGCATTACGTGAAGCAAACTCTTAATCAATTTCTGGTGGAGCTCGATGGGTTTCAACAGTCGTCAGGAATCATTGTTATCGGTGCGACGAACTTCCCCCAGCTACTGGATAAAGCTTTGGTGAGACCAGGTCGGTTCGACAAAACTGTAGAAGTTCCATTGCCTGATGTGCGTGGACGTTTACAAATCCTACAGCAACATGCAAAGAATGTTGCCATTGGACAAGATGTGGATTTCAAGCTAATAGCCCGATCGACGACGGGGTTCTCTGGTGCTGATCTGGCAAATTTGGTCAATGAGGCTGCCGTCAGAGGCAGTCGAGAACGTGCCCGTGTAGTCACTATGGCGCACTTTGAATGGGCAAAGGACAAGATAACTATGGGTCATGCATTGCCACATAAAGTGAAATCATTAGCAGATAAGACAAGGACGTAAATCCATCCTTTCGACTGAATACCTAACCTGTACTAGTGCATACCATGAAGGAGGCCACGCTCTTGTAGCTCTGCTAAATGAGAACTCGTTTGAAATCGAAAAGGCGACGGTAATTGAGTATTTGAAGTTTGCTAATGCGTCCAGATCCTACCTCGCAGCAAAATGTTAGGACATGTGGCATTTTTGCCTCCCTTGGATAAATGGAATCTTTCCCGTGCCGTATGTGGATTTAATTACCTCTGCTGATGTGTTCAGGAGTTGCTTGCCCGGATGGATGGTTGTGTTGCAGGGAGAGTAGCGGAGGAGGTAGCATTTGGGCTAGACAGTGTTGAGTCGGGAGCTGCTAGTGATTTCCAGCAGCTGATGTCCATTGCAAGAGCGTTTGTCTTACGATGTGGATTTTCTGACAAGGTTTGTTCTCGTGGATGGGGTTCGTATATTAACTCTAGTAGGTGGGATATTACTACGTCGAGGATGATGACCTAAGTCGGTTGTCGACTAAGGAGCGCACTCTTTTCGATTCAGAAGTCAGATCTTTGATTGAGCAAAGCACTCAGAGAGTTCGAGATTTGTTACGAAATCATCGCCTGGAACTGGAGCGGATCAAGGAAGCTCTCCTCGAATTCGAGACGCTCACAGGAGAGGAATTAAAGAAGATTGTCAAAGGGGAGAAGATTCGTGTGCAAGAGACATAGCGAACCAGCTGGTTGAGGTTATGTATCATCCCATCAGCTTTTACTTTGCATTCAAGCCTACTATAAGATACGTTTTGTAGAAGAATCAAATTTCTACCCTCAGTGCTATTTCGCGCTCACGTTTGCCGTTCAACTGAGCCGAACCAGGGAAACACAAAACGAGCGAGCCAAGGTCAATTACAATTGGAGAGCTACGAATCACTCGGGCATTATACATACAAGATCGGGCTTGGCTCACTGCAGACTGCCGCTAGCTGTAGTATTGTTAGGCATCCATGCCTTTTGAATTGAATTCCAGATCGGCATGAATAGCGACGGCTTTTCGGCGATTGGTTCGGGCGATTGGACCAGTGCCTCGATTGGACACATGATCATCGTTAGTCCCGAAATTCGAATTCACTGTATGCTCTTATTTATATATTGTCATTTGCAAATTTATTGGCCGCCCATAAATGCTCAGAGGCATACATTTTTTTGAATTTTTACTCTTTTTTTGTACTTTTAATATGGAAAAAGAGTAA
>Ga0335073_10001556_pt1 | contig 30799 bp, 21 predicted proteins | sample Lox_Sample_22_FD_207093 | JGI IMG/M metagenome (GOLD analysis project Ga0335073, IMG submission 207093) | Soil microbial communities from Loxahatchee National Wildlife Refuge, Florida, United States - Lox_Sample_2.2 | ecosystem: Environmental > Terrestrial > Soil > Wetlands | place: USA... | reverse complement strand
GCCCTATCACTTATATTCTATGCCTCCCTCTCCTCCCGCCTCTTCTTCCTCCCGATCCCTTTGTTCACGATATGACAGTCCCTACATATCATCCTCCAAACCCCAAATCTGATCAAGTCCGTGTCCTCGTTCACCGCCGAGGATCGTCACTCGCTTCAATCCCACAAGTTCTTGAAGAAGACTCGCGCGGTATGGCGGAGCCTGCGGATCACCTCACGGCCACGGTCTCGGAACCCATCCTCCGCGATGACACCCATCTTGCGCCTAACATCAACGGCGAGAACCTTCATCGATCCGAATCTGCGCACTCCGCCTCCGGCACCACACCAACTCCCTCTTCGCCTGGCCTGTCGCGCTCAGGTTCATTTTCCGATGTCGACGAGTCTTTGCCGCCACTTGACCGCCTTACCGTCTTCGACCTCCTCGGGAACCTCTCTCTCCCGCAGCGCCTGGAGAAAGTTCAAAACTCCATCCAAAGACAGAGTGAGAAGGTACGGAGATCTGGTGAGCGCGTCAAGTCCTTTTCCGGCCGTCAAAAGGACAAGGTCATTGAAGAATGGCGTCGCAGAATCCCAAATGCGGACGAGCAGCTCGCCAAATACAAGCGACGAATGACCAGAGCCGTCGACCGGCTAGGTGGTCAGTGGGACACACAGAAGCGCATCTCAATGTGGGAGAAAGCATCCTTCATTGCCGGCGTTCTAAATATTTTTATCTCTGGATACCTGATCGGTGGTCATCCTGAGTGGTTCCACTATTGGTACACGGCTCAGCTCATCTACTTCATGCCAATCCGGATTTACACCTACAAAAAGCGAGGTTACCACTACTTCCTGGCCGATCTCTGCTATTTTGTAAACATGCTCTGTATGCTTTCCATCTGGGTGTTCCCTCGCAGCAAACGGCTTTTCATCAGCACCTACTGTCTCGCCTACGGAAACAACGCGATCGCGATTGCAATGTGGCGCAATTCAATGGTTTTTCACTCTCTCGACAAGATTACCTCTCTCTTCATTCACATTATGCCGCCTGTGGCTTTGCACTGTATCGTACACCTCCTGCCCTCGGATCTCCAACAAACGCGCTTTCCAGCTGTCTATAAAATCAAGACTTCGCAGCCATCCGATCCCGAGCACTATAGTCTGTTCGAAATGATGTTCTGGGCCTCACTCCCGTACGCCGTGTGGCAGCTTTCATACTACTTCCTCATTTCGATCCGTCGCGCAGATAAGATTGCTGCTGGCCGGCCAACGAGCTTCACCTGGCTGCGCCGCAGCTTCGCTCCCACTTGGATCGGTAAATTTGTGCTCTCGCTTCCCAAAAACCTACAAGAAACAGCCTACATGGGCATCCAGTACATCTATGCGCTTCTAACCATGACTCCGTGCCCATTGTGGTTCTGGTCGCGATGGGCCTCGGGAATCTTCCTGAGCGTGGTATTTGCTTACTCGGTGTGGAACGGCGCAACATACTATATCGATATCTTCGGCCTTCGTTTCCAAAAGGAACTGGAGCAATTGAAGAAAGACGTTGCCAAGTGGCAAGAGCAGAAAACACCAGAACTGGCGGGCATGAATGTCGCTGCATCGCCACTATTCACCCCTATAACCGCCGGAGATGAAAAGATCCTTGGCGCACCGGCGCTAGCGGTAGAAAGCCCGGAGCACGAGAAAACAAAAGCCGAGCTTGAAAGGAATCAGTACCCCGACATTCACGGCGCTGTGGGACCAAAAGGAGGTCCCAATGATTCCTTGGATCAGATTCCGTTGCTAGACGTGTCGAAGGGAAGTACAGGAGTACAAGCAGGAAGTGGAGTTGTGAAGGAGAGGAAGGGTGTGCATTACGAGTAGCTGTCCTCACGGCCTTTTAGAGCGTTATTGTTATGCTGCATTTCGGAGCCTTGATTTGGCTGCGTTCTAGATACCCCTTCTTTCTAACCGTGTCATATGCAAATCACTGTACGAGTCTTGCCTCACGAACACAGACTGGAATTTAAGCTTTCTAATCCATCACTTTATCTTCCAAACCTCGAATTGGTCGGCTACCGGAACTGTGCACGCATTTTTGTGACATGTATGGGTCCGCCCTTCAATAGTTTCATCTTGAACTAGCAATTCTGCGTACCTTATTTCAGTTGTTTGAGAAACCAATGGAATTGTTAATCAAGGAAAATTTACGTCCAATGCAGTGCGGATTCGAACTGATGTACGACGTCGAAGGCTTGATACGATATACGGAAACGACTCCGACTTACCCCTGTATCTGCGGGTTGCCGCAACTCCCTTGGATGATCCATCGCGTGGCTAACGCGTACTCATGTTCCATCTTCCACTGCTACGTTACAAATGCCGCATATGTCAGAAACGTTGAGCTGGACACTATACTTCAGTCTATCAATCCGTCTTTGTTGGAGTCATGCTCGCTCTAGTCGGTGATTGCGGCTTCTACCTGACTGCTTACGGCGTCGTTTCTTGAATCCCGCCCTGTTCACCGAGGAAAAGTTTAAACGAACAACAGTATGTCTTCTGTCTTGACCTGATCGGATATATCAACACATACTAATATGAGTGGAATCAGCACAGATAGTTGCAAGCCCGAGCCGTTGCGGCTCTCGCCATTTAACGATAATGCCGCCGCGACGAATACGACTCGTGGCGCTCTCAATTCTCCTACTTCTTTTCTTCACTCTCATTCTACACCGCAAATGGCTCAGACGGTTATTCGATTCCAAAGCCCCCGAAGTCCAATACGCAGCCTCCATCCTTTCTCAAGAACTTGAGTCCTTAACAGCACAACCACCGAAGGACGTGGAACTTGCTACCTGGCACGCTAATTTTTCGCCTGGTGGCCCCGTTTCTGGAGGCTCCAACTATACCGAGATGATTGTTGTCGGAAAGCTGAAGAGGGAGGATATCTCTTGGATGGATGAGGAGCTACCAGACTTCCCCAAGGCGGTGTACGGCATCGACGACAGGCACGCGGCACTGCGACCACCCAAGAACAAAGGCCACGAGGCTACAGTGTACCTCAGCTATGTCATTGACTTTTACGACACCCTCCCGGACGTTTCCATATTCATACACGCGCACCGTTGGGCATGGCACAACAACGACCTCCTCGACAAGGACACCGCCATGATGATCAGGCAGTTGAACGCCGAACGCGTGGTGCGGGAAGGCTACATGAATCTACGGTGTCACTGGTACCCTGGATGTCCGTCCTGGCTCAAAACGCACACGGCAGAGGGCGACATGGACGATGAGAAAAAAGAGGAAGTACTCGTTGCTCAGGCATGGACTGAGCTGTGGCCGCAAGAGAAGATGCCTGATGTGCTGAGCCAACCTTGTTGCAGTCAGTTTGCCGTGTCAAGGGATAGGATCAGGGCAGTGTCCAAGGCTGAATATGAGAGGTTGAGGTACTGGTTGTTATCGACCAAGATCTCCGACAACATGTCCGGCCGCATATTCGAGTATTTGTGGCAGTGGATCTGGAAAGGGGAGTCATCGCATTGTCCTGATATTCAGGAGTGCTATTGCGACGGTTTCGGAGTGTGTTTCGACAGCGATCAGGAGTTCAATGGCTGGCTGGAAGAGCGATATCGGGGAAAAGAAGATGACTTGCAGTGGATCAAATGGCAAATCCAGAATGAAGCATATCAGTTTTACTCAAGAAAGGGCATGCATGACGAAGCCATACAAGTAGACCGGCTAGGCGAATCGGCGATGATGGATTTCAAGACAAAGATGGATGTCCGTTGGTTTGGTTTATGGGAGAAAAGAGAGCTCGCACTTGCAAATGGGCGGAATTCTCTCAAAAGACAGGCCATCCTGGCACGTATTAGGGGCCGCTGATTCCGAATCGGCCATAGTAGTTACGCATAGCGGACCCCGAAATGTCGGTGATGCCGTCATAATGCGAAGTCTTCCTATCACGTTGTTCGGTCCGTGGAAATGCTATGATCGTTGGCGCTCGAAGCTTTCGCCGAACGACAGCTGCGCTGTGTCTCGCCGAAATTCTGATCATTCTATGTTCTGGATCAATATGCAGACCGGTAGGAATCACGTGCGTGCAGAGTGCAAGTGAATTCGCTGGAGTTGGAGTTTGATTAGGCCAGTACTCAGTACTAGTGAGCGACAATTAATGGTTGACCGCGCATACCTTATATATTTTATTACTCAATCGCCTACGCTAAGTGATCGGAACCATCTCCTTGTTCAATATCGTACGATCAATCCCGCAAACGACACCACTTGAACACGCCTCTGTTATGTACCTCCAACCTCAATAAACCTTCAAACCGCACAAAACCACGACCGATACGGGATCATAGCTCTGGTTCTACGACGTGAGCCTCGATCTGTAGCTCCTCCAATTTTGTGCGACGGATCGAGGCCACCAACAGACAATTGAACTGCAAAGTGGATTTATTTCCCCTCAGTCTCCAACTCTTAATCATTTTGCAGCTCCATCAACGGTCCATCACTGCAAAGCTCTGGCCAGAACATGGAGCCGCGAGACTCGCCCGCCAACATCGTAGCACGCTTCCTGCGCGCCAACGATTACTCTGAGGTTGAACGGTCACTATACTAGAAATTTAGCGCCCTATCAGCTAACCAAAGCCCTTCCAGTAGACTCTTACAGCTTTCCTAAAGGAGGCTACCCTGCCTCCGGATGCTGGATCCCTTGAGCCTGGGTCTCTCACAGTTGAACAGATCCTTCATGAGAAGCAACTCTACGACCTAAGCATCAACTTCGAAAAGCTGGGCAATGACGAACGAGATCAAGGATGGACTACTTTAGGTATCTAGTTCTAAGCATCAACTACTAAATCAGAGCTAAACATAAAAAGCACCATCGACTCCGATTGTTCTACCGTTGCCATCAACCGCAAACATTCTTCAAACATCAATAGAAATGCTTGACTTTGACGGTCAAGTTCGGCCAATCTTAGTGGTTACAACTGCTGATCGTCGCCTGACACTGCTGGATCCTGACGACTCATTCAAGGTCATTCGCTCTTCTACCCAAGTTCAGGACTCTCCCATTCTTACCTACGTTGTTCTCTCTTTCAAGTATGTTCTGTGCGGGAGCATGTCTGGGAGCCTGGTTCTCTATGATCCCCAGTCCGATCAAGTTATCGCTAAAAGAAAGGACCACTCCAAGTATCTTGTTAAACTGGTCGCGTTCGATGTTGGAGATGGCCACACTTGGGTCGCCTCCGCCGGTTGGGACCGGACCGTCTTAGTCTACGACATTATCTTCGGACAACGTACTCATCCGCAAATACAAGATCCAAAGGCTCATATCAATGTCGCCACCAATCCGGAGGCGATGCTTCTTACCACAGATCCTGATAGTGATAAGCGGTATTTGGTATTAGCCAGGAGAGACTCAACTTTCATATATTTCTATGATCTGTCACAAATGTGCACTCAGGAAGCTGATGGGCTAGCAATTCCCTCATCTGGCCAACAGAACCTTGTACCGTATTCCGGCGCATGGGTGTCATTGGTACCAGCAGCTCTGGCGGCATGCCCGACGGATCCATCGCGAGTTGCAGTTGCTACATCTGCTGTTCCACATATGAAAGTCCTGATTGTCCGGCTTATATTTCCAAAAGAGATAGGCGAATCCAGCAATACAGTTCTTGACGTACCATCGCGAATTCCCCGATACGAGCACGCTCTTTCGAATGAAACACCACCATCATCAGCGAATCCAGAGCTTAGGGCGGCAGTCGCACTGCAAGATCGCGAGGACACCGCTGTTCTACTCCATTGCAACGCCTTTGCACCGCAGACTCACTTTTCTACTCCAGCTATCGCTTGGCGTCCGGACGGTAGTGGGCTGTGGGTCAATAGTGATGATGGGGTGGTTCGGGGCATAGAAGCCCACACCGGCAAGCTAAGGACCAGCCTTGTGGGCCACGAACCTGACTCAAAGATTCGTTGTCTTTGGGCAGGGGAGCTAAGGACCAAAGCGCAAGGGGATGTCGTCGAGGAGGTCATCATTTCCGGTGGCTTCGATCAGCGTCTTATCACTTGGCGACCACCATCGTGAGTGCCCCCACCACAAACGACCCTTCTTTACGGAACCAGCTCCGAGTACTCCACCGCGTCACTTTCGGCGGCACCTCATTGCACCAACCCTATTGAAAAAAGGAATTCGAAGCCCGAATATTTTCAGCGCGAACCTGATCAAGCTTAGATCTCGGTCTTCAGGCATCTGGGCCATCCGTTCAACCATTTTTTACTGGATCGACGCTGGTCGAAGTTCCCCACGACCGCAGATACATGACGGCCGTCTATGCAACTCTACTGCTCTTCTCCATTTCAGACATTGTTCAAGTCGCGAAGCGTCTCCTAAGCCTTTATGAATTTAACCTCAACGGTAGAGGAAATGCGAATTCTGGTATCTGGGAACAAGCTTCACCCTTGCGTTGGATATGCAATTCTCAGCCCACTTGGACTTCTATTCAAGTTTCGTAGGCTTCGTGATTGACAAGCCTAAACGTAGCCTTGCTACTAGTTGGAGTACAGTCTGGATCTAGTGTTGTAACCAGGCTGGCAAGTTATCTGGATCGCAGGGAGAATTTCCTTCATGGTTGTTTGGCTAGATGCTTGACTGCCCATGACGGGCAAAGCAAAACGTGAGAATACCTACCCCTGCCTAGATCTGAAGTGATCCAGCCACGGCGCAATTGCTGAGGGATGCAAAGTCCCTCATGTAGTGGTCACTTTTGCATTCAATCGCTCCGACCTGTTCACTCAGCTCTCGACTACATGAAGTTAGTGGTTGGCTTGCAGCTCGGTTGCTCCATGTGCCGTCGGCAAGTAGGAACCTCTTCCTGGAATATGTGTCAGAGCAATAGTGTCAGTTTACGTGGGCTATTATTCGTTAAACTCGAGGCAAAGGCTGTGAAAATGTGACCAAATGATAAGCGGTGCTCCGTACTGCCTTTAAAATGAGCGAAATCCTCGACCCACCTCTCCCATCCGTTCTGGGTGGTTAGTGTCTTCACGAATATCATTGTAAGTCCACCTAAAATACTTATAAATATAACTTAGGAGCATTCCTTAACTGCTGACTTTTATGGTACTATTCGAGACATTTCAAATATCACATCAGTCCGGTTTCAATATCAATATTTGTACTACAGAGCAGCATGCCAAATATATTTCCACCTTCTGAAGTTAACACCAGAGGTCGAGATTGGCCACATCTATTTTGTGTATCAGGTGTAAGTTTTCGTGTATCACCAATTCCACAAGAAACTTTCGCTAAAAAATTCCATTACAGCTCTACGGTCGTTATGGCGAATGGCGTTTCTTCAAAGATTTTGTCCGAAACATGCTGGGAGAAGATCAGCCAGGTTGGACGGATACAGGGCCGCAATATCAATGGCCTCATGGCTGGGAATATTACGGCTACTTCACAGTGAAAACTGACAGAGCCGCAAGCCTTGCATTTGGTATTTATTCCCCCGTCTTTTTCTGCTGGGTGTTATTTTCGCTTACCAAATTGTAGCGGGCCTCATAAACCATAAAGGGAACGGACATCCGCTCTGGGTTCATCATTACGATTGTTCCGGTGATCCAGCATTTCGTTTGATCGAATGCAACTGCGAACAGCTTTACCACGAGCCTGGATGTGTTTTGCCTCCGAGCAATCAAAATCCTGTCGCTTCTCAAACATCCGTGGGAATCGCAAATACTTATGGCATGGCTTCAGCACCCTCGCTACCACCAACTACAACATACTATCAGCCTATCAGCAATCCGTATCCTCAAGCAGGGAACACCATGTTAGGACTGACTAGTGGTTTCTCTAGCCTTTCGTTGGACCAAAGTCACCAAACCGCCTACTCTGTAGGCTATAACAGCTACCCGGTGTCACAGGTTCCGCAATCAACTGCAGTTTATGCACCGAATGCTCATCAGCTTCCTGTCAACGTAACTAACGGTGTCGTACAGACGGAGCAGCGTAGCATTCACATATCGAACTTGCCGTACTCCGTAACTGAAGAAGAGCTGAAGCGGTTCATCAACAGGAAGGCTCGGGTGGTGCCGGAAACAGTTTCATTGCATGTTGACCACTCCACTGGGAAATCAAAAGGGTCTGGGGTAGCCGGTTTCTCTACCGTCGAAGAGGCGAAGAGCGCAGTCAACGTCCTCGACAAGTACACTCTGAAGGGAAAAAGGCTCCGAGTGAGGCCCGATAAGAACGCTACTCCAATCACCTCCGCACGCACGCCAACAATCGTAGACTCGACTGCGCGCTACTAAGCCCGAATGTCAGGATGCGCAGTGGCGACATGCGTTGGGCTTCTGTCACTTCCAAGTTCGGGTGAACTTGTCAACGGCTCGTACATGAGGTGTCATCTATACCGTGGTCGAAAATGTTTACCTAGATTGCGCACATTTCAAGGATGGAATCGGAATCGGTGCCGAAAGTATGCTCACCTTGTGATCAGCAAGGTCGATCTCATTTCAGGCCGAGAAGCGACATACATGCAACGGCCGGGATGCGTTGATCGACGTCTAACGCACTCTGAGGTCATTGCGGTCAGATGTCCAGTCCTCATAACTATTGGCAGGTTTATGGCGCCGGTCTGGCGGTAAAATCCGGAGGCATGTTGTTTGCAATGAATGATATTTCTTGCTAATGGTGTTCAAATCATCCCGCTATTTGACAGGGGTTCGGCTTCAAACCACGCGACCCATTTAAGTACGTTTTTCAGTCGGCGGCCGTCAAGGACCAGTTTGGCGGGATTGGATTGATAAAAGGGCAGATGTTCGCAGCATGGCGTCCAGTTCAGCTGGGAACGCCATGCCGTGCTCCCCCGGCAGTCTTGATTGGGGCCGCATAGATGCCTGCGTCCAATCCTACTCCTAGTGTGGTTGATGGATACAGTGCGATGCACGACATGATGGAGCTGCACAGTACTTGACGCCTCAAAATGCGTCCGGAGGTCGTGAATTAGGCGAACGAGATTTCTTTTTTTTGCATTGCGAGCCGGACGTGGAGGTATGCACCATCTTTCACCATTTCCACTTCTAGATAATGTTCAGCCTCAATTTCGATCGTGAATGGCTTGGCTTCTCGGTAATCTCGATGTTACGTTCTTGGGATGGGCTGCAATACTGACGCAAGCAACTCTAGCGCTGACAATTTGAGGATCAGTCTTGGCTGAAACTCCTAGTGAAGTTGGGCCGTTCGACATATGCAGGACAGCTTTTCTGGCTATCGTAGCCACTAGCTCTGCAAATATGTCAACCAATTTAATCGCAAGCGAGCGGTCGAATGCCGAATACCACATATCATGACGTCTAAAGACAATACTAGGAGCATGATGGAATACGATAATCTTCAGCCTCAGAGTTCCGGCTCCTGGGCTTCCAATACCATTCGCTCTCAACGTAAGCGCAGCTATCCGCAGATCCTCGTGTGCGCATACTGCGTCAATCTTCTCACGTCCCGCGAATTTTCAGCCGGTTTTGACGCAGTGACGGTTTATTTCAGCCAATACGCTCCGCTCTTTGTCGGCCGCTGTCAGCTACGCGCGGAAGGTGACCAATCATTTTACTTTTCAATCCTTGTTAACATCACACTTCGTCTGCACGCGCGGTACGTATTGCATCTTTCTATCGAGCTCCATGATCTAGCTGTGTAAGATCGTTTCCGGGCCCGTGGCCTTGCAGTCGTACCACCACGATTCTCCCTCATTCTGCAAAGTACTTTCGGAAGCGTTGGCTCCTTCCTTTGATTCTTCAACCCTTCGAAAGTTTCACGCGTTGGGCAGCCACGGATAAGATATTGTCATACTAAATTTACGGAAACCTTACTCTCATACTAGTACACAGTCCTAGAAATTTGTGGCGCCGTGGTGGACAGAAACGGCAGTGAAAGTCCAGGACCGAACCTCAACGATACTTCAAGACTTGTTCCAAGCAATAGTCTGTTTGATATCAAAGTTCTTAAGTCACATCGCTAGAAATGAGCTCCGCCGAATTCTACGCAAAGTGGGGAATACTACGGCCAACGTTTCCGGTTGCGAGAATCAAAGGTGGCTGAGTAAAATCCGGATGCTTCACCTGCATGATCAAAACGCGACTGCGACGTCTAAACATGCTTAGAAACATCCGTCCTCTGCAACCTAGCTGTACTTTATCGCATGCGAGATGCACATCACCCTTTTCGAATGATGAGAAACCTGAACGGAAACTCACTCGACAATCTATCCCGCCCTCCCTGCATGATGGAGCGTTTCCAGGCTGTCGGGATTTCGAGCTTAATGTCCCCAAACTAATTCCATTTAATAAACGCTTAGATTTCGTAGCTCGCTTATTGGCCGTATTCCACACACTGCGCCACCACTTCCTTAGTCTAGCTGGCGGCATTTATCGCGGAGTACTCCGAAAACGAAGCGTGCTCTAATCCAATGTCGTGGGGTTAGAATAACCCAGCCGGTGAGGCTTTTGACCGAATAGGTTTACATTTCCCACGCCTGTTGCGACAAGCCTCCCAGCAAGCCCACCATCCGACCAAGGACCACGTCGAGAGCCTCGAGAAATAGGTTTCGGGCAACGTATAAGCGGTTCAATTAATACGGGTCACGCACTAACAGCTGACATCCGACGAACAAGAGCCTCTGATGAGAAACCTTTACTCTCGGTGTTTGGCTGTACGTTGATCTTCTGATGTAAATACGTAATGGGATTTCAAAGCATCACATGAAAAGCAAGAAGAGAGAGGAAGCAAGTAGCGTTTCGTCATCGCACAGTTGTGTCTGGTCTAGACTCGCTGCCGTCCCGTCCAAGGTGTTAAGCGATATTCCCTGCCGAGGAAGAATGGTCAACGTGTCACGAACTTTGAGATAACCCAGTTGAGACGCCTTTTGATCGTGGAGGCATTTCTTCTGCGCCTCCTGAGATATTGCACGTTTACAGCGAAGCAGCTGCACACGTACGGCTTTCTTTAAATCTTCCTATTCGAAATTTCTATTCGTCATTGTTTCGTTCTTGAAGTGCCCTGAAACGCATTCAGCCTTCCTTACCTGTTTCCCCGGTATTCAGACTAGGTACATGGTAAACCGAGTGATGCCAGAGCTGAAGCTTGTACCTGATTTGACACGGGAGTGATGTGGAGCATTGAAATCTAATCCTCGCACACACAGGATCAGGTATTGGTTGGGCTGAATTTGACTGCAGACCTTTGCCATCTTCGAGAGCACGCAAGGTAGAAGATTCGGGCTTCAGGCCAGGGTGACACGCGGCGGAGTCAAATCGGAGAAAATGGCGCGGGAAATCTTCACGGTCTGTTCATTCGACCGCGTCGAGGGCTTTGCATGTTCATCCATAGTGTCTTGATGGTGGCTTGATCCGATGTGTTCGCACGGCGAATCAAATCACGGAGGTTGGCTGGAGCGGTTTAGCCGGGCTCCGACGACGTGGCCCCGTAAGCAACGACTTCGGTTCCAAGCTGCCGTTTCTTCAGAGAGGAGTCAATTCCAGGCCGCTGGCCCGTCACCACTTGACGATCAAACGGGGCGTATATGCATTGTAGACTCTGCACGGGAAGCCACTGTCAGTCGATGCAGGCCTGAGCGCTGCCATTGGTTTGGACAAAATGGCGTCTCCTTGCAGCAATAGCAAATTAAGGATGACTCGAGAGCCCGTCGGTTGGTGATAAGCCTTCACTGTAGAACACGAGCGCCTGCAGGTCTCTTGCGGCACAGTAAGTGAGATGGGGTTGGTTCATGGGTGTCTATACGATGCAGGGCGTCGGAGATCGTTCTGGATCATGCACCATGGAAGGCAATCCTCAACGTACACATTCTGCATGTAGATGTTTCCGGTTGTACGAGCCATTGTGACACCCAAGGTTGTTGCTCTGCGTTAGTGATACGGCCAGTGGGTGCATGAAATCGGATCAGAAACTTCGAAATATTAGACGCAGTCTCTCCCCAGAGATGTTATCAGAGTTTATAGGTAGTTACTTACTGTAGTACGGAGTAGTCAGTCAGTCGTTGGAAACGTGGGGAGTGAGGGGACACAGGACACACTGTGACACAACCACAGAACACACAACATATGTGATAGAGTAGAGTAAGGCCTCAAGGCCGTAAGGCGACAATTCGTCGCTGCAACCTCACTCGAGACTGCGTCTTCTTGATTTTTGCGCTCTATTGATATCAGTGGATTATATGGCACTTTCTTGATTTATCGTTGCGATCTTGCTATGGTTTTGTCAAGAAACGCCACTTTGAATGCATCTCTCCGCTCAAGGCGGACCTTCCTCTTTGCTCCGTATGTTTCCCGACTGCCATTCTCATTCCGTAGCATACACCCTGCTCATAGATGACTTTGCTGCTTATTCCATAGTAGACGCTAATCCTGACCATCAGTTTGCTCATTTTAATCTCAACTCTCACGTATTGGTACTGGACCATGGGTGATTTGCCTGACCACGCCCATCCGGATGAAGACAGCGCAGCATCACATCTTCGTTATTCCAGCATTAAAGACTTCTTCCTGCAAGCCGACCCGGCGACAGATCCCACAGGATTCGATTATGTGTCCTCAAATATGGGTCTGATAGAGCGATCCTATCCCACGGACGACTCTTTTGACCCCCATCGGCAGAAATCCCAATGGCAACGATTCGAATTCTACGTCAAGCACCTTAACGCCAACAATCCCAAGGGGACAAGCACCAAATTGCTGTATCTCGCTCGCCATGGCCAAGGTTTCCACAACGTCGCCGAGTCCTTCTACGGCACGCACGACTGGGACTGCTACTGGAGCAAGCAAGAGGGCAACGACACGGTGACGTGGGCGGACGCGCGGCTGACGGCGACAGGCGAAGGGCAAGCGCGCACGGCAAACGAATTCTTCCGGGCCAAGATCGCTGAGGGCCTGCCGACGCCGCAGAGCTGGTACGTTAGCCCGCTGGAGCGCTGCCTGCGGACGGCGCAGCTCACGTGGGCGGATCTGCCCTTCGCGCCGCTCGTCAAAGAGCGCCTGCGCGAGGCCCTCGGCGTCCACACCTGCGACCGCCGCTCGCCGCGCGCCTATATCCGTGCCGCGTACCCTTCATTCCACATCGAGCCTGGCTTCGCGGAGGACGACCCGCTGTGGGATCCCGATGTGCGCGAGAGCGACGACGCCATGGATGTGAGGCTGACTGAGTTGCTCGATGACGTCTTCGGTTCTGATGATGCGGCGTTTGTCAGCTTCACGAGCCATTCCGGTGCGATTGGCTCCTTGTTGAGAGCGTTGGGGCATCGACGCTTTGATTTGCAGACGGGAGGTATCATTCCTGTGTTGGTGAGGGCTGAGCGCGTGCCTGGGCCCGCGCCGACGAAAAGCATTGCGCCTGGAGTACCTGCGCCTACGTGTACGGTTGAGCATGAGACGAGTAAGATATAGACTTGGGTTAGACAGTAACATAGATGGAGCTGCGGTATGTACATCACTGAGCACAGTTCAGACACAGCACTCTATGGATTCTACTGAATGTCGCCATGTTGAAGACGTTGAATGGGTATAATCAAATCTCCTCCAAATGTGCTTTGACACGTTAAAGTGACTTTCAGTGGACGCTGTCCGTACTCCGTAATGATGATTACGAATCGAGATCTCTAGTCTTGGAGAGTTCATACGCCTCCCATGCCAGATTTAAAACAGGCCATCGATATCACCAGTCTCTGGGTCCACATCGACGTTCAAATAACCTGGGGCAGTCGGCAGACCGGGAATCGTTTGGATATCGGCGGCAAGCGCATACCTAATCGATGACATTAGCATTGGCCGTCCAACTATCTCCTGAAATAATCAAGCACTCACAGATATCCCGCTCCAGCTGCCATCCTGACATCTCTGATGGGCACCGTGAACCCGCTTGGAGCACCCTTCAAAGCAGGATCATGGCTCAACGAGTATTGCGTTTTGGCGACGCAAATCGGGAGATCGCCATATCCTTGTTTGACGTACGTGTCGACCTTCTTCTGCGCAAGATCGCTGAATTTGACGGCATCGGCGCCGTAGAAGTCTTTCGCAATCTTCTCGATGCGGTCCTGGACCGTATTCCCGGTGACTTCGTACAGGAGCTTGAAGTCCTTCTTCGGCAGAGACGAGGCCTTGACGACGCCCTTGGCCAGCTCCACGGCTCCAGCTCCGCCCTTGGCGAAGTGTTCGGCAGGAATAGCATCCTGAGCTCCGGCAGCGATGGCTTCCTGGCGAACGAGCTCGATCTCAGCGTCGGTGTCGGTGGCAAAGCGATTGATGGCCACAACCACAGGCACGCCGAACGACTTGGCGTTACTGATGTGCTTCTTCATATTGACGCAGCCCTTGCGGAGGAGCTCGACGTTCTCGGTGCGGTAGACCGCGTCGAGCTGTGCGCCAGGGCTGATCTCGGGCCCGCCACCGTGCACTTTGAGGGCGCGCACCGTCGCCACAAGAACGATGCAGTCTGGTACAAGCCCGGACGCACGGCATTTGATGTTGAAGAACCGCTCACCGCCCATCGTGAAGTCGAATCCTGCTTCGGTGACGACAAAGCCTGCTTTGGTCTCATGATCTTCGTCGGGCTCAGTGCCGGCCAGCTTGATTGCTACTTTGTCGGCAAGGATCGAGGAGTTGCCAATGCTTATGTTTGCAAACGGTCCTGCGTGCACGAAGACAGGCGTTCCTTCGAGGGACTGCATGAGGTTTGGTTTGATGGCGTCCTTCATAAGCGCAGTCAACGCACCGCCGCAACCAATGTCATCAGCAGTGACAGGGTCACCCGATTTGGAAGATGCGACAACCATACGTCCTAGTCGTTCACGCATATCCTTCAGATCGGTGCTAAGGGCAAGTACAGCCATGCACTCCGATGCCACGGAGATATCGAAGCCAGTTTCGCGAGAATGGCCTTTCTCTGTAGGTGCTTGGCCGACGGTAATGCCACGCAGGTGGCGGTCATTTACATCTAGTACTCGTCGCCAGGTGATGGTCTCCGGGTCAATGTCTAATCGAGCGAACCTGTGGATCTCGTCTTCCGTAAGCTCATTGGGATCAGTCTTATTGATACCAAGTTTCTTCAGCCGACGGAACATAACAGGAGCAAATTCGCGCTTGCCATTCCTTACTGGCACGAGACGGCGATACAACGGTCCATCTTTCTGCGTCGACTCATGGAACATACGCGTCTCAAGCGCCGCCGCAAGCAGGTTGTTGGCTGCAGTAATGGCATGGATGTCGCCGGTAAGATGTAAGTTGAATTCATCCATAGGAATGACTTGGCTGTAGCCACCGCCAGCTGCGCCGCCCTTGATACCGAACGTAGGTCCTTGAGATGGCTGTCGAACATTGGCAAAGCAGATTCGATTCAGGTGACCTGCAAGTGCTTGACTGAGACCCATGGTAGTAGTCGACTTGCCCTCACCAAGCGGAGTGGGAGTAATGCCGGTCACAACTACGTAGCGGCCATTACGGCGGTGCTCCAAACGCTTAATAACATCCAGTGAGACTTTCGCTTTGTACGCGCCGAATGGTTCAAGCTCGTGTGCGGCAATGCCAACTTCTTCGGCAACCATAGTAATTGGCTTCGGATACTGAGCTCGAGAGATGGCAATGTCTGATGGAATTGGGGACCGAAGCTTGAGTGGAAGAGGTTGGATTTTCCGCTGCTTCTGATGTTCGAAATACGCATCAGCAGATGCCACAACGTTGTCAAGGAGCATGGCAACTGTCATCGGCCCAACACCTCCTGGGACTGGCGTGATGTAAGACGCAACTTCAGAGGCGGATGCAAAATCGACGTCACCGACTAGGCGTTGGCCTGACTTCTTGGTTGAGTCCTCGATATAATTCGTCCCAACGTCAATGACCACAGCACCAGGTTTCAGCCATTCACCTCTGACGAAGCCAGGCTTGCCTATTGCAGCAACCACTACATCAGCCTCCCGTAAAATTCCTGGTAGGTCTACAGTCTTTGAATGGCAAACGGTAACTGTAGCGTCTGCGTTTTTCAGCAGATAGCTAACGGGACTGCCCACGATATCGCTCCGTCCAAGGACCACAGCCCGTTTTCCCTTCAGATCGAGACCAGTCTCTTTAAGCAAGATCATTACGCCCTTCGGAGTGCAAGGAATGACGCTCGGTTGGCTGTCTTTTTTGGCCAGAAGACCGATGTTCTTGACACCAAAGCCGTCCACATCCTTCTCGTCAGCAACTGCGGAAGTGACAACGTATTCGGAAATGTGACTGGGGAGTGGAAGCTGCACTAAGATTCCGTGGACAGAAGGGTCATGATTGAACCGCGTGATTCGAAGGAGCAATTCGGCTTCGGTGATGTCTTCGGGATAGTGTTCGTGTTTGCAGATGATGTTCGCTTCCTCTGCAGCCTTGAATTTCATGCGAATGTAAGTGCTTGAGTCGGAACGATCTCCAACTTGGATTATGACTAGCGAGGGTTTGTAGCGTGGATTGGTCTTCTGTCGCGTCTGGATCTGCGCATTGAGCCGCTCCCGGATATTTTTGGCGATAGCGGTGCCATCAATCTTCTTGGCAACCATTCTGGTACGGCTACCTGGGTCGAGGGAGGAGGGTGAGGAGGTTGAAGCCAAGGCGGCTACAGCCACATGGGAACGCCGCGGTATGAGGAAAAGGACGGAGCTGTGGTGAGTGAAGCTCGAAAACGATATCGGCGGCCTTACACGCGACCTGCAGCTTAGCATTGGATGATTGATGACTGCGACTGACCCGGATTCTGACGAAAGAAGAGAAAAAGCTGCAGGCAGCGATTGAGCTGAAGCATTTCGGGTCCACTCGACAAGTCAAAATACTCCCACAATCGAATGAGTCAAGGATTGAACGGTCGATCAGTGTTTTCGTGGTAATCAAAACTTTTGCCTTTCGTTGCGTCAGTGAAAGTCAAGACCGGCAGTTTTACCCGACCCACACAACCCATTCGCCTCGGCTGCGAAAAAGTAGAACTTACGGTGTGTGTCCGCTACATCCTCCATACCACAACAAAACACACGCTTAAACACACATAAAACATGAGACCCATATTACTGTCAGGCCATGTAAGTGGAGGGCTACTTTGTGACCGCCGTCGTTTTCTCATCTACGTTGAGATGGCTAACAACCTTCTGCCTCGAACCAGACCAGAGCCTTGACTCAAGTCAAGTTCTCCCATGATGGCGATATCATCTTCAGTGTCGCAAAAGATCAAATCATCTGTGCCTGGTTCTCTGCCAACGGCGAGCGGTTAGGCACATACCACGGCCATCAAGGTGCCATCTGGACCGTCGACGTTGACCCCAGCACCACCCTCCTCGCGTCGGGCGCGGCAGACAATACGATTAGGTTATGGGAAGTGAAGAGCGGGAAGTTAATCAAGACGTGGGATTTCGGTAGTGCCATCAAGCGCGTTGAGTTCAGTCCGGATGGCCGGCAACTTCTAGGCGTGACGGAGAAGAGAGTAGGCCACCTGAGTACGATCGTGGTATACGACGTTGAGGAAGACCCCGAAGCCGAGCAGTCCAGCGAACATAGCCTCCGAATAGTTTGCGATGATGCAAAGGCCACAGTTGCAGGCTTCTCTTACGGCGGTCGCTACATCGTCTCGGGCCACGAAGATGGCACTGTCAACCAGTACGATGCCAAAACGGGCGAGCTGTATGATTCCATCACCGTTCACGAAGATACCATCACCGACCTGCAGTGGGCCCCCGACAGAAGCTACTTTGTCACATCTTCCAAAGACAAGACAGCGAAGCTCGTTGCTCTTCTTCCGGACGGCTTGTCCATCTTAAAGAGCTACACTGCCGACACGCCACTCAACTCCGCCGCTATCACTCCCATCAAGGACTACATTATCGTCGGTGGTGGTCAGGCCGCCATGGACGTGACAACGACATCGGCACGGCAGGGCAAATTTGAGGCGCGCTTCTACCACCGGATCTTCGAGGAAGAGATAGGCCGTGTGCGTGGGCACTTCGGCCCGTTGAACTACGTCGCGGTGAGCCCGACGGGCAAGGCGTATGCGAGCGGTGGTGAAGACGGCTACGTTCGACTACACCATTTTGATCGGGGTTACTTTGACTTTATGTATGAGGTTGAGAGGGAAGAGAGGGATACTGGCGCGAATCTGTGATGCGAGCGCGACGTTGCATGATACTCAGATTACGACTGCGACAAACGGAGAAGATTTCGTTTGAGTCTTCATAGATATCACAGAAGTTGATATAGTGACTCGATGTCGTGGAAAATGGTGATGCTGAGCACGCCGCTACACGCGGTTCTCACACCTTGGTGGGCCTGCGTACAGCATTTCGATGTGCCCTAGCAGAGAGCGCACTGCTTGGTAAAGCCAAATGATACCGGATTAGAGGTTTGGAAGGCACGGTGAGAAGGGGTTACAGGCGTTGACATTGCACAATGCTCAAAATATGCAGCATGGGCCTGTAGTATTCAATATATTTGATTCATAGCTTTGTTTAAATGAAGCTAGTCGGCGAACGTCTTACCCATACGTTGTAGTAGTGTATCTACTTGCCCTTGACGCCATGCTATGCACTGAAGAGCAAAGGCCGAAGTCACAGCCACCTTTCAGCACTTGATTCAGACCATGAATGAACCGCCGACAGCGCTGCTCCCACGCGTAGCTTTCGCCTTGAGGTTTCTCAATGCGTTACTTGCCGCCGATCCACCTCCTTCACTGCCGGAGAAGAAATCACCCTCATTTTGGACGTTCCCTTTGGGCGGTCGAATTTCCAGTCCCGCAGTCGCCATGTTTGCCCTATGCAGTCTCAACCGCAGACTCCTCTCTGCCAGTTTCGACATTTCGAGCGTATTTTCCATCGCCATGAACCGCGGGTCTTGATTGGGAGAGACAAGGAGGTTGGAAACGAGGTCGATCCGTGCGTCAAGCTGACCAAGCTTAATCATGTCTACTAGCTCGTCGTTGATGGCGCGACCTTGGGTTGCCGGAAATGCCTTGGAGAGTTCGTCGAGTGTGACCACCGAGAATGCTGAGAACCACTGCACGATGCTCTTGCTGCGGACTAGCCAGTAGAGTCGCATGTAGTGGCTTTGGAGGAAGAAGTCCAGCATGTAATCTACACGGTAAGACTCCAAGATTTCCATGCAAGCCGTGTATTTGCTGGCGCAGAACAAGGAGATAGCTCGACGAATATGAGGCTCGAGCTCTAGGAATTGTCGGAATGAAGAGTTATCCAGGACGCGTCGTTGCAGCTCCGAACGATCCATGGTTGCAAGCGCGCAGAGACCACCATATACAGCGACATCGTTTGGTGTGAGGACTGCTCGTTGGAAAATTATACCCGCTTGTGGATCCGGTATCATGTATCCCGATCCAACGTTGATGAAGCTCGTCGCAGCTTCTCTATATGAACCCTGCATTAAGTGACTGATGCCAAGACAGGCGAAAAGAATCGGATCGTATCTTGCATGCTCTTCGTCGCTGAGAGATAATGCATGAACCTTTAGGTAGTATGATTGAGCCACAACCCAGTTGTTCTGTGCTATGGAGACGTAGAGCTGTCTGAGCGTCATTTCGGCAATGTGCTTTGGTGTTGTGCAGTAATCTCGCATCTTGGAGTAGCCTCTAAAAGAAGCCGCCAGGTCGCCGATAGCGAAGTAGTGGTTCGCAAGATCTTCGTTGCCCATCTAGTTAAAAACGGTCAGTCAGAGTCACGAATCAGCTCAATTTGGCCGAGGAACTTTGTCAATCCTTACTCTTATGCTTTCTTTGATTAAATTATTCCTGTATTGTCGTAGTTCATGCTCTAAACGATCCGTCTGAGTCTTAGCCTTTCTCCTCTGATTCTGCATCCACTCCGCGTCTTTCTGAGCAAGAGGGTCGTCTGGGAGTAGCTTGCCGAATTCATCGACAAGACTGCCATAAAGGTCAACATTTATGCCCTCCTTCGCTTGGCGGATGGCTAGTCTGAATGCATCAGCGGAAAGAAAGGTTGAGGAGTAGGCGATAGTGACGAGGCGGCGCATTCGAAGGTAGCCTACAAAATCACTTTAGCATATGAAACTACTATAGGAGCTTGGGTCTTCATACCATCGTAATTCGAGATGTAGGAGTCAAGGTCAAACTTCGGGGGATCTTTGCTTGCAGTTAGAATCATACAACTAGCTTCGTCGGCTCGTGCGGTACCTCGAAGGACGACAAATTGCTCTTTCTTCTCCTCAAAGAACTTGCTGTCTTCCAGATTTACTGCCATCTTAGCAGATAATCGGAGACGTAGCAGAGATATCAACTTGAGCTGGAACCTTTGGGTTCTGGCGAGGAAGTTGAAGGTCGGCAAGGCAGATACAGCACATTGCCCGTTCTGGACTTTGGAGGGTGGGATGGCGGAATGTTTTACCGAACTATCGTTGACACACTTTAGCATGGCAAAGGTACCGTTTCAATCTTCATCTCAGCTCCGTAAAATTGGTCGTCATTGTGATACCCGAATTCTCTACCATCTAGTGCTCTTTTGCTTTCTTCAGGGCTCTGGATTGATGGCTTTCATGTTGCGGAAAGTTTCTCAACACCAACTCCGTCATCCTTAACATTGCTTGGGATGCGCTTCAAGCATCGCGTAACTCTGCTCAATTGCTTCTCCTTGATGCAACAGTTCGCTGCTTCCCATTGCTGTATGCTACCGATTAGATTCCTTCCAAAGACGTACCATTCCATCTTCTCCGCACGTCACTGCCGCATTCTGCCCCGCTAGAAAGACAACATCTCGAATTACTTCCTGGCCATGTCCACCCACCAATCGTGCTCCTTCTCGACGGTTGGGAGTCCACCCAACCGATGAACTTGTTGAATTCTTGACCAGTGGAATGAGATCAACATGGGGATCTTCCGAGTAATTTCCAGCAGCCAGAATGGTCGTGCCTAGATCTCGGACAATGTTCACGACGTAGTTGCAATCCAATTCTTCTCTGATATCGCCAAGATGGACTGGATGTTGGTCCTCATTCTCTGTTTCTGAGACCTGTTTTGCGTAGAATGAAAGCGTTTCGTCTGTGCCGAGAGCATAAATTTCATTCCCAAGACATCCTGCATGGTGTATTGCCGATTTGTGGTTAAGTACTTGAAGTACCGCGTCGTCTTCATCCGTTTTCGACGTGTCATAAATGTTGATCAGACCATCTGTACTTCCAGAAAGCAAAAGTCCAGCTGTAGATCCACTTTTCGGGAGGAAACTAAGCTCTGTGATAGTGTCTGTGTGGCTCTCTGCGTAGTTCAGCACGATACTATCCGGAGAGCGAATATCCCACCCGTAAATATTCACATCTCCTGGACCATCTCGCTGAAGTTCTGTTCCGGCAACCACTGCTTGCAAGTTCACATCACACGCCAGAGCAGACAGTGGTTCTTCTTTTGGAGCCACAAGCTCCACCGCTTTACTGCCAGTTCTTGTATCCCAACCGCGGACCCTTCCATCTCGACCACACGTCAAGAGGATTGGAAAATAAGTATCGGATGCGAATTTTGTGACAGCTGTGACACTGGAGTGGACAGATTTGATAGTGCCGCTGGGTACTGGGTCGAGTGTCTTCACATCGAAGATTCGGAGCGAATCGTCGGAGCTTATGACTGCTAATGAAGCGATATTATCGGATCTGTCAATAGTGGCTTCAGCAAAGCTGTAGATATATGAATCCTTAGGAAGGCGAAGGCTGGATGATGCTGCCTCCCTCAGAATCTTCATTCCGGTAGTGTAGTCTTTCTCTGTCAATGACATGCAAATTTTGTGCTTCTAGCTATATGCGATCTTTAATTGCTCCACTGGAGAGGCAGTACATCTAGTTAGTTTAAGAAACTTATTGAAGGCTTGCGAAGGGATATCGTTGCAGGCAGATGAATTCGAAATTCTTACATGGATACATGTAACCAATGGGTACGATAATGGAATTGTGGCGCAGTCTGAAGAGACGTTCAGATCTTAATGCTTCGACCTAGAAATCAGGCCTAGCAATAGTTTCGAGGTGTACATGGTTGTCAAGAGGCAAAGTGTGTGAGTTTTGCAACTAAATTCCGTTATCGCTGTTGAAAAATCTTTGTTTCTCGAAGCCGCATCCACTTGTCAAAAACGACAAGCAGGTCACTTTGTTCCGCTTCGTCATCTTCAATGTACAGATATCATTGAGCCCCTCAGCATCATCGTGGGCGCTGAGACTCTTCTAACAAGATAATCGGATAAGAATCATGCTCCGTCCTCACCTGATTAGTTTTTCAATGATATAACCATTGGCGACAAAAGTTATCACAAGAGAGCTATACAATGCTACAAGAACAACAATGCGACTACTGAATAATTCTCAAACCCAAAGAGCAGGATGACCAAGGCGAGGTAGCATCGCTCTGCTTCGCGCCACCCTAACGTACATAACCAGCCGATGCGGTAGAAGTGGTCCTCTTGTTCGGGTGGCCAGGTGAATACCTCAAAGTTTAATTGAGCAGATGTAGCCCATGCGAGAGGCCTGTTGGGAGAGCTCTTATCACTCCAGGGCTTGAACTCTAGGCCGAATTAGTGCCACCGAGATTGGAGGTGTTTCCGGAGAGGTTCTACTCACTGTTTTTTCTTCTTAGGCGGCGGGGGTGGAGGCGGCTTCTTTTTGTGCGCCGCCTCAGCGATAGCTGGTGGTGAAATCGAAGGGGCGGAGAGTTGGCTGGTGCTCGAAGACAATGTCGAAATAGCAGGTTCGGGTGGGCCGAACTTATGATTTAGGGCGCTGGCTGCCCGTATACCTGATGCTACCTGCTCGGCGTGACGATCAGGGAAGCTGGTGGCCGTCGAAGCCGCAATATGATGCTCCGCCGCTGAAACCAAAGGCGGGTCCTTTTTGATGCTGCCTGTAGTCTCTAACGCTGCCCGCTTCTGTGTCCATGCCGCACCGCCGCTGCTACCATTCTCCGTCGAGTTTGCTCGCATCCGTGCAAAGCGTTCCTCCAACTCCGACAGTTGGCTCTGCTGGGGAGCCACCGGTGTAGCAGGACGGCGTAGCGACCCGGTTGTGGACCGTTGAGGCAAACCTGGAGATGATGGAGTGGCAGGCCGGGCTGGAGATCCAGATGTTGGTCGTGGAGGTAGGCTCGGCGATGCTCTCTCCCCAGTTCTCAGGCCTGGTATCGATACACCTGCCTTGGCAAGCCGTTCAATGGGTCCTTGGTTGAGCGACACGCTAGATGTTTGATGCACCGGTTCGTACATCGGAGGACGTGAGGCGGAACTGGCTGCGCCGGAGTCCCGCAAAGGTAGTCTTGGTGGGAGTTGCACTGGTGCTATCGTACTATCTGGCTCCGCTTGTGCCGGACTATCCCTGCGATGTCTGTGGGGTGGTGGCACTGGAGGATTTGCCTTGCTCGGACCAGTCGCTTCCACTCTGCGCGGCACTGGTGGTGGCCTCTCTGCTTCGGACTCCTCTGGTGACCTTTGCGTGGTATAGTTGGGCTCTTGATGTAGATGAGTTGGTTCTGCTGATGCTGCCGGAGTGGATGACGAACTGCTCCCAGGGCGGGGTGATCCGGTCCCGCCGGGAGTTCGCTTTGGCGGTGGGCCGAATTCTGATGGATCTCGAAGTGCAGAAAGTGGCGTTGAATGATGCTGAAGGCCGGCGGCTGTGTTCGACCACGACTGCTCCTCCTCACCTCCTTTACCTACAAAACCATTAGCGGGACTGCCGGCTCAAAGGGAGTACCAAAACTCATGACTAATGGACACCGAAATAAGGCAATATGCAAATCTCAACATTTCTCGGTGTGATTCCAACATCTGGTTCACGATGCACAGCTGCCTGCAACACGCTGAACAACCCGGAATGGACGTTTCACTCACCTTTCCGTTGCTTATACAGATAGTAGCCGACTATCATGGCTCTTTATAACTTTCGGATACACACTACTCAGAAATTATAATCTCCTATGTGACCTCGCTCTTTCAGTTGTGTTGGAATGAAATGTGGTGGATGAACAACTGTCGGAATGAACGACATTGGCGTTACGTGCCTGTCTTATCGCGCCGTCAGCCGGCAATCGCATTGCTAATCTCATAACCGTCGCTAACTGCGGGATTAACTGCAAAGGGTGACAGCGCTAACTTTTTTGACTTTTGCCATTCGAAGAATTATACGATGTCATCATACTTGATTGGTGAGACTTCCGCTCCACAATTCTGTTGCCTAAAGTTCTGTATGAATGCCATATTTTGTTCAAATTACAGGCTATGGAAGATATTATGCATTCGTTACGTGTACGGAATACTATCACCGCAATCTAATCCCAAGGGCTGTGCAATCACATTTGCTAGACGTAGCGAACTTCTGTCTGGAATCTATTCGATCTTGAAACCTCTGTATCCTTCCATTCCCACTTCATTCATAGTCTTCAGATATTGTGGAATCCCACCAGCATATACTAAAGGCTCTTTTGGCTTTCCGGGAATATTTGCACCATTGTACCACGAATCCGTATGGCCCCTAATACCCCTCAAGCTCAACTCGTTGACCAAGCTCTTCCATTCCTCCTCATAGCTCCGCACGGCATCGATCCGTGTCCGTCCTGTGGATCGCATATGGTCAAATAGATCCACGAGCCAGTCATCCTGTAGCTCCACGCAGGATGGTCCGTTGGCAAATGCCGTTGGGCCTTGGGGTCCGTAGGTAAAGAAGAAGTTAGGGAAGCCGGACGTTGCGATTCCCAGGTACGTCCAGGTCCCTTGCTTCCATTTCTCCGTCAGAAGCTTGCCATCAAGACCTTTGATCGTGATATCTTTCAGACCGCCTGTGATGGAATCGAAGCCCGTGGCGAGAGCGATGACGTCCAGTTCGTGAAATGTTCCATCTGCTTGGCGGATTCCGTCTGCTTCAAATCGTATGACAGGATTCGATCTAACGTCGATGATATCCACGTTGGACTTGTTGAATTCATCGTAGAAATCTTGCTCTAGTGAGAGACGCTTTGCACCGAATGGGTGAGGAGGTTCCGTGGGAGCTAGGAGTTCTGCTTTTCGAGGATCTTTGACACGTTCGCGGACTTTATCACGCCAGAAGTTGTATGCTTCTCGATTCGCCTTCATTTCTCGGGTCATGTCGAAATAGTTGTTCATGAGGAAACGGAAACCACCCTGCCATTGAATTCTGTTAGACACCTTTTGTAGAGAGATAGAGTCGCGGTTTAAATTGGAGAAGCCTTACCATATTCCATAACATATTAAACATCTCTTGTCGCTCTTCTAGTGTGTGATCGAACATTAGCTCTGGCCGAAATTGATATAGGAATCCGGCATAATTGACCCATCTTTGGTTGAACACATCAGGATAGTTGAGTTTATCCTCTGCTTGCTGTTCCGGAGTTAAGGAAACTTGTCTCATCGGACAAGCTAGATTCGGCGTTCGCTGAAACATTTTCAAATGGCCTTCATCTCCAATTTCCTTCGCCCATTCCTGCGTGATCTGTACGCCCGAAGCTCCTGTACCCACAACGGCGCATTTCTTTCCTTTGACGTCAACACCATCATGGGGCCAGAATGAACTGTGATGAATCACTCCTTTAAAGTCATTCAAACCGTCCCAATCTGGGAAATGTCGTTTAGCAGCGAATCCAATGCATGCCACGAAGTATCTAGCGCGGAACGTAATGTTTGAACTGCAATGCAACGTCCACAGGTCTTTATTCTGATCAAATTCCGCACTCACCACTTTAGTGTTGAAAATGGTGTCCTTTTTGATTTGCAACTTCTTATCCACGTGTGCAAAGTACTGTCTCAGCTCCGTGTGATCCGGGTAATGTGAACTCCAGTTCCAATCTTCGTATACCTCCGGCAGCGAGTATGCATAAATTGGATATTGACTGTCGACTCGAGCACCTGGGTATGCATTCCAGTGCCAAATTCCACCGAGGTCTGAACCAGCCTCGATAATTTTCGCTATGAATCCTCGTTTACGGAGTTTGTACAGGAGGTAGCATCCTGCGAAGCCGGCACCTACAATCACAACATCGAGTTCTTCAACAGAGACCTCTCCATTTGAAACGGCTGCCCCGTTGACTCCATTCTTTTGATGGTCCCCATTGCTAGAACGACCATTAGGTAGTTGGTCAACGTGCGGGGTACGGCCATGCCATTCCCCTAGGTCACGCTGCAGCGATGGCATAGTTGCAATTGGAGATGGAATGTCAATCGCGTTCAAAGATCGAAACGGAAGTAAAAGTAACAAAAAGAAAATCAGACAAAATTTGAATTAACGAACGCAACCGAAGGTAAATTGCGAAACACTTAAGTCATGAATCCATATCCGAGGTCTCGAAGCGATACAAGAGACACAAAGGCTGATGCGGGAACTGCATTAGGCGTCTTATTCCCTCTGACTGCGAATAGCGTGATCTTAGCCAGAAATCAGTGCAAAAGCGGGGAGCTCCAGTAGGATATCAATGTTGGAGAGAAAGGCCGAGGGCATCCGTGGAATACTCGATACCATGCAATAGTCCAAGAAGACCCCACGCCCGGCAATATCTTTGCCGACCGCGAGCGACGATCCCAGGCTTACCAGTACTTTATGTCACTGCTGAAACTGAACGACCCATCAGTCAATGCCCAGGCTTGACGGGTGGATTGAATCTAATATTTCACCTCTCTGGGCTTCATTAGAAAACACCTTCGTTCTAAGAGTCGAAATATCGGAATCTGTCCCAATGAGTGGATACTGGGTATTCATGGTGAATTCATCATCGCGTACCATATCGGCGTTATTGCAGACGACTTTGCAAGTAAGAGAGAGGCCGTGGAGGATGAGCGAGGAAGTCGGTTGGGAGTCGAGTTCGAAAGGAACATCCGATTGAATTTGTTTTCAAGGCCTCGGTAACCATATTAGGTGCTAACAGATGAAATGTAACGAGGAAGTCATCCAAACCTGTGCAGCGTTTTAACCCATACTAGGTGCATCATGTATGCCAGAAACATTGCCTGCCAAATTACCGACCTCGCCAAACCCAGGCACTAAATCTTTGACCATTTCGACAGGTAGTCCCGCTGTCAGCTTGGCTATGATTTCGGGAATCTGAGCAGCCAACTCCATCCCATCGCGCTCGATCTCGCCATTGTCAAGTTTCTCTGTCATACCACCAATATACTTCAGACCTGCTCCCGGTAATGCCGAAAGAGCGTCTAGCAACGGATTCTCGAAATTCGGCGCCTTGTCAAACATCTCCTCGATGCGGTTCTCGGACCGGGGCGGGCCTTGCGACCTTCAATCGTCATTTCCGTCGTCGTCTTCCTCCTTAGGAGCACCTCGACCACCGAACAGACCGCCGACGAGACCTCCCACGCCTCTTCCTACACCTCCAACGGTTGAACCCACGCCACCGATGATGTCGCCGCGGCCGAGCTTGCCCACCCCTTCGCCAACGCCTCCGGTGATCCCACCGACCGCAGAGCCCAACCCTCTCCCTGCATTCCCAACGAGTCCACCAACCGGTCCACCAACGGTATCTCCAACGCCTCCAAGCGTGCCGCCAACGGTATCGCCCACGCCCTGCCCAAGGCCAGAGACAGTGCGACCAACGCCTCCCGTCGCGCCGGCCGCAACGCCGCTAACATCGCCGCGGCCCAGCGCATCCGTAGTGTCGCCAAAAGTGCTCTTGAGGCCGTCAGTGGTGCCAGAGACGGTCTTGCCGAGGCCAGTCGTCGCGCCGGTGGCGGTCTTGCCGACGCCGGTCGTGACGTGCTTGACGGGCCTGCCGACGCCGGGGCCGAGCATGTCGGCGCCGCGGCCAAGGCCGGCCGTCGCCGAGTCGACGCCGTAGTTGACGGCGCCGATGCCGGCGTTCGCGGTCGTGTCGACCGCGCTGAGCGTTGTGTCCACGCCCTTGTTTGCGGTGCCGGTGACGGCGCCGGCGCCGCGCTGCAGCGCATTGCGCTGCGCTGGTGCCGCTCTTTTCACCGGTGTGCGCTTCTTCACTGGCGTTTTCTTCGGTGCGCCGTTAAGGGCGCCGCTCGTCGCTGGCGGTTTGCGCACTGGCAGGGTTTCGGACTCCGGGTGCTGAAGCATGAGGGTCGAACTAGGCGTCTTTTTGACAGGAGGACGCTTTACGGGAGCAGCGTTTGCTGTAGCGCCTGTAGAGTTAGCGCCTGTAGAAGGAGCGACCGGCTTCTCGATTGCTGGACTTGCGGGTTTTGCCTGAGGAATTGGCTTCTTTGTTCCCAAAGGAGCTCGAGGTGTGGTGGTGCTCTGTGTGCTGGTTCTGGAGATCGGCGGCTTCTTCAGCGCTGGTGTGATAGGTTTCTTCGCACCACTGTCTTCAGTACCAGCAGTGGCACTCAGCGTGGTAGTCTTCTTTGCTTGTGGGAGAGGTTTCTTGGTGCCTATTGGGGTTCGAGCTGGTTTTGTCGCTCCTCCACTCCCGATTGGAGTCTTCTTAGGAGCAGCGGAAGGCGTAGTCTTCTTTGCCCCAGCCGTTGATGGAGTTGTAGATATTTTAGGCGTTGCTGTACCAACTTTTTTCTGAGCCGTACCGACAGTGCCTTGAGGTTTCTTTACTGCTGGCGAGGCTGTCTTCTGAGCTTGGGATGTCGGTGCCATTCCTTGCTTCTTCAGACCATCAGCGCTACTTTGGACCTTACTCATACTTGCTGCGGAGTGTCAGCCATCTTGATCTTTGTTCTGGTGAGATATTGTGTCGGCTTGCCTTGCAGGGCTGCGTTCTGCTTCTTGAGTTCTTCCATTGCGGACATTCGTGAATGTCGATTTGAAATTAAGGGGCGTTCTCAGTGTGGAAATTATAAGACTAGGAATAAAAAGAAAGAATCGAAGGATTTTAAGTAGTGAATTTGGATCTTTTACTCCTCATTTTCCAGCCGGCCAACATTTCAGCGTGGTGGTGAAGTCGCCTTCTGACGTCACGGAGATCGCTAGGCGTGTTGCAACGATCGAAGACAGGGATATGCTCTCCGTACCACAAGGCTGGCAAGTTTATAGCCATCACTAAAACTCTCTGCAGTTTCGTAGAGGAATTGCTAGGGGAATATTCAAAGACGGTTTTGCGCTCTAGGTCCTAAAGCTAAATGGTGGACACGACAACGTCCCTGTATGAATGAGCCATCAGAACGAAATGCAAGTCGTCTCCATCCGTTCAGCAAATGCGTCAATGCAAGAAAGAAAATTCCGCAGCAAATTACTTATTCAAAGGTATTCTGCCATTAGAGGAGAGGGTATTCGAAGCTATTCCTAGTATGTTCAGTTATCATCTGCAATCATTGACCATACCCTTTGGAGATGCGGAGCTTCGCAAGAGTTGAATCAGAGCAAACGCCAGGCCCTCAGCAGAATCGACATGCATGTGAGCTTATTGTGCAGCTTAGGAAGTCAGAAAGAATCCTATGCCTGAAAGTCGCCTATGTCTTCTCTCCTTTGTGGCAAACTCATTCGGATCCTACTTCCGTATTGGCGTTTGTCATCTCTACAAACGGGCAAGGACTAATAAGAGTGAGAATTGCGGGTCCAAAAGCCGAACATGGACCCATTGTAATCAGTTCACAATGTGAGCGAGTTCCGATGGTATCGCGTAGGTTAGACACTCCGGTGGTTGAGAAGTATTTGCAAGAACAAACAAGTTTTGCTGTAGGTGGCGAGGGGGTCAAGCTAGTGCCAGGATCCATTCTTTATGGTGGTTCCCGAGTATCGTACAGCGGCACTGATCGGAACACAAATGTTGGTGATGCTTTTCAAGACAAAGTCAAAAACACCATGGGATGACAATTGCCATCCGACTCGAAAAGATCACGATATGTCGTTTTGTTAATAATGTTCCGTGATACCATCGGGGTCACCAATCAGAGGGCAGAGAAACGGCTTGCTTGCTGTGTCGACGCCGTTGATCAGCCGAACGATCCGAATCACCCCAGCTAGTTTGAACTGCAAAGTCAATCTCAACCTCGAGTCAACTTGAACTTCCACCCACGCCATTGCCGCTTGCTGGCGTCAAAGTCCATGTCTAGCATCATGGACTCCCTGAACATCATTTCATATCGTTCGTTGCAGCGAACATGGGCACCATAGGACGTGATAGGCGATCACGGCCCCCATTTAGTTGACCGAGAGAAGCCCGCTGAGTCAAGGCCTACTAGGTAGTTGCTGTTGGGACGACAGCAAGGCGATTCGGAAACCCGCGGATCTCACCCGTCGGCTTGCTGTTTCACTCACATGCAGAATCTCATAGCCTATCCCCATATTTACATGATTCACAACCGTCCACGGTCGCATGGGATTGGCCTTGCCGCGCTGAACTGATCATCCGACCACATCCGCGACCTTTGCACGGGATACGCCGCTTTCATCGTTTCCTAGGGCTGCTTACTTTGCTTCAACTCCATTTGGACTCATGCTACCGTTTAGGACAAACTCACTACTTCTAAGCCATATCATACTAACCGTGTTGTTCAGCATCTTCATCGTACCGAGTGTATTTTTGATTTCACGGACGATATTCTCCATGTTCCGTGTCAAAGTTCCATTTTCAGGTGATTCGTAAAAATGTTTCCTCATCATCAGGATATCACTTTGAAAAATATCACGCGAACCCTGAATCGTTCCCTGATTGCTTGGATCCCGAGAGCAGCCGAGCGGCGTGTTAGCAACAGCTAATAATCTCTTTACTTATCCGATCAAGGGCATGGATAGGGTCACGATACATGTCGCAGTTTGCATGCATCTATGCCAACAAGGCTCAGAGCCGGGTCGCTATGCTTCAATCAGCACCATGATCGACGATGTCATGGCGT
>Ga0335073_10001554_pt1 | contig 30811 bp, 29 predicted proteins | sample Lox_Sample_22_FD_207093 | JGI IMG/M metagenome (GOLD analysis project Ga0335073, IMG submission 207093) | Soil microbial communities from Loxahatchee National Wildlife Refuge, Florida, United States - Lox_Sample_2.2 | ecosystem: Environmental > Terrestrial > Soil > Wetlands | place: USA... | reverse complement strand
GCCCCGGCGACACCGAGCAGGCCCGGCCACGCGTGATCGTCGTCGATGACGCGTCCGCCGACCCGGAGGCGATCAGCCGTATCGCGGCCGAGCACGGGGCGACCGTCATTCACCGCCCGGTCAACGGCGGCCCGGGGGCCGCCCGCAACACCGGGCTCGCCGCGGCCGAGACGGAGTTCGTCGCGTTCCTCGACTCGGACTGCGTGCCCCGGCCCGGCTGGCTTGACCGACTCCTGCCGCACTTCGCCGATCCCGCCGCCGGCGCGGTCGCGCCCCGCATCGTCCCGCACGAGCAGGGCACCGGCTGGCTGGCCCGGTACGAGGGAGCGAGTTCCACCCTGGACATGGGCGCGCGCCGGTCGATCGTCCGCCCCGGCGCCCGGGTCTCCTACGTGCCGGGCGCGGCCCTCGTCGTGCGGCGGGTCGCGGCCGGCGACGGGTTCAGGGACGGCATGTACGTCGGGGAGGACGTCGACTTCATCTGGCGGCTGGGAGCGGCCGGCTGGCGGGTCCGCTACGAACCGGGCGCGGTCATGGGGCATGACCACCGTGTCACGTTCCGGGCCTGGTTCACCCGCCGCGCCGACTACGGCACCTCCGCCGCCGCCCTGGAGGACCTGCACCCCGGCGCGGTCCGTCCCCTCTACGCGTCCTGGTGGACCGTCGGAAGCTGGGCCGCCGTCCTGTCCGGCCGCCCGGCGACGGCGGCGGCGCTCACCGCCGCCGCGACGGCCCTGCTCGCCCGCCGCCTCTCCCGTGTCACCGGAGAGCGCTGGCCGCTCCCCGCAGCGGCCAAGCGCTTTGGCTCGTTCCCCCGTCCGCCTCACGAGGGCGCCGCCTGGGAACTCGCGGTGCGGCTGGCGGGGGGCGGGACCGTCGCCGCGGGCCGCCCGCTCGGCAGCGCGCTGTCCCGCACCTGGTGGCCGCTCGCGATCCCCGCGGCATTCGCGGTAAGGAGGCTGCGCCTGCCGGTGGCGGTCTTGATCCTCGCTCCGCCGCTGCTTGACTGGGCCGACAGAAGGCCGCCGCTCGACCCCGCCAGGTACGTCGCCGCCCGCCTGCTGGACGACGCTGCCTACAGCCTCGGCGTCTGGCAGGGCTGCCTCGCCCGCCGCACCATCCGCCCGCTGCTTCCGATGATCGGCGGAAGGCGCCAGCCCGGCTGACCCGCGCCAGACCGGCTGAGAAAATGAAAGTCATGACCGATGACCGGCGCCGTATTTCCGTTGTGCTGTCCGAGATGGCGCTGCTCCTTCGGTCATAATTACGGCGTGATCGATGAGCTGATCGCTCGGATGACGGCCCTGCTCGAGCCGCTGCGGGCTGCGGACGACCACAGGCAGTTCTTCCACGCGACCTACCAGCGCACCACCATCGCAGTGGCCGAGGAACTGGGGCGCGGTGGCTTCACCGACGGCGCATGGGTCGAGCGGTGGGACGTCGCGTTCGCCGACCTCTACCTGGAGGCCCTGGAGGCTGACATGGCGGGCCGGAAGCCGTCGCTGCCCTGGGCGATCGCGTTCGGTGCTCCCGCGGACCTGCCGCCGCTCCGGCACGTGCTGCTCGGCATGAACGCGCACGTCAACTACGACCTGCCGCAGGCCCTGGTGGCAGTGATCACGGACGAGCAGTTCGACGACGCGGCTCTGCTTGCCCGGCGGGAAGCCGATCACCAAGCGATCGACCGCGTGCTCGCCTCCCGGGTCGCGGCCGAGGATGACGAGCTGGCCAGGCATTCCGGGCCCGCTCCGGTCCTCGACCGGCTGCTGCGGCCGTTCAACCGGCTCGGCACCCAGCGCTTCCTACGGGAGGCGCGGCAGAAGGTCTGGGTCAACGCGATCATCTTGAACCGGGCGCGCAGGCAGGGCCCGGGCGCGTACGCGGACGTCCTGGCCCAGCTGGAGCAACTTAGCGCCGCCAAGGTCGCGGCCCTGCAAGCGCCCGGGCAGGTCCTGCTCAAGCTCGCCGCCACCGGATTCGGCGTCCGGCTGCAGCGCCGCGGCAGACACAGCGGAGGACAGGCATGAACGTTCGGCGGACACACCGCTACGACCTGGCGGTGTCCTGGACCGGCAATCGCGGCAGCGGCACCAGCGGGTACCGCGACTACGGCAGGGACCATGAGATCGGCGCGGACGGCCGGCCGGTGATGAAGGGCAGCGCGGACCCGGTGTTCCGCGGCGACAAGTCCCGGTGGAACCCGGAGCTTGAGCTTGTCGCCGCGCTCGCACAGTGCCACATGCTGTCCTACCTGCACGTATGCACAGCAGCAGGCGTGATAGTGACCGCGTACCAGGACGAGCCGTACGGCCTCATGACCGAGACCGATGACGGCGGCGGCCACTTCACCGAGGTCGTTCTCCGCCCGCGCGTGACGGTCAAGTCACCTGAGATGACGGAGGCGGCGGGGAAACTGCACGAAGACGCGAGCCAGAAGTGCTTCATCGCTAGTTCGGTCAATTTCCCTGTCCGGCACGAGCCGTCGGTGACGGTGCAGAGCGCCCCGTAGGTACTGACCGGGAGCGCATCGTGCGGACCAGCACGCCGAGGCAGCGGATCGCCGCCGGGTGCGCCCGCGACGGTTCAGGCTCGGTATCCAGCCGGGGGCGTCAGCTCCAGGCCTTAGCGATCAGCCAGAACGTGGTGCCGGTGCCCGCCCCGTAGCAGAGGTGGCCGCCCAGGTCCCAGGCCAGGGTGTCGGCGTCGTACTCCCAGATGTGCTTGTACAGCCCTCCCTCCGGGAGGATGACGTAGCCCGCGGCCCACACCGCTGCCCCGAACGGCAGGCCGTAGGCCGCGCGCGGCCGCCGCAGCGACCCGGCCACGATGCCGTACAGCGCCCCCGCGCCCGACCCGTAGCCCCAGTGCATGGCGGTGCTGATCGGGAAAGCCCAGCTGTCCGGGAGACTCCGCTGGGTGAAGCCTTCGACGACCCGCCTGGCGACCTGCCCGGGGTCGGGGGCTTTGTCCCAGGTCTCGATCGGCGCGAACTCCCACTCGAGCGGGCTTTGCGTGCCGCCCGAGCGGCGGTACTTCAGGTACTGGACCGCGTCCAGGCAGACGGTACCGACGGCACCGGCGAGGATGCCTGCGGCTACCGCCGCGAGTGGGGTGCGACGGTGCGTTGTGGTGCGCATGTCCGGGCTCCGATCGTGGAATTGAGGTCATGGCGCGGGCCGGGGCCTCGGCGCGCGATCAGAATTTCCGGTACCCGTTCGCAGGCAGTCGATGCTCCCCGTCACCCGGGGGCACCCCCGAAGCCGCGGTGTGAGGCGGTTCGGGCCGCGGAAGAGGAAGCTGGCGTCCCGGATCGAGTCCAGGCCGGGCAGCACCATCAGGAGGCGGCCGAGGCCCAGGCCGAACCCGCCGTGCGGCGGGCAGCCGTACCTGAAGCAGTCCAGGTACCCGACCTCGAATACCTCCGCGCCTGATTCCGAGGCCGTGCCCACGAGCTTGGGCGTGTGCATCGTGCAGCCCTCAGCGAAGGCGAACTCGCGCATCGCCCGCTCGGCGGTCGTCTGGACCTCGAACACCAGCCGGGCGGCGGCGCGGCGCCGCACGTCGAGGAACCGCCAGTCGAGGCGTCCCTGTGACTGATCCCTTGGAGGTGCGGGCGAGAAGGGTGGACTCGCGGTGCCATCTTCACGCGGGGGACACGAGGCCGCCTTCACAGCTGCCGGCGGCTCTCTCGGCTCGTCCGGTCCCCGGTTACTCGGTTCCGTCAATGCGTTTCTGACAGGTTAGAGTCCGCCAAACAGACAGGCAACGAAAATATCGCGCGGCTCGTTCAGACTCCCTGGCCTGCGATGTAATTTCTCGATATGAGCGAGCTGCTGCCCCTGTTCCCGCTGTCGACGGTGCTCTTTCCGGGCATGCGCTTGCCGCTGCACATCTTCGAGGAGCGGTACAGGCAGCTGGCCGCGCACCTGCTCGAGCTGCCGGAGCCCCGCCGCTTCGGGGTGATCGCGATCCGCGCGGGCCGCGAGGTTGGCGCCGACGGAATCGTCGCCCTGTACGAGGTTGGCTGCGTGGCGGACGTGCGCCTGATCGTGCCCCACGCGGACGGCCGGTTCGACCTGGCCACCGTGGGCACCGAGCGGTTCCGGCTGCTCCGGGTGGACGACTCGCTTCCCTATTTCCAGGGCGAGATCGAGCTCCTGCCGGATGAGGCGCCCGTCGCCGGCCCGGCAACCGGATCGGCCGGTGACCAGCCGGCCAGCGGCGGGACCGGTGAGGCGCGGGCCGGGCGCGCCGACCCGGCGGGGCCGGACGCGCTCGCGTTCGCGACGAGCCGGGTGCAGGCGGGGTTCCGCGCCTACCTGAACGCCCTGGCCGACCGGGGAGGCGGCGTGATCGGCGTCGCCGACCTGCCAGACGAGCCGGTCCTGCTGTCCTACGTGGTCGGCGCCGCGATGATCATCGACCTGCCGGAACGGCAGTCGCTGCTCGCCGCGCCGTCGGTGATCGACCGGCTGCGGCTTGAGCGTTCCCTGCTTGCGCGGGAGAGCGCGATGCTCCGCGCCACGACGTCACGCCCGGCGCCCGACTTCGCGTTCGCGCGGTTCAGCCAGAACTAGCCGCCTGCCGCGGCTGGCAGCCCGAGAATGCGGGCCGCGTTGTCGTGCAGCAGGACCGGGCTCGCGAGGCCGAGCTCATCCAGTTCGGCCAGGCAGCGCTGCGGTTCGATGAAGGGGAAGTCGCTGCCCCAGACGAACTGTCCCGACAGCCGCCCCCGCAGTTCCCTGGTCACTTCCTGCGGTATGCGCTTGGGTGACCAGCCGGAGATGTCGATGTAGACGTTGGTCTTGTGCAGCGCCATCGCGAGCAGGTCCATGTGCCAGGGCCAGCCGAAGTGGGCGGCCACCACGGTCAGCCGGGGGAACGCCGCGGCCACGGAGTCCAGCTTGAGCGGGTGCGAGTAGTCGATCCTGATGCCCTGGCCGCCCGGCTGGCGGGCGCCGATGCCGCTGGTGCCGGTGTGGAACAGGGCCAGCAGGCCGCGCGACTCGCAGGCCTCGAAGACCGGCCAGTACCGCGGGTCGTCGGGAGCGAAAGCCTGCAGCGACGGGTGGAACTTGACTCCCCGCAGCCCGAGTTCGGCGATCCGCGCGATCTCGTCCGCCGCCGACTGCTTGTGCGGGTCCACGGAGCCGATCCCGGTGAACGCGTCCGGGTGATCGCGCACCGCGGCGGCGATGGTCTCGTTCGCCACCCTGGGCCGGCCGGTGGCGGTCTCCGCGTCCCAGGCGAGCAGCACCGCCGTCGCGTCGAGCGCGCGGTACTTGTCCGCCAGCTCGTCCAGGGACTGCCGCTCTACGTGTGACCGGAAGTAGGCTTCGGCCGCCTCGACGTAGCCGGCCATGGAGCCGTCAAGCCAGTCCGGCGTCGGCAGGTGCACATGGAAGTCGATGGCTCGCATCCGGTCATGGTACGGCGGCGGGGCGGGCGGGATCGAGCCCGGCGCGCGGCTCAGCCGGCCGTCGCCAGCGGTGCGGCGGGTGCGGTCTGCGCGACCTCGGTGATCCGCGCGCCGAGGCGCGCCAGGCTTCCGGTGGCGATGCTGTAGCAGATGGTGTTTCCGCTGCGCCGCGTGGTGACAAGCCCGGCCTCGCGCAGCACCTTCAGGTGCGCGGAGATCGTCGGCTGCGACACGTCGAAAAACTCGGTGAAGTCACAGGCACAGATGCCAGGCTCGGCGGCCAGCCGGAGCAGGATTCCCCACCGCACCGGGTGCGCGAGCGCCCGCAGGACCTCGACCTCGTCAAAATTTTCCGCCACGGCAACTAGCCTATCGCCTCGTCTCGATATAGGTTCTTAGCTATATAGAGAGGAGACGATAATGCCTGACACGTCAGACGACGACGTCCTGGACGAGGGCCTGGACAGGCTGGCTGCCACCGGCCCGGAGTTCCGCGGCGGGCTGTCCAACCACGGCCCGATGGCCGCCGAGGCCCTGGTGCGGCTCGGCCGGGCCGAAGCGGTCGGGCACTGGCTCGACCGGTACCTCAAGCGCCTCGATGACGCGCCGGAGCCAACCGACCGGGTTACCGACGAGAACTGGCCCGACGCCTTGGGCAGCCTGCGTCGTGTCGCCGACTGGGAGGCCTACCTGCGCGCCGAGCTAGCAGAAGAGCCCTGGCGGGACGTCCTGGCCCGCTGGTGGCCCCGGCTGCTGCCAGGCGTCGCCGCCGCCGCGACCCATGGGGTCATCCGCACCTCGCACGCCGCCCGCAGCCTCGCCGCGGCCGAAGCGGCCGCCTCCGACACCGCGCACCGCCGAGACGAGCTGGCCAGGGGCCTGGCCTACTGGGCGGCCAGCTACGTGGAACTGCCGCTTTCTTCGCACCCCGGCGGAACCATGGACCCGGCCACCGCGATTCACGCCCTCCCGGTGCTCGGTGAGCCGGAGTCCGGCTTCCTGATCACGGGCCGGCTCGAGAACGGAATCCCGCGCCTGCCGGGGCTCGCCGCCGCCGTGGCCGCGCTCCGACCGCCGGACGACGCGACGACCGACCTGCGTGACCTGGCCGGCGAGTTCGCCCGGGTCTTTCTCGCGTACGGTCGAGCGCAGCCGATCACGTTCCTGCACGCGGTCACCGCCCCGGTCGCCGCCTACTCAGTGCTGCCGCTGCTGCCGGGCGACCTCGCGCGCCCCAGCTATGACGCCCTGTGGCAGGTGGGCGCGGCGCTGTACGCGGTGCACGCCGGCACCGTGACCCCGGAGCCGCTGCCGGCGACGGCCCCGCCGTCTCAGGGCGACCTCGCCGACCGGGCGGTCGCGACCGGGGACGAGCACGCCATCAAGCTCACCGAGGCCTGCCTGCGCCTGTACGCGGAGACCCCCGAGCCGCTGTTCCTGCACGCCGCCGCCCGCGCCAGCGCCCTCCTCACTCGCCGCTGACGCTTCCTATCACCAGGGACGCGAAGAGCCCGCGACCTTTCCCGGTGAAGACCAGCGCGTCATCGAGAAACGGTGCGGGCTCCGCGCCCGCCGGAACGCCTCCGGCCTAGTGCTCGTGGATGATGACGCCGCGGATGTTCCGCCCCGCCATCATGTCCTCGTAGCCCTGGTTGACCTGGTCCAGCGTGTACCGGGTGGTGATGAGCTCGTCGAGCTTGAGCTTCCCGGCCCGGTACAGCTCGATCATCCGCGGGATGTCGTCGAACGGGTTGCCGCTGCCGAACAGCGCGCCCTGCAGCCGCTTCTCGAACGCGGTCAGCTCGAAGCCGGAGACGTGCACCGTCTTCGTGGCGAGCCCGCCCATACCGGTCAGCACGACGATGCCGCGCTTGCGGACGGCGGAGAACGCGTCCGAGACGACTTGCTCGGTCACCACGCCGACCGTGATCAGCGCCTGGTCGGCGCCGACGCCGTAGGTCAGCTGCTGCGCGAGCTCGTGCGCCTCCTCGGCCGTGGCCACCGCGTGCGTGGCGCCGAGGGTCAGCGCCGTCGAGCGCTTGAACTCGACCGGGTCGACCGCGATGACATACCGCGCTCCGGCGTGCGCGGCGCCCTGCACCGCGTTGATGCCGACACCACCGACGCCGTAGACGATCGTGGTGTCACCAGGGTGAACTTCGCCCGCCTTCACCGCCGTGCCGTAGCCGGTGGGCACGCCGCAGCCGACCAGCACCACGACCTCGAGCGGCAGGTCGTCCTCGATCTTCACCGCGGACGCCTCGGACACCACGGCGTACTGCGAGAACGTGCCGAGCAGGCACATCTGCCCGAAGTCCGTCGATCCCTCGTGGTAGCGGTACGTGCCGTCGGGCAGGGAGTTGTCCACCAGGAAACGGCCCAGGTCGCACAGGTTGGTCTGGCCGCGGGAGCAGAACCGGCAGTGCCCGCAGACCGGCAGCCAGGAGGTGACCACGTGATCGCCGACGGCCAGCCGGGTAACACCTGGCCCCACCTTCTCCACGATCCCGGCGCCCTCGTGGCCGCCGACGATCGGGTACCTGACCGGGATGTCGCCGGTGCGCAGATGGTCGTCGGAGTGGCACAGCCCCGAGGCGACGAAGCGGATAAGGACCTCGCCGGCCTTCGGCTCGTCAAGGTCGAGTTCGACGATCTCGAAGTCCTTGCCGACGTCCCTGAGCACCGCTGCTCGTGTCTTCATGCAACACCCTCCCGGGGAGCGAATCCTTCCATCCTGATGGTCCTGGCCAGTAAGACTCTCAGGCAAGGGGCAGGATGAAAAGGGTTCGGTAAACACAATTTGGCTGCCATCATCCGCCCGCCCGCCGGGCCCGGTCATTGTGGGATGTCCCCAATGGCAAGGCAGCTTCATTGTGCTGGTGCCTGGCGGACAGAACGTCCGCTACCGCCCGCTCACCCAGACCGACACGGCGTCCGGGTCGGTCTCTACCCGGCAGGCGGCTCCGACGCTGAGGTCGGGCATCTGGAGGGTCCGGGCTCGGAGCTCGACACCGGAGGACACCAGCACCACCACCTCGACGGTGCGGCCCAGGTCGATCACGTCGGTCACCCGGCCCTGGCCCAGGTCGACGGCGGATCCGTTGACACCCGACGGCGACGGCCCTACGCGGACCCGGACGGCTTCTGGCGGCACCTGCCACAGCAGCCGGGTCCCGGTGGGCAGAGCCGTAGCGAGGCCGGGGCCGACCGGGACGCCGCCGCCCGGGATGCCCAGGGCGTGTCCCCCGGCCGCGAGCAGGACGCCTTCGGCACCGGCTTCGCCCTCGAAGAGGTTGTCGATGCCGAGCAGACGGCCGACCTCCGCCGAGGCGGGGCGCTGGTACACGTCGCGGCAGCTCCCTGACTGGAGCACCTGCCCGTCGCTGACGACCACGATTTCGTCGGCCAGCATGGCCGCCTCTTCCGGGTCGTGGGTGACGATGACGGTAGAAAGGCCGACGTCGCGTTGCAAGCGGCGCATCTCCCGCCGTAGCTCGGCCCGTACCGGGGCGTCCAGCGCGGAGAACGGCTCGTCGAGCAGCACCACCCGGGGATCGCCTGCGAGCGCCCGGGCCAGGCTGACCCGCTGGCGCTGCCCGCCAGAGAGTTGCTCAGGCAGCCGGTCGAAGAGGCCGTCGAGGTGGAGCGTCCCCAGCCACCAGGCGGCCCGGGCCGGATCGGCGTCGACGCCGAAGACGGCCTGCTGCCAGACCGTGCGTCCGGGGATCAGGCCGAAGCCCTGCGGGACGTAGCCCAGCCGTCGCCGCTCGGTCGCGACGCGGGTGACGTCGGCACCACCGTAGGTCACGGTCCCCGCCTCCGGCCCGAGCAGCCCCGCCAGGACCTTCAGCGTGACGGACTTGCCCGAGCCGGACGGCCCGACGACCGCCAGCCGGTGGCCGCCTTCCGGGTGTGCCACGTGCAGGCGGAATGTCCCGATCGTGACGTCGATGTCGAAGCCCACCGGCGTCGGCTGCGTCGGCACGGGAGCGGCTGCCGCCGGGATCGGTCGGCGTCGCCCGTGCGCCGGGAGCTGGACGCGGACGGCGACGATTGCCAGCACGGCGACGCCGAAGGCGAGGATCGTCGGCGCCTCGGCCAGCGAGAGAGGCCCGGATGAGAAGAGGTTGTCGACGTAAACGGGGATGCTGTACGGGTGGTAGGCGAGGACCACGGTCGTGCCGTACTCGCCGAAGGCCCGCAGCCACATGAGGATCATCCCGGTCCGCAGGCCGTCCGACGCGGCGGGCACGTCGACACGCAGGAAGCGGTCGAGGGGGCCGTGGCCGAGGGTGGCGGCGACATCGCCCAGGGACGGGTCGACGGCGCGGAAGGCGCTGCGCGCCACGACGACCAGGAACGGCGCGGAGACGAACGACTGGGCGATGACGACCCCGTACATCGTCTGGGTGAGCCGCTCTCCCGACAGCTGGCCGAGGAACGTGTACGGGCCGACGATGTAGACAAGCAGGATGCCGCAGATGAGCGGCGGCACGGCCAGCGGGAGCTGGACGACCACGCCCACCGCCGAGGACAGCCATCCTCGGCGGTGGGCCAGGACATAGGCAAGCGGGATGCCGGCCACGACCCCGATGAGCAGCGAGATGGTGGAGCCCAGGACCGACACCCACAAGGCCGGCCACAGCCCGGGAACGCTCCAGCCTTCGTTTTGCCCTTCGAAGAGGCGGTAGAAGAAGGCCCCGACCGGATAAGCCAGGTAGAGGACCAGCAGGGCGCCTAGCCAGCGGAGCGTGCGCGGCGACCTGCCATGGATCATGACCCGACGACGGTAATACCGCTCGGCACACCGGACCCGGTCACCTTCGCCGGCGAGACGATCACGAAGCCGTCAGCCTTCATCTCGCTCTGGCCAGTAGGTCCGAGGAGGAAGTTGATGAAGGCTTCGGCCGCGGCCGTGTGGGGGGCATTGGTGAGCATCGTGATGTTGTAGTCGCCTGCCAGGTTGACCCCGGTGAGCTGCACGAAGGGGCTGCCCTGGGAGTTCGCGTCGGCCTCGTACATGAATGCCGCGTCGAGCTGCCCAGTCTGGATGTCGGCCTCTTCAGGGTCCTCCGCGTACTCGTCCGACGTCTCGGTCGCGAGCGTCTTCAGCGCCGGGAGGTTCTGCGCCGTCGCCGTCTCGGTGAGGGCCTCGGCGGCCAGCACGCCGCCGGGGTCCTGGGACGGGTTGGTCCGTCCAAGGCGGAATCCAGGCATGGTGATCACCTTATACCAGGGCATCGTCTGAAGGTCCTTGGCGAACTTGCTCTTGGGGTAGTACCCGAGAACCTCCGGTGAGGCCGCGAAGGCTGCGTACCACGAGGCCCAGTTACCGTTGCTGCTGCCCACGAGGCCGGCGATGTCCGACGGTGAGGCGCTGATGAAGACGTCGGCGACGTCGATCTTGTTCTTGATATCGGACTCGAGGGTCCCCGACCCGCCCGAGGTATCGACCAGCGTGTACCCGGTCGCGGCATGGAACGCCGGCCCGACCGTCTTGGTCATCAGGGTGTCGAGGGATCCGGCGGACAGCACGTCCACGTCGCCGCTGGGCTTAGCGGTAGCGGTTGGCGAGCTGGCGGAAGTGGCGCTCGTTGCCGAGCTCGGGGTGCTGGAGGACGAACTGCTGCAGGCAGCAGTGGCGAGCCCGACGCAAGCAATGGACGCGAACGCGGCGATCCGTGCGCCGCGCCGAGGAGTTATTGTCACCATTCGCTCAACGTAGCCAACGTACCTTGCACACCGCAAGAAGCCTTGACATCTGCTCGCGCATCGCGGAGCGCTAGGCTCGACCCGTCATGAGCCGATACGCCTTCCTGATCCTGCCGTCGCACAACCGGGTCTACGCGGACGCCGCGCCTGCGCTGGCGCGGGCCGAGTTCGCGGTGCTCAGCGCCGCGTTGCCCGACGGTGCGATCGCTGACGGCAGCGTCAAGGAGACAGTCATCGGCGGGGTGCCCTACGTGACGTTCGAAAGTGAGGGACTGTCGCCACGGGACGTGGCGGTGCTGTCCAACCTGTCGTCGCTGTACGCGCTGTTCCAGGTCAGCGGCCCGGTTGACACGCACGGCTCACCCGGCGTCCGTGACACACGGGGCGCGCATGACCGGGCCGGCACCGATGACGCCGCCAACGGCGACCTGCTGCGGCCGGTGCCGCTGCGCGGGCTCGACCGGTTCGACGACGACCTGCTGACCATACTCAAGTACCCGGGCAAGACGAACGAGCAGTTCACCAAGCTGCTGCTCAACGTCACCCTCGCGTCGTCCGCGTTCGCCAGCGCGGTGCTGCCGCTCGCCGGCGAGGCGTTGCCCGGCGCCGAGCTGCGCGAGGGGACAGCCCGCCGCCTAGCGGTCCTCGACCCGCTCTGCGGCCGCGGCACCACGCTCAACCAGGCGCTAATGTACGGGTTCGACGCCTACGGCACGGAGATCGACGCGCGCGACGTCGAGGCGTACGCGGTGTTCATCCAGCGGTGGCTCAAGGACAAGCGGCTCAAGCACCGGGCGGAATTCGTCCCGGTGCGGCGCGACCGCAAAGTTGTCGCACGCCGCCTGCGGGCCGAGTTCGCCGCGACCGGCCAGGAGTACAAAGCCGGCGACGTGCAGCGCCTCGACGTGGTGGAAACGGACGCGGCCCGGCTGCTCGACTTCTTCCGCCCCGAGTCCGCCGACCTGGTCGTCACCGACCTGCCTTACGGCGTGCAACACGGCAGCCGCACCCCTGGTCGCGCCCCGGCCGGCCAAGCTAGCGGCCGGGGCACGAGGGGAAGGCCGACGGGGCGTGGCGACCGGGACCTGCCCGCCGTCAGCACCCTGGCGCGGAGCCCTCTCGACCTGCTGAACGCCGCCGCGCCGGCCTGGGCGAAGGCACTGCGGCCGGGGGGCGCGCTTGGCATCTCCTGGAACATCCGCGTCGCCCGCCGCGAGGACGCGGCCGGCGCCCTCGCCGCCGCGGGCCTTGAGGTCCTCGACGACGGCCCGTACCGCGACTTCAGGCACCGCGTCGACCAGGCCATCACCCGCGACATCCTCATCGCCCGCAAGCCCGCCGCCCGCTGACCGGGCCCGCGGCCCGGCCGCGAAGCACAGCGAGCCAATCATGAAGAAGGCGCACATCGCGCGTGTCAGCACGGCGTCGCGGCGGGCGCGGTCGCTGCGCATGGGGCTCAAGGCAGCTGAGCGGCTGCGGACGCGCGGCTAAGGCGAAATTTGGCCGTGAGATCGACCGCGTGCCGCGCCCCGGCCGGCCGGCGTGCGACAATCGGCAAATGCCGGAGCGACTCGAAGTGCAGCGGGCTGTGGCCGCATCACCGGGCGAGATCTTCGCCGTGCTCACCGATCCCCGCGGGCATGTCGCCATAGACAGCTCGGGCATGCTGATGGGGGCAAGCGGGGACATTGTCACCAAAGCGGGCGATACCTTCCTCGTCCACATGGACCGGGAAGCACTCAACGACTACCCGCTCGGTCTCTACGACGTCACCATCGAGATCGTCACCTTCGATCCTGACCGGGAAATCGCCTGGACCGTCCACGGCCAGTTCGACATCGGCCACGTTTACGGCTACCGGCTGGAGGCAATCGAGGACGGCACGCTGGTGACGTCCTACTACGACTGGTCGACGGTCGACCAGAGCTGGAAGGACGCGGCCATCTTCCCGGTGATCCCGGAAAGCGCGCTGCGGGCGACGCTCGGGATCCTGGCCCGCACCGTCGCCCCGGGGAAACCCCGCCCGGCGCTTTAAGTGCGCGGCACCGTCAGGCTGTCCGCTGCCCGGGGGAGCGGCGAGCCTGGCCGCCAATTGCAGCTGTCCCCGTTCCGGTCGTTCCACTTCGACTCCGCCGTTATCGTACTCGTCGCAACCAGGCAGTGCGCGAGTTCCGTGCGACGGAAATCGGCTTCTGTGTGATGGAGACCGATGGCACATTCCTCGTCTCGGTATGAGTGCGCATTTGTTCAGAGGTGATGTGGTCGCACGCTTCGTATGGCGATTCAATAACCGCCGCACAGGGGGGATTGACATCGCCGCGTAAGGACTTCATTGTTGGATGGGTTATCGCGGTCGGCTTAGGTAAGCCGGGTCGCGGATGCGGGCCAGGTAAAGATCTTCCATAAGATATTTCGTCCCGCAGGGGTGCCGTTTCAGGATTGTCATCCGACGGTGGGGGAGTTGATCGTGGTCGCAGCATGGGTTAGACAGCCGCGGGATATCGGCGTACGCCGGCGTAGGTACACGTACTGATGGCACAGACGCCCGCCGGGGCCGGATCCGGCTCGTCTGACGCTGACCCGCACGGCCAGTCGGCGGCGCCCGGGCCGGAGCATTCCGGCACCGCTGAGGAGACCGCGAACGTTTCCCCGGGTCCATATTCTGTTGCCCCGTGGTGGTCCGCCAACCAGGCCACCCCGTCGCACTCGCCGACCGAGGCGGGGTCGTCGCAGCCGGGGGCCGAAGGCGGGTCGCCGCACCCGGCGGCCGAAGCAGCGTGGTGGCGTTCGCCGGGGGAAGCGGCGTCGCCGCATCGCCCGACTGAGGTGGCGTCGTCGCATGAGCGGACCGGAGCGGCGTCGCAGTACCAGCCGATGGAGACGGGGCGGGCAGAGCGGCGGATGGTGACGCGGGAGTGGGGCGTCCCCGGGTACACCGAGGTCAGGGTGCTTGGCTCGGGCGGGTTCGGTGAGGTGGTGCTGGCCCGGCACGGCGTGTCGGGCACTTTGGTGGCGGTGAAGTACCTGCGCCGGGGGCTGCTTGAGGATCCGGGGTTCGCCGCGATGTTCCGGGATGAGGCGAGGGTGCTGGCCTCGATCGATGACCCGCACGTGGTACGGCTGTACGAGTACGTGGAGTCGGCGTCGGGTGCGGCGATCGTGATGGAACTGGTCGACGGGGTCTCGCTGCGGGAGATCTTGTCGCGGGAGGGCAAGACGTCGGCGGAGGCGGCGCTGGTGGTGCTGCAGGGCTCGCTGCTTGGCCTGGCGGCGGCGCACGCGCGGGGGCTGGTGCACCGGGACTACAAGCCGGCCAACGTGCTTGTGGACGGGACCGGCGCGAGCAAGCTGACCGATTTCGGGATCGCGGCCCGGGCGGGGGACCGGCCGGTGGCGGCGGGGACGGCGGCGTACGCGCCGCCGGAGCAGTTCCGCGGCGGGCCGGCCAGCCCGGCGGGAGACGTGTACGCGGCCACGGTGACCTTCTATGAGTGCCTGGCGGGGCATCTGCCGTTCACCGGGGAGTCCGCGGAGGTGCTGATGTCCCGGCACCTGACCGAGCCGGTGCCGCTGGAGCCGGTGCCGGCACCGCTGCGGCCGCTAGTGGCCGCGGGCATGGCGAAAGACCCGGCCGGGCGGCCGGCGGACGCGGCCAGCTTCGTCGCCATGCTCCGCGCGGCCGCCCTGCCTGCTTACGGCCAGGACTGGGAGGAGCGCGGCCGGTCGCACCTGGGCGAGGCGGTGCTGCTGCTTGCCGCCCTGTGGCCGTCCGGCCAGGCGCCCGCGGTCCAGGGCCACACCGTGGAGCAGGTCCACCTGTCCCACAGCCCTCAGTCCGCGGGCACACAGCAAGCTCAGGACCCGGAGCACCTCAGGCATCTGGAACACCTGAGGCATCTCGATCATGTCGAGCACCTGAAGCACGCGCACGTCGAACACCTCGAGCACGTGGAGCACGCCCGCCACCTCGAACACCTCAGATATTTTGAGCGTGCCGGACAGCCCGGCCAGTCCGCGTCAAGCCCGTCGGGCGCCGGCACCCCGGCGGCCCACGGCGCCCACTCACCTGCCACCCCGCTCCAGCGTCTTGTCCATGACGCGAGCCAGTCCACTCGTCTGCCGCGATGGCTGCGGCGTGCCATACCGCGTGATCCGAGCCCGGGAACCGCAACTGCGATAGTCGCCGGGACCGCCGCCGCGGCGGTCGTGATCGCGGCGGGCATCGGGGCCACGGTCGCCGCCGCAACCAGTGGGTCCGGCCCCTCCCCGCTGTCGATCGTCGGCGCGTGGAGTGCCGGAAATTCCACGTTTACCTTCACATCGTCCGGTTCCGGTAGCTACACGGTGAGCGAAGTGACCAAGAACTACCCGCAATGCGCCGCGGCGGACGACGGGACAGTGACGGGCGGCAACGGGCACTACGCGGGCAGCGTCAACCTGTACCAGCAAGGCGGCGGCACCTCGGGTACGTGCAACCCTAAGGTCGGGGTCGCCCAGATCACCATCGCCATCGCGGCCAACGGCACCTCGGCGAATGTCAATGTTGTGGGGAACAACTGTTCTGAATGTGGAGAGGAGACCTGGACCAGGGAGTCCTAGGCCCGTTTCCGCATGATCGCGCGCGTCAGTCGCCGATCATCCAGCGCATTCGAGCCCAGTTAGCGCGTACCGGTCCCCAGTTACGGATCGCGGCAGCGGCTTTGTAGGCTGCCCTCGGGCGGAACTGGTAGGCGCGAACCGCGTTTTCGACGTCCGCGCCCAGGGAACTCTTGAGCTCGCGAATGCCCGCATTTGGCGCTCCGCCAAGGTCGAGCGCCAAGCCGCGGGCAAGAGACCATTTGATCAAGTCCCAGTAGCAGAGTATCTGAACGCTGACTCCGTTTACCGCGGCGCCGGTTATCAGCCAACCCCACACGCGCTCATCACCGATCACACACCCGGCGACCCCCACCACATCGCCGTCCGCCTCCTTGACGGCTCGCCACAGCATGCGCGGATGGGAAGCTAGCCGCTCGGTCATGGAGCGAACCTCGGCGAGATCGTACAGAGGTGGTCGCCCCTGGCGCTCGTAGACAGCGGATATCTGCTCAGGAAGCCATCGCACGATTTCTTCCGGGGAAGCCACCTCCACGCTTATGCCACGGTCATGGCCGCGCCTGATGTGCCGGTTAATGGATTGGCGCCGCGACCGCGACATTGACTTGAGCAGATCGTCAACTGACTTAGTTCCGGGGACCACGTAGTTTTCCCACGGGTACACTTCAAATCCACAGTCGGCCAGTTCCTTGGCACTCACATTTAGGTCCGGCGAGAACCCCCACCGGGCGGCAACCGCCCGGTGATGCCGCACCAAAGACGCCGCGGAGCGAAGCAGCTCGCCGAAAAGTTTCGCGCGCAGCGCCTCCCCGCGTATCACCGGGCCAATGCAGCCAACCGGAACGAAATTCACAGTCGATACGGGTCCGCGGCGCCGGAACAGCAGGGGCACGACCCCGAGACGCTCACCAGCGTAATCGACGGCAAACGCCTGAAGCTTGTAATTGCACGCATCGGCCAGCGCAGTCAGGAAGAACCAGTGATGATAACCGGTCACGCCGACACACTGACTAATCTCAGCCTCGTATGCCTGTTCATCTTCTAGCTCATGTACCGTTATCATTGCCGCTTCAGCCGTTCCGGGACATGACCAACCCTCATAGCCTGGCATCGAGAGCAGCCAAGAAACCCACGGTCGTTCCAGGCCCGCGACCGTTGCTTTGCTCACTTTCTGGTGAGCAGCCTCTAATCATAGCAGCCGGCCTTACCAGGCACACGAAGTATGGAGAATTAGCGTTCGACGCCAGGTACACGGCCCGGAGCGAGCGTTAAATCCGTCACATGCGGGATTAACAATTTCTTAGTGATTCCGGCGAAACAGCGGGATACGAGACCGAACACGCTGACGCCAGGCCTCAGCAGTCTGCAGCGGGACACGGTGCGTCGGCGGGCGCGGCACCAGCGGTGAGCGAGTCGCAACCGGTGGCCGGGTAGCCGCGTCTAAGAGGTGACATTTCGTCCTCCGAAGGCTGGTGGGCCCCATGACCCCGTTGCCGCGCGCTCTGCTCCCGGCGGCCGCGCTCGCCGCCACGACGCTGTTCGCCGCCGGCTGCACGAGCGCAAGCTCAACGTCGGGCAGCACGTCGCAGTCGTCCGCTCCGCCGGCCGTCCCCTCAAGCCCGGCCTCCGGAGCCGCGTCGGCAGCCGCCCCCTCGACGGCTGTCGCGCCCGCCGCGGTGCGGTCCGCGAGCGCGACCGCGGTGCCAAGCCCGGTGATATACCTCGCCGAGAGCGCGAGCCTGACCGGCCCGGCCGTGCGCGTGCCCTCCTGCCAGGCTGGCTGCCAGCTGTCAGGCGACGGCACCACGTCGCTGTGGAACATGACCTGGTCCGCCTGGAACTCCACCGAAGCGGTCGGCACCGGGACCGAAAAGATCGACGACTGCGACCCGGACTGCGCGGCAGGCACGCTGCACTCGGTCACGGTGATCGTGACGTTCGGCAAGCCGGTCATGGTCTGCGTTTCCGGCACCGGCAGGTGGTACTGGACAAGCGCGTCCTTCACCTGGCCCAGGGGCCTCCCCACGGCCCTGACCGGCGACAACGCCCCGCTCAACCCGTTCACCTATCCCGGCATCGCGGCCGAGGCCGCCACGTCCTGCCCGTAGCCGGCCAGGAACGCGGGCAGAAAGCGCGGGCCGGACGCGGAAACCCTCAGCTCGCGGTGTCGGACAGGACCAGTTCAGTGTTGTGGAAGGCGGCACGGCCGGCGAGGTCCGGGCTGTAGCGGGCGATGATCTGCCTGACCCGGCGGGTGGCCAGCGGGCCGAGCAGGTCGTAGCAGGCGATGAACAGCTCCCGGGCTGCCCCGCGGGGCCAGGCCGGCGGGAGCAGCTCGTCCGGGAGGTCGGGGTCGAGGGCGGGGAACGCGCGCCACTCGTTCATCACCCGGGTACGGGCGACCAGGGCGTCCGCCGTGGTGATCCGCCCCGCCTCGGTCTGGTCGCGCAGTTCCCCGGCGAACGCGACGAACTCCTGGTACGCGGCGCAGAGCCCGCCGAGATCCCAGGCGCGGGACGGGATGTCGGCGGCCGCGGCACCGATGGGAGCACCGCCAGGCAGCGGCACCGCCGTGGCGCGGAACGCGGTGGCCGTGGTGATGCCAAGGTCCTTCAGCCGCGCGATGACTGTGCCCGAGCGGTCGCGTGGCGAGACCCACAGGCCGTCGTAGAGCGGCGCGAAGCCGAGCCAGCGCAGCGCCTTGCGCAGTTCATCGCGTGCCGCCCGGTGCTGCTCGGGGATAGAGAAGGCGACCAGCGACCACATCCCGTCCCACGGCACCGGCGAGGAGCCGAAAGAGAAGATGCGCCGCGCCCCGTCGTCCAGCACGCCGTTGGCGTGCGCGGACAGCTGGACGTAGGTCCGCCGCCCGCTCCGCGATGTCACAAGCAGCCCGTTGCGGGTCAGCCTGGACAGCGCGGCGCGGGCGGCCGAGTCGCTGACGCCGAACTCGGCGAGCAGCGCGACGATGGCGGCCGATGGCAGCGGCTCGGTCCGCTGCCACCAGTAGTCGCCGAGCAGCGTGAGCAGCAACCGGGGCGGCCGCTGCGCGGCCAATCCCGGTGACGTCCACGGCTGGGGTTCGCCGTCGTCCTCAAGCGGGTCGAGAAAGGTAGTCAGGCTGCTCACGGGGGTGCCCAGATCGTCGATGGATAACTTTGGCGGGTCAATGCCAAGGAACCGGAAGCAGTTGTTCCACAGCACGTCGCTGAGCTCCGCGTCCGAGAGTCCCATCGAACGCAGGGTCTTGGCGATCGGCTGCTCCCTGGTCATAGCGGGGTAGTCCGAGCCGACGAGCAGCCGGTCCGTGCCGAACATGTCGGCCAGGTACCTGATCGCGCGCCGGTCGAACACGAGCGAGTCGTAGTAGAAACGCCGGGCGAGCTCGATCGGGCTGTGCTCGGCGAACCACGGGGCCGCCTCCGGGCGCTCCGACTCGGGCAGCGGCGGTTCCTCGTTCCACGTCCGGCCCCAGAACCACTGGGCGCGGGTCAGGATCATCGGGAACCCGCCGCCTGCGTGGCTGAACGAGATCCGCAGGTTCGGGTACTTCTCCGCGACCCCGCCTGAGATGATCGCCGCGGCGCCGAGCGACGCCTCGGCGCCGACGCCGAACGTCGCGGCGGCCGGGCCGGGCACCCGGTCGGAAGGAACCGGCATGCCGTGGATGAACACCGCGGTGCCCAGGCGCTCGGCCTCGGCCCAGAATCCGTCGAACTGGGGGTCGTGCAGGGACGCGCCGTTGATGTTCGAGGCGATCTCCACGCCGGCCAGGCCGAGCTTGGCGACCTCGGCGAGTTCGGCGGTGCCCAGGTCGGGGTCCTGGAGCGGGACCGTGCCGAGCCCGTAGAACCGGGCCGGGTAGGCGGCGACCAGGCCTGCGATGTACTCGTTGGTGACCCGGCACAGGTCACGGCCGACAGGGCCGGGGACGCGGTAGTTGAGCAGGGCGGGGAACGGGGAGAGAAGTTCCGCGTCCAGGCCTGAGGCGGCTGAGGCCTCGAGCCGGGCCTCGGCGTCGAACCAGACCTTCTTCGCCGGGAACCGCATAGGCCCGTTGACGAGCAGGCTGGTGTCCGGGTCTGGTCCCGGCTGCACGGACGGCCACGTGGCCGGGTCGCAGCCGGCCGGCGCGGGGCCGAAGTCGCCCGGAAAGATGTGTGCATGCGTATCGATAATGGGCATTTGTCTTAAAAGTCCCTTTCGTTGAGCGGCTCGGTCCAGCGGCTCAGGTAGGCGGCTCAGCCAGGCCGGCCCACCAGCCGGACATGATCATTGCAGTCCGGGCATGATCGCGACGTGGATGCCTTCCTCGCCGGGAACCTCGCCGGCCAGCAGCTTGATCGCGTGCTCCACGTTGTCCAGGCCGAACTTGTGCGTCTGCATCTTCTCCAGCGGGAACTTGCCGGACTCGATGAGCCTGATGGCGTCGGTGTAGCCGTTGGCGTCCACGGAGAACGCGCCCTTCACCGTGAGCGCCTTGTTGATGATCATGTCGGTGGGGATCGGGATGTCCTTGTGGCCCTTCAGTCCGGCGAGCACGATCGTGCCGCCCCAGCGGACCGCGTTGATCGCATCGAGGATCGGCTGCTGCGCCATCGGGGTCAGGTCGAGCACCACGTCCACCCCTTCGCCCCCGGTGAGCTCGCGGACCCGCGCGACGGTGTCCTCTTCCTCTACGTTAATGGTGTGATCGGCGCCGAACTCTCTCGCAAGCTCAAGCTTGTTCGCGTCCCGCGTCAGGCCGGTGGCGATGATGAGACCCGCGCCCACGTACCTGGAGGCGAGGATGGCGGCGAGCCCGCGCTGCCCCGCACCGAGCACGAGCACCGACGAACCCAGGTGCACGCCACCGTACTCGAGCGCCCAGCGCACCCCCGCGCCCAGGGGGTTGTACATGACGGCGATCTCGGCCGGGATGTCGCTCCTCATCGGGTGCACGATGGAGTTCGGGTGCAGTTCGATGTACTCGGCATACCCGCCGGTCAGCATGTTGGCACGCTCCGGCGGGTTGCCGCCGCCGTGGCTGCCGACCCGGTTCTTGCAGTTCATGTACCGCCCGGCCAGGCAGCGCTCGCAGGACCGGCAGGGGATGAGGATCTCGACCGCCACCCGGTCGCCGGCCGACACGCCCCAGCGCCGGGACGTCGCCTCGGAGATCTCCTCGATGACGCCAAGCGACTCGTGCCCCGGGATCATCGGCAGTCCGCGGGTGCCCATCGCTCCCTTGTACTGCTCGACGTCGGACCCGCAGATGCCGCAGGCCTCCACCCGCAGCAGCGCGCCGTCGTCCGGGCCGATCACCGGCCGGGGGTACTCGCGCATCTCCATCTGCCGCGGCCCGGTCTGGACCACAGCGCGCACCATGTCAGCCATTCACGTCCTACCTCTGCGCTCCGCCTGCGTCGCTCGCCGTGCCCGGGAGCGTTGGGCGCGGCAACAGTGACAGGCCGGGTGTTTTGTCGCAGGTGATAACCGCTTCTCCCGGCACAGGGAAGACGATATATGACACTTGGCGCGACGGGAAGCGCGTGATATGAAATCTAATATCAGCGCAGCCGTGGATGCGCTTGTCATGAGTACGGCCACAAATCCGATGGCCGGAAATAGGGAAGACCCGACGTCGGAGGCGCTCAATGAAGACCCGTGCCGCTGTGCTGCGCAAAGCGGGCACGCCCTGGGAGATCACCGAGCTTGAGCTGGACCCGCCAAAGGCCAACGAGGTGCTCATCCAGATGGAGGCGGCGGGTCTGTGCCACTCCGACGAGCACATCAGGGCCAAGGGCATGGCGCGGCTGCCGATGGTCGGCGGGCACGAGGGATCGGGTGTCGTGGTCGAGACCGGGCCCGGCGTCACCCGCGTCCAGGTCGGTGACCGGGTCTCCTGCTCCTATATCCCCGTCTGCGGCAAGTGCCGCTACTGCTCCACCGGCAAGCAGAACCTGTGCGACGCGGGCCTCTACGCGGGCGTCGGCTGCCTGCCCGACAAGACCTTCAGGTTCCACCGCGGCGGCGAGGACTTCGGCGGCATGTGCGTCGTCGGAAGTTTCGCCGAGTACTCGGTCATATCCGAGTGGTCCTGCGTCAAGATCGAGGACTACGTGCCGATGGAACTCGCGGCCCTGGTCAGCTGCGGCGTCACCACCGGCTTCTGCTCCGCGGTCTACGCCGGCGACGTGCGGGTCGGCGACGTCGCGGTCGTCTTCGGCACCGGCGGCGTTGGCATGAACGCCGTCCAGGGCGCCAGGTACGCCGGCGCGAAGTACGTCTTCGCGATCGACCCCAACCCCTGGAAGCAGCAGCAGGCTCTCGACTTCGGCGCGACGCACGCGTTCGGCGACCCGGCCAAGGCCAAGGAGGTCCTCATCGACCTGACCCGCGGCCAGCTTGCCGACAAGGTGATCTGCACGGTCGGCGAGATGGACAACGACGTGGTCAAGGCCGCCGTCGACATGACGGGCAAGGCGGGTACGGTCGTCATTACCGGCGTCGGCTACTACGACATGGTGCTGCCTGGCGGCATCCTGATCGGCTACCACCGGCGGATGCAGGGTTCGCTGTTCGGCGGGGCGAACCCGCTGTACGACATTCCGATGATCCTGAGCCTCTGGCACGAAGGACACATCAAGCTCACGGAACTCATTACCAAAAAGTACAGTCTCGACGAAATTAACGACGGCTATCACGACCTTATGGATGGTAAGAACATCCGTGGCGTCGTCGTGCACCAGCACTGAATCGACGGATGTGGAAGCAGTAAGGGAGCAGTAATGCCGAACGCGATCCTGGATCCCACGGGGACCGTCACGACCAGCGCCGCCAAGCCGGCGGCACCGAGGGCGCCCCGCCCGCAGAGCCTGCGCGGCAAGAGGGTCGGGCTGCTCATCAACACCAAGCAGAACGCCCGCCCCTTCCTTGAGGAAGTCGGCCGCCTGCTCCAGGAGAAGTACGACGTCACGCTTACCCAGCGGACCAAGGTCAACTTCGCCGTCCCCGAGCCCGAGGACGTCATCAAGGAGATGATCGCGGAGAACGACGTGATCGTTACCGGCGTCGGCGACTGCGGCTCGTGCAGCGCGGCCGCCGCCGCCGACGGTGTGGTGTTCGAGGCGGCCGGCACCCCGGTCGCGGCGATCATCACCGACTCGTTCATCCCCACCGCCGACGCGATGGCCGCCCTGCGCGGCGCGCCGGGCTACAAGTACGCCACCACGGCGCACCCGGTGGCCGTCCTGACCGAAGACAAGGTTAAGGAGCGCGCGGCCCAGGTGATCGACGACGTGGTCGGCCTGCTCACCGAGAATCCAGGGAAAGCCGAGGCATGACAGCAGCTAGCACAGAAGGGGCCGCCGCCGACACCCAGGTCGCGGCGGCCCCCGACCCTGACGAGGCACAGCGCGCGATCGAGTACTGCTACGAGCAGGGATGGTCGGACGGGCTGCCGCTCGTCCCGGTCTCCAAGCCGCTACTCGATGCGTTCCTCGCCACCACCGACAAGGACCCCGAGGAGATCATCGGCGCCCTGGAGCAGGTCGGCCGGGACGTTAACGTCCGCACCGCGGCGATCAACGCCGCCATGGCCGGCTGCAAGCCCGGGTACTTCCCGGTCGTTCTCGCCGCGTTCGAGGCGCTCTTGCGCGATCGGGCCGCCCGCGGCGGCGGTTTCCAGTCAACCAGCGGCCCGTCCCCGCTGATCGTGGTCAACGGCCCGATCAGGAAGGAACTGGGCTTCAACACCGCCGGCGGCGCGTTCGGACCCGGATTCCGGCCCAACGCGACGATCCCCCGCGCGATCGGGCTCATCGTGCGCAACGCCTTCGGCGTACACCCGCACGTTCTCGAGCAGGCCACGCAGGGCCTACCCGGCCGCTGGCAGGTCTGCATCGCGGAGAACGAGGAAGAGTCCCCCTGGGAGCCGCTGGCGGAGAACGGCGGAGTGACCGGCGGCGTCTCCGCCGTGACCGCCACCCTCACCCGCACCATGGAGTTCGTCGACAACAGGCACACCCCCAACCACGAGGACGTGCTGCGCGACTTCCAGGACACGATCTCGCGGATCGGCTCGCAGATCTTCCCGCTGTCGTCGGTAGCCCTGGTGCTGTGCCCCGAGCACGCCCAGATGTTCGCCAGCGCCGGCATGTCCAAGCAAGACGTGCAGAACTGGCTCCTCGAGCGGTGCGGCCGCACCGGTGCCGAGCTCAGCAGCATGGGCAAGGCCGAGGTCGCGCGCAAGACCTTCCGCGGCGAGTACGAGGGCGACGAGGCGTTCCATAAGTTCCTGGCGGGCCCGACGTCGATCCCAGTTGTCGTGGCCGGCGCGAAGAACGCCGCCATCTCAATGGTGGTACGCATCTTCGGCGAGTGGTCAGGCACGTCGGTGCCCATAGTGGAGAAGAAATGAGTTACGCGGAAAAGATGGCGGACATCGCCACCATGCTGGCGGCCGACGGCTACAACCTGGCCGTCGAAGAGAACGGGCACCGCATCGCGCTGACCGTCTCCCCGGGCCCTGACGCCTGCGAGGACTGTCTCGTCCCCAAGGACGTGTTCCGCGGCATCGCCTCAAACCAGCTCGGCATCGACGGTGACCTGATCGACATCACCTACCCCGTCGACCTCCCCGGCTACTCGGGCGGCCACGAGTCTAAGGCAGGGCATTGACCACACGCGTAGCGCTCATCACCGGCTGCGGCAAGCGTGACGGCATGGGCCGGGCGATCGCCCTGACCCTTGCCGCCTCCGGCGTCGCCGTGGTGGTCACCGACAAGCAGGCCGCAGGCGTACTCAACCGCCGCCAGGAGGTCGTCGGCGTGGCCGACGAGTCCTGGGGCGGTGTCGACTCCCTGGTGGAGGAGATCACCGCCGCGGGCGGCACCGCGACGGCGCAACTCGGCGACATCTCCGTCGCCGAGGACGCGCGGCGCATGGTCGAGGAGGCGGCCGCCTGGCGCGGCCGGCTGGACATCCTCGTCAACGGTGCCGGCGCGCCGCAGGGACTCGACCGGCAGGACATCGAGGACGTCCCGATCGAGGTCTTCGACTTCGTCATCGCCGTCAACCTGCGCGGGACCTACCTGATGTCGCGGTTCGCCGTCCCGCACATGCGCGCACAGCGGTGGGGGCGGATCATCAACATCTCCTCCCAGGCCGGACAGGTCCCTGCGGCCATGTCCACCGCGTACTCCGCGTCCAAGGCGGGCGTGCTCGGCCTCACCCGGGCGCTGTCCGCCGACGTCGCCCCGTGGGGGATCACGGTCAACGCGATCTCGCCCGGCATGGTGGCCACCTCCCGGGCGCTGCTGTCCCTGGACCCGAACATCGACGTCGACGCCGAGATCAAGCGGCGCGGCTCGATGCTCGCCGTCGGCCGCTCCGGCTACCCGGAGGACATCGCGGCGGCGGTCGCCTACCTCGCCTCGGACGGGGCCGGCTACATGACCGGGCAGACGCTCGTCCTCGACGGCGGCGGATCCGGCTCCATGTGGGCCAAGAAGCCTCCGGAGGCCGGCAAGCTCTAGAACAAGATCAAGGTGAAGGGAACGCCGAACGATCTCAGGTTCCCCTCATCACCGATCCTTCTCACTCAAGGCCGGGTCCGCGCCAGCTCCCTCTCGCGGACCCGGCCGCGTCATGTCCGCGGCGGGCCGGCGCGGGGGCGCGGCCGCCGCCGATGATGACGGCCGGCGGCCGTGTTGCCGCACGTCTGTGCCGGGCACCAACCTGGTAAGGAGCAGCACCTCACAGAAGGCGGGTCAGGTCATGGCACCACTGTGGCTGACAGTAGTCGCGTGGATCTATCTCGCGATCTGTTTCTGCTGCGCGGGGATCATCGGCTACGACATCGCCGTCAACCGCCGGCGTCAGCCGATGGGCATCATGAACTTTGTCTTCCCGATCACCGCGCTGTACTTCGGCCCGTTCGCGCTCGCGTTCTACTGGCGCTGGGCCCGGGCGGCTGCCCCGGCGCCGCAGGCGGTGACGAGCAGCCCGGTAGCGGTGCCCCAGGCGGCCGCCGCCGGCGGCGACGGGATCCGAATGCACGGCGGGCCGGGCCCGCGTGGTATGTCAGGCGACGCCGGCCAGGACGGCGCCCGCCGCTCGGCCGCGCCGGACGAGCGGCCCAGGCCATGGTGGGTCACCATGGCCACCGAGGTGAGTCACTGCGGCGCCGGATGCTCCCTGGGCGACGTGATCTCGGAGTTCGTGATCTTCGCGCTCGGCCTCTCGATCGCCGGCCTCACGCTGGGGGCCGAGTACATCGGCGACTTCATCCTCGCGCTCGGCTTCGGCATCGCCTTCCAGTACTTCGCCATCGCGCCGATGCGCGGGCTCGGGCTGAAAGACGGCCTGGCCGCGGCGGCCAAGGCGGACTTCATCTCGCTGACCGCGTTCGAGGTCGGCCTGTTCGGCTGGATGGCGGTCATGATGCTCGTGCTTTTCCCGGCGCCGCATCAGCTCATGCCGAACTCGGCCGCGTTCTGGCTGCTCATGCAGGTGGGCATGATCATCGGGTTCTGCACGTCCTGGCCCGCGAACGCCTGGCTGGTGAAGCGCGGCATCAAGGTACCCATGTGAGCCGCACGCAGGCTGCCGCCGTCGACGGACCGCGCACAGTCTGCGGACAAAGGTACTCTAAACCGCATGAATCCCCCCGAGGAGATGACCCCCGAGCATGCGGCGCAACTCATCACGCTGCTCAGCATGATGGGTGATCTCGACCGAGAACGCATGGGCTTCCTCGTCGGTTACATGGCCTCCAAGGACATCGACCTCGCCATCGAGGCCTACGGCGCGCTCCTTGCCTCCAAGCTGCCGCAGGCCGACTCCTGAGGCGCGTTATGGGGTTGGGTGAGTCAAGGGTGAGGCAGACGCGGAGCAGCGTGTGAGCGGCGATGATGGCCGCGGTCCCGGTGAGCAGGCCCCAGAAGGTTGCGCGCCGTGCCGGGCCAGTTCCATCTGCACGGTGATCTCGCTGAATGTCGTCTCGACGCGGCGCCGCGGCAGCCGTTCACTAGCACCCTCGCCGAGCCGCATGGCGTCCCGCGGCCCACACCTTTTCTTATGTACGGTGCGAGATTTTCTGTTGCGCCGGCTCTTTCATGGCCGGGCTTGTGACGGCACTTGCCCGCGGCAAGCCTGGCCTTGTCCTTCTCGCCACGACTCTTCCCGATGGGGTGACAGGAGGCGGCCGGACATGGCAGTCTGCCCCGGAGGATTTAGTGCCGTCTTGAGGGGTTCTACATGTCGACGAGGACTGTGCCACCATTCCGTGCCGATCATGTCGGGAGTTTCCTCCGGCCGGAAAAGCTGCACGTGGCAAGGAAGCAGCACGCTGACGGGGCGATCTCCGCGGCGGAACTGCGGGCGGTCGAGGACGAGGCGGTCCGGGCGGTGGTGGCGCTCCAGCAGGAGGTCGGGCTGCGGTCGGTGACCGACGGCGAGTTCCGGCGTGCGACCTGGCACATGGACTTCGTGTACCAGATCGGCGGGATCTCCAAGGTTCCAGGGTCGCTGCTGTCGACCTTCCACAACCCGCAGGGGGACATCACCTTCACGCCGGACGCGATCCACGTCACCCGGAAGCTGTCGATGGACAAGACGATCTTCGGTGATGACTTCGCGTTCCTCCAGTCCGTCGCGGGCGCGTCGGTGCCGAAGCAGACGATCCCCGCGCCGTCGATGGTGCACTACCGGTCAGGCATCCGGGCGGTCGTGGACGAGTCGGTGTACCCGGACGTGGACGAGTTCTGGACCGACCTCGGCGCGGCCTACCACGAGCAGGTGCGGCGTCTCGCGGACCAGGGCTGCCGCTACCTCCAGTTCGACGACACGTCCCTGGCGTACGTGAACGACCCGGCGCAGCGCGAGTACATCGCCGGCCGGGGCGAGGACGCCGAGCACATCCACGAGCGGTACATCGCCCTGACCAACGCCGCCGTGGCCGGGCGTCCCGCGGACATGGCCATCACCACGCACCTGTGCCGCGGCAACTTCCGGTCCTCCTGGGTCGCGTCCGGTGGTTACGACTTCGTCGCCGAGGCGCTGTTCAACGAGCTTGACGTGGACGGGTTCTTCCTTGAGTACGACGACGAGCGCTCTGGCGGCTTCGAGCCGCTGCGCTTCGTGCCCAAGGACAAGCAGGTCGTCCTCGGCCTGGTCACCACGAAGCGACCGGAACTTGAATCAAAGGACGACCTGAAGCGCCGTATCGACCGGGCCGCCAAGCACGTGCCGCTCGACCAGCTGTGCCTGTCCGGTCAGTGCGGCTTCGCCTCCACCGAGGCGGGCAACGCCCTCACCATGGACCAGCAGAAGGCCAAGCTGGAGCTCATCGTAGCGACCGCCGCCGAGGTCTGGGGATAGGCCGGGGCTCAGGACGCGGAAAAGCGGGCCGGCGGACGACGACGGGGCGCGCGCAGCTGCTGCACGGCGGCGAAGCCATGCCCGGTAGCCATGGGGTCCGGCACAAGACGCCGCCCGACCAGGCCCGTTTCTGGCCCGCTCGGGCGGCAAACGGCCTGATCGTCGGGTTTGTGGCAGCGGCACAAGCGCGGGACGTGACCAGCTTGGGACGGATACAAGCAATGTCACGAACCGGACGACCTGCATTAATACTTCTTGCAGCCACCCCGACCGGGTGAGAGTATCCAAGACAAATCTCAAGACGATCGACTCTGTAATTGTCACCAACCAGCGTACTATTTATCACGAGTAGGTGAATGCCGGTGAGTTTTCGGCTTCTGTCAATGCGGACCGCCTGCCTGGCTGGGGCGGCCGCACTGGTTCTGACTGCTGCCGCGTGCAGCAGCTCTTCATCGTCGGGCACCAGTTCGACGAGCTCCACGGCGACCGCCGCCCCGGTGTCCGGCGGCTCGATCACGGTCCTCGAAAGCTCCGGGTACTCCGGTGCGTGGACGACCCTCGACCCGGCGGAAAACAAGGAGGGCGCGGCCACCCAGGACTTCATGACCGCCATCTACGGGCAGCTCTTCGAGCTCGGCAGCGGCGGGAAGATCGTCCCTGACCTGGCCACCGGGTACACCTTCAGCCCGGACGCCAAGACGGTCACGATCACGCTCCGCCAGGGCGTGAAGTTCACCGACGGCACGCCGTTCAACGCGCAGGCGGTCTACACCAACTGGGAGCGGGACCTCGGGCCGATTGCGATCAAGAACGGCCTCAACCCGCCGTGGGAGATCGCCGAGCAGCCCGCGCCTAAGGGCAGCCCGCCGGGGACGGCCGAGCCGCCCGCCGCCGGGGCCATCCAGGTCACCGGCCCGTACACGATCGTCGTGCACCAGTCCGTGCCGAACGCCGCGTTCATCGACCAGCTGTTCGACTCGATCCCCAACTGGATCGCCTCGCCCACGGCTCTGCAGAAGGAAGGCGCCACGTTCGGCCAGGACCCGGTCGGCGCCGGACCGTTTGAGGTCGTGAGCAACACGCCCAACGACGAGCTCGTCGTGAAGAAGAACCCGGACTACTGGCAGGCGGGTCACCCCTACCTCGACCAGATCACGTTCAAGACGGTCGGCAGCGACGAGGCGGCCTACGAGGCGATGCTGGCCGGCGAGGGCCAGGTCTACGAGGACATGTCCACGACGCAGCTCATCAACGAGTCGGCGTCGCACTTCACGGTGGACAACAACCTCGGCACGTCCCCCTATGACCTGCAGCTGAACACGGCGGTTCCGCCGTTCAACAACCCCAAGGCGCGCGAGGCGATCTACGCGGCCACCAACTTCGCCCCGATCCTGCAGCACCTGTTCGGCAACCGGTACCCGATCACCGAGGGCTTCACCGGGCCCGGCGGCATCTGCTACGAGCAGTACGTGCCCGGTTACCAGGGATACGACCCGACCCTGGCCAAGCAGCTCATCCAGGAGACCGGCCTGAACAATGTGACGATCCAGCTCGGCACCATCGCCCTGTCGACGGCGCAGGAATCCATGCAGGCGCTGGCGACCGAATGGGAGGCGCTCGGGCTCAAGGTCAAGCAGCAGTCCTGGCCGTTGTCCGGGCTGATCGCGGCGTTCGAGGCGAACGGCGGCAAGTCCTGGGAGTCCATGGTTCAGACCGCGGGCGCCTACGACCCGGCGGGCGGCGTCGGCGTCGGCTTCCGGTTCGAGTCCGCCTCGCCGTTCAGCGGTGTGCACGACCCCAAGCTCGACACCCTGCTTAACGAGGCGCAGGGCTCCACCAACCTGGCGACCCGGTGCGGCTACTACGACCAGGCGGCGGAGTACATCGCCAAGAACTACTACGGGCCGTTCTACTTCACGTTCTCCCCGGCGAACATCTCGGTGCACGGCGTCTCCGGCCCCGGCCTTACCACACCGCTGGCCTCGGTCGCGGTCGTGCCGACGATCCCGTGGGAAGACGTGTCCTACAACTCGTCGAGCTCGTGACGCAACCCGTCGAGCTCGTGACGACGGATTACCGAGAGGAGACTTAGCAGATTATGGCGCTGGCCCAGCAAATCCAGCTCCAGGGCGACTCCGGCGCGCGCGGCAGCGCGCGCCGGATCGCCGGCTCACCCGCGCTGCGGGTCGTGGGCCGGCGGCTGCTCGCCGCCATCCCGGTACTCATCGGCGTCACGTTCCTGACCTTCGCGGTCATGAGCGCGCTGCCCAATGACACCGCCCAGGCGATACTGGGGCTTAACGCGAGCCCCTCGGCGGTGGCCGCGCTCAACCGCTCACTCGGCCTGGACCAGCCGTTCTGGGAGCGCTACTGGCACTGGCTTGTCAATGTGCTGCACGGAAACTTCGGCACGACCATCGAAGGCGCGAGCGTCAACCATGAACTGGCCATCCACGTGCCAACCACCCTCGGGCTGCTGCTGTACGCGCTGGTGGTCTCGGTGGTGCTGGCGATCATCGTGGCGACGCTCGCCGCGCGCCGGCCGAACGGCATCATGGACCGGCTCAGCCTCGCGGTCAGCATGCTCGGACTGTCCACCGCGCCGTACGTCTTCGCGTTCCTGCTCATCATCGTCTTCGCGGTCAAGCTGAGCTGGTTCCCTGTGCTCTCCGGACCGGTTACCGGCGTGGGCTCGTTCTTCAGGAACTTGACGCTGCCCGC
>Ga0335073_10001552_pt1 | contig 30815 bp, 26 predicted proteins | sample Lox_Sample_22_FD_207093 | JGI IMG/M metagenome (GOLD analysis project Ga0335073, IMG submission 207093) | Soil microbial communities from Loxahatchee National Wildlife Refuge, Florida, United States - Lox_Sample_2.2 | ecosystem: Environmental > Terrestrial > Soil > Wetlands | place: USA... | reverse complement strand
ATCTCCATCCACGGGTACCGTACCAGGTACTGTAGTTGCTTTTTAGGGGCTGGATTTGATATAGATCAACACATCGATTCGTGAGGTGGCAGCTTTGCGTTCGGCTTCGAAGCGAATAGCGTGCCTGTTGATCTTGCTGACATTCTGGTCGGCAATAGCAGTCGCTGCGCATCAACATTCGAGCGCGGTCGAGTCGGCAAAATGTTCAGTTTGTGTCGCTGCCCATTCTGCATCTCCCAAGTCCCCGTCTACCTTTACGCGTAGCACATTCGTTGTCGTATCGGTCTTTCGACCGCAAGCGGTTTCTGCCAAGCAACGTCTCATCGCCTTCGCCCTCTGCGTTCGCCCGCCTCCTAGCGTCTAGAGATCACTTCAGTTGTGTAGTTGGCCCGGTTTCTCGTCCCATGAACCGTGCCCTTGATCTTTATACCGACCTATTTCCTCTGGAGGAATTCATGTTGGCTTCTTATAAGAAGTCGCATCATGCGGCTTTTCTCGCAGTTTTCTATTTGGGGCTGGGCCTGGGCGCTTACGCGCAGTCGGGCGGAGGTTCGGGATCGCTCAATGGCACGGTTTTTGACCCTTCAGGTGCAGTTGTCGCCAACGCGACGGTTGAACTTCGTCAGCTAGTCAGTGGATATGACCGCACGACCGTTACAGACGCAAAGGGAAATTTCAGTTTCTCGAACGTTCCGTTCAATCCGTACCACATGACGGTGACGGCTACGGGATTCGCCCCGAGCGCCCAGGATGTCGATGTGCGGTCAGTAGTACCCGCCAGCGTCAAGGTCAGTCTTCAAGTAACTGGCTCATCCACTTCGGTTACGGTCGAGGCTGGCGCGGATTTGGTAGAGAATGATCCCACCTTCCACACCGACGTCGACAGGCAGTTGTTCGATAAGCTTCCACTGGAAAGCCAATCGTCGTCTGTAAGTTCGTTGGTCACTCTCTCAACGCCAGGCATCGCTGCTGATTCCAACGGTCTATTCCACGGCTTGGGCGACCATGCGGAGAATTCGTTCTCTGTCGACGGGCAGCCGATTACCGACCAGCAAAGCAAAGTCTTCTCTAATCAGATTCCCCTCGATTCAATCCAATCCATGGAAGTCATATCCGGCGCGCCGCCGGCGGAATACGGTGGCAAGACCAGCGTAGTCATTGTCGCGACCACCCGCTCGGGCCAGGGCGTAACGACGCCCCATGGCAGTGTAAGCGCTTCGTACGGGACGTTTGGAACCTCCAATGTGGAGGGTGATCTGTCTTACGGCGGAGCCCAGTGGGGAAACTTTATTTCCGTGAGCGGGCTGAACAGCGGGCGCTTCCTCGATCCTCCGGAGTTTGTGGTGATGCATGACCGGGGCAACGAAGAGAATATTTTTGATCGCATCGATTACTCGTTATCGAAGGTCGATTCGCTGCGGCTAAATCTGGGCTTCACACGCTCGTGGTTCCAAACGCCAAATTCCTACGACTCGCAATTGGCGACCCCGTGGAAGGGAGTTATCGTCGCCAATGGCGGATTGGATCCTGACGGCAACGTCGTCGGCCCGGCCGACCAGCGTTCCCAGATCAAAACCTTCAACATCGCGCCCACTTGGACTCGACTGATCAGCCCAACCACAGTGTTTACTTTGGGCGGTTTTGTCCGGCGGGACGGGTACAACTACTATCCCAGCGCCAACCCCTTCGCAGACCTCGGAGCGCCCGCTGTTGGGAGCGAGACGGTCAGCCAGCGGCGCACGCTCCTGAATGCGGGGGCGCGCTCCGATGTCTCCTACGTGAAGGGAATTAACAATATTAAAGCGGGAGTCACCTACCAACAGACGTTTCTTGACGAGAAGGACCCTTTCGGCATCGTGGATCCGACGCTGAACGCGCCATGCCTCGACTCGAGCGGCAATCCGTACTGGTCGGGCGCGACACCATCCAATCCCAATGACCCCTCGCAATGCGCCGGGCTTGGCCTGCAGGTCAATGACGGTGTCGTCAATCCAAACATCGCGGCATTTAATCCTTTGCTGGGCTGTTATGACTTGACCCGTCCGACTCCGTCTGGCAATGACCCCTGTCCGCCTGGCACGACTGCGAGCGGCCTTTTCACCTTTAACGGCCACACCGACGTTAAGGAACTCGCTCTTTATATCCAGGACACGGTCACCAAAGGAAACTGGGCCTTGAATCTGGGATTGCGGGGCGATTTCTACAACGGGCTTACGACACACCGGGAAGCCGAACCTCGCCTGGGTGTCGCTTATAACATCAAGCGTACCAATACCGTTCTTCGCGTTTCTTACGCACGAACTATGGAGACTCCGTTCAATGAGAACCTAGTACTTTCCAATGAAGGATGTGGGAATCCGGTATTAAATCCCCTACTTCTTTGCAGTGGGTCAAGCATAACCCCCTTCAGTCCTGGCTGGCGGAACGAATTCCACGCTGGCCTTCAACAGGCTTTTGGGAAGTATCTTGTCTTTTCCGGCGAGTACATCTGGAAGTACACGCACAATGCCTACGACTTCAGCGTGCTGGGCGCTACACCGATCACTTTCCCAATCGAGTGGGACCGCTCCAAAATTCCGGGATACGCGGGCCGCGTGAGCGTACCGAACCTTCATGGATTTACCGGACTGGTTGTGTTCTCCAGCGTTGCAGCGCGCTTTTTCACACCCCAGATCGGGGGGGCTGGTGCGGTTCCCTCTGCATCCGGGCCGTTCCGGATCGACCACGATGAAAAGTTCAATCTCACGGGTCATATGCAATACCAGCCGTGGAAGGTTGGCCCGTGGGTCGGCTTTAACTGGCGCTATGACAGCGGATTGGTGGCCGGTCCGGCACCTTGCGCGGGAGGCAACTGCGCAAACGGGCCCAACGGTAACGATGGGCTCGTGGACACGTCGGGGCTCAGCGCGGATCAGCAGTTCGAAGCGGGACTGACGTGTAACGGGGTCCACGCCACGCCGCCCACCCCGACGAATCCTGTTGGAACTTTCATAAGTCCCAATAACCTGTGCCCCGCCTCACAATACGGGTCGACACTCCTACAGATACCAGCACCCGGAACCGAGAACGACGATCACAATCCGCCGCGCATCGCATCGCGTAACCTGTTTGATGTTGCACTTGGTGACGACAACCTGTTCAAAGGCGATCGCTACAAATGGAGTCTCACGCTTACCGCCGTCAACATCGCGAACAAAACGGCGCTGTATAACTTCCTTTCAACCTTCAGCGGTACGCACTATGTGACGCCGCGTGCGCTGACGGCCCAACTCGGATTCCACTTTTGACCCAGCGTGCGAAAGGGCTCTGTCAATTCAAGACCAGGGCCCGTACTGCCTTTTTAATCCATGTTCGATCTTCGGCCTGATTGCAGCAAGCGATTGCACCGAAGATCGGCGACTTGGAGCGGAATACCGAAAAGCGTGGAAGCGTGCTACCCGCATTCATGACCCTGCCTTTCGAGGCTCAGAGTATCTATGGGCAATTATCGCTATGGTAGGGGCAGGAGAAAAGTCATAGTGGAATTTACGAATTGGCAGGGCCTTTGGATACTGGCAGTGCTCAGTGCAATTGCGATCGGGACCATGCTGCTATACATACTCGGTTATCTGCATCTCGATGGTGATTGATCGGAAGAACTTAGGCTGGAAAAAACCGGTACTATTTCCAGCGCAATCGCAGGCACTGCACCGAAAGTGGTCATTGACAGGGTCCCCCCGGGAGCTTAGCGTCGAGATGTCTCCATTGGCCACAGCTAAACTCCGTCGCCCAACTCTTACCTAGTGGCCCAGCGATGGCCCTGACCCACGAGGACAATCGGGCAGTTGAAATTAACCAGACCGTATCACCGTCACCGATGAAGGTGTAAACCCGAATACATGGTGGTCAAGCAGTTGGTTGCAGGACCGACTCCACCCTGCGGACGCACCACGGCGGCCGGGCCAGCTTCGACCGGCAGCCTCGAATTGTCGCCCGTCGAGAAACAAGCGCAAAGGATTGTTTTCATGTTCACCCGAGTTGTCGAGTGGGCCCCGAGTGCAAAGGAGGAAGCGATGCGATATTCAAAATGAAAGACGAAAATCACGACGACCGTTTTGGCATTGGCGCTCCTGGTCGGATGGTCAGCCAGTCCAGCGCTGGCCCAGGCTCCGCCTTCGTATTCGCCAGAACAACTGGACCGGCTGGTCTCCCGGAGCGCGCTGTATCCCGACCCGCTTCTGGCGCAGGTCCTTGCCGCCGCAACTTTTTCCGACCAGATCCCTGACGCTGCCAAGTGGGCCGATGAACACCACTATTTGACGGGGGACGAACTCGCCAAGACCATTTCCGAGGACCATCTGTCGTGGGACCCAAGCGTGCAGGCGTTGCTTCCTTTCCCGTCTGTCCTGGAGATGATGGCTTCGGATATGAAATGGACCAGGGATCTGGGCAATGCTTTTCTCGCGCAACATCAAGACGTGATGGACGCGATACAGCGAATGCGGCAAAAGGCAAAAGACTTTGGCTATCTGCGGAGCAACGATCGAATCGTCGTAAGCGGCGGTCCGTACATTGAGATTCTGCCTGTGGATCCAGCATTCATCTGTGTGCCTGCCTACGATCCGCTGGTGGTTTTTTTCCCTCCGCGGCCGGGAATCGTCGTAGGCGCCGCTATCAGCTTTGGCTTCGGCGTCACCATTACCGCGGCGTTTCGTCCGTGGGGATGGGGTTTCTGCCGCTTTGACTGGGGCGCACACGTGGTGTTCATCAACAACGCGCCTTGGGGACGTATCTGGACCAACCGCGGCGTCTATGTGCATCCTTACGGCGAGTTGCACCGGTGGGAACCCGCACAGCGCGTGGAAGGGCACAGGTTGATCCCGCGCAGCGAAGAAGAACGTCACGCGGCGCGCATGGGCTTTCCACGTCCGGCGGAGCTCCACCACCGATAGAACCGGCGTCAACGGGAATTTCTGTGGCGCGTTTCTACATCTGTCCTTACGCCCCGAGCACCGGGTCCAAGTGTGTCTTACAAGGGGACCGCTCTGTAGAACCGATGATCGCAGATAGAATGTCGGGCAGTCCTGCTTCGCCCGGTTGCGGCATGCGGGGAGCGATGGTGGCTGGATGAGTGATCTCTTCAAACACGCGGTTTCGCTTTCGTTCCTCTGGAAGTGCGTCGCCGCAGTTGTAGGAATCCTTTTTATTCAAGGCACGTTTCGCGTGCTCGAACAAACCCTGCCTCGGCGCTTTGGGCGGGCCGATGCGCGCTATAAGGTTCGCAAGTTCCTCGTTTTTTCCGGGTACCTTTCGATTCTTCTTTTCCTCGGCATCCTCTTTGAAGATCGCCTGGGCCGCCTCAGCTTTGCCATTGGTGTTGTCGGCGCGGGTGTGGCAGTCGCCCTGCAGGACGTGGTGGCCAGCATTGCCGGCGCTTTCTCCATCGGCTTTTCAAAGCTGTATGCCGTGGGAGACAGAGTGCAGATCGGCGACACTCAAGGGGACGTGATCGACATCGGGCTGCTGCGCACCACCCTGATGGAAACGGGGAACTGGGTCAGCCGGGACTTGTACAACGGCCGCATCGTTCGCATCCCCAACAGCACCGTCTTGCGCGGGTCCGTTTTTAACTACTCGCAAGGATTCCGGTTTGTTTGGGACGAGATTAACGTGCTGTTTAAAATCACCAGCGATTGCCAGCTTGCCAAAGCGATGCTTTTGCGGGCAGCCAACGAGGCGATTGGCGAGTACCTGGTCGAGGCGCAGAACTCATGGAAAGTGATGAGTGACAATTATCAGAGCGCAAACCCTCCGTTGGAACCTACCGTCGCACTCGTCGTAAATGCCGGATCGCTGGAATTTGCCGTCAGCTACGTGGTCGATTACACGAAACGAACCGCTATGAAAGATCAGTTGTTCACGAAAATCGTAGAGGAAGTCGCAAATAGCGATGGGCGGCTCGAATGGGCAACGTCGGCAGTTATTCCCATGAGCCCGCCCGGCGATGCCGGACACCAATCGAAGACGCTCCTCCCGTCATCTTCGACTCTTGGTCCGGGCCACGCGGCAGATTCCCATTAGCGCCAGCCCACCCTTAGGCCACCCTGAAGATTGGGGGTGGTGGGCACGCGCACACATTCGCAAGGAACGCGAATGTATTGGGCACCCGGGGTCTAGTCGAAATTTTCTGACGCAAAAACAATGGCTTCAGGCCCCTCGGCTGCGCTCGGGATTTCGGCACGCGGCATTTCGATGGAGAAGTGGAGCTGAATATTGCACAGATGTGACAGAGAATGTGCGGTTACTGCCGATCGGGCTGCCGCAAAGTTTCAGATCAGTCGGCTCGCTTATGTACCGTGCGATTGTATGGGAAGCCGGGCGCACACCGTCGTGCCGTCTGGGCTTGACGAAATGTTGAGGGTTCCTCCGAATCTGCGGATGCGTTCCTTCATCCCAGGTATGCCGACCCCGCCCTTGGGCAGCGCGTCAGCAGCGCTCTTAGCCATCGTGAATCCCTTGCCTCGGTCGATCACCTCGAGTGTTACAGAAGCGTCATTCCGATTGAGGCGAATGAGAGCGGTCTTACTGCCGGAGTGTCGATGGATATTTGTCAGTGACTCCTGAATTAGGCGAAAAAGGGTTATCTCCAACTCTGCCGGCAGGCGATTCAAGTCTGCGCAATCCAGAGAAACGTCGATCGCGCTTCGAGTGCAAAAACCATCCAGGTACCATTTCACCGCCGAAAGCAAACCCATCTCATCGAGCATAGGTGGATGCAAGAGGTAAGACATGGTTCTGAGCTGACGCGTCATCTCGTCGACAATTTTCGTCGTGTCATCGATGAGGGCGTCGGCATCGGGATTGGACCAACTCTGCTCGGACTTAAGCTGTGCAAGGTTCATTGCCAAGGCAGCAAGCAGTTGGCCTGTACTGTCGTGCAGCTCGCGGGAAATCCGGCGACGCTCTTCGTCCTGGGCCTGAAGCAGCTGACTGGAAAGTGCTTGAACCTCACGCCTCTCATGCTCCAGTTCCGCAGTTCTCAATAGAACCCTGGTTTCCAGAGCCTCATTGGCGGATTCGAGTTCTTTTCTTGCTACCTCTGCTTCGGCGGCTTGCCGACTGGCTTCTTTCTGAGCCTGTTGCATGCGGAGCAAGGCCTTTACTGTCGCCAACAACTCCATTCGGTCGACCGGCTCAGAAAGATATCCATCTGCTCCTCCCTCCAGCCCTCGTACGCGATCAGTGGAATCGACATACGATGCAGAGACATGAAGAATAGGAATGTCTCGAGTAGTCGGATCGCCTTTGAGCCGACGACAAATCTCGTAGCCATCAATATCGGGCAGGTTAATATCCAAAGTAATCAGAGCTGGTTCGCGGCGGGCCATTTGCAAGGCTTCTTCACCGGTTCGCGCTTCAATTACTTCGTATCCGCCTTCGCGCAGGTATCGGACAAAGGAATAGCGGATGGCGTCGTTGTCATCGACGGACAAAATCGTGAGCGGTCGAGCTTCCGACATATTAGTTATGGGCCGAAACTGGTTGAGTGGTTGGCATCGCATCTGTCATACCGGCCTTGTGCAATACCTGGGAGAATCTCGAGATGGCCAACTCGCGGGAACTCATAATGCTCTTCGGAATAATGTCGACCGCGCCGGTTAAGCGGTGAAAGTCTTCGTCGTCCAAGGATTTTGAGGTGTGCACGACAACCGGCAGGCGGCTGGTCCTCTCATCCTGTCGGAGTGTTTCCAGAACTTCAAATCCATTCATCCCCTGCATAACCAGATCGAGCACAACCAGAGCCGGCATACGCTCACGGATCATGCGCAAGCCCTCGGCGCCGCTGTTCGCTTCGAGAAGTTCACAGTCGCTACCTGCCAAAAGATTTCTCACCAAATATCGGGAGGCGGCATCGTCGTCAATCACAAGGATGCTTGGTTTGAGCGTCGAAGCCGTGAGCCGTTCCAACTGGTTGAGGAGCCAGTGCCGGTCTACGGGTTTGGCATAAAAGCCATCAGCGCCGAGAGAGACAGCCTTTTCCCGGTTATCCACTACCGTAATTACATAAACCGGAATATCGCGAGTCGCTGGAGCATTTTTCAGATCGCGCAGCAGATCCCAGGAGTGTTCTCCCTGAAGAAGAACGTCCAGGACAATGGCTATCGGGCAAAAGGAACGAAGGGCGTCGCGAGCCTGGGAAATGTTGTTTGCGGGGATTACCTGGAACCTCGTTCCCTTTAGATATTTTTCATAAATGAATAAAGCCTCCCGGTTATCCTCGACGACGAGAACAGGAAACTTGCTGGAATCCAGTTCTCGCTTCACCTCAGGAGCGTAAATAACTTCCGTCTGTCCCTCGAACCAAGTTGGGATTTCAACGGTAAACGTGGAACCTATGCCGATCTGACTGGCGACGTAAACATTGCCGCCAAGTAACTGGGCGAGCTTGCGCGAGAGCGGCAAGCCTAAGCCAGAGCCTTTCGCCACTTTCTGAAGCTTGCCCTCAACCTGAGTCCACTCCTGGAAGATTCGTTCCTGATCCTCTTGCCTGATTCCAATCCCCGTGTCCGCGACGGAAAAGGAAATTCTGCCGTCACTTCTCCGTGCCACGGAGACTCGAACCTCTCCGCGCTCGGTGAACTTCAAGGCGTTGGAGATGAAGTTCCGCAGGATCTGGGATACCTTCGCTTCATCGCTATAGATCTGTATGTCCTCCTCGGGATCTTCGAACTGAAGCTTGACGGAAGAGTTCTGCGCAAGCAGCGGGCGCAACATGCCGCGGAGAGCCGAAAACAAGGTGTTCACGTCAAACTGAACCGGTCGAATGGTTATCTTGCCGGCTTCGACTTTGGCCAGATCCAGAAGATCATTCACAAGGTCGGTCAGATCCTGAGCCGAAGTTTTGATGAAACGAACCTGTTTTTCCTGTTCCGGCGACAAATCTCCGTCGAGGCGGTCGAGAAGAATCTGAGTTAAGGCGGAAATGGAATTCAGCGGCGTGCGGAACTCGTGGCTCATGTTCGAGAGGAAATGGCTCTTGAGTTCAGAAGCGCGTTGCAGAAAATCGGCCCGGTCGTCAAGCTCGGCATACAGGGCTACTACTCCGCGATTGGTCTCATCCAGTTCGCGGTTGAGTTGTGCAAGTTCCTGTTGGCGGACACGGAGTTCGTCTAAGGTTCGCAGCAATTCCTGGTTCTGCTGTTGCAATTCTTCATAGGCATTCTGCGGATCCTGAGCTTCAATTTTGGTGAGAAGGGACTCGAGATCCTTTTTCTGCAGCGTAAAGGATTTTGACGGGATTTTCTTTCCGATGACGATATTTGTGCCTTTGGATGAGGTGTCAATGGTGAAAATATCCATCAAACGTTTGGCGCCAATAACACCAAGGCCCATTCCAGTCGCCGAGATATACTTACCGTCGAGAATTGCATCTATGTCCGCAATCCCCCGGCCCTTGTCCGTGACGGAAATCTGAAGAGCTGGCTCAGGACTCTTCTGAATCTGAAACTCGACCATGCCTCCGCCCGCATACTGGAAGGCGTTGCGCGCGATCTCAGAAAGAGCGGTGGCGATCCGAGTCTGGTCCTGGGTATCGAACGTCAATGCGGCTGCGATCTGACGCGCCCGTTGACGTACCAGGACGACATCGTGTTCTCTCCGGATTTCCATTCGCAGCAGATTTAAAGCCATACCAAACCTATTGATCGTTCTTGGCAATAACGACCGTTACATCGTCGCGTTCGCGATAGAAATCGCGATATAGCATCGCAGCAATGATGCTGGGATGTTTACCGGCCAGGCCAGGATAGTGGTTTAAGTCCCACTTCGAGCCCAACCCATCGGAATGCATGATAAGAATGCTGTCGTGATTCCAAGGGACCGTGAACTCCTGGAGCTTGTGCATCTGATGTCCCAGAGTGCCGTTATGGTTGGCGATTCCGCGCCGGCTTTGTCCGTCGATGACTGCGGCAGAGATGTTGCCAATTCCCGCATAGGTGAGGGTTCCGCTCTCTCGCGATATTCCTGCGACAGCGGCGGCTGCGCCCCGTGTCTTCTTAAGCGCATCATGACAATCACGCAAGATGTTCGCTGCCGAAGTCGCATGGGAATGCGCCAAGACTCGTTCCGCCTCACGGGCTGCATCGGATGCAAATGTTCCGTGCCCAAGGCCGTCTACCACCATGAAAAAGGAGCGATCGCGGGTTGCGCGGGTTCCCCATCCGTCTCCGCACACGAGTTCGCCTCGCATCGCCAGCGACACGACTCCCAGCGAAAAAGGTTGTGTAGAGTTCAGCTTCTTCTGGGGCCAAAACTCCGCGACAAGGCAGGTACCGAGCCCGGGCTTGGAATACAGATCGAAGGTCGTCGATAATCTTCGGATGCCTCCCAGACCATTGCCGTTGGAACCGTAGGTGGAATAGCCATCTTGCAGAGCAACCGCGATATTCTCGATTCCGGGGCCTTTATCGACAGCCAGGACGCGCAATCCGTGCGCTCCGTTACCAGTCACAGATTCGCACAGGATTTTGCCGTGCTGCGCGTGCTTGAAGAGATTCGTGGCCATTTCCGTCACGGCTATAGCGACCTTGCCGCAATCGGTTTCGTCCATGCCGATCGACGTGGCGCATTCCACCGCAATGCGGCGCGCCTCTCCGGCATTTGAGACATCAACGATTTCGGTGAGAAACTGCATTCCTATCTCGAACTCTATTTCCATCGAACAACTGTTACTCTTGTGCCTTCGCCCAGGCGCGACTTGACCTCAAATTCGTTGACCAATCGCTTGGCGCCGCCCAGGCCAAGACCCAGCCCAGAGCCGGTCGTGAAGCCATCTCGAAGCGCGAGATCAATGTCTGGAATGCCGGGTCCTTTGTCCTCGAAGGTCAGGCGAATTCCAACACGCGGGCCATTGAGCGTGGCCAACTCCATCTGTCCGCCGCGACCGTGGATTAGAGTATTGCGTGCCAGTTCACTTGCAGCCGTGACGACTTTTGTCTGATCCACCAGACTGAACCCCAACTTGGCGGCACTTTCGCGCACAGAACGGCGCACGGTTACGACATCCGCCTCGGAAATGACCGGCATGGTCTCAGTGGAAATAACCGCCATATTCCGTTTCCTCGTGACCGTTCATCGATTTGCGAAGAAGTTCCATGCCGGCGTCCACGTTGAGAGCTGTCCGCACTCCCTCCAATGACATGCCAAGCTCGACCAGCGTGATCGCCACTGCGGGTCGCATTCCAACAACGACGGTTTGCGCATCCAGTACTCTCGACATGGACGCTATGTTGCCCAACATTCTCCCGATGAAGGAATCGACAATCTCCAAGCTCGAGATGTCGATCAACACACCCTTTGCTCCGGTTTCGCTGATTCGGTTGGTGAGGTCGTCCTGCAGGGTCATCGCCAGGCGATCGTGCATATCGACCTGAATGGTGACGAGAAGAAATTCGCCCATCCGCAGAATCGGAATCTTTTCCATTGTTTCCCCTATTTCTCTTTTTCTTCGGCGAATTCTTTTTTCTGTTGGCGGACAAACCGGAATCCGGAACGTTGCAGCGCGACTGAGAACGCATCCGAAAGAGTTGCCTTGGTGGTGATATCGAGCAGATTGATTCCAAGATGCACGATCGTTTGCGCAATCTGCGGCCGCACTCCACTAATGATGCAATCCGCTCCCATCAGACGAGCGGCTGTAACCGTTTTAAGAAGATGCTGGGCAACCACGGTATCCACCGTAGGAACGCCTGTGATGTCGATGATCGCGACTTTGGAATTCGTTTGCACAATGGCTTCCAGCAGCGATTCCATGACGACTTGCGTGCGTGCGCTGTCCAGGGTGCCGATCAAAGGTAAGGCGAGGACTCCTTCCCATAGCTTTACTACCGGAGTCGAAAGCTCCAGCATCTCTTCCTGCTGACGCCGAATCGTGTCTTCCCGCGTCTTGATATAGGCCTCTGTCGTGTAGAGCCCCAGACCGTCGATGATCTCCGTAGCGAGCCACATTTCGTCCGCCATGGCTGTCGAGTCCTTACTCAGAGTCTCGCGAATGGCGGTGAATAGCGGCTGTTTGATAGAGAAAATAAAGGTCGCCGTTTCGCGGGCACTAAATCCCTGAAACGCGCGCGTCCGCGACACCTCGGTCAGCATTTCCCGCAACGGATCGTAGGCGGCAGCTTGAGTATTCACGCTCTGCGAAGTTGCTTGCGCCAGCAACGACAAGAATTGATGGCTCTGCGCCTGTAACTCCGACTCTTTTATAAGGTCGCTACGGCGTGTCGAGCCAATCATGTCGCGCAACCATCCGCTCAGAATCGAGTCCCGGTGTTGAGAGATGATCGAACCCAGATTGCTAGTCTTGTGATTCAAAGTCGTTGCCATATGTCTGCACTCCAGTGTTTAGATGGGAAACCGCATGATACCCCGGTCATCCGAGGCTGTTCGGCGGGCTACCAGTCCTGCGGGAGGGGCGGGTTTCCTGGATTATAGTCGAAGACCGCGCATGAAGCGGAAGGGGGCACGTGCAGTGTTTACGAATTTCGTCCTTTCTTTAGCGTGTTTTCACGCTCTTCTAGCAATCGACAGATTTCCCGGGTCAAGGCCACGAGCTTCTCGGGGTCCTGCTCCACCGCTGCCTGCTCGCAAAGTTTCAGCCACTCTTCCTTGTGTTGTTCGCCATTCATTGCTGAAGTATCTCGAATTCAGGGTAGCCCGCAGGAGAGATTCCAATCTCACATTGCTGGCCAGGAAAATCAAAGGGGGGTTCTCCTGATTATTTGGCGCCTTGTAGGGGAAAACCTGACACCCGCCATTGCTTTTCATCGCAACTGTGGATAATAGTCAACGTTGAGGCTGCTGATGTCGGAAGAGAGCAAGTCCCAGGGAACAATCCTCTACGCCGATGACACCGAGGCGCAGCGATACGCTCTTTCGCGGGTCCTGCGTCGTGCGGGGTTTGAGGTTCTTGAGGCTCGCACGGGACGGCAAGCGCTTGAAATGAGCAGCAAGCATCCAGACCTCATTGTGCTCGACGTCAATCTGCCCGACATCAGCGGAATCGAAGTCTGCAAGAAACTCAAAGCCAGCGAGGGAACAGCTAGCACGCCGGTTCTTCAGGTCTCTGCCAGCCTGGTGAGTACGGAGGCGCGAGTGGCCGGATTGGAGGGCGGCGCAGATGCCTACCTGACCCAGCCCATCGAACCGCAGGAATTGGTTGCCACCGTGCGCGCCCTGCTGCGCGTTCGCTCGACGGAAGAGCAACTCTGGAGATCTCAACTGCAATACCGTTCGTTCTTCGAGGCCAATCCACTTCCTTGCTGCGTGCTTGACACGTTCGACTTCAGAATCCTTACGGTGAATGACGCTGCCATCCAGCATTATGGCTATACCAGAGAGGAATTCACCACGATGAGCCTGCGCGATCTCGTAGTGCCGGATGAACAGCAGGGATTCCTCGCAGCTTTGGCTGAAGCTGATTCATCAAAGCATTCGTTTCGCACGTGGAGACACGTCGCCAAGAACGGAAAGGTGATGGACGTGGAGGTATTCTGGGCGCCGCTCGAACTGAATGGCAACAACGTTCGACTTGCCATCGTGCAGGACATCACTGAGAAGCTGGCCTTGCAAGTCGCTCAACATCAGGAAGAAATTCGCCGGCTTCTGCTCGACAGAGCGTTGCAGGTACAAGAGGATGAACGCCGCCGAATTGCTCGCGAGTTGCATGACGAGGCAGGACAGCTCATGACATCGCTGCTGATCGGATTGCGCAGTATCAGTGACGTCCGCCGTCTGGCCGACGCGAAGCAACAGGCCAAACGGCTGCGCGAGATTGCCTCTGGCGCTATCGATGAAATCGGCCGGCTGGCCCGTGGGTTGCATTCCAGTGTTCTGGATGATCTTGGAATCGAAGCCGCTCTTCGCCGCTTTGCTGATGAGTTCACGAAAACACACAACATTCAGGTCGATCTGGAGGTGATGACCGCCGACTTTTCTGGTTTCAATGGTGATGATCAAATCAATCTGTATCGAATCGTTCAGGAAGCGCTCACCAACGTTGCCAGACATGCGCACGCTCAGCATGTGCACATCAAATTCCAGAGTTCGGCCACCAATCTCGACGTCATCATCGGCGACGATGGAAGGGGCTTTCCCAGCACGAATAATCACTCTTCCACCCATCTCGGTATTGAAGGCATGCGACAGCGCGCAACCAGCCTGGGAGGGACCTTGCAGATTGCTTCGCCAGTTGGTGGCGGCGCGGAGGTACGTGTCAAAATCCCCCATCAAAAACCATCATTCAGAAACGAAATGGCGATATAGCTTCTTATGATGAAGAACTCACAAATTCGCGTCCTCATCGCGGATGATCATGCAATTCTTCGTTCGGGATTGCGTATGCTCATCGGTTCCCAGCAGGACATGACGGTTGTCGCGGAGGCCCAAAACGGTGACGAGGCGATTCAGATTGCGCGGAAGATGTCACCCGATATCGTAATTCTCGACATCACGATGCCAGAACGAGGTGGGTTGTACGCGATTGATGAGATTCTGAAAAACAATCTGAGCACTCGAATCCTGCTTTTGACTATGCATGAAGAATTGGCCTACCTGCGCACAGCTCTGGCGGCAGGGGCCTCGGGCTATGTCTTGAAAAAGAGCGTGGATGCTGATCTGCTCGCTGCTATTCGCGCCGTCCATAAAGGACGTACATACATCGATGCTGAATTAGCGTCGGAATTGGTGCGACACGCCATGCCCGACGCTGGTCGCTCCAACGCCAAGCTGACTGAAGTTCTGAGCGAACGCGAATTGCAAGTCCTCAAGTTGGTAGCCGAGGGATTCAGTAGTCGCGAAATCGCTCAACAGATCTTCGTCAGCGTCAAAACTGTCGAAACGTACCGAGGCCGCTTTGCAGAGAAACTCGGTTTGACCTCACGGGCCGAGATTGTGAGATACGCCCTGGAGATGGGCCTTTTGACGACGGAGAAGTTCAGCGTACCCAAACGAAGCTAAGAAAATCAGGCATAAGATGTATTGCAGGATGACGTTTGTGCGCTCTAGGCTTCTCTTGACTTGCAAGGACTGGTGCCTGTCTCAAACCTACAGAAGCGCATAATCGACCTATCTTCTAGAGTCGTTTCAACCGACGATCTCGAAGAGTTCGAGCGAATCGCTTTTGAGTTGAAATCAGCTCTTCGCGAACACGCCGAAAGTCTCAGAAAGATGGTTGATGAAACGAAAGAGCGTCTCAGGGCGGAAAGCGCTCCTCGCACAAAAGTATCCAAACGAAAACAGGACTAAAGACCGAATGGTAACGGCCAGTTCTTGCAAACACCTCTAGCCTTATATGTCTCCCACTGCTACACTTCCAGCAATCGAATGTGGGTCCGCAGCAACTTTATTCTGAGATAGCGAATCCAGACCGGAACGTGCCAACGTAACGTTGGGGTATAAAAAGGGAGCGTGAAAGGGTTTGAGGACATCTTTCACAATTCTGGCCAAGCTGCATCGCTTGACCGCAGGCCTTCTGCTGTTGGTAATGATGGCGCCTGCATTCTCTCCATTCGCCGCGGCCAGCATTGGGTCTCCAAAGGGCGCGCATTGCAAACGCCGGCCGATGTCAGAGGCCGCGACTGACGCCGCTTCTCCGGCCCGTACTCCTGGGATGCACTGCCATGAGGCGAGCTCGCAGAGCATGGCTTCGACGTCCCGAGGTGTCGATGACGCGGCCCTCCCAATTGCTTCCTTCCGCGCCTCCAACTGTTGCTGTAACCAGCAATGCGACTGCTGTCGGAACACAAAAACCTCCGCATGGGCGCGGCCCGCGGTAAACCATCTCGCTCTTTTCAGTCTCGTCGTCGAGCGGACGCCGACCTCGTTAATTTTCTTATCTGGGTCGGCAATCCTCCTAGCGCCTGATTCCGCACGTGCTCCTCCTCGCAGCTGATCCCTAAACAACATTTTTAACCGCGAACGCTCGTTCGTGTCCGCGAAGCTATGGACTGCGCGCCAGCGGACCGTTCTGCATCTCCGGCGCCTAATTGCGTCGAACACCATGCGTCGGATTCAGTCCGTGGCAGCCAGCTGTGCCGATGCAAGAACGAACGTCAGTACATCGGGAAGGTACATCGAGGAGAAAATGACACGTTTCAGAATCGCTTTGATCTTTACTGCTTCGATCTTGACCTCTGCCGTTCTACTCGCCCCCTCCGCCGCATTCGGCACCATCTTTGGATCAGTCCGCGGCGTGGTTCACGACCCGCAGCATCGTCCCGTCCCTGACGCGATGGTCATGCTCAAGTCATCCTCGTCGGATTGGTCGAAGAGCGCCAATACCGGCGTGGACGGCCAATTTGGATTCAGCTCTGTGCCCATCGGCAATTACACGGTAACGGTTGTCTCCAAGGGCTTCCAACAAATGCACCAGGATGTGATCGTCCAGTCAGATACGAGCCCGGTGCTCCACTTCGAACTGGCTGTTGCCGGAGTGAAGGAGACGGTTGCCGTCTCTGAAATTCCCGTGGAAGCGACCACGCAGAGCGTCACGCCGACAACAATGCTGAGTCGCCTTGATATCCAACAAACGCCAGGCGCCGACCGCACCAACAGTCTGGCGATGATTACCGACTACGTTCCGGCCGCTTACGTGACCCATGACATGCTGCACATGCGCGGCGGCCACCAGGTCGAGTGGTTGATTGACGGTATTCCCATTCCCAACACGAACATCGCGACTAATCTCGGGCCGCAGATCGATCCCAAGGATATCGACTACCTTGAAATCCAACGAGGCAGTTACGACGCCGATTATGGCGATCGCACCTACGGGATATTCAACATCGTCCCGCGAACCGGATTCGAGCGCTATCGCGAATGCGATTTGGTGCTTAGCCTCGGAAGCTTTTATCAGACCAACGATCAAATCAGTTGCGGTGGCCACACGCAGCGCTTCGCTTATTACGCGAGCCTGAACGGCAATCGCAGCAACTACGGATTGCAGGCTCCGATTGAGCAGGTTGTGAACGACGCAGCGAATGGGGTTGGAGGATTTGCCTCCTTCATCTTCAATCCCGATCCCAAGAACCAATACCGGGTCGTGACTTCTTTGCGCCGCGATTATTTCCAGATTCCCATCGATCCCGATCCCAACTCTATTACCAACGCGTACTATCCCAGTTCCGGCCTGCATGATTCAGAAACCGAGCCCGACGGCTATGTGACTTTTTCATGGGTTCACACCTTCGATCCCAAAACACTCATCACTGTTTCCCCGTTCTATCACTATAACGGCGCGGACTATAACGGTGGGCCAAACGATACTCCAGTCATCTCGACTGTGAAACAGGATGCCCATTATGTCGGCGCGCAATCGGCCGTGAGCGCGAACTTCTGGAAAAATGACGTGCAAGCCGGGGTCTATGGCTTCTATCAACACCAATACAATTACTTTTTCAACAATTACACCGACGGCACTCCGAATGTTTCGCCTTCTTCGATTGGAGTCAACGGAGGAGTCGCTGCCGAATTCATCAATGACAAAATCAAAGTGACGCCGTGGCTGACCCTGATGGCCGGAATTCGCGGGACCCAATTCAGATCCTCGGGAGGCTCCGTCTCTCAGGCGGTCTCCGAAAATGCAGCCGATCCGCGATTCGGGGTCGCGATTCGTGTGCCCAAGCTGAACTGGGTTTTCCGCGGATTCTACGGCTACTACTATCAGGCGCCGCCACTTGCCACTGCCACCCCCGAACTGGCACAACTAGGAAACCAGGCATTCTTCGCGTTCGCTCCGCTCTATGGCGAACGCGACCGCGAATGGCAGTACGGCTTGATGATCCCGCTGCACGGCTGGATGCTCGACGGCGACACTTATCAAACTTTTGCCCACAACTGGCTCGATCACAACAATATCGGTGAATCGAATATTTTCTGGCCAATCACCTGGGACTACGCTCTAATTCAAGGCTGGGAACTCACATTACGCTCGCCTCGGCTCTGGCATGGAGGCCAACTGCACCTTGCTTATGCTAACCAAATCGCCCAGGCAACGTCACCAATCACCGGAGGTCTGGTTTGCTCTCAACCCATCAATCCGAACTGCGGGCTCGATATCCCTCCGGGCCTCTCGCCGGTGGATCACGATCAGAGAAACACTCTGAACGTCGGATACAACACCGGCCTTCCGTGGCACGGTTATGGAGGCATCAACGTTTACTATGGCTCCGGCTTCACCAATGGATTGCCCGACGTGCAGTATCCGGGAGATTATCTGCCCGGGCACACAACAGTCGACCTCGCACTGGGCAAAAGTTTTGGTGAGAGATTCTCAATCTCTGCGACGGCCCTGAACATTGCGAATCGGCGCGTACAACTCGATAACAGCCTAACCTTCGGAGGTTTTCATTGGAACGACCCGCGCCAAATTTACGGCGAGTTCCGTTATCGATTCCACTACTAGAGCTTCGGCGTGGTGGATAGGTCAACTCGGGCGGTAGTGACGGGTAAAAAAGGTCATTCGTGAAATCACTCGCGGCTCAGAACCTCTATGACAATCGAGACCAGAATTTATTGGGCATAGACGATCGTTCCTGCCACAATCGTTGCCATCACCCTCCCTGTCAGTTGCCAACCGTGGAAGGGCGTGTTCCTCGACTTCGAAAGGGATTTGGTCGCGTCAAAGGTCCACTTTTTCTTTGGGTCGAAGATCGTCACGTCGGCGACGGCGCCGCGAACGAGCGAACCGCGTCCGTGCAGATCGAAGCAGCGCGCCGGGCCAGCGGTGAAGAGCTCGACAATTCGCCGCAGCGGCACTTTCTTCGCGACGTGAAGGCGTGTGATCGCGAGCGCCAGCGCGGTTTCGAGGCCGGTGATGCCAAATGCTGCGCGCTCAAATTCCATTTCCTTTTCATGGGCGGCATGCGGGGCGTGATCCGTCGCGATCGCATCTACCGTTCCGTCAGCCAACGCGACGAGAATCGCTTCCCGATCCGAGGGCGAGCGCAGGGGCGGATTCATCTTGTAATTGCTGTCATAGTCTCGCATGTCCTCATCGGTTAGCGTGAAATGGTGAGGTGTGACCTCAGAAGTGACTCGCGCTTTAGCTCGCTTGCCACGCCGAACAGCTTTCAAGGCGTCGGCAGTCGAGAGATGCGCTACATGCAACCGGGCATTGGGAATCTGCATGACCAGTTGCACATCGCGATCCACGATCGATGCCTCGGCCGCGGCAGTCATGCCTCGAAGGCCGAGCCTGAATGAGCTGGCGCCGGCATGCATCGAGCAGTTCTCGGTCATGCGTGTGTCTTCGGCATGCTGAACAACTGGAAGATTCAACTCGCCGCCCAGCATCAGGGCCTCGCGCATGATGCGATCGTCGAGAATCGGTTTGCCGTCGTCGGTAACCGCGACTGCACCCGCACCTTGAAGCGCGTCAAATTCGGTGAGCACGCCCCCCTTACTGCCGCGCGTGGCGGCCGCGATAGGAAAAATGTTGATCGTCGCGCCGCGCGCCGGCTGTTGCAGCCACTTCACCCATTCCACAGAATCGACAACAGGTGCAGTGTTTGGCATGGTGCACACCGAGGTAAAACCTCCGGCGGCAGCGGCCGCGGTTCCCGTTGCAATGGTCTCTTTGTATTGCTGTCCGGGCTCGCGCAGGTGCACGTGGAGATCGATGAAACCAGGGGAGACGATTAATCCGCGGGCGTCGAATTTGTGATCCGCATCCTTGATCTTCTTTGGGGGGGCTACCTCGGCCACACGGCCATCTTTGAGCAAGACATCCATGGGCGCATCAATCCGCGCGCCGGGATCGATCAAGTGACCGCCATGAATCAGCAGGTTCGTTTTGTCGTGAAGTTTCAAATGTTGTCCTTGAGTCGTTAGCCTCACAACCTCTCTTCCGCTCGGAAGAGAAGTTCTCACCGCATCTTCCCCATCGCGCGGGCAAGGATCGCCATGCGGGTGGGCACACCATTGTGCACTTCTTCCAAAATCCGCGCTTGCGGACCATCTGCCACTTCGCTGGTCAATTCCAGTCCGCGAATAATCGGCCCGGGATGCATCACAATTGCATCCTTCTTCGCCATCTTCAACCGCTCGGAGGTCATCTGGTAGCGCGCGATATATTCCGGCAGATCGATCTTAAGTCCGGCCAGCCGCTCTTTTTGCACCCGCAGCAGCATTGCGACGTCAGTTCCGCGCAAAGCATCTTCGATGTGCCGCGTCACACGCACACCGGGCGCAATGGTTGCGGCAATCTCCGGCACCAGTTCAGCAGGTCCACACAAAATGATCTTCACGCCAAATTTCGACAGCAGATGGCAAGCCGAACGCGCCACGCGGCTGTGAAAGATATCGCCGACGATGGCTACCTGCAGGCCCTTGAAACTTCTCTTGTTGCGCAAGATCGTGTAGGCATCGAGCAACGCCTGCGAAGGATGCTCATGTAATCCATCGCCGGCATTGACGACGGGAATGTCCAGGTGTCGAGCCATGACGTGCGGAGCCCCGGCATTTGGATGCCGAATGACAATCACATTCGCACCTACCGCGCGCACCGTGTACCCGGTATCGAGCAGCGACTCGCCCTTCTCGATGCTCGATCCGATCGCCTGTATGAGGACGGTGTGCGCGCCCAGGGTCTTTGCGGCAATTTCGAACGAGCTGCGCGTGCGCGTCGACGCCTCGTAAAAAAGCAGCAGTACGCGCCTGCCCTTGAGCAGAGGTCGTGGCCGGTCCGGATTCATCCGCCGCGCGACCTTCAAAATTCTCAGGATCTCGGCTGCTTCCAAATGCTCGATGCCGAGGAGAGAACCGCGAGCTGCGTTCATAGTCACTACTGCTTTTCCATCAACAGTACTTTCTCCGCCTCATCTACCTCACGGAGTTTCACTTCGATAATCTGATTTTCTGTCGTCTGAACCGTGCGCCCAATGAATGATGCCTCAATGGGCAGTTCGCGATGGCCGCGGTCAATCAGCACGCATAGCTGCAGGCGCTTAGGCCGGCCCTCGTGAAACAGCGCGTCCATGGCGGCGCGGGTCGTGCGGCCCGTATAAAGCACGTCGTCCACCAATACAACCGACTTCCCCACGACCGACACGCCAATTGCGCTCTTCTGCACGACGGGCTTCACATCGAGGGTCGATAGGTCATCGCGATAGAGCGTGATGTCGAGCGTACCGACGGAGACGGGCTTCTTCTCAATTCGCTGAATGATTTTCGCCAGGCGCTCGGCCAGCGGTACTCCACGGCGGCGGATTCCGACCAGTACCAGATCCTCGCAACCGTTGTTTTTTTCAAGGATTTCGTGCGCCAGCCTGATCAATGTGCGTTCGATCTCGGAGGCCGACATGAGTTGAGCCTTCTGGTGAATCTCGGTCGAACGGGCAGGCATGCGCGTACTCATAAACGCTGCATCATACGCGTGCGAGAGGATGAGGGCAAGGATTCCCCACACATAAAACGCATAGCGTGACACAACTTCCAGCCGGAAAAATACGATCAGTACGCGTGCAACCGCCGTGCCTCGCGCACCAGGTCAGTTAGTTTGGGCAGGAAAAATTCTTCCTGCGGCGGGGAAAACGGAACCGGTGTATCAAGAGATGTAAGCCGCACAATCGGCCCATCCAGATCGTCAAAGGCTTCCTCGTTGATGATGGCGGAAATCTCTCCGGCCAGCCCTCCCGTGCGCCCGTGCTCGTGCAAAATGATCACTTTGTTTGTTTTCTTCACGGTTGCTGCGATAGCTTCGCGATCAAGAGGCGAAAGCGTGCGCAAATCAAGCACCTCGAGTTCAATGCCCTCTTTGGCCAGAATTTCGGCTGCTTCGAGTGCTGTGTAAAGCATGGCTGCGTAGGTAATCACGCTAAGGTGGAGGCCTTCCCGCGCAAGGCGAGCTTTGCCTAAGGGAACCACATAATCACCGTCGGGAATGTTTTCTTTGACCCGGCGATAGAGGTATTTATGCTCGAAGAAAACCACCGGGTTGTTGTCGCGGATCGCAGCTTTGATCAGGCCCTTGGCATCGGAGGCAGTGGCCGGGCAGACTACTTTCAGTCCGGGCGCGTGAACAAACCACATTTCCGGATTTTGCGAGTGAAACGGGCCACCATGCACATTGCCGCCGCTCGGACCACGAATGACGAGAGGCGCCGGCGCTCCCCACCTGTAGTGCGCCTTAGCCACCATGTTCACGATCTGGTTGAACGCGCAGCCGACAAAGTCCATGAACTGGAACTCAGCCACGGGCCGCATGCCGGTTAATGCCGCACCAAAAGCTGCGCCCACAATGGCCGACTCCGCAATCGGGGTGTCAATGACGCGCTCGGGGCCAAAGCGGTCGATGAATCCCTCGGTGACCTTGAACGCCCCCCCGTAGACGCCGATATCCTCGCCCAGGCAAAAGACACATGAGTCGCGCTCCATCTCCTCCTGAATTCCCTGTCGAATGGCTTCGAGATAGGAAAGGGTAGGCACGAGGGGAGTGTAGCAGACAATCGATGGCTGCCGTGGCTCGTGCTCGACGATTCGCCGACGCTCGACTGCGACAGTACAAGCCCCTTCACGGTGTTGCGATCTCCGCTGCCGCGGACTTCAGAAGCGCCTTTGCCCGCTGCCGCGCCACTTGGCTCAGGCTTTCATCGGACGCAATATTCTCCAACGTTGGAGCCGCAGCCTGGACTTCCAGCAGTTTTCCTTGTGCTGCCATATCCTGCATTCGTTTCAGCTGCGTCGCCAGTTCCGGACTGCGATTCCGGCTCAAATAAGTCAGATTACGTCCAAACTGCAACGTGTTTTCCATTCCTTCAAACAGAGAAGTAATTTGCTGGATTAAGGTGTTTCTAGATTCATGGTAGCTGATGGAATTGTCCGTAGTTCCTTCGCGAAACTCGAGCGTGTTCTTGGACTGATTCTCGGCGACGTAGTAATTCGGAGAACCCGAGGATTGAACCTCGCTGTCAGAAAGCTGAAAGAATTTCAGTTGCTGGGCGAGATTGAAGGTGCGTTCTCGCATCGATGCCGATGCATGGAACTGCACCATATAAGGTACGCCCGTTTGTTGCTCCAAACGAGGAGAGCATTCATAAGCAGCGTCGCCAACGGAATCGATTGCGATCGAATAATATTGCGGGTGACCGCTCCAGAATGATCTCATGAACACGACAGTTGCGAACTGATGGCCATTCTTGGTTTCGAGGCGGGGAACCTGAGCCTTGGCGGGGGTCACTGCAAAAACGAAGAGTGCGACGGCGAGAATCAAGAAAAGCAAACTGTGTCCGAACGAGCGCCGGGTTGGTACGATTTGAAGCCCCGCTGTCCATTGCACTTCCATCAACCGACTGAGATGTGCGCGCCCGACGGAAGTTTGCCAAAGATCCGTGCAAAGGTTAAGCAGCCGTCCTATGTAGGTTGCTTGGGCGGTCTCAATCCCAACTCCTTCATCACCATTTGCAGATCCTTCCACGCCTCGCCTTTCTGACGCGGATCGCGTAACAGGAAGGCGGGGTGGTAAGTGACGGCAAGTTTGCATCCATCCCAGTTGGGATCGTCGCTTCTTACTCCGGCTGGTTTGAACTCATAAAAGCGCCCCCGGAGTTGCGCCATTGATGCGTTCATGGCCAGCAGCGTTTTCGCCGCAACCGCGCCCAGCGCGACGATCACTCTTGGCTTGATGGCCGCAATCTGCCGCATCAGGAATGGCGAGCAGGTCTCGCACTCTTCGCGTTCCGGAGTGCGGTTTCCCGGTGGGCGGCACTTCACCACATTGGCGATGTAGACCTCTTCGCGTATCACGCCCATCGCTTTGATCATATTGTTGAGCAGCTGGCCCGCCCGGCCAACAAATGGCTCGCCTTGCTCATCTTCATCGGCGCCCGGGCCTTCACCTATAAACATCAGATCAGCTTTCGGATTGCCGACCCCGAAGACAATCTGCTTCCGTCCCTGTTTGTGGAGCACGCAGCGCGTGCAGTCGCCGAGGTCTTCGCGAATGAGTTTTAAGGCCTTGGTTGGGTCGCTTGTTCCCTGCTCAGGCCTTGCGGCAATCACTTGAAACATGTCTTCTTCGGCAATGGCCGGCATGCGCTGTGCGGCCGCTCTGCGTGGACTCATTTCGACCTTCAATTCCGGCTGGGAGGTTGGCAATTCTGATTCGATCGTTGCAACTGCAATAATGGCCGGGGATTGCTTATCCGCCGAAAACGGCGCGGTTCCCGCCTGATTGACTGGCCGTCGGTAGAAATCGTAGATCCCCATTTCCTGGTAGTAACGGATCCGCGCGGCCAGCGCGCGACGGACTTCAGGGTCTACCAGAAGGGGCATTGCGGACAGGATAACAAATCTGCATCAGGAGGGAAGCAGGAAGCTGAAGCTAAGGTGTGGCGACGCCACTTCGCTTGCGCATTTTCACAATCTGATCGAGAACTCGCTGGGCCACCACCCACTTTGAGGTTTCGGGAACTTCGACGACTTCATCGTGCGAGATGATCGTCACCGCGTTGCGATCGGAATCGAAACCGACGCCCTCGCACGAAACATCGTTGACTACGATGGCATCGAGACATTTCGAGGACAACTTTTTGCGGGCGTTCTCAAGAATGTCTTCGGTCTCAGCGGCGAATCCGACAACAATCAGTGGCCTCGTGCTCCGCGATGTTTTGTATCGAGCGATCTCTGCCAGAATGTCAGCCGTCGGCTCCAGTTCCAGAGTCATTGGGCCTTTGCGCTTGATTTTGTGTCCCGCGGCTAGCTTGGGGCGAAAATCAGCCACCGCCGCCGTCTTGACGACCACCGTACTTTCCGGGAGCATCTTCATCACCTCGGTTCGCATCTCTTCTGCGGTTTCAATACGGATCAATTCCGCTGCTCCGGGTGGCGTGAGGGCGGTGGGGCCACTTACCAGCAGCACGCGTGCTCCTCTGCGTAATGCGGCTTCGGCGAGCGAGTACCCCATTCGCCCGCTGGAGCGGTTTGTCAGATAGCGCACGGGGTCGATTTTCTCCCGTGTCGGCCCAGCGGTAATCAGTACCGTTTCACCCGCGAGATCCTGCAAAGCGCCAGCCGCCTCCAGCACAGCGGCCACGATGGCTTCGTTCTCGGCCAGACGTCCCGCTCCGACCATTCCACATGCGAGGTACCCAGTATCTGGTTCAACAATGCGCACCCCACGTTTGCGAAGAATTTCAAGATTCGCCTGAGTTGCGGCGTGATTCCACATGTTCACATTCATTGCGGGCGCGACGACAACTGGCGCGGTTGTCGCGAGATAAAGAGTGGAGAGGAAATCGTTGGCGATGCCCTGGGCGAATTTTGCCAGAACGTCGGCGGTCGCAGGCGCGACCAGCAGCGCGTCAATCGTCTGCGCTACTGCGATGTGCTCGATCGCTGACTCAACGTTCGCCTGCGATTCGTCCGAGCCGAACAGATCGGTAATAACTTTCTCGCCGGAAAGCGCAGCGAATGTTAGAGGTCGAACAAATTCCTGCGCCGCGCGCGTCATCACTACTTGGACCCGAATGCCGCGATCCTGCAGCAACCGGATGATCTCGGCCGATTTGTAAGCCGCAATACCACCCGACACACCAAGCGCAATCTTCATAGGAAAAGAAGGCAAATGCGTTGACCGACTATTTGCCGAAGTCGTACGGCCGCAGCCTCCTATAACATGGATGCGGCCGGGCGCACCGAAGGTTCACCGCGAAGGTCGATCACTCGCGGCTTCATGACCGCCTCAAACCAAGACCCTACGCATCCTCGCTAAACCTGGCTGAGCTCTCGCTCGCGGCCTCCACCGCGAGTTTTGGCAGCTCCGGCACCACCCATTTCACTTTGCCGGCTTTGATCTCATCCTGCGCGATGCGGCATGGCTTGCGCGAAATGGTCTCGATCACCGGAGGAGCTCCACCCTGCAGTTGCCGAGCCCGCCGCGCCGCCACCAGAATGTACCGATAGTTGCTGTCAAATCCCTCGATCAGCTTCATAGACTCTCCCTGGCACTACTCTCTCCCTTACCCGAAGTTACTGCAAGTTACCATCAGCTAGTTCGAACCGGCACCGCTCCAAACGAAGCCAAAATCGGTTGCACCTGCTTACGCGCCTGTTCAAGCCGGCAAGCTTCCGCAATCTTGAGAATCCGCGCTTCTTCGGGCGTTGGAGTCTTTTCACTGCGGATAATGCGCTCGCTCAACACGATCGCCTTCAACTCGTCGGCAGACTGCTCAATTTGATCGTTCACCAGTATATAGTCGTATTTGGAGTAATTCTCAATCTCTCGCCGGGCTGTATCCAATCGGCGCCGGATTACCTGTTCCCGATCAAGCCCACGATTCCGCAGCCGCCACTCCAGACGGTCGCGATCCGGAGGAAGAATGAAGATGCTGACCGCAGACGGCAATTTCTCTTTCACCTGCGCCGCTCCTTGCACGTCGATATCGAGAAGAAGATCGTGGCCTCGTTCCTCGCTCTCTTGCAGGAACCGCCGAGCCGTGCCGTAGTAGTCCCCCTCGCTTCCAAAAACTTTGGCGTACTCGAGGAACTCGCCGCCAGCAATCATCGCCTTAAATTCCGTTTCCGAGACGAAAAAATATTCCTTGCCGTCTTTTTCGCTCCCGCGCGGCAACCGGGTGGTGTAAGAAATCGAAAAATCGAGACCCTGCACCATTTTGAAGAGTTCGTTGACCAGAGTTGACTTCCCTGATCCCGACGGTGCGGACACAATGAAGACGATGCTCATTCCAGATTTTGTACCTGCTCCCGCGCTCTTTCTATCTCTGACTTCATCAACAATCCCGCCTCAGTGATTTTCAACGCTTCTCCCGCCAGTCCCGATGTCTTCGAAAGCAACGTATTCGCCTCGCGATTCATCTCCTGCAGCAGGAAATCCATTTTCTTTCCCACCTCGCCGCCTTGATCAAGCATGGCGACAAAATGATCGATATGGGTGTTAAGACGCACCAGTTCTTCTTGCACATCGCTGCGGTCGACCAGAACGGCGGCTTCCTGCAGAATACGATCCTTTTCTACTTGCGCGCCGAGCATCTCGCGCATCCGTGACTGGAGCCGTTCCGCGTAAGCGTGCAAGATCGTACTGCGATGGCTTTCGATGCCCTTGGCTGCCGCCCGCAGATGCTTCATGCGTTCACGCAATTCCCGTTCGATCCCTCGTCCTTCCTCCTCGCGCATCTGGTTCAAGCGGCCGAGCGCTTCGCCCACCTGCCCCATGACTGCGGTATCCAATTCTCCCCCCGATTTCTCGCCAGCCGATTCCATTGCACCGGGCATGCGTAGAACGACGTTCAAATCAGGCTCGCCGGCTATCCCAAATTCGCGGGACGCCGAGCGAAATGCCTCCACATAGCCAGAAATCATCTGCCGGTTCAGCGCAACGCCGTTAGCGCCGGATACATCAAGTGTAAGCGTTACCTCGACGTGGCCGCGCGCCAGCTGCTCCTTCAGCAAGCGACGCAGCTTCATCTCCAATCCATCCGTTTCCGACGGCAGCCGGAAGTGAAGATCGAGGAAACGATGATTAACCGACTTCAGCGACAGCGCAAATGCAAGTCGCGCGTTAACTTGCCCGCGAACTTGCGCGTACCCCGTCATCGAACGTAGGGACATAAGAAATCAGTTTCCGTTTTAACGCAGACTCAGCGATTAGTGCTTCCTAGTTAGTTGGTTCCACCTAACCACTGATCACAATCATTTACGCCTAACCACTGACCTTCTGCACGTCTGCCTCGGCAAACTGCAATTCATAAAGCCTGCGATACGTGCCCACCTTCTGGATCAACTCCTCGTGCCCGCCCATCTCAGCTATGGTCCCGTTTTCTAGCACTACAATCCTGTCAGCACGGCGGACTGTCGATAACCGATGCGCGATCACAAACACAGTACGCCCAGTCATCAGATTTTGCAGTGCCGATTGCACCAACGCTTCCGATTCGCTATCCAGCGCCGAGGTGGCCTCATCCAGAATCAAAATCGGGGAATTCTTTAGAATCGCCCGCGCGATGGCAATGCGCTGGCGTTCGCCGCCGGAGAGCCGCAGGCCCCTCTCCCCGATGATCGTGTTATAGCCGTCTGGCAAAGCGCGGATAAACTCTTGCGCATGCGCCGCTCGAGCGGCCTCTTCAACGTGCTTCAGCGAAACATGAGGCTGCCCGTAGGCAATGTTGTTCCGGAGAGTGTCGTTGAACAACACCGTATCTTGCGTGACAATGCCAATCTGCGAGCGCAGTGAGGCCAGCGTGACGTCGCGAACGTCATTGCCGTCCACCAGTATCCTGCCGGCGGTAACATCAAAGAACCGCGGAATCAAGTGCACCAGCGTGCTCTTGCCCGCGCCACTCGACCCCACCACCGCTACTACCTCGCCTGCCTTGACCTCCAGATTGATATTGTGCAGCACCTCGCGCGAATCCTCGGCATCGTCGTAGGCGAATGCGACATTTTCGAAACGTATCGCTCGTCCAAATTTCGGCAACCGTTTCGCCCCGGATTTCTCACGGACTTCGGTCTCAATATCCATGTAGCGGAAAATCTCCGAAGATGCACCGATGGCCTGCTGGAAATTGTTATTGAAGAGCGCAAATTTGCGCACGGGGTCATACAGTTTGAAGACAGCAACGATAAAGGCGAGGAAGGTGCCAGGTCTGAAAACGTGATGATTGATCGCATTACGCCCCATCAGCATCAGAAGAGCAATGGCCACCGCACCGAGTATATCCATCAGAGGAGAGCTGATCGCGAAGGCTGCCACCATACGAAGATTTGCCCGAAACAGACGGCGGGCGGCTGCCCGAAACCGTTCCATCTCCCAGTTCTCCATTCCGAAAGCCTTGACAATGCGATTGCCGGTGATGGTTTCGTGAAGAATGTTCTGAATCTCTGCCAGTTTGTCCTGTCCGCCGCGAGTCGTGGTCCGCACCTGGCGGCCGATCTTTCTCGATGAGTAAAGAATTACAGGCACAAACAAGAGCAGGACCCAAGCCAGCTTTCCGCCAAGCAGAATGACTACACCTGCGGTGAAAAGGAACGTGAAAAACTGCTGCAGAAATTCCGCCAGGACGGTCGACATGGCATACTGCACGCGCTCGACGTCATTAATGATGGTGGAAAGCAGTGTCCCAGTGGTGTGCTTGGAGAAAAATGCCGCCGAACTGCGCAAGAACGCATTGTACAAATCGTCGCGCACATCGGTGATCATTCCATAGCCGGCGTAGTTCACCAGGTAAGTGCCCATGTAATCGCAGATTCCCTTCAGTACAGTGGCAGCCACCAAAGCGAAGGCAACCGCGGTCCAGGGGTTTTGGAAATGCGATGGAATCACATGGTGGAGAGAGAAATATCGATCGGTGCCGGGAAGTTTGAAAAGGTCGAGATTCTGGCCCTGCGAAGCAGGGTTGAGCACACTGTCGAAGATAGGACCGATCAGCAGGACCCGAAATGCATCCAGCAGCCCTACCCAAGCCATTAAGAAAACCGACGCCAGAAACGGCACTGAATACGGCAGCACATAGCCGAGCAGGCGGGCGAGCTGCCGGGGCTTCGTCCGCACGTTTCCCCTGCCCGACGCCACTACCGTTGTCGCCATGCGTTTAATACTCAATTTTACAGGGAGACAGCAAATTTCCGCGTCTTGGCCCGCGTGCTAACGCCATCCCTCACTCAGGACTGTCTCGATGCACGACCTTTACCTTGTATCCCGCCTTCTTCAACCGTTCTCCAACATCTTCGGCGATCATCACCGATCGGTGCTGCCCTCCGGTGCATCCGAAGCTAATCGTCAAGTAGCTCTTCCCCTCACGCACATAGTGCGGCAACAGATAAACCAGGAGGTCAGAGATTCGATTGATGAATTCTTTGGTCTGAGGAAATGACCGGATGTATTTCGCGACCCTCGGATCGCGTCCAGTCAGCGGCCGGAATTCAGGCACAAAATGTGGGTTGGGCAGGAACCGCACATCAAAAACCAGGTCAGCATCATCGGGAACGCCGTGTTTGAACCCGAAACTTACACAAGAAACCAGAATCGAGTGTTCCTTGCCGGAAGAATGTGTGAATCGGTCGGTAAGGTGAGCTCTCAGCTCATGGACATTGAATTTCGAGGTGTCAATGACGAGATCCGCAATCGCACGTATAGCGCGCAAATGACGCCGCTCCGCTCGCAGAGAAGACCGAACCGTTGTACCCGTGCCCAGAGGATGCGGGCGCCGCGTTTCGCTGAACCGGCGCAGCAGCACCGGATCGCTTGCCTCAAGATAAATGACGCGCGTCGGAATCATATGCCGGACCGACTTCAGAATCGCCGGCAACTTCTCGAGTTGCGCGCCTTCGCGTACATCTACAACCAGGGCGGTACGCGGAATCTCCCCCGATTGCATGGCTAGTTCGGCGAATCGCGGAATCAATTCAACTGGAAGATTATCGACGCAGTAATAGCCCAAGTCCTCAAACGCCTTCAGCGCCGAGGCCTTCCCTGAGCCGCTCATGCCCGTGATGATGACTAACTCCGAGCCTTCGCGATCCCCTACGTGCGGGTGCCCCTTGCGACTCGCCATCCGCCGGCCACCATGCACTATGCCACGAGACACCATGGCGCAAATCTTAGCACTTCGCCAGAAATGCAAAGTCAACGCTTATGGTTCATCCCGATTTCGCCGATAGCGCAAAGTGGGAGCCGAGGTTGGCCGGCAACGTTGTATCTGCCTCAGGCCACTTACTCGAAGGCCACTAAGTGATCGCGGGGAGCATCTTAAGCCAGCGGAGGGGCGTGCGGTGAGCAGGAAATGAGATGCGGCGTCCATGGAATCTTCGGCCGCTTCCATGACTTGAAT
>Ga0335073_10001551_pt1 | contig 30841 bp, 33 predicted proteins | sample Lox_Sample_22_FD_207093 | JGI IMG/M metagenome (GOLD analysis project Ga0335073, IMG submission 207093) | Soil microbial communities from Loxahatchee National Wildlife Refuge, Florida, United States - Lox_Sample_2.2 | ecosystem: Environmental > Terrestrial > Soil > Wetlands | place: USA... | reverse complement strand
GAGGATGCTTCGCCGTGACCTGCCTGCGCCCGGCGGCCATCGTCGAAGCCGCTCGTGAGGTTGGCCCTGTTATCGGCTGCGGATTGCTGCTGCGGCCGCCACAGTGGCTTGTGTGCTCGACGGCCGGCGGATTCGGTAGATGATGTTTGGCACGCGGGGTTGGTCGCGACGAAGTTGATAGATGGAGTCCTGGACGCGGCGCGTTGTCTCGACGGTGATGGGTGCCCCGTCTTGGTGGGTCTGCCAGGCCGCGGTTGCGACGTCTTCGACTTTGCGACGCTCTCGTGCGTGGGTGATGTGGGACGTTGAGAGCTCGACCGCGTCCAGTAGCGCTGGGGCGGAGGGCAGGAAGAGCCGCACGAGGAAGTCCGGCAGAGTGAGGTCTGCGGCGATGCCGTAGGAGAGGATTCCGGCAGTCCAGAGTGTCGCGGCCGTGATCAGTATCGCGCCGTAGGCTTCGTGATCACGTCGGCTCCACGATGACGATTGCAGCTGGCAGAACAAGACGTCGACCGGCCAGGGCAGCCCGTCGAGGTTGATGTCGTACCACTTGAGCAGTCGGGTGCGGGTGCGGTACTTGGCCGCATCGGCGGCGATGTCGACGGCGCGCGGTTCGGGTCCGGCGAGCGTCTGGTTCCATGGAAGGTTGAACAGTTTGCAGTCGTAGTACTCCTGGATGCTGGCGGCTTTGAGGTATGAGCTGCGCTCGAGCGAGGACAGGGCGGTGCGGCCGAGGACGAGCCATAGCGCGGCGACGGCGGCGAGTTGGTCGGCCCAGGCTGGGCGGGCGAAGGCCAGAACAGGCACGGCAGCGGCGAGCAGCAATGTGCCTGTCATGCGGGCCGCGCGCCATCGTCCGGCGACCCGGTAGCGGTGGCTGTAGGCGGCAAGCCGATCAAGGTGTTCGGGTTGGTCTTGCCGGTCGGAGATGCTCATGGCGCGGGGAACAGCAGCCCGAAGAGGTCGCGCCATTCCCGGATCGCGGCACCGTTGTTGCCGGCTCGTTCGAGGCTGAGGGCCCGGGTGCAGGCCTTCTCTGCGGCGAGCAGCGCTTGTCGGGCTGTTGTCATCGCCACAGGGTCTGCGTCGAGGGTGTCGCTGACGTCTGGGCCGGCGTAGGCCGGGTCGGGCCAACGGTCAGCGAGGCGATCGGCAGCGCTGGCGAAGAACATTCGCAGCTCGTAGGGATAGGGGCCGGCCCAGCCGCCGCTGATCAGGTCGAGGGCCAGGACTTCGAGCAGGAAGGAGGGGACCACGGGCTCGCCTGCGTGGACGTTCCATTTCTTGATCATCTTGACTAGAGGTTTCCACTGGCCGTCGTAGCCCTTGTTGGCTGCGGTGGCGAGATCGGCATGGACCTTGGGGTTGGTGGCGATCCAGGTGCCGAGGGTGTCATCGGGGATGAGGTAGTTGTCACCATCGGTGAAGGCGGGTACGACGTCGAAGGACATGACGTCGCCGTCGGCGACGTCATCGACGGTGGTCAGGCCGAAGTCGACTCGCACGGCACGGCGGTCGAGGGTGACGCGGTGTTCGCCGTAGTGCGGGATCAGGACGTCGCGGACCGCGTCGAGCACGGCGCTGGGGTGTTGATCGAGGTAGCTGCGCTCTGAGAGCACGACCATGATGTCGACGTCGCGCAGCGGTTTGGTCTTGGTTTCGCGACGGTAGGAGCCGGTGAGGAAGTCGGTGTCGATCTTGAGGTCCGAGACGTCGAGTTGTTCGCGGATCTTGCGTTGCCGGCGGCTGGCTGTCTGGTTCTCGGTGTCGGTGGTTTGCAGCCGGCCACGGAACGTGTCGAAGGCTTCAGCGACTGCGGTCATGAGGTCCTCCGGTAGTAACTGAGGCTGGCTCCGAGGCTGCCGCCGCCGATACCGGTGCCGAGGGTATGGCGGGCCATGCCGGTGGTGGATCGGAATGTCGTGTCGCCCCAACCGTCGACCCGCGGGTAGCCAGGGGCAGTGTCGGCGACGAAGCGGTAGTCGCAGGCCGACGGGTAGGTGCCGGCGCGTCGGATGGCGAAGGCGACGGTGTCCGGGTCGAGCCAGAGATCACCGTCGCCGTCGGGGTAGTAGCCGTAGTCGATGGTGAAGTCGAAGCGACCGATCAGATCGCTGCCGGTGGAGCGGCGGGGGTCGTAGACCTCCAGGACGAGCGCGCGGAGATGACCGCTGGTCAGCCAGGCGGAGGTGCCTGCTTCGAGGGTCTCCCACTGGTTGGTGATCTTGGTTTGGTCCAGGCCGCAGTCGCGGATGATGCGGCGCAGTCCCCACAGGAGGTTGGTCGTGACGTGTGTGACGGAGTGGGTCGCGGTGGACACACGGACGGAGGTCATTATTTCTCCAACCAGGAGGTGTCGACGCGCAGCGGAGCAGATCGTGCGGTCGCGGTCGACGCGGAGTGGCGGGCGTCGTCGTCGAGGGCGAGGCCGAGAGCGGCGTCGCGGACGCTGATTTCGGGGATCTCGGCCAGGGCGTCGGCCGCGAACTGTAGGTCCGCCTCACCACAGGGCAGAGACACCGACCAGCCGGGTTCGGCGGTCGGCCAGGTCGCGAGCGAAGCTTCCTCTGAGATCGCGTCCGCGGCGGCGTCCTGGCCATGCACGGTGTAGATGCGCACCCGCGGCCCGCTGGCTGGGGTGACGACGATGGGGACGTCTCGGGTGTAGGCCTCCGCGATGAGCAGGGAGGCGACGCCGGCAGCGCGGAGCAAGGTGGCGTGCGCGGTGCTCCCGGGCGCGGCGATGAGATCGGCGATGGCGCGCCAGCTGTTGCTCGCCGTGCGTTCAGGCACTGAGGCGACGCGGCGCACGGTCACTGACGTGCTGGTCATGCGATGCTCCCGTTCGTGAGGACCGCCAGCAGGTCGTCGCCGGTTACCCGGTTGGGGTCACCTTGGGTCTCGGACCGCCAGGCACAGGCTTCGGCGACGGCTTTGCGCAGTCGGCGCGCATCCATCCCCTCAGACAGTTCTGCCGCTCGGGTGATCACGCCCGGTTGGTTCAGCCCCTGCGCGCCGGGGAAGGCGGCTACCACCGCACCGATCGTGTCGCGCAGGATCGCTTCTCGTCCCTGACGGTCCGGCAGCGGGATCTCGACGATGAGATCCGCACGGCTGGCGAACGCGGCATCGATCGCTTCGGGGTAGTTGCTCGTGGCGATGACGACGACCTGCTTGTGGTCGCGCGCCAATCGGTCAAGCCCGACCAGGGCGGCATCGACGGCACGGTGAACGTCGATGGGGTTGGTCTCGGTCGACAGCCCGGCCCGGTCGGTCAGCAGGGTCTCCACCTCGTCGACCAGGATCACCAGCGGCCCGGCGGCGGCGTGTTCAGCGAGGACCTGCGTGAACAACTGCTCCACGCTGCGCTGGCTGCGGCCCAGCGACGAACTGGCCAACGCGTGCGGGTCGACCTCGATGAAGGCCCATGATCCGCCGGGCAAGCTCCGGGCGAGTCGATCGGCCAGGCCGCGAGCCAGCGTGGTCTTGCCGACACCCGGCTTGCCGGTCATCAGCAGCACGCCGTGCAGGGGCAGGGCTTCGATGCCGACCTTGGCTCGCAACTGGATGCCAGCGACAGCGGTGCGCAGGATGCGGGACTTCATGTCGTCGGGCAGGAGCACCGCGTCCCAGGCGGCCGAGAAACCTTGGTCCGGCAGCAGGCGGGCATCGGCAACCCCAGGAGTGCCGGCGTCGGGGAGATGGCGCGCGGACCGGGCCAGCGCGGTGACTCGGTCAGCGTGCGCCACGAGCGACCCCCCGGCACAAACGGTGCGGCGCGGCCCCCGCGGTCGATGGCGGTTCGTACCGGGCCGTGTCGGTCCCGGTCGTAGTTGCGACATGCATGTCATGCCCTCCCGCGGGCAAGTCGTGGCGGTTGAATGTCTGGGTAGCACGCCGGCCCGACAGATTCGTGCGTTCTTTGACGCTCACCATCGTCAGCGCCTCGGTAGGGCGAGCAGGTTGTCGGTCCATGTCCTGTCTGCGTACGTGCGCAGGTACTTCGGCCCGTGCGGCGGCGTGACGACGCCGACGTCGGCGCGGTTGCCCCGCGAGTCCTGCACGTAGGCCTTACCGTTTTCGGTCTCGATCCACGAGACGAGTTCGGCGCGGGAGTTGTCTCCGGACTTCTCGTTGGCGGGGTTGGTCCACCACAGCCGGACAATGTGCTGGTGGGTGGTTCCGCCGGACAGCCGGATGGCGGTGATGCGGATCGACACGAATGTTCTCCTCACTCTGCGTGCCGGTGCGTACCTGGCTGAGTGAGGGTCGTACGCTGTGCGTTGCTAGACGGGTTGCGTAGCGGCCCTCGTTGGGGCGGGCATGCCAGTGCCCGCCCCAACTGCTTTCGAGTGGTCCCCTCGATCGATGTCGAACCTAGGTTCGCGCCCCCTCGTGCTCGACTGGCGGCGACTGGTGCTCCCGCGGTGTCGGATCCGGCGGTAGCGATGCGTTTGGTTTGAGTCCGAGAATGATCGTGGTGGGATCGGTCGAGTAGTTCAGCGCGCTGGCCAGCGAGATCCGGGTGGAGGCGAGCCATTGCGCTGTGGCTTCGGCGTCGCTGTCCTCGGCTGGAACCTTGGCGATGGCGAAGCCCACCGTGGCGGTCGGATCGCTCATCGGCTTCTTGTCGCCGTTCTTGTAGACGATCGTGATGTCGCCGCGGCATGTCGGGCAGATGTGGCGCATCATCACGTCGGACACGACTCGTGGAACAGCGATCGATCCTTCAGAGGACGTGACGTGCTGTCGCGCGACGTACTCGAGTTCGCCGAGATCGAGGACGTGAGCCGAGCGGGCTCGGATGAGGAACTTCCACACCGGCAGCAACTCGCGCAGGGCCTCGATCGAGGCGCCCTCGTCGCGGGCCTGCAGGATCCAGGTCATCAGTTCGACCACGATCTCCGGGTACGCCCCAGCCCGCGACCCGACCCGAACGCTCCGCGGTACCAGACCCTCGGTGACGTAGAAGGTGAGCTGCCGGTCGCTCAGCGAGTAGCCCAGGCTGCGGACCTCGGCGATGAGCTCGGACTTGGTGACGAGATCAGGGACGCCGTCCTGTAACTGCAGGTACTCGAGGAAGCCGTTCTCCTCGATGGCCATTACGTGACACCTCCCCCGACGATCACTACAGTGACACTGTATCACACCGCTGTAACCATGTAGCTCCGGACAGCCCACAGGTAGACCGGCTGGCTCGTTGCGAACCTCCACGCGCAGCGGCCTCCGCAGTGGCCGGCTGGGGTCGCTTCCTCGGTGACGGGAGGCAGGCGCACTCACCCCGGAAATGCCCTCGGCCGATCTGTGCACAGTCGCGGGGGGTCGCTAATGTGCCGATTCGATGAGCGAGATCGGCGACCGCGCCCGCGACGAGGGGCCAGAGAAGCATCGTCGGGCATCCGACAGCCCGCCGACGCTGAGCCCACACGAGCATGGTCCTGCCGCCGCACAGACGCCCAGTACCGAGGCCGAGCTTGCGCAGCTGCGCACACAGCTACGCGTCACACGTGAGCAGCGGATGCAGCTACAGCGCTCGTTGGCACAGTCCGCCGGCATCGAGGCAGGCATCGCAACGGTTGAGCGCGACATCGATACGCTCACCAGCGCGCCGGTCATCCAAAGCAGGGACCGAGTCGTTGACCTGACCGCAAAGCTGTCGGAGTGCTGGGCGTCGATCGACTGGTACCGGCTCATCCTCGCCCGCGTCGAGGCACATGGCTTCGCCGTCGAGTCTCTTCCCCACGCGCGGCAACTACAGGCTGCGCTCGACACCGAGGCGCGCGCACGCGCCGAGCTTGCCGAGCTGTTCGTGCACGAACAGGTGCCGCTTCGGGTGCCGCCAGCGCAGGCGCCGCCGCAACCGCAACACCCCTACCGCGACGGCCGCGCAGAACGCCAACGCGAGATCTTCGAGCAAGCCGGCCGCCGCGACGCCCGCAAGACACGCTCTGGGACCCGCCGCCCGAGGGACCCGCATGGCCCGCGGTAAGCACAAGCAGGCCGCCAGCAGCCGGCGCACAGCAGCGCTTGAGGCTGCGATCGCCTCCTGCCGGGCCGAGCTTAGGGCCGAACAGGAGCTGCTCGCGATCACCCAAGTCGAGGCCGCGCGGATCGACGGGCGCCGAGCGCTGCTGGAGCAGCTGCGTGCCGAGCAGGCGGCGGTGACCGCGCCCGAAGCGACCTACCTAGATGGGCAGATCGCCGCCCTGCACACGGCAGTGACCGCCGAGACCATGCACCGTGACACGCTGTCTGAGCACTGGGGCCCGTTCTGCGACCGGCTGCTGGACATGTTCGGCGGTCGCATTGACGGATGGGAAATGCTTATCGAGCTATTCTCCGGCGAACGCGGCACAATCGCTCTCGACACTGCTCGCCGTGGCCTCAACCAAGACGCGGTGCGCGCGCTCCAGTATGCACGCGGCGATCGGCTTCGTCGCCGCACCCCGTCGCTGATAGACCGCACCCGCCATCCCCTCGATGGGCTTCTGCCCGCCGATCTCGCCGACCGACTGACACAGGCCCTCACCGACCACGCCGCAGGCGCAGCGCTCGACGAAGCGGCCACAGGCGAGGTCACAGACGATGCGGCCGGCACAATCCCGACCGGCACCGACTCCAAGACCGCCGACACCAGCGGCATTGACGCCGAGACCGGCGACCTCAGCCGCGTCGATCTGCCCGGCATCACCGACGCTGGCTGGAACTCGATCACCCATGACGCAGTCGCCACCTGGCATCCGATGCCCTGGCTGACCGATGCCCTCTGGGCCCGGCCCAGCCCCGCCGCCGAGGCGCTCGGCGTCCCCGCCATGCCCGACACCGCCGACCGCACTGATCTTGCGATGGAGCAGCTGCCGGAGCCAGTGACCTACCCGCCGCCGACGACGTCCGCCGATGTGCCTGAGCCGATGCCCGCCATGTCTCACTCCGCCCGTGCCCGATTGGCCGCAGCAGAACCGCACCAGGTCATGCAAGCGTGGGCGCGGCACCTGGGCAGCACGGCAAGCTCACGCGCACAGCAGCTCATGCACCCACTCGGCGACTGGCCAGCACGGCCGTCGGCAACCATCGCGACATCGCTCGCACACTGGTACACCCTCGCCGGGCTGGGAACCTGGCAGCGCGCCCGCGCGATAGGCGACCCGCGCGCCGACCTGTTCGGCGAGGTCGCGATCGGCTGTGCTGCCGCGGCCCCGTTCTGGCTTCCAACTGCGCAAACCGTCGACTTCTTCGACTCCGAGCCGCTGACCGACTTCGATGACCTGCGCCTGCCGTTCCCGCAGGTTCTGCTCACCTTCGCCGAGCCGATCGAGCTGCCCACGGTCGGCGCGATCGATCCCGATGCCGCCCCAGCGCTGGGAGTGCTGGACGCGGCCATGCTCACCGAACGTCGACACTTGTCCGACCACGGCCCCTATCGATTGCTGTCAGCAGCGTCTGCGCACCTGTTCGGCGCAGGCTTCACTGCCACGTTCCAGCAGGCGATCGCCGACCGCGGCGCCCGGGTGGAGGCCATCCTGCTGCTGGGCGACTCGCTGGGGCGGCTGTCAGAGACAATCGCATGGGCGCTGGCGGTTCCGGCCGCCAACGGCGGGGTCCTCGCCCGCGCGCTGGTTCCCGCACACTGGCCTGACAGCATCTGGCGCGATCAGATCCTCAATGCCGCCGCAGTGACCGCTTGGGCAGACTGGCATGCACCCGACGATCCGATCCCAGATGGCAGCCGCGATGTAAGCGCCGGGCCAGGCGACTTAGGCCAGCCTGGCGACCGCGTGTACGTGCTCGCAGTTCGCGCCACCCGCGCACGTTCGGTGCGCTCGGAGCCGACCGGCCGGCAGCTGCCGGCGCACCTGCGCCGCGGGCATTGGCGGCGCCAGCATCACGGCCCGCGAGGCGAACTCGTCAAGCGGGTACGGATAGCGCCCACGGTTGTCAACGCGAACCGGCACGAACTGGCTACACGGATCTACCGTCTGCCCAGCGCCTGACCAACGTTGACTGTCAGTCAGCTCGCCACCGGTTGGTCCGGCCAACCGCAGGGCAGGGCTGTCATCGCCGCCTGCGATCACCGCCGGAACGGAACGGATTCGCGGCCCTCAGCTTCAAGATCAACTCGATGTACTCTGGCGCCGCTCCAGAAGTGGCCGTTGGTGGCCTCCAGAAGCCACGTCGCAGGTCTGGTTCGAGCCGGGGGCACACAAAAAAACAAAGATGGGAACGGGATCGGCTGGTCGTCTCGTGATTGCGTATCGGAGGCGGCTCGACGTCTGACGTTCCGCGTCCCTGCGCCTACTGGCGGTGCAGCGTGAGCGCCCAGTTCGGCACGAGGAAGGACAGTAGGAACTTGGGCAGGATGCTCTTGCCGGTGCACCGGTAGGTGGTGGCTTCGCCGTCAGCAGCATTGAAGGTCTTGGTGCGGCTGGAGTTCCGTCCGCTGCGCACTTGTAGCGTGTGCTGTCCCGGCTCGATGGGTACCTCGAACGTGCCGTTCATCTCGACTGACCCGACACGCTGCCCGTCGAGCATCACGTCATACGGAGCCCGGCGGACCTCGGCGCCGATTGCCTTGTGCGCCACCGTCAGCGTCGCGGCCATTGCGGCATCACTTCCAGCCTGGCGTGCGGCCGGCTTGGTCGATCCACTTCCGCAGTTCCGGCCGCTGCACGCCCTCTAGGGCGGTGAGTTTGACGTAGCGGGTCCGGTCAACGGTTCCCAGCGGCGGCGCAGGGTCGAAGTCCGCGCCGCCGTAGAAGACGACGTTCACGGACACGTCGTAGGGAGCCAGTTCGATGATCCATCCGAGTTCGGGCAGCCCGTAGAACGCGCGCTTGTACTTGACGGCGTACTGCAGATCGGGAATGGCTGCCCGAATCGTCGTGTCGAGCTCCTTCACGATCGGGTTCAGCTGCGGCATGAGCCGTCCGAACCACTCGTCGATGTCGGCGTGGCCTGCTGACGGTTCCGGTGGCTTGCGCCCGGCGTTGCCTTTGACCGTCTTGGGCATGGCGGGTGTCCTCCCGACGTGGGTGTGGCTCTAGCCGGCGAACGTGGCGAACGTCGAGTGGTTGCCGTCCGGGTCGGCCACGGTGAAGTCGCGCGAGGGATAGTCCGTGTGATCGGTGAGTTCGTGGACGAGGGGTGCGTCCAGCGCGCGGGCGCGGGCGGCCACCGCGTCGGGGTCGGCGGTGACGACATTCAGCGAACTCGTCCCCGGCCGGCACGGCGTGGGACGCTCGTCGGTGCTGGAGAGCATGACGCGGCCGCCCTCGGGCCAGTCGATCTGACCCTGGTGGATCGCGCCGTCGCGCTCGCCGGGTATCAGGAGGTCTTCGCTGAACCCGAGCGCGAGCGGCCAGTCCCGCAGCACCGGGGCGTCGTCGCTGACGACACTGGCCCAGACACTCTGCTGCCGGACACCGCTGGCCCGCACGGACATGGCATCGAGCGTACCGAGATCGTCGGTAGGTCATCATCCGCGCGGGCGAGTCCAGCGGACCGAGAACCGAAAGAGCACGTGCTGCGTGTATCGCGCGCCGGGCAGGACCTCCGCGACGAGCCTGCGCGTCTGGCGGTGCGTCAGCACCGGGTCAGCGATCGGGGACGGCTGCTTCCATAGGCCGTGCCGCCGCTTCAGCACCCGGTGCGCAAAGAAGCCCATGGCGCCGTAAGGCAAATCGGCGGCAGTGTGTCTGGCCAGGCCGACGATCGCCAGCACGCCGCCCGGACGCAGCAGCTCCCGCATCCGCGTCAGCGCCTGCGCGACGTCCATGTGGTGCAGTGCCGCCACCGACGCGATCAGGTCCAACGACTCCGGCACGAAATCGCGGCTCAGAAAGTCGCCCCGCACGTACTCGATGTCGCCGCCCGCGCTCGTGGCCATCGCGATGCTCGCGGGGTCGGCGTCGATGCCGACCACGCGCGGCACCCGCTCGCGCAGTTGCCGGCACAACATGCCCTCGCCGCAGCCGACGTCCAGCGCCGCCTGCGCTCCCGGCGGGATCGCGTCCAAAATCAGCGGGTAGTAGTGGATGTTGTGGTTCCACCGCTCGCCGTCGGGGGTCATCGCCCGACTATGCCAGGCCCGGCTCATGGGAGCGGTGGCTCAGCGCTGTTCGTCGCACAGTGCTGCGCCCGCCCGAGGACTCGGCTTCGGGGGCTGGCTCCCGGACTCCCGCCAGCGCGCGCCGACCAGTTACGGAACCACCGCTGTCGCAGCCACGACCTCACGGGCCCGCTTGTGGGCAGGCTGCCCAACGCCGCAGAGTGGATATGCGCAGAGTGGATATGGAGGTGCGCCATGACCGATCCCGTCGCTTCGCCCGTCGGCGGTGCCCAGTTGCCCATCGTGGCCTGCGTACTGGATCGTGCGGACCTCGCTGGTCAGACGGCCCGTTGGAGCGAGTTGTGGCACAGCGCCGGTATCGAGCGCGCTCTCGTCGACGATGGCCTGCGGGTGAGCTTCCGCGACGAGCCGCCGGTCGCCCGCGAGCTGGACGCGCTGGTGGCGGTGGAGCGCCAGTGCTGCGGTTGGGCTGACTGGCAGGTCGTTGCGGAGGGCCGAACGCTCATCCTGCGGGCGACCGCCAGTGGTGAGGGCATCGCGGTCCTGCACTCGTTTCTCGGCGGCGACACGCATGACGCCGCGCCCGAACGGTCGTGAGCACCAGCGGGCGTTGCCGCGCCTTGCGGCGCTAAGCGTCTGCAGGACTCATCGCGGGCCGAGGCCAGCCAGCACGCGGTCGGTCTCGGCGACCAGCTCAGCCACGACCTCGGCGGCCGGCTTGGTGTCGCGGATGAGGTCGACGGACTCGTTCACCCACGCGGGCGTTGCGGGAAGTTCGCCACGGCCGACCGCGTCCTGGAACGCCTGCTTTGCCTCCGGGCTGGCCGCGAGTTCGTCCTCACGGTCGCGCCACTGCTGGATGAACCAGTCCGTGAGCGTGCGCCCGGTGTAACGACGGGGCCAGCCGGAGCCGCGGGCGATGTCCGGCACGCTGCTGCGCTCGGTTCGCGCGCCTTCTCCGGCGAGGATGGCGCTGCACAGCGCGGGCTCGACCAGCGCTTCGGGCGTGGCCTGGAACCGGCTGCCCAGCAGTACCCCGGATGCGCCGAGCGCGAACGCCGCCGCGATGCCGCGCCCCTCGGAGATGCCGCCGGCCGCGAGCACCGGGACGCGTCCTGCCTGATCCACCACGAGCGGCAGCAGCGAGAGCAGCGATCGCCCGCGCCGCGCGCCGTGGCCGCCGCTCTCGGTGCCCTGGGCGACGATCACGTCCGCGCCCACGTCGAGCGCCTGCTTCGCCTCCTCGAGGTCGACGGCCTGGATGATCAGCTTCGCGCCGGTCCGGCGAATGGCGGGGATGAACGGCGCAGGGTCGCCGAAGGACAACATGACCGCCGCCGGCCTGTAGGTCAGGGCATGCTCGACCGAGGCAACGCCGGCAGCCCACGACAGGACGCCCACCCCCCACGGCGCATTGGTCTGTGCGGTCACGAGGTCAAGCTCGCGCGTCAGCCAAGCGATGTCCCCGCGCCCGCCGCCGACAAGGCCGAGCCCGCCCGCGTTCGACACGGCAGTAGCCAGCGCGCCGCCCGCCGATCCGCCCATCGGGGCTTGCGCGATCGGGTGCTGGATGCCGAACAGTTGGGTGAACGATGTCGCCGGCGCCACCGGGAGATGATCTCGCAAATCCCCACGGGCGTTGCACAAGCCGGCGCATAGCTAGGAGCCTCCGGCCCGGATAGCGCTTGTGGCCAGTGTCGTGAAGTGCACGGTGAGTTCCCCGCCGAGCGCGTCGATGGCATGGCCGACCGCGCTGAGGATGTCGGCGGTCTGGTCCGGGGACAGCCGGGTCATGCCTCCGGTGGTGGGCAGCAGGTCGAGCCACCGCTCGCGGCTGTAGACCTGCTCCCAGTCGTATCGCCACTGCTCGGGTTGATCGAAGTGGCCGCTCGCGGCGATCGCCTCGGCGAACGCCAGGTAGCCCGCTTGGTAGAGCTCCAGCGGGCTGCGTCCCTGGGCGTTGAACGGGGAGTCGGGCACCGCCCGCCGGTACGCCTCGGCGGAGGGCCGCGCGATCACGGGCGGCGGCTCGAAGACGTGCCCGAACAGCGCGAGCCGCCCGTGCGGCCGCAGCACCCGGGCGGCTTTCTCAGCCCCGCCGCGCGGGTCCACCCAGTGCCAGGACTGCGCGGCGATCACCGCGTCGAACGTGCGGCCGGCCGGCTGCCAGGTCTCGAAGGTCGCCACCTCCACCGTCAGGCCTCGCTGGCGCGCGTAGTCGGCCATCCGCGCGTCCGGGTCGACGCCGAGCACCATGCACCCGGCGCCCTGGAACTGACGCGCCGCGATGCCGGTACCGCAGCCCACGTCCAGCACGTCCGGCCCAGGGCTGCCAGCCACAATCCGGGCGATCAGCTCGCTCGGATAGCGCGGACGGGCCCGGTCGTAGCGCTGGGGATCGATGCCGAACGACTCGGCCATCTCCCGGGCCTGATGCGACTGGGTCAGCGGGGGTGGCGGTTCCGGCGGTATAGTGGGCACACGCCCACTGTAATGGGCTGTCGCCCACTCAGACAACCAGCTGAAGCAGCCTGGCGCGCGAGAGGATGGTCCGGTGCCGACCGGTGTGCACCTGCGCGACGCGCGCCAGCAGCTGTTCGACGCCGCCGAGCGAGTGCTACTGCGTGACGGCCCGAACGGCTTGACCAGCCGGGCGGTCACGGACGAGGCGGGCTGCGCCAAAGGCGTGCTGCACAAGCACTTCGCCGACTTCGACGACTTCCTGGCCGAGCTGGTGCTCGAGCGCGCGGCCCGCCTGGAAGCCCAGGCGGCCATACTCCGCGAGTCCGCCGGCCGGGGCACCGTGGTCGGCAACCTCGCGGCGGCACTGACGGATCTGTTCGGCCCGGTCCCGGTGGCGATCGTCCCGCTGATCACCTTCCGCGACGAACTGCGCGCCCGGCTGCGACGCGCCACGCCCGGCGGCGGCATCGCGATCCTCAACCACGTCATGGCCGCCGTGTCGGACTACCTGGCCGCCGAGCGCGACCTGGGACGCATCACGGCCACCGCCGACATCGACTCACTCGCGCTCTCCCTCGTCGGCGGGGGGCATCTGCTGTTCGCCGACCGCGACCCAGGCCCCCCATCCGAGACCGCGGTGATCAACCTGGTGTCCGCGGTGCTCTCCAGCGCCGTCAGAAAGCCGCGCCGCTAGGGATGATGAGCGCGCGTCGCGACGCCAATTCGCCAGAGTCGGCGAGCATTACCTCCAGCGCTCTCGGCGGGTTTCCGCCGCCGTGTCGGATCCGTCCGTGGTGAACCAGCGTGCGTCGCGGCTTCGCACCCCAGGCCTACCGGCCGCCTCGGCCTTGGCGGATGATCGCCTTGGAACCCGGGTGCGCGTTTGGGCTGGGCGCCCTCGGTCGAGCTCAGCTGCCCCTATCGGAACCCCGTAGGTCGCCCAGCCCTGCGGGATGCAAGCCCACTAGCGGGCCGTTGCCGACCCTCAGCTTCAAGATCAACTTGACCAACTCTTGCGCTACTCAGAAATGGCCGTTGGTGACCTCCAACCGTGTCTCTCACACTCCGCCGATGCCGGGCGGAATTGTTGTTCGATTGCGGCTACGTTTGTACGGACGGGGATGGGGCTCCCCGATAACCGCCGGGTCACCGGATGACGGCTCCTGTCTGACGACGGGAGCTCGCCATGGCAGGCGCGCGAACAAGCGCTCGGAGCGTCGAGGACGTTGTCGATGCCTACGCAGCCGGAGCATCGATTCGAGAACTCGCATCCGCGACTGGGCAGTCACGGGCAGCCATCCGTGCCGTCATCGTTGCTGCCGGTTACTCGCCAGCTGCTCGCGGGGCCGGTCGCCCCCGGCCGCGCCGAAGGCTGGCGGTATCAAATCAGCTCTCAAAAAGGATCCGATCGCTCTATGTCGAACACCGACTGTCCCGCCACGAGATTGCGGAGCAACTTGACATTCCCGAACACACCATCCGCATCGTGCTCGAGCGGCTTGGTATCAAGACTCGAACGCGGGGGCGCCTCAACCGTGAGGACCGCACACGAATACCGCCCAGCGAGTTGGAGCGACTCTACGTGCGCCAGCAGCTGACCATGGCCCAGGTTGCCGCCAAGCTCGGCACGAGCCTGTCGGTGGTCGCGGCAAGCCTGCACGACTTCGGTATCGGGGTCCGCCGCCCGACCGGACGCGCACACAGCGAAGAAGTGCGCGTCTTGAACGCCCTGTACCGGGACTGCGGCGTTCTGGCCGTCCTTGCGCGCCATGGCGTCCCCAGCGCCGCGATGCCGGGTCAGCTGGCCGAACGCCTGCCTGAACGTGTCCCTCTCACCGAGGCATTGGTCCGGGAGCTGTACTTGGGCTGCGGACTGTCCGCGGTCCACATTGAGATGCTCACCGGGAACCCTGCTGTCGAGGTCTACCGCACGCTGACCCGGTTCGGGATACCTCGACGAAGCGCGGGAGGGCTATCCCCATGGCGGCGTCGAGTAAGTGGGCTCGACGAGTGACCTGGCGAGGTCACCACCGCCTGACATTCCGGGAGCCTCCCGAGAAGTGCAGCCTGTGAGGATGGCCTGTTAGCGGCGAAGCGGAATCATCGGCAGGACGGTGCGCCCGAAGGTGTGCGCGATAACGTCTCCGGCGGCGTGGTACCAGGCCAGGACGGCGAAGGCGAGGGTGACCCAGCCGCCAGCCTTGATCACGGTGGTGTTGGGCAGGCCGTTGCCGATCGAGAGCAGTACCAGGCCGGCGAAGATGAGCGCGAAGACCGCGACGAGGACAGCGTCGGTGCGCAGTGAGGCGATGAGGAAGTAGAAGGTGAGCACGGCGAACATGGCCAGGTATAGCGAAAGAGCGCTTCCGAGGTCAGCGGCCGGCACATCTTTGCCGTAGAAGTTGATGATGGCGGCGTAGATGACCCAGAACGGTCCGTAGGTGCCGAACACGACGGCGCCGAAGACGTTGCCGCGGGCGACCTCAAGGACACCGACGATGATCTGGATGAGGCCGCCGAAGAAGAACGCGACGGGCACGACGATGACAGCTCCCCCGGCTGAAAGCAGGTGGGTGTTGTACATGCCGAGCATGAACGAGGTGGTGGCGAAGGCGGTGACGGCCCACGCTCCGGGATCGGCGAGACCTGAAGGCCGCACCGATACCGGTTGAGCGATCGCGGTAGCGACCCTGGTCGATGCTGATGATTCCCGGCGGCCAGCGGCGGCAGCGTCACTCATCGCTGCACCTCGGTTCCGCTGGCGGGCACCCCTGGTGTTAGCGGTCGGGGTGGATGCAGAGCGTTGAGGGTGATGCGGTAGCGGTCGAGGAGCTTGATCAGCAGCTGGTGGAGCGCGGCGTCACTGCCATTGGGAGCGATTGTGCTGACTGCTTCGCCGACGACCTTGGTTGCGGCTACGGCGTAGCCGCGCTCGGTGCACCGGACTCGGAACCGGGTCCACCCGCCGGTAGTCAGACCGTGAATCCGCTGGAGGGCGATGCTGCGGGCCAGGATGTACCGACCGGGCGCGTAGGGTTCCGCGGCGTCGGCGCAGACGAGGGTAAGGGCGGCGCTGATGCGCGGATCGCGAGTCGCGGTGCCCACGACTTCGGGCACGTAGGTGACTAATCGCTGCCGGCCCGCGTCGCTGATGTGGTCGTTGATAGCTCGGCAGGCTGCCGCGAGGACCGGATGCGTGCAGTGAGGGTGGTCGCTAAAGCGCTCGCCGGCGAGTACGGAGGCGTACTCCATGAAGCAGGCCCCGTGTTCGGGAGCGTCGTGCGCGCCCGAACAGAGGATCGGGATTCCGGCGGGAAGGTCGAGGGTGTCGGTCTTAGGCTGGCGCACAGCAGGCTCCCTGTGAAAACTTAGGAGCCATCAGCAGTGGCGGCGGTTGGCGGCGAGCCCCATCGCCGTTATTTCGAGAGTAGGACGATTGCGGCGTCGGCGTCCAGCCTTCCCGCCAGGGGCGCTCTCCCAGGCTGTCTAGGCAGGCGTCTCGGGGTTGCGTGGCGCTCTCGCATGGTGCAGGTCGCGGAGCCGCCAGCCCAGGCGACGGTCGATAGAGTGATGGGTACGGCGGTGGGGCTCGCCGCTAACCGCGGTAGATCGCCGCCAACAGTCCCTACCCGGCACGGTGTGCATTGGTAGGGAGAGGACTGTGATGACACCCGGCACCGTCAGCCTGGCCGGGGTGCTGGAGTCTTTGGCTGCGGTAGCGAGTTCGGACGATATGGCGCAGCTGGAGGCGTTGCGCGCTCGGGCCGTGACTCGCCGGCTTCGCGTGCTGGTGGCCGGTGAGGCGAAGCGCGGAAAGAGCACGCTGGTGAACCGGCTTCTTGGCGCCGATGTGTTGCCGACCGGCGTGGTGCCGGTGACCGCGATCGCCACGACGGTCCGCCGGGACCGTGCCGACAGCACCGTAGACGCAGGCCGGGTGAGGGCCGTCTTTCTGGATGGACGCGAGGCGAGTTTCGGCCTGGGTGAGTTGGCCGGGTTGGTCACCGAGCGAGAGAACCCGCGCAACGAGAAGGGCGTGGCCTGGGTCGAGATCGTGCTGGGACCTGGTCCGTTGGACAAATTCGATGTGGAGTTGGTCGACACGCCAGGTACGGGTTCGGTGTTCGTGCATAACAGCGACGCGGCGCGCGAGGCGTACGAGAGCCTGGATGCGGCGATCTTTGTCGTCACCGCGGATCCGCCGATTTCGGCGGCGGAGCGAGATCTGCTCAGTGAGATCAGTGGACTGTCGGTGCATACGATGCTGTTCCTCAACAAGGCCGATCAGTTGTCGCCCGACGAGCTGAAGGAGGCCGAGGAGTTCACCCGCGACATCTGCGCGCAGGCCACAGATCAGCCGGTGGCGGTCTTCGCCGGCTCGGCCCGCGGCGGCCGAACGGATGTCGGCTTCGCCGAGTTCGCCGATGCTTTCACCAGCTACCTCACCACCCGCGGCGAGCAGGACCTGGATCGGGCGCTGCTGATCCATGCCCGCCGCCTGGCCTCTACGTTGCTAGACACAACCCGGCTGGCGCAACGCAGCGCGGAGCTGGTCGCGGCGGGCTCGCGCGACCTAGTCAGTGCGTTCGCCGACCGGCTGCAGGAGCTGCGTGGTCAGCAGCGCGATCTCGACGATCGCGGCTGGGCGATCGAACGCGGGCTGCGGCGCAGCCTGGACACCTCGGCGGCACAGCTGCGCGATCAGCTGACCGACCGCGCCCGCACCGAGCTGGCTCGCGCGCTGGACGGTCGCCTGGCTGGTCTCCAAGTCGAAGAGCTCGATGAGCACGGTCGAGCGCTGATCGCTGAGATCGTCACAACTGCGGTCGACCGTTGGCGAGAGCAGGAAGCCGGTACTGCTGATGCCGGCCTGCAGGCTATGTGGCGCCGCGCGGTGTCGGAGCATGAGCGGCAGTTGGCCGGATTGCGAGATGCGGCCCGTGAGCTGCTCGACGTCGACCTTGCCGCCCAGCCCGACACTCAGCGTCTGGTTGACAGCCGCGGATTTTGGTACTTGTTCGAACGGCCGCCCTCTGTGGAATTGCCCTTCGCAGCGGCCGCGCGGCGGTTGGTTCCGGGCCGGACCCGTCGCGCTCGCGACCGGCTGTACGAGGAGCTGCCCCAGCTGGTGGATCGTCAAGTCGGCCGAGCCCGAGCCGATCTGCAGGAACGGATACAGGAGGGAATGCGTCGGCTGCTCGCCGACTTGCGCCGCGCACAGGACGATCTGCTGGAACGGTTCGAACGCGCGTTGGCCGAGGCAGACCAGAGCCACGAGATAACGGCGGCGGCCCAACAGGAGCGGTCGGCACAGCTGGCGCGGCGGTTGCAGCGCCTGGTCCAGCTTCTCGGCCAGCTCGACACCCGCCTCCAGGTCGGCTGAACCACCGAGTGCGGGGGCGGTCTTACGGTGGAGCTGGGTACGTTCGTGGTCGTGGTCGCGTTGTAACGTGCGCAGGCTGGAGTCAGGTGTGCGGCCCTCATCCCGCCAGTGCTGTGCGGTTGCGGTCTCACCGGGGGCGGGGAGCGGTCCATCCTTCGGCCGGGGGCCAGCTGGCGAGCCAGCCCAGTGCTTCGACCAGCGCGGCATCGCTGTCCATTGTTCGGTCGGGGCCGTCGGCGGTCATCGACTTCACGCACGCAACGAGCCGTTCGGTGAGGTCGTGGAGGTAGCCGCTGAGCTCGCCGGGGTGGTGCGCATCCGGCTCGGCGAGCAGGTGAACCCGGCAGGTGATGCCGCCGTCTGAGGCGGGTGCACTTCGGTCGCCGGTGGCGGTGTTCGGACACTGTGGGCAGCGACGATGTCGCCACACGTCGACGTATCCGGTGAGCCAGCTCCGGGTCCGGTTGCCGGCCTGGATCGCCAGCATGTCCTTCGTGAAGCGGTCCCGACCGTCGGGAGATGTGCTGAGGTAGTCACAGGTCAGGCAGCCGTCGGCGGTGGCTAGGCGCTGCCATTTCGTGTGGGGACGATGATGCGAGTCCAGCAGGTCGGCCGCCCGGCGCGTGAGGTCCTCGGTCAATACAGCGTTGCCAAGCGGCTGGTATTTGAGTTCGTTCTCGGCGCGGAAGTACAGCCAGCTGTGGCGCGGGCATAGGCCCCAGGATCGGTGGAGGTGGTCGCGGGTGCCGACGTCCATGATCGCGCCGTCGCAGAACCACCACAGCTGAGCGGTTTCGGCAAGGGTGATCGGAGTGATCAGGTCGTTCGGGGCCGGCGCGGGACTCATCGGCTCAGCAGCACGAGGCGTGCAGATCAGTGTCCGGAGCGATCGGCGATTCCGAACGGCAGTTCGGGTTGGTCGGCGGCGATGTCGAGGAGCCGGTTGTACTTGGCGACCCGTTCACCGCGGGCCGGGGCGCCGGATTTCAGCTGGCCGCAGCCCGAGCCGACGGCGAGGTCGGCGATGAAGGTGTCGGTGGTTTCGCCGGAGCGGTGGGAGATCATCGCGGCATAGCCGCGGTGCCGGCACACCTCCAACGCGGCGAGGGTGTGGGAGACGGTGCCGATCTGGTTGAGCTTGATCAGGGCGGCGTTGGCGATCCCGTAGCGTGCGGCGTCGTCGATCTTGCTGGGGTCGGTGACGAAGATGTCGTCGCCGACCAACTGGACTTGATGTCCGAGGGTGTGGGTGAGGTGGGTCCAGCCGTCGCGGTCATTTTCGGCCAGGCCGTCTTCGATGCTCCAGATCGGGAACTGGTCGATCAGCTCGGCGTAGAGCGCGACCAGCTCCGCGCTGGACAGGTCGCGGCCGGCGACCCGGTAGCGCCCCTCGACGTAGAAGCCGTTGGCGGCGGGGTCGAGCGCGATCGCGACCCCGCCGCGGCCGGGTTCGTAGCCGGCGTCCTCGATAGCTTTGACCAGCAGGGTCAGCACCTGCTCGGGCTGGGCGAGGTCGGGGGCGAAGCCGCCCTCGTCACCGAGGCCGGTGGCCAGCCCGCAGCTGTGCAGCAGGCCCTTGAGCGCGGCGTACACCTCGGCGCCGGCGCGGATCGCTTCGGGCAGCGACGGGACGCCGAGCGGGGCGATCATGAACTCCTGGAAGTCGAGGTCGTTGGCGGCGTGCGCTCCGCCGTTGACGACGTTGAAGTGCGGGACCGGCAGCCGCGGCTCGACGCCGTCGCCGGTCAGCGCCTGCCATAGCGGTAGACCGGCAGCTTGGGCCTGGGCGCGGGCGGCGGCCATCGACACGCCGACAATGGCGTTGCCCCCCAGACGCGACAGGGTGTGGGTGCCGTCGAGCTCGCGCAGGGTGAGGTCCATGTCCTGCAACCCGGTGAACTCGCGGCCGGTGATCGCTTCGGCGATCGGGCCGGTCAGGTTCGCGATCGCGTTCTGCACACCGGCGCCGCCGTAGCGGTGGGGATCACCGTCGCGCAACTCGACCGCCTCGGCGCTGCCCGTGGACGCACCCGACGGGACGCCGGCGTGCGCGCTGGTGCCCTCGTCAAGAGTGACCGTCACCGCCAGGGTGGGGCGCCCGCGGGAGTCCAGCTGCTCGCGACCCTGGACACGCTGAATCGGAATCCACGGTGTCGTGGCGGTGGCGCTCATCGGCGAGTCTCCGAATCGAGGCGATGGTTCCGGGCTGGCAGCGGACGTGACGGTTGGGAGATGGCCCGACCGGTCGGGCTCCCTTCCGGCTTAGACATCGAAGTACAGCTCGAACTCGTGCGGGGTGGTCCGCAGCCGGATGGGGTCGATCTCGCGGTCGCGCTTGTAGGCGATCCAAGTGTCGATCAGGTCAGGGGTGAACACTCCCCCGGCCTGGAGATAGTCGTTGTCAGTCTCGAGGGCGTCGAGCACGGCGTCGAGGGAGCCGGGGACTTGAGCGACGTCGGCTCGCTCGTCCGGGGGCAGTTCGTAGAGGTCTTTGTCGATCGGGTCGGCTGGCTCGATCTTGTTGGCGATGCCGTCTAGGCCGGCAAGCAGCATCGCCGCAAAGGCGAGATAGGGGTTGCAGGACGGGTCCGGGACTCGGAACTCGATCCGTTTGGCTTTCGGGTTGGTGCCGGTGACGGGTATGCGGGTGCAGGCGGACCGGTTGCCTTGCGAGTACACCAGGTTCACGGGCGCTTCGAAGCCAGGCACAAGCCGGCGGTAGGAGTTGACGGTGGGGTTGGTGAAGGCCAACAGCGATGGGGCATGGTGCAGCAGGCCGCCGATGTACCAGCGGGCCAGATCGGACAGCCCGGCGTAGCCGACCTCGTCGTAGAACAGTGGCTTGTCGCCCAGCCAGAGGCTCTGGTGGGTGTGCATACCCGACCCGTTGTCCCCGAAGATCGGCTTGGGCATGAATGTCACAGTCTTGTCCCGCGACCAGGCTTCGTTCTTGACTAGGTACTTGAACAACATCAGGTTGTCCGCGGCATGCAGCAGGGTGGAGAAATTGGTGCTGATCTCGCCCTGTCCGCCGGTGCCGACCTCGTGGTGGGCGCGTTCGACCTCAAGCCCGGCATCGAGGAGGCGGAACGTCATCGCGTCGCGCAGGTCGGCGTGGTGGTCGGTCGGCGGGACCGGGAAGTAGCCGCCCTTATAGGCGGTCTTGTAGCCCAGGTTGCCGCCGTCCTCGTCGCGATCGGTGTTCCAGGCGCCTTCGCTGGAATCGATATGGTGGAACGACTCATTTGCGGCGCTGGAGTACCGCACCGAGTCGAAGATGTAGAACTCGGCCTCGGGTCCGAAGTAGGCGGTGTCGGCGCATCCGATACCGGCGAGGTGGGTTTCGGCTTTGCGGGCGACGTTGCGCGGGTCGCGGGAGTACGGCTCGCCGGTGCGCGGGTCGTGGATGAAGAAGTTCAGCGCGACCGTGCTGCGTTCCCTGAACGGGTCCACGAACGCCGTGGTTACGTCCGCTCGCAGCAGCATGTCGGATTCGTGGATGGCTTGGAAGCCGCGGATCGAGGATCCGTCGAAGGCGAGCCCCTCGGCCAGCATGGTGGCGTCGATGGTGCGGGCTGGCACCGTGAAGTGGTGCATTGTGCCCGGCAGGTCAGCGAACCGGACGTCGACCAGATCGATCTTGTGTTCGCCGAGGTAGCTCAGAAGTTCCTCGTGGGTGCTAAACACTGCTCATCCTCCGTCACGTCGAGAGGAGGAGTGCGTCCGCACGTCGATGTCCAGACACGGCACCCCTACCCGAACAAGTCCGAGTAGGGACCGTTGGCAGCCGAAGCTGCGGTTATCGGCGAGCCCCACCGCCGTCACGTAGCAGCTTACGGGCAGGCGACGGTCACCGGCGCCGGGGTTCGAAACCGGTGGCAAGTCGTCTGAGTCTCTCGATGCACGGCAGCCGGGCAGCGGGCGGACGAGCTCGCGACGGCCGGTGGCCAGAACACTCGCTAGACATTTAGGATGGCGACACGGCGGTGGGGCTCGCCATAACCGCGTCCGCGGACACAGCACGGCGTCCGTGGCGACAACAGTCCCTACCTGCGCGGCGACGCGGCGGGTAGGGCCATGCCCCCGGTAGCGGGTTCCCTCCCCGAGCGGCTCTTGACTCGTCGTGTCGCCGCGCAGCTGCACGTGCCAGAGGCTGCCGCGATAGACGAGGATGACGATGCCCGAGCTGCGTTCCCGTACGACCACCCACGGCCGCAATATGGCGGGCGCGCGCGCGTTATGGCGGGCGACCGGGATGACAGAGGATGACTTTGGCAAGCCGATCGTGGCGATCGCCAACAGCTTCACCCAGTTCGTCCCCGGCCACGTGCACCTGCGCGATGTCGGCAGCATCGTCGCCGACGCCGTGGCGGAGGCGGGCGGGGGCGGGCGGGAGTTCAACACGATCGCCGTGGATGACGGGATCGCGATGGGTCACGGGGGGATGCTCTATAGCCTGCCCAGCCGGGAGCTGATCGCTGACTCGGTCGAGTACATGGTCAACGCCCACCAAGCCGACGCGCTGGTGTGTATCAGTAACTGTGACAAGATCACCCCTGGGATGCTGCTCGCGGCGCTACGGCTGAACATCCCGACCGCGTTCGTGTCGGGTGGGGCGATGGAGGCCGGGAAAGCGGTCGTCGCCGACGGCGTCGCCCACAGCGGGCTGGACCTGATCGACGCGATGACCGCCTCCGCCGACCCGACGGTCTCGGACGAGCAGCTGGCCAGCATCGAGCGATCCGCCTGTCCGACCTGCGGGTCGTGTTCGGGGATGTTCACCGCGAACTCGATGAACTGCCTGACCGAGGTACTGGGTTTGTCGCTACCCGGCAACGGCACCACCCTGGCCACCAGCGCGCTCCGGCGTGATCTTTTCGTGCGAGCTGGCGAGCTGGTCGTGGATCTGTGCCGTCGCTACTACGACAAGAACGACGAGGGCGTGTTGCCGCGCGGTATCGCCACCCGGGCCGCGTTCAGCAACGCCATGCGGGTCGACATCGCGATGGGCGGGTCGACCAACACGGTGCTGCATCTGCTGGCGGCCGCCCGTGAAGCCGGCGTCGACTTCACCCTGTCCGACATCGACCACCTCAGTCGGGTCACGCCGTGCATTTGCAAGGTTGCGCCCAGCTCGAGCTACCACATGGAAGACGTCCACCGCGCCGGCGGCATCCCCGCCATCATGAGCGAGCTGAACCGCGCCCGCCTGCTGGAGACCTCCGTGCACGCAGTCCACTCCCCCGACCTGGAGGCATGGCTCGCCGAATGGAACATCCGAGCCGACACCGCCTCCCCGCAGGCGCACGCCCTGTTCGCTGCCGCGCCCGGCGGGGTGCGCACCACAGAACCGTTCTGCTCGACTGCGACCTGGGATCGTCCGGATTTGGACACCGAAACCGGCTGCATCCGCTCGGTGACCACCCCCTACAGCCTCGACGGCGGTCTGGCCGTGCTCTACGGCAACTTGGCCGTCGACGGCTGCATCGTCAAGACTGCCGGGGTCGACCTGGCGCAGTGGGTCTTCCGCGGCCCGGCTCGGGTCACCGAGAGCCAGGAGGAGGCAGTCGAGGAGATCCTTTCCGGGCGTATCGCCGCCGGGCAGGTCGTCGTCGTGCGCTACGAAGGCCCCCGAGGCGGTCCCGGCATGCAGGAAATGCTGTATCCCACCAGCTTCCTCAGGGGCCGCGGACTCGGGAGGAGCTGCGCGCTGATCACCGACGGCCGCTTCTCCGGCGGCACCAGCGGACTGGCAATCGGCCACGTATCCCCGGAAGCCGCGGCCGGCGGCGCCATCGGCCTGATCGAGAACGGCGACCTGATCGAAATCGACATCCCGGCCCGCTCCATCAGGGTCGAGGTCTCCGAGGAGACACTCGACTCCCGCCGCCGCGCCCGCGACACCGACGGCTGGCGCCCGGCCCACCGCGGCCGACCCGTCTCGGCCGCCCTACGCGCCTACGCCGCGCTGGCCCTGTCCGCCGACCAGGGCGCCGCCCGCAACGTGCCGTGACTGTCGCCGTCAGCCTGTCGGTCAGCGTGCCCCAGGACAGCTTGCTCGCGCGCGAGGCCGCAGGCCCGCGGTGATCGCGGTCTACCGGTACGGCATGCCCGCATGGGTCGAGCTGCCCGAGGACGTTGTTGATCAGCTGCGGCTCGTCCATGACCTGCGTGAGGACCTTGTCACCCTCGAGCACCGCCTCGAGGATGCGATCAGCGCGATCTGGTCCAGCTATCCGGATATCCGCGAGCTGGAAACGCGGCTGGCGGCTGCCGTGATGCAGGCCGAGGTGTTAGAGGCGGGAGTCGCCGAGGAGAAGGGAAAGCAGCGAACCCGGAGACCGACCACACCACTGGTCGCCGAACTGACAGCAGCCCGTGCCGCCGTGCGGACGCTCAAGCAACAGCGCCGGGAGCAGATAAGGGCCGTACACGGTGCAGCGCAGCCCGGCATCGCGGCCGCGGTCACGGAACACCGCGCGGCCGTCAAAGCGCTCTACAGCGACTACGTGCAGACTCGCGGCCTGTACTGGGCTTGTTACAACCGCACCGTCGAGCGCCACCGCACCGCCGCGCGGCGCATCGCCGCCGACCGAGCCGCCGGCCGCCACGGCCGAATGCGCCACCACCGGTTCGACGGCTCCGGTGTCTTGTCGGTGCAGCTGCAACGTCAACGCCACGAGCCGCAACGCACCCCCGCCCTGCTCGCCTCCGGAACCGGGCGATGGCGCACCGTCTTGCAATTGACGCCGTGGATACCGCCCGAGGTCTTCGAGAAGATGCCGTCCGCCAATCGACGCCGTGCCGCGCGCGGTACCGTCACCTTCCACATCGGCCGTAACGGCAGTGTCGAACTGCCGGTGATCGTGCACCGGATGCTGCCCGCCGACGCCGACGTCGTCACCGCGCAGCTCGTCGTGCGCCGTGTGGCAGGCGGGCGGCGCGTCCACCTCAACGTCACCGTGCGTCTCCCGGACCCGGTGCCATCCAGCTCCCCAGACGCCGTCGCCGGGCCAGACGGGGCAGGCTCGCGCCCCGCCGTGGCGGTCCACTTCGAATGGCGCCGCGTCGCCGACGACGGCACGCTGCAAGTCGCAACGTGGCTGGCCAGCGCGCCGCTGCTGGTTTCTGACGGCGTCCGCGACGTCGTCATGGACGACGGAAGCTGGTCGGGCACCATCCAACTCCCAGGCAGCTGGCGCGCCGCCACCGCCCGCGACGCCGAGCTTGCCTCACGCCGCGACACCAGATTCGACGCGATCCAGGCGACAGTCGTCGATTGGCTGCGCCGCAACCCTCCCGGCGCTGCAGGGAGCGCTCACCCGCCAATCTGCGACGGGTGGGAGCCGCCCACCGCGGCCGAGGTCGCCCGATGGCACGCTCCCGCCCGGCTGGTCATCTGGGCCCGCCGAATCGCCGAGCGCACCAGCCAGCCGATACCGGCATCCCTGGAAGTGCTGTTCGCCCAAGTCGAGCAGTGGCGCCGTGAGGACCGCCACCTCTGGGAACGGCAGACCCACGGACGGGACAAGGCTCTCGGACGGCGCGACGACGCCTGGCGGCGCGTCGCCGCCTGGCTCGCGCTCACCAGCGGCCAGATCGTGCTCGATGACACCGTGCTCACCGAACTTTCGCGCACCGAGGCCACCCCGATCCCACAACAGGTAGTGGCGGTCGCGAGTCGACAACGCATGGACGCCGCCGTTGGACGGCTGCGAGAACAGATCAAGACCGCGGCTGCGCGCGAGGGCGTCGCGGTCACGCTCGTGTCCCACCTGGGGCTGGGCAGGATCCATGCGGCCTGCGGCTACGAGAACCCTACCGACGAGGTACGCCGCTCTGCCGACATCACGTGCGGCGGCTGCGGGCTGCGCTATGACCGCGACCGCAACGCCGTGAGGCTGATGCTCGGCGCAGCCGCGACGACCCCAACGTCGCCCAAGCCCACCACGGTGCGGCGGGTGACCCGAGCGAGATAGTCTCAGTCGGCGGTTGAGCCGCCGTCGGCCACCTGTACCTTCGACAACTCAATGCGACACCACCACGCGGAACCGATCCAAGACCCGTCCCGTGGGTGCCACCAGAGATCTAGACGCCGGCGCGGCGGCCTTGTAGCCGCGACTCCACGTGGATGTTTGATCAGTCTCGACGTCCTCAGTTCCTACGCCGGCGCGGCGGCTTCGTAGCCGCGACTCCACGATGCAGGTTGCATCCATAGCAGCCCTGCACCACCGGACCTCCACACCTTTTCTCAAGCTCCTACGCCAGCGCGGCGGCTTCGTAGCGGCGACTCCACGTTCGCAGTTGACCACCCGAACTTTGCTAGGCAGGGCAGCTTCACCACCCAGCTCGTAGACTGGCAAGTGCAGCACGGCGGTGGGGCTCGCCGTAACCGCGCATCCGCGCCGACAGTCCCTACCCACCTTCAGGGTGAGGTAGGTGGCAGCATGAGTAACGCGTCCCCGCACACCGCAAACGAACAGCGGCGCGTGTTCTTGGTGACCCACGGCCGCACGGCTTCCGATACGGTCGAGATGCTGCCCGCCGACGACGAAGCGCTCGACGACGTCGGTCGGGTGGAGGCGCTGGCGCTCGCGGAAACTCTCGACTACGTGCACCCGGCCCGGGTGCTGAGCAGTCCGCTGACCCGGGCCCGGGCTACAGCTGAGGTGATCGCGACCCACGCCGGCTTGTCGGTGGTCCTCGAACCGCGGCTGCGCGACCGCGACTACGGCCGCTGGGCCGGGCGCAGCCGGGCGCAGCCGGGCGGAGGCCTACACCGACTGGGAGCAGGAAGGCGCGCCGAACGCGATCGAGCCAGCTGAGCAGGTCATCGACCGAGCCCGCGCGGTGCTTGACGAACAGATCCTTAACGTGGGGTCGGCAGGCCCGATTGTGCTCGTGACCCACCACGAGGTAGCCCGACTCCTGCTCGCTCATCTCGACCCTCACTGCTGCCGACGGATCGAGTCGACCCGGCGCACAGCCGCCTGGACCGTGCTTGGCGCTGACGGCGGCCATTGGGAAGTTCTCGACACCGAGGAGGAACCCACCGAGTTGGAACCGGGCGAATGACGCCGAACCACCGTGCCGCCAGCCCGCTGGAGGAGAACGATCATGAGCACACAACCTGAGCACGTCACCGTCGGACACGACGAGTTGGACGAACGGGCCGCCGCTGCCGCCGTAGCGGTCGCGACCCGTGCTCCCTCCATTCTCAACACCCAACCGTGGCAGTGGCGGCTAGCCGGCGGGGCGCTCGAGCTGCGCGCCGACCGCGCTCGCCATCTTCGCAGCGTGGATCCCGATGGGCATTCCCTGCTGCTCAGCTGCGGCGCGGCACTGCACCTGGCCCGGCTCGCCCTAACCGCCGACGGGTTCGAGGTCGACATTGACCACAGCCGCCACCATGACGACCCCGACCTGCTCGCGCGGATCACGGTCCGAGGTCGACGCGAGGCGAGTAGGGACGACACCGAACAGGTCAGGGCCGCGCTGCAGCGGCACAGTGAACGTCGACCGTTCGCCAGCAGCGCGATTTCGCTGCAGCTGATCGAGCGGCTCAGCGACCTCAGCCAGTTCGACGGGGTGGGTATCCGTATCCCTCGCGAGGGAGAGGAGATGATCGCCTTGGCCGTCGCCGTCGACTGGGCCGAACAGCTCGAACAGAACGACCCCGCCTTTCGCGCGGAGCTCGACGCGTGGATCCGCACCGACGACGACACCCAGCCCGATGGGGTGCCGGCCGCCGCTATACCGCGCGTCCGCGCCGGACACCCCCGCCACACCGACGTCTCGGTCGGCGACTACGGCCTCGATACTCCTGGAGAGTTGCCTATTGCGAACGAGGTCGACGAACGACCACTGCTCGCGCTGATCCTCACGGCCGCCGATGACACCATCAGCCGCGTACGCGCTGGCGAGGCCACCATGAGCATGCTGGTCGAGGCACAGAGGCATGGGCTGGGCAGCTGCATAATCAGCCAGGCGTTCGCGTCAGCCGCCGCCCGCACCCGGCTCCGCGACGAATTGGCCGCTGCTGCGTTCCCCCAGACGATGATCCGTCTGGGCGCTATGCCGGCTGGGACACCCGCTCCTGCAGCGCCTCGGCGCCCGGTGGCCGACGTGCTGCACATCCTGGAGCGCCCTCCGGCTCACCGGAGAACGTGACCTAGCGTGGACTCCGCCGACGTGCCGACGCCGCGCAACATACGGTGCACCTTCTTGGTCGCGGCCGCGAACCGGGCGCTGTTCACCGACGACCGGGCCGCGATGCCCGAACCGGGTGAGCACGTGAGCTACGAGGGCCACGACTACGAGGTGATCACCGCCACCGAGCAGTTGCCACCTGACCGGGATCCCACCAGCGGGGAAGCGCCTGTGTGCGCGCTCGTCCGAGTCCAGCCGATCGACGCGTCGCCTGTCTGTGTCGGGTCGTCATGACGACGCTGTTCTCTCGGATCGTCGCCGGTCAGGAACCGGCACGCTTCGTCTGGAGCGACGAGACCGCCGTCGCGTTCTTGACCATTGCACCGTTGACGCCCGGACACACCCTCGTCGTACCGCGGCAAGAACTCGACCAGTGGACCGACGCCGCTCCCGCGATGCTCGCACACTGTGTCACCGTCGCCCAGCGCATCGGACAGGCGCTGCAACTGGCCTACAGCGCGCCCCGCGTCGGGCTCGTGATCGCTGGCTACGAGATCCCGCATCTGCACGTGCATGTGTTCGCCTCATGGTCGATGCACGACTTCGACTGGTCGCACGTGCGGCATCCCGACGAGCGCGAACTCGACGCCGCCGCCGATCGGGTGCGGGCCGCGTTGCGGGTGTCCCGCATGGACCCCGGCTGAAGTCACGACGTACAGAGCGCGAACGGAAGGTAGGAGTCGCGTCGTGTCGTCTCGTAAGGTTCTGGTGTCGGAGGATGCGGGTGACGTGCTCACCCCACGAGCCGATCACGAGTCGCGGCCGCCCGGGTTGAGCGACGCCGGTTAGGTCTGGCGATGCCGCGGGCCAATCGGCGACGACTCGACCGCGCGCGCGTCGTCGGTCCCGGCCGCGTCGGCCGGTAAGGCGCCGACCGCAGCGGCCTCCACTCCCATTGGCGGCTGCTCCTTCACGCCGGCGGCCGTCTCCGCGGAGTCCTCGGTCATTCGGCTTCCGGCATCGTCCGTACCCGGGGATGGGGCGGTGGGCGGCATTTCATCGGCGGCCGCCTGCCCCCCAGTGCCTGTCTCGGGGTGGAACGTGCGCTGGTAAAGGTCTTCGCCGTAGCTGGTGGGTAGCGGCGGGGCGACCTGGAGTCGGAAGCTGCGTTGGCCGCCTTCACCGCGGTCGGCTCGCAGGAACAGGGTCTTGTCGGTGTGTTCGTCCTCGTAGCGGTGGGACAGGTCGTACATGTGGGTGACGAACACGACGCGTATGTCAGCGTCATTCATGGCCCGGATGACTTCGGCGGCGATGTCGGAGCCTTCGCGTTCGTTGGTCGCGGCGAACGACTCGTTGCACATCAGCAGGCAGTGCGGCTTGATCTGGTCGGCGATTGCGCTCATTCGGGCGAGTTCCTCGTCGAACTTGCCGCCGGACATCGTGGCGTCTTCTTCGCGTTTGTAGTGGGTGAACACTCCGAGAGTCACGGTCGAGGTCAGTGATTGGGCGGCGGTGAAGATGCCGGCCTGCATCATCACGTGTGCCAGGCCGAGGCTGCGTAGGAACGTCGACTTGCCGCCCTGGTTGGCGCCGGTGACGATGATGAGGTCTTTGCCGTCGGCGTCGAGGTTGTTCCCGACGACCTTGCGGTTCATCCGCAGCGCCAAGCACGGGTCATACAGTTCGCGGGCGGTGAGCGTGAGCTGCTCAGGCGGTGCGGGCTCGGGGTAGCACACCGGCTCTTCCACAGCGGCGAGCTGTTCGTACAGGTTGAGTGCGCCCACGTAGAAGCCCAGCTCGGTGCGCAGGGCGATGAAGAAGCTCAGCACGTGATCGGCCGCATGTCCCAGGGCGTTCGCGACGAGGTTCAACCCACGGTCGCGCAGCTCACCGAGTGCCCGGAAGCCGGCCTCGTCGCGGTCGGGAATACTGAAGGCGTAGGTGGGCTTCTTCAGGATCGTGCGGTTGTACCAGGCGCCGCGGTTCTCCGGCTTGGGGCTGCGCAGTAGATAGCCGACGCCGCGGTTACCGTCACCCAGCCGGGCGGACAGGACGACCCCTTCCCGGAACCTCAGGGCCTTGAGGTGGGCTTCGATCTCCTCGAAGTACGGGTCATCGAGTTCGGCGCGCAACTGGGCGAAGAAGCGTTGAAATCCCGCGGAGTTGAACTTGTCACCATGCTCTTCAGTGATCTGACGAAGTCGGCGCAGCATGCCGACGAACATCTCGATGACTTCGACGGAGCGACGCATCAGGGCCTCGCCTCGCTCGCTGAAGATGCTGCGGAACACCTTGTGCTCGGCGGTTATCGCCTCGACCGCCAAGTCGTAGATCTCACGCACGATCGCGGGTTGGGCTATGCAGTCGGTCACCACCTGCTGTCGGAACCGGATCTCCTCGATGCTGGTCAGGCTGGACAACAGGGCGCTTTGTGCGACTTGGCGCAGGAACTCATCGCCGCGGGCCATCCCGTCCCACAGCGTGTCCAGTTCGAGATCTTGAATGAGGTCCGGCACGACGCCTTTCTGACCAGGCTCGGGCGCCTTGGTCAGCCGGAAGTCGCGGTCGGCGTACATCAGATAGGCCTTCATGAGCTCACCCGCCCCTTGAGCATCTCGTAGGTGAGTCCGTACTTCTCGGCCAGCGCCTGGGCGTAGGCCTTGCCGTCAGCCGGGGTGCGGATCACCTTGAACGTGCGCCGGGCCAGGTCTTTCGGATCGACGGTGCTGACCATGCTGACGGTCTTGCCGTTGAGGGTGGCCAGCTCGTCGAGGAAC
>Ga0335073_10001550_pt1 | contig 30843 bp, 26 predicted proteins | sample Lox_Sample_22_FD_207093 | JGI IMG/M metagenome (GOLD analysis project Ga0335073, IMG submission 207093) | Soil microbial communities from Loxahatchee National Wildlife Refuge, Florida, United States - Lox_Sample_2.2 | ecosystem: Environmental > Terrestrial > Soil > Wetlands | place: USA... | reverse complement strand
TGTCACGGAACGCATGCGGATTATGAAAGAAGAATCGCGCCGGCAGCCGGTGGGGAAAAGCGCGGCCAAACTCGCCGCGGGTGAGCGCAAGCAACTGTCGTAAGCAGCTAAAGGCGCCCGCGCTCAATCGTAGCGGAGTGCCACCATCGGGTCGGTATGCACCGCTCGCCGCGCGGGAACGTAAATGGCGAAGCACGCGGCTGCGATCAGCACTAGCGGAATGCCCACGAAGGTCAGGGGATCGCTGGCCGAAACACCCCAAAACAGGGCGGCCATCAGCCGGGCCATCCCAAAGGCCAACACGATGCCGATGGCGATGCCGGCGAGCGTCATGGCCAGCCCGCGCCGGAAGACGATCAGAAGCACCGAGTTGCGCGGCGCTCCCAACGCCATGCGGATGCCGATCTCCTGGGTTTGCTCGTTCACCAGGTACGCCATCATGCCATAGACCGCGATGGCGGCGAGCCCAAGGGCCAGTATGCCGAACACCGCGAGCATGCCGGCAACATACAGGATCCCGGTGGATTCGTGCTCGACAAGGGTCTGCATGGTGGCAACATCGGTCACGGGCTGCTCGCGATCCACCGCGCGCACCGCCGCCGTGACCGAAGGCGCCAGGACGAGCGGGTTGCCGGCCGTGCGCACCGCCAGATCCATCCAGGTGTGCGGCTGCTGCTCGAACGGGACGAAGAGCATCGCGCGGGGGCCGCGGTCGTAGACGCTTTGCACAGTGTTGCCGACCACGCCCACGATGGTCATCCACCTGGCGTCCTTGTCGCCGCTTTGTCTTATACGCCGCCCTACCGGGTCGGCATTGGGAAACCAGCGCCGCGCCGCCAACTCATCGATCACCGCTACCGGCGCCGCTTCGCGTCCGTCTGAAATCTGCAGCAGCCGGCCATTCCGCAGGGGTACCCGCACAGTCGCGAAATAGCTCGGGCTCACCGCCTGGTACTCTCCCTCGGGCAGGTGGGCTGGATCGCCGGGCTGCCCCTCGATCTCGTAGCGGTATCCGATGCTGTGCTGAGTGTACGGCATCGCACTCGCCGCGGCCGCCATCCGGACACCCGGCAGCGCGGCGATCCGGTCCAGCACCTCGCGGTAGAAGGCGGACTCCGCGACCTTCTCGTGGTACTTCGTCTCCGTAATAGCCAGGCGCAGCGTCAGCAGCGATTTCGGTTCGAGCGAGGCGCTGGCGTTTGCCACGGAGCGGAAAGTGCGCGCCATCAGGCCTGCTCCCACGAGCAACACCACCGCCATGGCCATCTCCGCAGCCACCAGAATGGCGCGCAACCGATGCCGTCCGCGACTCGAGGAGTTGCCTCGGCCACCCTCTTTCAGGGTCTCCGCCAGATTCGGGCGTGAGCACTGGAAAGCCGGCGCCAGGCCCGCCAGGATGCCGGCCAGGAGCGAAGCCGCCAGCGTCATTCCCAACGCGCGGCCGTCGAGACGAATCTCGTTCCAGCCCGAGACATACCGCGCCACGTCCGGCGGCATGGCCCCGAGGATTGCCTGGAGGCTCCAACTCGCCACCAGCAAGCCGAACAAGCCGCCGGCCACGGCCACCATCACGCTCTCGGTCAGAAGCTGCCGTACCAGGCGCCCGCGTGCCGCGCCCACCGCCGTCCGCAGCGCGATCTCGCGGCCGCGCCCGAGCGCCCGCGCCAATTGCAGACTGGCCACGTTGGCGCAGGCGATCAGCAGTACAAACACCACGGCGCCCAGCAGAAGGTTGAGATATTGGCGGTTGTAGTAACCCACCAGGAAATCCTGCACGGCCATCACGCCGTAGCGCCGGCCCTTGTTGGTGGCGGGATATTCCCGTTCGAGCTGCGCCGAAATTCCGGCCACTTCGGCGTCCGCCGCGGCCGCCGTGTAGCCGGGGCGCAGGCGCCCCACCACCATCACCTGTGTGTGGTCGCGGACCTGCCGGTCTTCGGGCTTGAGCGCCAGCGGCGTCCAAAGCTCGGCCGTCTTCGGGAACTCGAACTTCGGCGGCATCACGCCAACCACCAGGAAGCTGGCATCGTCCATGCGGATATTTTGGCCGACGATGGCGGGATCGGCACCGAAGCGGCGCCGCCAGAGAGCGTCGCTGAGAATCGTTTCGCGGTCCCGGCCAGGTTCGTCTTCGCCGGGCAGGAAGCCGCGGCCGATGGCGGGCTGCTGTTCCATCACGTCGAAAAAGTTGGGGGAGACCAGATACTGCGAAACTCGCTCCGGCTCGCCGCCTGCGCCCACGATATTGGCCCGGCCATCAACCCACCACGCCATACTGGTGAAAGCGTGGGTGCGCTTCTGGATATCGCTCAAATCGCCCAGGGCGTTCCAGTTGTAATTATCGGGCTCACCGGCAACGCGCTGCAGCACGACCGCCATTTGCCCGATGTCGCGCAGTGGGATGGGCTTCCACATCATTCCGTCGGCGGTGCTGAAGGTCGCGGTGGTGACGCCAATCCCAAAAGCCAGGGTGACCACGGAAATAGCGGTGGACCCGGGCGATTTGCGGAGCAGGCGTGCTCCGTAGCGGAGATCGGACCAAAGCGTCATGGCAAAGTGGTGGCACGCCCGATGCCATCGTTATGCCACTGAAACTACGCGGCAGACCCGCGGCCGGGGTGTTCCTTTTTGGTGGCTCGGTCCCACAACCGGACAGCATCGCCGCCACCGGCGCGATTCCGAACACCAGCCGGAGGCGATTGTGGACCACGGCCGGTAGCGCGCCGGCCGGCCATCAGAAATTCAGAGTGGAGAGATATTTGTAACTCATCCGCAAACTATTCAGCGGATCGCCGGGAGTTTGATCCTGCTCGACGAAGTAGTGCTTTACGCCTTCGCTGTTCGCGGCGTGAAGGATGACCGGCCAATCGAGTATGCCGCTGCCCACTTCCTTGAAAGCCGTTCGCGGCACCCCTTCGTTAAACCGGCGCTCGGTACCGCGATCCACGTCTTTGCAGTGCAGCAGGTGTACGCGCCCGCTTAGTTTTCTGATGAATTCCGCGGGGTCGTTGCCGGAAACTGCCAGCCAGAAGCAATCGAGCTCGAAACCGACGTATTTCTTATCGGTATTATCGATCAGGATCTGGAACAGCGTCTTGTCCCCGACGGGAGTCGATTCGAACGCGTGATTGTGGTACGCGAATTCCATTCCCGCGGCGTGAACCTTCTCACCGAACCGGTTCAATTTCGCGGCAAAGGCTTTCATCACGTCGGCCCCGCCGCGCTCGTTAGGATTGACGTACGGGTAAACGAGATATTGAAAGCCCCAGTTCTTCGCCTGGTCCACCGCGCGGCTCATTTCGCCGTCGTCCTTGCTCACGATCGCGGTGTCGATATGGATGCTGACCGCTTTGAGACCGCTCGCTTCCACCATCGGCCGGAGCTTGTCATAGCCGGCCCACGTGGCCTCTACCTCCTGATAGCCGATGGCGCGGATCGCGTTCAAGGTTTCCGCGGGTTTCTGCGGCAGCACATCGCGTACGGTGTAGAGTTGCACGCCGATGGCTTTTAGCTGCATGGCGCGGGCGGTGGTGGATAGGGCCGCGAGCGCGGCGGTCTGCAAAAAGTCGCGTCGGGAAGGCATCGGACTCTTATTCTACGTGGTTTGCGTCTTCAATGGGCATACCGGCAGCCTGTGCTAACTTGAAAGCTTCATGGCGATTGAAAGCAGCGCGGAAGTACCCGTCTGGACACCGGAGTCGTGGCGCCAGCGGCGCGCTCTGCAACAACCCGATTATCCCGACAATGCCGCGCTCGACCGCGTGCTCGCCGAACTGCGCACGCTTCCCCCGCTGGTGACCAGTTGGGAAATCGTGAACCTGAGGCAGCAACTGGCGCAGGCGGCGGCCGGCAAGCGCTTCGTCCTGCAAGCCGGCGACTGCGCCGAGCGCTTCGACACCTGCACGCCGAACCGCATCACCAACATGCTCAAGGTGCTGATCCAGGCGAGCCTGGTGCTGGTGGTGGGCGCGAAAAAACCCGTCACGCGCATCGGCAGGTTCGCCGGGCAGTACGCCAAACCGCGCTCGTCAAACGAAGAGACGCGCGGCGGCTTGTCGCTTCCGAGCTACCGCGGGGACAACATCAACCGGCCGGAATTCACGTTGGAGGCGCGGACGCCCGACCCGCAGCTTCTTCTGCGTGGATACGAGCGCGCCTCCATGACCCTGAATTTCGTTCGCGCGCTGGTGAAGGGTGGATTCGCCGACCTGCACCACCCGGAATATTTCGACCTGGATTGGGTGCAGCACTCGCCTCTTGCCGACGATTACCATCACATGGCGCGGACCATCCGCGAGGCCTTGCAATTCATGGAAAACGTGCTCGGCGTGCGGGCCGGCGACAGCGACCTGATCGACTTCTTCACGGCGCATGAAGCGCTGCACCTGGGGTATGAATCGGCGCAGACGCGCCGGGTACCGCGGCGGCCGGGGTATTTCAACCTCACCACGCATTTTCCATGGGTAGGGCTACGCACGAATCATCCGGACGACGCGCACGTGGAGTTCCTGCGCGGCATCGAGAACCCGATCGGCATCAAGGTTGGTCATGAATCGGGCCGCGATCAGATCGCGCGCTGGATGGAGATTCTCGACCCCCAGCGCCAACCGGGACGCTTGACGCTGATCCACCGCTTCGGCGTAAATCGTATCGCCGACGCGTTGCCGCCATTGGTAGAAGCGGTGCGCGCCGAGGGTGGGCAGGTGGTATGGATCTGCGATCCGATGCACGGCAACACGCATACCACCGCGAGCGGCGTGAAGACCCGCAATTTCGAGGATATTCACGGCGAAGTGGAACAGGCGTTCGAGATCCACGAGGCCATGGGCCAGAAGCTCGGCGGCGTGCATATCGAGGTCACCGGCGAAAATGTCACCGAATGTGTAGGAGGCTCGCATGGTCCGAGTGAAGCGGACCTTGCGCGCGCCTACGAATCGGAAGTCGATCCGCGCCTGAATTACGATCAAACTCTCGAACTGTCCTTCCTTATCGCGCGGAAAATGAAGAACGGCTCGAAGTAGCGGTCTTCGGACACACTACATTGGCCAGGGCGATTCCGTCCACCAATCGGAATGGTCGGGACTCCAGGTGCAGAATGGCGCCGCCGCCAGCCAATCCATACCGGTATCGCCTCCGATGGGCGCTCCGGGAGGCGCTTCCGGCGCGTAAATCGGCTTGGCCGGATCGGCGGGCCGTTCCAGGAAGCGTTTGATGTCGGCGGCCAGGAGAATTCGCTGCGCCCGTTCGGCTTCCGGCGTGGCCACCTGCCGCGCTGCCAACCCCTGAAGTTTCAGCGACGCTTCGGCCCGCACCTGCGGATTGGGCGATCCGCTCGCCAGCCACATCACGCGATCCACCAGCACTCTTTCTTCGGCGCGCCGGACTTCCTGTTCGTACGGAGTCGCGGCCGCAACATCGAATGTCGCTTTCGCGAGGCGGTCGATCACTTCTTCCAATCCCGGCAGAGAGGGATCTTCGGCGTGCTGCGCTACCATGCGCGAGGCGCGGTCGAGTTGCAGAACGAAACCGATCGTCACATCCGCCGCCACCGTCGCCGGACTGAGCGGGTCGAATGTCGTACCTGTGGTGCGCGGGAACAACTCGCGGTGGCGGCCGAACCCCGGCGGCCGCGGGGGAATCGCGTCAAGGATCTGCTTCGGCACGGTCAGCTCCGATGGCTTGAGCGTTGCCGCAAGCGCTTCGAGCGCCTTGCGCTGGTCGGCCGCGTCCTCCCATTTCGTGGGTGTGCGGCCATCGCCGCGCATCGCATAGATGTAATCCTGGCCGGCAATCATGTGCGATGCCGCTTCCACCGAATAGCGGTGGTACATGAAGATCGGCACCAGCGGCTCCTCGATAGTGGCCATCGGCGCGCCGTTGCGGATGGTGTGTTCACCGAGTTTATCGAGCGCGGCGCGGCGGATTTTCATGATCCGGTTCAGCTCGTCCGCCTGGTTGACGCCGTTGGACCACTGGTCCACCTTCGGATGCGCGTCGAGATCCTGGTTGGTGAGGTAGCGCAGATCCTGCGCCCACGCTTCATCCAGAATCCGGGTGAGCGCCGCCTGTTCGTCGCCTTTGGGAAGTTGGCGATAACCGTAGTTGATGGACACCTTGTCCCAATCGCCGATGCGCGCGGGGTAGGCATGCGAAATGTCGATCGTGCCATCGGCGCGCAATTCCTCTAACGGGTGCGGATAGTCCATGACCGAAATCCAGCCCCTGCTGCTGTCGTAATAGTTGTGTCCGAGCCCTAGCGTGTGGCCCACTTCGTGCGCCGCCAACTGGCGGATGCGCGCCAGCGCCGTCTGGTAAAGGATGTCGGGCTTCTCGGTTCCGTTCTTGTACGGCGAAAGCAGGCCCTCGAAGATCATGTAGTCCTGCCGGTCGCGAAGAGAACCGAGCGTGACCGTACCTTTGATGATTTCGCCGGTGCGCGGATCGCTCACCGTCCCACCCATGCTCCAGCCGCGCGTGGAGCGGTGTACCCAGTTGATCATGTTGTAGCGGATGTCCATGGGGTCGGCGCCAGGCGGCAGCACGGCCACTTGAAATCCGTTGCGGAATCCCGCGGCTTCGAAGGCCTGATTCCACCAGCTTGCGCCTTCAATCAGCGCCTTCTGCACGTCGGGAGGAGCGCCGGGGTCCACCCAATACCGGATAGGCTCGACCGGATCGCTGATGGCGGCGCTCGGGTCCTTCTTCACGATGCGATGACGGTGAATGTAATGCTTCACCATGGGTTCGCCGATGGGCACGCTGTAGTCGACGTATTCGAAGCCGCTGTATCCCGCGCGCGGATCGTCGAGCCGTGGCGTGTAGTTGTCGTCCGGCAATTCGACCAGCGAATAATGCTCCCGCAGCGTCACATCTTCCGCCACCGGCGTCACACTTGCCACGGTGCCGGAAAACAGCCCGCCACCTCGCCCGCCAGCGGCCCCACCGCCGCCCGCGCCGATCGCCGGAGGGCCCTGCGCAGGTCCGCCGCCGCCACCGCCGCGGCCGCCCGGTGCCTCGTTGACGAACGTGAGCGTGACTTCGATTTCACTGTTCTTGGGGAATGCCTTCGTGCGGTCCAGATAAAAGGCGCTGCGCGTACGGTCCACGCGGTAATTGCCGGGCCGAAGGGCCGCGGCGGCGCCCTGGCCATCGCGCAGGAAGAAATCGCTCGCATCCACCAGCACGCGGCCATTGCTTTCGGCTGCCACGGTGAATCCCCAGAGCACGGACTTGGCGAACGAATCCGCCACCGATCGCTGCTCGGCCGAATTGCTGCTGGAAGATCGGAACGATTCGTTCCCCTGCATCAGCAGCACTTTCGGCCCGATCCGTTGGAACGAGACTAGATGCCCCTGGCCTTCGATACCGCGATCGAGCCCGATGTCGTTCGAACCGAGGCCAGCGGCAAGGCCGGTGACGTAGAGGAAATCGCTATCGAAGCGCGGAATCTCCAGGAAGAGGCTTCCCGTGCGCTCGTCCCAATAGAGCGGGAAGTAGCCGTCGATCTTCCGCATTCCGTTGGTGCGGTATTCGATGGTCGGAGGCGGTCCCGCGGTTGCTCCGGCGCCTCCGCGTCCCCCGCCCTGCTGGGCTGCGAGAGGCCCGGCACACAGGAATGCTACGGTCGCGATTGCGGCTGAAATGCGATTTGTCATGGGGTCTATTTTATAGCGCGAACGACGTGCCGGTGCAGCATGCCCGGCCCGACCTCCAAATGGTGGCTGATGGAATCGGGCACAGTGACATAGAGCAGGAATCCGATGGTGGCGTGGGCAATGCCCAGAAAATATAAATTCCGATGCCGGCGATAGACCTTGATGGCGCACCATCCGCCTGTGAGAGCCACCGTCATCAGGAACCAGTTCGGCGTATGGGCCACGCCGAAAAGCACCGCCGTGAGCCACTCCGATTCCCGCGGAGGAAAGGCGCGGTCGAAGCCGCGCAGGAAATAGCCGTTAAGCATGTATTGCTGCAACAAACCCCAGGGAAGATAGGCGAACAGCGCCAGAAATGCCTGGTCGGTAGGGATGCGGCGCGTGGTATTGAGCAGCAACCCGCCGCCGAACATGGCGAGCGCGAGGACAATGAGCAGCGGCGCGAAGCGATGCGCGCACTCTTCCAGGCTTTGGCGGCCGAAACCCAACTGGCGCGCACTTTCGCGATGCAGCACATGCGAGAGCAGCAGGCACGCCAGAATCGCGATCCACCAATAGGGGTGGGATCGGCGCCAGATCCAGATGTAGCCCATCACGAGAAAAAACAGAGCGGCCGGTTCGAATGCAGCGAGTTTACGGAGGCCCCCCATCAGAAGAAGAAGTGCTTGGTCCAATCTACCAACATGTGCAGACCGGCCGACGAAAGCACTGTGGAGGCCTTTTGGAATACTTTTCCGTAAGCCAATCCGGCAATGGTGGCGAGAATCATGTACCGCCAGTTGGGCAGCGGCTGGGGACCGTTGTCCAGGTGCGCGCATCCGAAGATGAAACTGGCGATCAGCAGCGTTCGCGCGCCCGAGCCGAAGCGTTGCATCAACAGATTCTGAATGAGCGCGCGGAACAAGATTTCTTCCGGCAGGGCCGTTCCCACGTAGATGATACCCACCGCGGCGGCCATTCGGCCGGCGCTTTGGACGGGCAAATGCGGAGGGGGAATGAATCCGAGCGCAATTCCTACTACCGCCAGCACCGGCGCCACCAGGACAAAGCCGGCGAGCGGCAGCCAGAAATCGCGCCGTTCTCGCGGCGGATTGTATTTCATGCCGCTGAACGAGCGGAATCCGGTCCACATGACGAGGCCCAGCAGAATCGCTATGCCGTACGCCACGCTATGCAGGAAGCCTTGCGCGGGGCGCGGCACCAGCGAGGCGCCGGCGGCAAATTCGATCGGCAGCCAGAGGACCAGGATGGCGAGGAAATCGAGCGTGGTGGGCCGCGGCGCAACGGCCGGTCCTTGGATGAACGCCAGAAGAACCGGCGCCAGCGTGTAGATCAACACCAGCAGGACAAGAAGCAAACGGAACGGGCCGGCCATCCATGATGCGGCCGCGAAGACGGCCGTCAACAGAACCGGCGCGCCCCATATGGCCGCGGGGCGGCGTTTGAAAACCGTTCGCAGGAGTTGTTGCAGGCCGGGAGCGAGCAGCGACAGAATTGCCGCCAGCAGCGCCACCAGAAACGCCGTTTGCCCCATAACGATAGCATTACCATGGAAGAGCATGCTCGACTGGAAACGCGAACCGCACCGTCGCTTCAATCCGCTGCTGCGTGAATGGGTGCTGGTGTCTCCGCACCGCACTGCCCGGCCCTGGCAGGGCCAGATGGAAGAAAGCGCGCCCGTGGGACAGCCGCAGTACGACCCGCAATGCTATCTCTGTCCTGGTAACGCCCGCGCGGGCGGCAAGCGGAATCCACCGTATCCTGCGACGTTCGTTTTCGATAACGATTTCGCGGCCCTGAAGCCGGACACTCCGCTCGGCCGCTTCGAACAGGACGGTCTGATAATCGCGGTGGGCGAACCGGGCATCTGCCGCGTGGTGTGCTTTTCGCCGCGCCACGATTTGACGGTCGCCAACATGGAACTGGGCGATCTGCGGCGCGTTGTGGAGGTGTGGACCGAGCAGTTCCGCGAGTTGGGAGCGATGCCCTTCATCAACCACGTTCAGATCTTCGAGAATCGCGGCGCCATGATGGGCGCCAGCAATCCCCATCCACATTGCCAGATCTGGGCGAACTACGCTATCCCGAACGAAGTCGCGAAGGAAACCGCGGCGCAGGCGGAATGGCGGGGCCGCTCACGATGCCTTTTATGCGATTACGTCCGTTTGGAAGAATCCGCCGCCGAACGCACGGTCGATGAGAACCGCCACTTCCTCGCACTGGTGCCGTTCTGGGCGATTTGGCCGTTCGAAATTATGGTGCTGCCGAGGCGCCACATGACAGGACTCGATGGCATGGAAGACGCCGAGCGCGACGCCCTGGCGGACATCCTGAAGCGCACCACCGCCCGGTACGACCGGCTGTTCCAGATGTCCTTTCCCTATTCGTTCGGTTTTCACCAACGCCCGACTGATGGCTCCCCGCACGACGAGTGGCATCTCCACGCGCATTTCCTGCCGCCGCTGCTACGGTCCGCGACGGTGCGCAAGTTTCTCGTGGGGTATGAGATGCTGGCGACGCCCCAGCGCGATATCACCGCGGAAACGGCGGCTGAACGGCTGCGGGCGGTGTGAGGATCGCCTAATCGTGTCGCGGTAGTGCTTGTGAATGCGCTCGTCCTTGGAAATCAGCAGTGCACCCGCTGCCTTTGCGTTGGCTACGATGAGGCGGTCGAACAGATCGCGAGTCCATTTTTCATGAACGGCCTGGAGCAACTCCATTTCCAGCACACGGCCTGCGAGACCAGTAGATGAGTGTCGAGGTAAACCGTCGCTTCAATTCGACCACTCCTTGAGTCAATCGATGTGTATGGTGTTCTCAACGTCTCCCACAAAGTCGCCCGGCCGCTTCTTCGTCTTGGCCAATTTCGAGACGCGCTTCGGCGGCACAATGGTCAATGTGACGCCTTGCGAATCAGGTCTACGGGTCTGCCCGTCTCGATCGACTCGTCCGGGATCCGGTAGACATTTCCCCGTAGTTTAGACGCGGTGATAGCCATGGGTATTTCCTAGTCGCATCCTATCGTAGGTACGATTCGACCGAGCCGAACGTACGCTTGCATCACTACACCCCCATCCTCCGCCACGCTAAAATCGAATCTTGTCTGACATCCGGGTATCGGTGGTGATTCCCACCCTGGCGGCGGACTCCCGGCTCGTGGAGTGTCTGGAATCGCTCGATCGCCAGACGCGGCGGGATTTCGAAGTGATCGTGGTCGACAACAGTGGTAAAGGACTGGTGCGTGGCAGGAGCATCGGCGGGAGCGCCCGCGTGATCGAAAATGCGGCTAACCTGGGCTTCGGCGCGGCCATCAATCAAGCTTTCGAAATTTCCGCCGCCCCTTACCTCGCCACGCTGAACGACGATGCCGCCGCGCACCCCCAATGGCTCGATGCGCTCGTGAGCGCCATCGACAACCGCCCCGATGCCGGCATGTGCGCTTCCCAAGTGCGGCTTTTCGGCGAGCATCGCCTGGATTCCGCCGGCATGCTCGTGGCGCCCGACGGATCGAGCAAACAGCGCGGGCATGGCCGTCCGCCGGAAGATTTCCCGGTTGCCGAAGAGGGGCTGTTCCCCAGCGGATCGGCCGCCCTCTACCGGCGCGCGATGCTCGATTCCATCGGAGGGTTTGACGGCCGGTTTTTTCTTTACTGCGAGGATACCGATCTCGGACTGCGCGCCCGCTGGGCGGGATGGAAATGTCTCTATGTTCCGGAGGCGGTGGTGGAGCATCACTATTCGCATTCGGCCGGCGGCACGTCCCCGCTGAAGGCCTATTACGTGGAGCGCAATCGCCTGTTCGTGCTGGTGAAGAATTTTCCCGCCGGAATGCTGGCGCGAGCGCCCTTCGCCACTCTCGCGCGATACTTGTGGCATGCTTGGTATCTTCTCGAAGGCCGCGGCAGCGCCGCCCGTTTTCGCGCCGAAGGACACGCCGGGCCGAAGATGATCTGGTACATCGTTCGCGCTCACGCAGCCCTGGTGGGACATCTGCCGCGCCTGTGGCGCCAGCGCCGCGAGATCCGTCGCCACGCGCGGATCACGCCGGCTATCTTCCGGCACATCGTCGGAACTCATTCCATCGGCGTCCGAAAGGTGGCCGCGCTATGATCCGCGCCGAAGGCCGTGACTCCCTGCTGGTCATTATTCCCGCGTTCAACGAAGTGGGGGCCGTCGGCGATGTGGTTCGCTCCGTCAAGCGCGGCCTGCCGGGTGTGCCGGTGCTGGTGATCGACGATTGCTCGTTGGACGACACCATCGCCGCGGCTCGCGCCGCCGGCGCTGAAGTGCTGCCGCTGCCCCACCACCTGGGGTTGGGCGGCTGCGTGCAAGCCGGCTACAAGCTGGCCTATTCGCTGGGATTCCAGTACGTCATCCGCGTGGATGGCGACGGACAGCACGACGCGAACGACATCCCGCGCGTTCTCGAGCGGCTGAAGACGTCAGGCTGCGAAATGGTCATCGGGTCCCGCTTCGTCGAGAAAAATGGGTCGCACACGGGCGCGGCTCGCTCGTTGGGAATTCATTTTTTCCGGCTGATTCTCCGCCCCATTCTCGGCAAGCCCGTCTTCGACCCGACTTCCGGCTTTGTGGGTGTGAACCGCCGGGCGCTGGCCGTTTTCAGCCGCAGTTTCCCTTTGGAATATCCCGAAATCGAGGCGTTGGTGGTGCTGCAGCGTCGCCGCTTCCGTTTCGAAGAACTGCCGGTGAAGATGCGGCCGCGCCTTACCGGCCGGTCTACCATCACCGCTCGCGTCTCCTTCTACTACATGGCCCACGTCCTGCTGGGCGTTTTCGTGAATATCCTGAAATATGACCGCCGGTTTCGCCGGGCGAACGCCGGCTCCGGCGGCGGAGCGACTTAGATGGACCGTCTCTTGAATGTCACCACCGTCTTGAGCATCCTGCTGCTCATCATGGTGCTGGTTTCCGTTCGCCGCGCGCACATCCGGGTGGAATACTCGGTGAGCTGGCTGCTCACAGGCGTGGCCATGCTCCTGCTCTCGCGCAGCCGGCCGGTGCTCGATCTCATCACCCGATGGGCCGGTGTGCCCGATACTCCGCTCACCCTCTTTTTGATCTCCGGCGCGCTCTTTCTGGTGATGTTCTTTCGTTTTTCCGTGATTATTTCCCACCTGCGCGATGACAACGTGGCGCTGGCGCAGCGCGTGGCCATCCTGGAGTACCACATCCACAGCCTGGAGAACCATGAACGCTAAGAAGCGCGAAAAGCGCGAAAATCGCAGGAGCGGCGGACATCCGGCAGCCCCCGCCGCCCCGGCGGCGCCACACCCGCACTGGCAATACTTCGCGCTGGGAGCGTTCCTCGCCGGAATCGTCCTGCTGTGGGCCTACTGGCCGGCGATGAATGGCCCGTTCCTGTTCGACGATAACTTCCTGCCGTTCGCCGTCTCCAATATTTCCGTGCAGCCGCTATCGGCGTTCCTCCATGGGCAGCGGCCGCTTCTGATGGCGACCTATTGGCTGAGCGCGCGCCTTTCCCCGAACGACACGTTGTGGTTCCACGGCCTCAACATTCTGATCCATTGCATCACGGCCGTCCTGGTATTTTTCATCGTCCGGCGGCTGCTGGAATGGTCGCATGTCGGCGAATCGCGCCGCGGCCTGCTGGCCGGTTTCGCGGCGGCGTTGTTCCTGCTGCATCCCGCGCAGACGGAGGCGGTGGCCTACGTCGCCGGGCGGTCGGACGCCCTCAGTGTGATGCTGGCGTTCGCGGCGTTCGCGGTTTTCCTGTATCGCCGCGAGGAAGCCGCCGGCTGGAAAACGGCGGTCGTGGTGCTCGTGCTGTTCGGCGCCGCGCTTCTCGCGAAAGAAGACACGATCGCGCTGCCTGGATTGCTACTGCTGACCGATCTGTGGTGGAGCAAGGGATCGCCATGGCAAAGCGTGCGGCGGAACTGGAAAATCTATCTGCCCATGATCGCCGCGGCGTTCGTAGGAGTGGCGCTGTTCTGGAAGCTGATCACTCACGCCACCACCGCCGGCTTCGGCCTCAGGGAGTTCACGTGGTATCAGTATTTCTTCACCGAATGGCGCGCGATTTTCGTCTACCTGGGCACATTCCTCTGGCCGGCGAACCTCACGCTCGACTGGGATTTCCGCATTTCGCATACTGTGCTGGAGCACGGCGCCATCGTTTGGCTCGTCGTCCTTTGCGCGCTCGTCGCGACCGCCTGGATCTTCCGGCGCCGTTATCCGCTGGCAGCCTACGGCTTTTTCGTTTTTCTCATTCTGCTGGCGCCCACATCATCCATCCTGCCGATTAAAGATCCCGTCGCCGAACGCCGCCTGTATTTCGCCGTTCTGGGACTGCTCCTGATCGCGGTCGACCTGCTCTCCCGCCTGAAAATCGAGCGCCGGGCGCTGGCGGCGGGAGCTCTGGCGGTGGTGCTGCTGGCGGCCATCGTCACCCATGCGCGCGCCGAAGTCTGGTCCGACGAAGTTTCCATCTGGGAAGATACCGCGCGCAAATCGCCCGATGCGTGGAGGCCGCACTTCCAACTCGCCTTCGCGTATTACAAGGCGCAGCGCTACGACCTCGCCCTCCAGCAATTCGAAAGAGCGGCCCAACTCAATCCCACTGACGCGGACATCCGGCTCGATTGGGGGCTCACCTACGACAGCCTGAATCAACTCCAGCCGGCGCTGGAGAAGCTCGAAGAATCCGCCGCCCTGCATCCCACGGCCCACGTCTACTCGCAGATCGGCATGGTCTACGGGAAACTGGAAAACTGGCCTGCATCGCTCGCCGCGCTCGCCAAAGCGCAGCAGCTCAATCCCAATTTTCCCGATACCTACGTCTATCTGGGCAAGGTGCATTTCAAGACCAACCAGTTGATGGCCGCCCTCCAGGACTATCAGCACGCGCTGCAACTCGACCCAAACAACGCCGACGCGCGGTACGACCTTCGGGCCGTCGTCAACCAGATGCGCGCCAATCCGCCCAACAAGTGACCGCCCCGCTGCGTATCGGCATCAACGCTCTCTATCTCATCCCGGGCGGGGTGGGCGGCACCGAGATCTACCTGCGCGGCCTGCTTGCCGCGCTGGCGGAGATCGACGGGGTCAATCAATATTTCGTTTTCACTAACCGTGAGACCGATCGGGAACTCACGCCGGCACAGCCCAATTTCACTTCGCTGCCGCAACCCGTCCGCGCCGCCTCTCGCCCGGCCCGCATTCTGTGGGAGCAGATCGCGCTGCCGGTCCATGCCGCGCGGCTCCGGTTGGATGCCATGTTGAACCCCGGGTTCACCGCGCCGGTCTTCGCCGGATGCCCGCAAGTCACCGTCTTTCACGATCTGCAGCATGTGCGCCATCCCGAGTACTTTCGCTGGTTCGATTTGCCATTCTGGCGCACGCTGCTCTTCGGCTCCGCGCAGGTCTCCCGCCTGCTGCTGGCCGATTCCCCCGCCACCGGGCGCGACCTCGTGAGGCATTACCGCTTGCCCGAATCGAAAGTACGGGTGGCGCTGCTCGCCGGCGATGAGGCGTTCTTCGAACTGGCGAAACACCGCCGGCCGGAACCGTTCCTGCTGGCCGTTTCCACGCTGCATCCCCACAAGAATCTCGACGGCCTCCTGCGCGCGTTCGCCGAATTCCGCCGGTGCCATCCGCAGTTCCGCCTCACGGTCTGCGGACTGCACGGGTTTTTCACCGGTCCACTGCATGATTTGCGCGCGCAGTTGGGAATCGCGGATGCCGTGGATTTTCCCGGATGGATTCCGCGCCAGGAACTCCACGATCTCTACTCGCGGGCCTGGGCATTCATTTATCCGTCGCTCTTTGAAGGCTTCGGCATCCCGCCTCTCGAGGCGATGGCCGCCGGGGTGCCTACGGCCTGTTCCGATATCGAGCCGGTCGCGAGCAATGTCGGCGATGGCGCATTGCGCTTCGATCCGCGCGATCCCGCGGCGATGGCCGATGCCCTCCGCCGCATAGTCGACGACGAGGCATTGCGGCGCCGTCTCGCCGCCGCCGGCCCGCGTCGCGCGGCCGAATTCTCGTGGCGGAAGACGGCGGAGATTACGCTCCGTGCCCTCCGCGATTCCTGTACCCTATAGACAGTGCCCGCCCGCCGTAAGATGACCCTGATCCCGCTGATTGCGGCGATTTATTTTCTCGTTGCCGGCGGACCGTTCGGGCTGGAAGACATCGTCTCCAAATCGGGATATGCCGGCGCGATTCTCATCCTCCTCATCACGCCAGTGGTCTGGGCGATCCCGACCGCTCTGATGGTGAGCGAGCTTTCCAGCGCCCTGCCCGATCAGGGCGGGTATTACGTCTGGGTGAGCCGCGGGATGGGCCGCTTCTGGGGATACCAGGAGGCTTGGCTTTCACTCATGGGAAGCGTGTTCGACGTCGCCATCTATCCGACGCTTTTTGTCAGCTACCTCGGCCACCTGATCCCCTGGACGACCGCCGGCAGCCGCGGAATTGTTCTGGAAATCGCCCTGGTCGCTGCCGCCGCGGCCTGGAATTTGTTGGGCGCGAAATCGGTGGGCGATAGTTGCGTGGCAATGGGGCTGATTCTCCTGGCTCCATTCGCCATCCTGACGGTATACGGCTTCTTTCATCGCGGCGCGCCCGCCGCCGGCGCCGTTCCGCTGGCGCACATCGATCTATTGGGCGGCGTCCTCGTGGCACTCTGGAATTACATGGGCTGGGATTATGCCTCTACCGTCGCCGACGAGGTCGATCGTCCGCAGCGTACCTATCCGCTGGCCATGGCAGGCGCGGTGACGCTGGTCGCGCTCACCTATGTGCTGCCGATTGCTGCCATCGCAGTCACCGGGCTCGATCCCAACCGGTGGGGTACCGGCGGATGGGCCGTGGTGGCGAAAGCCGTAATTCCCGGCGCGAGCGTAGGGGAAGTAATCGCCGTACTGATCACCGTGGGCGGCGTGTTGGGAGCTTGGGGTACGCTCAATGCGCAGACCATGCAGTATTCGCGCCTGCCCGCCGTGATGGCCGACGATGGCCTCCTGCCCCGCATTTTCTCCCGCCGCCATCCTGTAAGCGGAGCGCCGACCGTGGCGCTGGTTTCCTGCGCGGCGGCGTGGATGCTGTGTCTGAAGCTGAGCTTCGTCAAACTGGTGGTGCTGGATGTGCTGCTCACCGGGCTGAGTCTGCTGCTGGAATTTGCGGCGCTGGTGGCGCTGCGCATTCGCGAACCGGAACTGGCGCGGCCATACCGCATTCCGGGAGGAATCCCCGGGACGATCGCAGCCGGATTGCTCCCGCTCGCGCTCCTGGTATTGGCGATGGTGCGCAATCAGGTTGAGCAAATCGGACCTCTGAACGCCCTGGAACTGGGAGCCATTCTGGTCTTCGCCGGCGTGCCGGCATATTGGCTGAGCCACTTCGCCCTCAGCCCGCGGAAAGCCAAAGCTACAGCCGATTAATCAGGCTCGCCACGTAGCCCGCCCCGAAACCGTTGTCGATATTCACAACGGTCACATTGCTGGCGCAGCTGTTGAGCATTCCCAGCAGGGCGGCCAATCCGTGGAAACTGGCGCCATATCCCACGCTGGTGGGCACAGCAATCACAGGGCAGGAAACCATGCCGCCAACCGCGCTCGGCAGCGCTCCTTCCATCCCGGCACACACTACGATGACGCGCGCCTCGTCGAGCCGCTCGCGATTGCTCATCAGCCGATGGATGCCGGCCACGCCGATATCGAATATGGTTTCCACTTCATTCCCCATCACTTCGGCGGTGAATCGGGCCTCTTCCGCCACCGGCATATCGCTCGTCCCGGCGCAGACCACGGCGATCTTGCCCTTGCCGAACACGGTGTGGTCGCGCCAGAAGCGGATAGCGCCGGAGAGGGGCGAATATTCAGCCCCGGAAAGCGCTGTGGTCACGGCCTTTGCGCACTCGGCGTCGGCGCGCGTGATGAGGACATTCTGCGCGTTCTCCAGGAGCTTGCCGGCGATAGCCACCACCTGCTCGGCGGTCTTTCCCTTGGCGAATACCACCTCCGGGATGCCGTGGCGAAGGGCGCGATGGTGATCGACCTTGGCAAAGCCCAGATCCTCGAACGGCATATGCCGCATCCTCACCATCGCCGCGTCGATGCCCATCACGCCGTCGCGAACCTGCTCGAACAAGCCACGGAGTTGCTCCTGATCCATGAGGTCAGAATATCAGAGCCCGTGTTGTGAGCCGGACGTAAGTATTTTCACTAAAAGTACCATTGCTGTAGCGACATGAATGGAACGATTGTTCTATTGTTGGTGGAGAGTAATAATTCGCATGATGGAATTAGCATGGAAGAAAGCACTCAAGAAGGAAGTGCAGGCTTCGGAGGTAAGACGGATCGGCGCGAGACTAGCCGTTTTCCTGTTACGGAAGACGTGAAATACACCGTAATCCATTCCAAGGCTCTCAGGATCAGAGGTTCGGGAAAAACGCTCAATTTCGGCAGCGGCGGCCTTTTGTTTACTACGGAAGATCGTTTGCCGTTGGGCCGCACGGTGGAACTTTCCGTGGCGTGGCCCGCGTTGCTTGGCGGTAAATGCCCGTTACAATTTGTAGCCACCGGCCGCGTTGTCCGGTCGGAGAGTCATCGCGCGGCGGTGAAGATCCAGCGCTACGAATTCCGTACCCGTGGTAGCGCGGCGGTCAGCGTTTCGACGGCTTCGTAACGGTTCAGTCATCCCGGTGCACGGTCGCGGGCGAAAACGCCGGCAGGCAGACGGCGATGTATTCGGCGCCGCCTGCGAATGGCGTGCTATACCGTACCCATTCGCCGGCATGCGCTACCACAGCCTGTCCTGCATGAAGATCCATCGCTCCACCGCTGTGCTCCATACGCAACATGCCGCGGAGCACAATCGTAAACTCGTCGAACTCGGGCTTTTGGCCGGGTTCCAGCCATCCTTCCGGGCTGCGCATGTGCGCCACGCTCACCCGGTTCTCGGCGGAGTTTACCCTTCCGATGTACTCGTCTATTAACTTTGGTTTATTTCCAGCTGCTTCCACCCGCGTAGGGGCGGGAATTAGAGTTGGCATGGCGACATGGTACCAATTCACCACGATTTCGGACTTGCCCTCCGCGCGGGGCCGTCGGTATACTGATTTTTCGCTGCTTGTTTTTATGTTGGCGAGAGACGATTTTGACCCCTTGGCGCCCCAACGGGAAGCCGCTTTCTTTTATGGCCTCTTTCTACGGGGCCACGATGTCGAAACCCTGCGCCAGGACATCGACGTGCCCCGCACCATGCTCGATAAGTGGCTGCGCGCGCGGGACTTCGAGGCCAGCTTCGTGGAAAACCTGCATCGCGTTTACGCCTATCGCAAACAGGTGCTGGCGATCTTCGACGGCCTTATCTCCAACGAGGCCATGCGCCCGCGATTGCAGTAAGGCGATCGCTTTCCTTTACTCCCCAAATCGCCAGTGACGGTGCGTTAGTAACCTGCAACCCCAAGGGAGCGGTGCCTTTAAATGCACGGGGCTATAATCGGGTTTTGCATGGCGAACCACATAGTCTTAGTGACCGGCTCGTGCGGCTTGATTGGATCGGAAGTTTCGGTCTTTTTCTCGCGGCAGGGATTTGACGTATTCGGAATCGACAGCAACCATCGCGCCGTGTTTTTCGGACCGGAGGGGGATACCAGTTGGGTGCTCGACCGGTTGCGCCGCGAGATTCCGGGTTATCGCCATGAGGCGCTCGATATCCGTGACCGCGAGGGCGTCCTGGCCTTGATCCGCCAACTCCGGCCTCATCTGATCGTCCATACAGCGGCGCAGCCTTCCCATGACAAGGCGGCAGCCATCCCGTTCCTCGACTTCGAAGTGAATGCCCTGGGCACTCTGCATCTGCTGGAGGCGGCGCGTCAATTCTGCCCGGAATCGCCGTTCATCCACATGTCCACCAACAAGGTTTACGGCGACCGGCCCAACACCATTCCTTTGAGGGAACTCGAAACCCGCTGGGATTATGCCGACCCTGCCTTCGAAAACGGCATCCCCGAAGATTTTCCGATCGACCAATCCAAGCATTCGCTGTTCGGCGCTTCGAAGGTGGCCGGCGATGTGATGGTACAGGAGTACGGACGCTACTTCAACATGCCTACGTGCTGCCTGCGCGGAGGATGTCTCACCGGGCCGAACCATTCCGGTGTGGAGTTGCACGGGTTCCTCAGTTACCTGATGAAATGCAATCTCGAAGGCCGCGAGTACCGGGTGTTCGGATACAAAGGAAAACAGGTCCGCGATAATATCCACTCCGAGGACGTGGCGCGTTTCATGTTCGAGTTCGCCAAGGCTCCCCGCGTGGCTGAAGTCTACAACCTGGGCGGCGGAAAGTCTAACGCGTGTTCGGTTCTCGAAGCCTTCCGCATGGCCGGAGCAGCTACGGGTAAACCGATGCGCTGGTGCTATGTAGACGAAAATCGGATCGGCGACCATATCTGTTACTACAGCGACCTGCAAAAGATGCGGGCGCACTATCCCAATTGGAATATCAGCAAGCCGCTGGAAGCGATTTTTCAGGAAATCGCCGAGAGTTGGACGCTGCGGCTGGCGCAACAGGCAGTTCGATGAAAATTCTGATCACCGGAATTTGCGGGTTTGCGGGCAGCGCGATCGCCGAGGCGCTGCTGGAACGGCGGGAGGGCCTAACGGTCGCGGGAATCGACAATCTCCACCGTCCCGGCTCCGAAATCAATCGTCTGCGCTTGCGCAAGCGGGGCGTGAAATTCATCCAGGGCGACATTCGTCTGGCCAGCGACTTCGAACTACTGCCCGCGGCCGATTGGGTGATCGACGCCGCTGCCAATCCCAGCGTTCTCGCCGGCTTGCCCGGTAATGTCAGCAGCCGGCAGCTTTTCGAGCACAATCTCGCCAGCATCGTGAACGTTTTGGAGTACTGCAAACGCCATCGCGCCGGCCTCCTGCTCGTTTCGAGCAGCCGCGTTTACTCGATCCCGGCGCTGAAGTCGCTGCCGCTCAAACACAACTGGGACGCGTTTTCCCTGGATCAAGCCGCCGGCCTGCCCACTGGCGTCTCCGTCCGCGGCATCGGAGCCGGTTTTTCCACCAGCGCTCCGGTGTCTCTCTATGGCGCCACCAAGCTGGCATGCGAAGCCATGGCGCTCGAATATGGCGAAGCGTTCGGGTTTCCGGTATGGATCGACCGCTGCGGCGTCCTCGCCGGCCCGGGACAGTTCGGCACACCCGAGCAGGGGATTTTCGCCTATTGGATCAATGCCCACCTGCGGCGCCGCCCTCTGCGCTATATCGGCTTCGAAGGTACTGGCAGGCAAGTGCGCGACGTTCTACATCCCCGAGACCTGGCCGAACTGCTCGATCTCCAGATGCGCCGCGAGCGGGCGGGAGGCCAGCGTATCTACACCGCCGGCGGCGGACCGGAGAACGCTATGTCGCTGGCGCAACTGACGGCGTGGTGTGATGCCCGATTCGGCGCATTGGCGGTCACGGCCGATGAGAATGAGCGGCCGTATGACATTCCCTGGGTCGTGATGGATAATGCCGATTGCGAGCGGCATTTCGGATGGCAGCCGGATACGCCGCTGGCGGCGCTGCTGGACGAGATCGCGCTTCACGCCGAGCAGCACGAGGATTGGCTCGAGCGGAGCGGCCTGTGAAGGCTCCCCAGCCGGGCAGCCAGGAACCCCTCCAACTTCTCTCGGTTGTCATCCCGTGCCGCAATGAGGAAGGCGCCATCGCGTCCACCGTGGAACACCTGCACGTCGAACTGCGCCTGCATGGCGTGGAACACGAGATCGTCACGGTAGACGACGGCAGTACCGATTCCACCTGGGCGGTCATGCAGAAGGTAGCGGACAGCGTCCCTACGCTCCGCCCGGTACGGAACGATGGCGAGCACGGGTTTGGACGCGCGGTGGTCTATGGAATCGATCACAGCCGGGGCGACGCCGTGGTGGTGATGATGGCCGACGAATCGGACGACTGCCGCGACGTGGCGCGTTACTGGCAATTGCTGGATGAAGGGTACGACGCGGTTTTCGGGTCCCGCTTCGTGCGCGGCGGCGGCGTGATCGATTATCCCGCCCACAAACTGCTGATCAACCGCATGGCGAATCTCTTTCTGCGCCTGCTGTTCCACGTACCGCTGAACGATTTCACTAATGCATTCAAAGCCTACCGCCGCAAAGCGCTCGAAGGCTGCCGTCCGTTCCTTTCGCCGCATTTCAATCTCACCGTGGAACTCCCGCTGAAGATCGTCGTGCGGGGATATTCCTGGACCGTGATGCCGATCACCTGGCGCAACCGGCGCTCCGGTATTTCCAAGCTGAAAATTCGCGAGATGGGGAGCCGCTATCTCTTCATCGCGCTGTACTGCTGGCTGGAAAAGTACTTCAGCGGGGGCGATTACCGGAAGAACGTGAAATAATCGGTTCAGCCGTGAAGAGATGCGAGTCATGTGGGGCGGCATATCCTGGCCGCAGCCGCCTTTCGGGTGGCTTGCTCACCCTCCTTACGTTCGCCTTTCCCCTCTGCGCGCAGAACGGTGAGAACGTCCTCCTCGTAGCCAACCGCAACAGCCCGCTCTCTTTGCAGATTGCCGGCTACTACCGCCCGCTGCGATCGGTTCCCGCCGCGAATGTGTGCTATCTCGAAAGCGGCAGCGGTGACGAGATCGACTGGGCCACCTATCAGAAGACCATCGAAGCGCCGGTCGCCAATTGCCTTACCAAAGCCGGCCTTCGCGAAAAGGTCTGGTACATCGTGCTCACCGCGGGAATCCCCTTGCGAATCGCCGGGACAGGCACAACCATTGAAGATTCGGAAGTGAGCTCCGTGGATTCCGAACTGACGCTGCTGTATCAGAAATTGCAGGGCCTGAAGTTCACGCGGAAAGGAACGGTCCACAACCCGTTTTTCACCAAAGTGGACGCCCCTTTCCGGCATCCGAACTACCCCATTTACCTCGTCACGCGCCTTGCGGCATACGATTGGGCCGACGTGAAAGGCATGATCGACCGGTCGCTCGCGGCGCGGAATCGAGGCAAGTTCGTAATCGATCTCAAGAGCGCCAGTGACGAATCCGGCAACGACTGGCTGCGCGACACCAGCCTCCTGCTGCCCGGCAATCGCGTCATCCTCGACGAAACAGAGCGCGTGCTGTACAACCAGACAGACGTGATCGGTTACGCTTCGTGGGGGTCGAACGACCACAACCGGAATCGCCGGTGGCTCGGTTTTCGATGGCTTCCGGGCGCGATCGCCATTGAGTTTGTCTCCACCAATATGCGCACCCTGAGACAACCCCCGGACAACTGGACCTACACCACCTGGCAGGACCACGAGCACCTGTGGGCCGATTCGCCGCAGGGGCTGGCCGCGGACCTGATCCACGAAGGCGCTACCGGCGCGGAAGGAAGTGTGGCGGAGCCTTTCCTGATCGGATGCGCGCGCCCCGATTATGTGCTGCCGGCGTACTTCTCCGGCCGTAATCTGGCCGAGAGCTTCTATTCGGGGATCGCGTTTCTAAGCTGGCAAAGCGTGGTGTTGGGCGATCCGCTTTGCTCTCTGGGCAAGCCGTAGGCGCCCTGCCAGACGTTATAATCGAGTTGCACTCAACCCCCAAGAAGGAGTAGCAGCTTGCGAAAGAAAGTTACTGTTGTAGGCGCCGGGAACGTCGGCGCCAATTGTGCCCTGCGAATTGCCGATAAGGAACTCGCCGATGTGGTCCTGGTGGACGTAGTGGAAGGCGTCCCACAGGGCAAAGGGTTGGATATCCTGCAGTCCGGTCCGGTGCAGGGGTACGATATCGAAATTGCCGGCGCGAACGATTATGAACTGACGGCCAATTCCGATATCGCCATCATCACCGCCGGCTTTCCCCGCAAGCCGGGTATGAGCCGCGATGATCTTTTGCTGGCGAATTACGACGTGATCCGCATCGCCACCGAACAGGTGGTCAAGCATTCGCCGAATTGCATCATTATTGTGGTGACGAACCCGCTGGACGCCATGACGCAGGCGGCCTACTGGATCTCGAAGTTCCCCAAAAACCGCGTGGTCGGCATGGCTGGTGTGCTCGATAGCGCCCGGTTCCGCACCTTCATCGCGTCTGAACTGAAAGTTTCGGCGGAGAACGTCACGGCGGTGGTCATGGGCGGCCACGGCGATACCATGGTCCCGCTGGTGCGTTTGAGCGGCGTTTCCGGAATCCCGCTGACGGAACTCATGGATCAGGCCACCATCGACAAAATTGTCGACCGCACCCGTAATGGCGGCGCGGAGATCGTGAAGTACCTCAAGACCGGCAGCGCCTATTATGCGCCGTCGGCCGCCGCGGTGGAAATGGCGGAATCCATCCTGAAAGACAAGAAGAAGGTGCTGCCGTGCGCCGCGTACCTGGAAGGCGAATATGGCATCCACGGGCTGTTCGTCGGAGTCCCCGTGAAATTAGGCGCCGGAGGCATCGAGAAGATCTACGAGATCAAGCTCACCGCCGGCGAGCAGGCGATGCTGAAGAAGAGCGCCGACGCCGTGCAGGAGCTGGTGGAAGTTTTGAAGAAGAAGTAAGTCTGCGGGGCAGCCAATCCTAAGATTGCCTGCCCCGCAACACTCCCTTAGAACGTCACCTTCAGCGCGAATTGAATCTGCCGCGACGGGTAAGTGGATCGGATCGTTCCGAACGCAGCGTCGCTGGTCTTGGTGTCCGGGATTCCGAAATTCGTGTGATTCAGGATATTGAAGAACTCCGAACGGAATTGCAGGTTCACGCCTTCGCTCACGCGGAAGCTTTTATCGATCCCGTTGTCCCACTGCCAGAAGCCGGGAGCGCGGAACGCGTTGCGGCCTAAATCGCCGAATTCCTGGCTGGGCGATGGGGTGGTGAATGTGTACCCGGAGAAGAAAGTGTTCAGCATTTGCGAACGGCTCTGGCTGGCCGCCGCGCCGCCGACGTTGGGACGCGGGAACGGTTCGCCGCGATAATCGTTGGAAAGCGAACTGATCTGGTTGGCCCCGGTAGCGTTGTAATACACGTTCAGCGGCGTGCCGGTATGCGCGGTGTTGATGGCATTCAGCTCCCATCCGCCCAGAATGGCATCCAGTACCGGGTTCATATTGGAGCCGAACTGGCGCCCTTTGCCAAATGGGAGCTTGTAAACGATGCTGGTTACGTTATTGAGCTTCACGTCGAAGCTGGAAGGTCCTTTTTCTCCCGCCAGGTCGTAAATGTTCTGTGGATTGGCCTCGACATAGCCGGCGTAATATTCCAGTGCCTGCTCGGAGTCGCCCATGCCTTTGCCCCAGGTGAACGCATTGAGTACGTATAGACCTTTGGTGAAGTGGTGCTCCAGGCGGACGGCGAGGCCGTTGTAGTGGTTCACGCCCGCCGGGTCGAGCCAGGTGATGGGCCCGAATGTCGGTATCGGCACGCGCGCGGTGTAGGCGATGGTTTGCCCCGCGGGATTCGGCGCTGCCTGGTTGTAATCGGCAATGATCGGCAGGTGGGTGCTCTGGTTCCCGTTGTAAGACACTTCCAAAACCGTGTCCCCGCGCAATTGCCGTTCCACCGAAAGCATCCAGTTCTGAATCATCGGCCACGGGCTGTCCGGCGGAGTGTAGACCACGTTGGACAGCGCCGGGTTGAATGCCGCCGGGCTGGCGATGTTATCGGTAAAGCTGTTGAGCGTGGTGAGAAATGTAGCCGACTTGGGATTCGACTGTGTGATGACGCCGAAAAGGGCTTGCGGAGCATTGATCCCCTCCTCAGCGCTTCCCGGCCGGTTGAAGAACGTGTAGCTGATGCCGTACCCGCTGCGAATCACCGTCTTCGAATCGAAGTTGTAAGCCATGCCGACGCGCGGCCCGAAATCGCCGTAGTTCGGATGCACCAGCGCGCGGTTGTACAGGCTGCCGCCGTGCGCGATCAACATGGTATCGGTAATCGGGTCGAAATTCGAATAGTTGTTGTCTCGCTCATAGAGGGGCGAAGCGAATTCCCAGCGCAGTCCCAGGTTGAGAGTCAGCTTCGGGGTAATGCGATAGTCGTCCTGCGCATACAGCGAGTGGACGAATTGACGCAGGTTGACCACCGTGTAGCTGCCCTGGTTGACCTGGTTGGGAAGGCCGAAGATGAAATCCGCGATGCTGTAGCTGGTGGCGTCGCTGGGGCCGCCCGATGGTTTGCTGAATCCGCCGGCATAAGTGTCCTGGCCGTAGAGCGGGTTGGTGTCCAGGATTTCGGTGCGGATGTTCATGTACTGATAACCGAACTTCAACGAGTGCTTGTTCAGGATCTTCGAATAGCTGAGCTGCGGGATCCACAAACTGGGGTTTTGGAATTGCGGGTTGCTGGTCTGCCGTCCCAGGGCCGTCAGTCCGGTGATCGTTTGGGTGTTGAGTCCGCCAGTGAGGCTGGAAGTAGTCGGCAAACCCTGAAACCCGCCGAATATCGATGCCAGGCTCGGCCCTCCTACGTACGGCGGTTCCTTGCCGGCAACCATATGGGTAAAGCTCAGGCGCGCCTCGAGGATCGAGTCCGGCGTGACGGACCAGGTATAGCCGAGAGACGCATCCTGGTCGATGGTGTGAATATAACCGTTGCCGTCGCCGCCGGATGGACCGGTAAGATCGGGCGCGTAGTATTGGAGATCTTTGCGCTGGCTCCAGCGGAGGAAGGCGCTCATGTGGTCGTTAATCTGCTCGTCCAGCTTTGCATCGTACTTGTCGCTGTAATCGCGGATGAGAAGCAGGGCTTCGTCGTTGTTGGTGCGGCAGGAAATAGGGAGGGCGCCGCTGGCGGGCGCGGAGCATCCGGCATTGTTGGTCGCCGGCAGGTTGCTCAACGCGTAATATGCGAAGGGATTCAATTGCTGGATGGGAATCTGCGTGTTGGCCGGGTAAGTGATGCCGGTGAGCGGATTGGTCACCGCGACGGGCAGGATTCCGAGACGATCGGTAGCGTCGGGGATAGAGTCGAAATTGAGATAGCGCTGCAACTGGCGGTAGCCTTCGTAGTCGCCGAAGAAAAACAGCTTGTTCTGAACGATAGGCCCGCCGATGGCGGCGCCGAACTGGTTGCGCTGTAAGGTCGGTTTCACGAACACGGACGGGCTGAACAGAAATCCCGTGGCATTCAAATCGGTGTTGCGCAGAAACTCCCATGCCGCTCCGTGGAACTGGTTGGTTCCCGATTTCATGGCAGCATTGACGATGGCGCCGCCCACCCGTCCGTACTCGGCGCTGAAGCTTCCCGTGATCACCTTGAATTCCGATACGGCATCCGGCGAAGGCTGCACCAATTGCGACGAATATCCCTGATTGCTCGTGCCATATGAGTTGTTGTCCACGCCATCCAGGAGGAAATTATTGTAGGTGCTGCGCATGCCGTTCACATTGAACGATCCTTCTCGTGGCGTCCCGCTGGCGGAAAAAGAAACCGCGATCGGACTCTTGACCGCGTTGGTCGAAAGCAACGCCAAATCGGCATAATTTCGGCCATTGAGCGGCAATTCGGCGACGGCTGGCGTCGGTATGACCTGGCTGTGTTCGCTGTTGTCGGTATCGAGGCTTGTGGCCGCCCCGGCGACTGTGACCGAATCGCTGACCACCCCTACCTGCAATGCAATATCGGCGCGCTGGCGCGCTTCGACGTCGACGTTGACGTCCGCGGTGGATTTCGCGAACCCGGCCACCTCCACGTCGAGGGTATAATGGCCGACTTTCACATTCAGAAAGTCGTATTCTCCATTACTATCGGTGGCGGTCTTGAGCGCAATGCCCGTCTCCTTGCTGGTTAGCGTGACGGAAGCCTTCGGAACCGCCGACTGCGACGCATCGCGGACCGTGCCAAGCACTTCGGAGGTTCCCACTTGGGCATACCCCAGGAAAGCCGTGGCCCAAACGGCCACAACCAGCGAGATTGTTTTGATCATCACCGGAATCTAGCACTGCAACTGTTAATGGATGATGACCACCGAACTACAGATCGTTGACGGTGGAACGGGAAAGCGCCGGATACGTCTATGTTTATAGGTACGCTATACTTTTCAGGAGAGAAGGAAATCCCTCGATGGCCCGTCAGCGGCGACCCCTGCTTACAGTTCCGTTAATCGTATTGTTTTTCGCTCTTTTGGGCGGCCTTTTCGGTCCGAAGGCGAGTGCCTTTTCGGCCTCCGCCGACGATGCGAAGCTCCGCCAGCTTACCGAGCGTTTCACCAAGGCTTTGGTGCTGGTGCAATCGAACGAGGCGGAGAAGGTCACGCTGGACAAGGCAATTTACGATGGCGCGCTTCCGGGCATGATGCGGACCCTCGATCCGCACTCCAATTTCTTCGACCCCAAGGAATATGCTCTGATTCTCGAGGATCAGGAAGGCCGCTATTCCGGGATCGGGATGGAGGTCAGGCAGGAAGGCAACAAAACCGTGGTGACCTCGCCATTTCCCGGCTCACCGGCGTGGCGCGCGGGGTTGCGGCCCGGCGACGTGATCGCGTTCGTGAACGACAAGTCGACCGAGGGGCTTACCACCACCGAAGTCGCCGACATGCTCAAGGGCCCGCGCGGTTCGCACGTGAAAGTAGAGGTATCGCGCGAAGGAGCCGCGGACTACCTTTCGTTCTCGCTGGTGCGCGAGGAAATCAGCCGCAAGAGCGTGCAGGACGCGTTCTGGCTCCAGCCCGGTATCGCCTACGTGAAGATTCTGAACTTCGGGGACAATACCGGCCAGGAACTCGACTCGACACTGGCGCAGTTAGGGGAAAGCAATCTCAAAGGGTTGGTGCTCGATCTGCGCGGCAATCCCGGCGGGCTGCTCAATACCGCGGTGGAAGTGGCGGACCATTTTCTCCCCAAAGGTGCCGTGGTGGTTTCGCAGTGGGGCCGGTCTTCTCCCAAGAAAGTTTACACCGCTTACAACGGGAATCACGGGCGCGACTATCCCATGGTCGTGCTGGTGGACCGCATGTCGGCGTCGGCGGCGGAGATCGTCTCCGGCGCGCTGCAGGATCACGATCGGGCTTTGATTCTTGGCGAAGTAACCTTCGGCAAGGGTTTGGTGCAGACGGTGTTCCCTTTGCCCGACCATACCGCGCTGGCGCTCACTACGGCGCATTTCTACACACCCAGCGGCCGCTTGATCCAGCGCGACTACAGCCACGAATCGTATTTTGATTACTACAACGTGCGTACCCCCAATGAGAGAAATCCACAGGACGTGAAGATGACCGACAGCGGCCGCACAGTGTACGGCGGTGGGGGGATCACGCCGGACGTAACCTACAAGGCGGAACCGATGGACCAGCTCGAATCGCGCCTCTTCCGGGACGGTCTGTTCAATTTCACCCGGAGTTACTTCGCCGGACACTCGATTCACCTCCCCGAAGGCTGGATGCCCGGCGACCAGGTGCTCGACGACCTGCATGCCTATCTCCTGGGCAACGGATATAAGTTCACCGTGAACGAATGGGCCATGGACCAGGATTGGATCAAGCGCTACCTCACCCGTGAAATGTACGTATGGGCGTTCAATAAAGATGAAAGCGACCGGGTCTTCGCGCAGATGGACCCCGAAGTCGCGCAAGCGGTGAACGCGATGCCGCAGGCCGCCACATTGACGGCAAATGCCCGTAGAATCGTGGGCGAGCGGATGGCTCCCAAGGGGCCGGCGCATTAAGCCAACAGCACTACGTCGGATTTCCGCCGGCCTTTCCGCTCCTGCTAACATCGTTACTTGAACCCCAACCCGCAAATCATCGTCCTCGACGCCGGGGGGCAGTATTGCCACCTGGAGGCGCGCAAAGTCAGAGATCTCGGTGTGTACGCCGAAGTCCGCCCGAGTGAGACTCCGGCCGAAGAACTGAGCGGCGCTCGCGGGCTGATTATTTCCGGCGGACCGAGCAGCGTTTACGACGCCGGCAGCGCCACGGTTGACCCGGCAATCTTCGCCAACGGCCAGGCGGTGCTCGGGATCTGTTACGGCCTGCAAATCATGGCTCACATTCTCGGAGGCGAAGTCCGCCGCGGCGAGAAGGGCGAATATGGGATGGCGACCCTGCACCTCGACGAGACCGAAGACCCGATGTTCGCCGGTTTAAGCGGCGCCCAACAGATCTGGATGAGCCATCGCGACCTGGTGAGACGCGTTCCCGAGGGCTTTTCGATCGCCGCGCGGACCGATACCTGCGCCGTGGCGGCGATCGCCGACCGCGCGCGCCGTCTCTACGGTGTGCAGTTTCATCCCGAGGTGGTTCACACCGCCCACGGGCTTGAGTACCTGGCGAATTTCGTGCTCAAGGTCTGCGGCTGCGTGCGCGATTGGGATCCGCGCCACCGCGTCCCGCTCATCGAGCAGGAAATCCGCGATTGCGTCGGGGGCCGGAAGGTTTTCTTCTTTGTGAGCGGCGGCGTGGATTCGAGCGTGGCTTTTGCGCTGGCGACTCGCGCTCTGGGCGAGGACCGCGTGCGAGGTGTCTACGTCGATACCGGGCTGATGCGTGAGGGCGAAACCGATTTCGTCCGCCGCGCCCGCGGCCTCGCCGTCGAGCACGCCGAAAACAAGTTTCTGACAGCGCTCGCCGGCGTCACCGATCCGGAGCAGAAGCGCCACATCATCGGAGAAGAGTTCGTTCTCGTGCAGGAACGGGTAATCGAACGCGAGGGGCTGATGGGCCACGACTGGATGCTGGGCCAGGGCACCATCTATCCCGACACCATCGAATCGGGCGGCACGGCGAAAGCCGCGCTCATCAAAACCCATCACAACCGTGTGGCGGGAATTCAGAAGCTGATCGCGAGCGGGCGCATCGTGGAGCCGCTGCGCTCGTTTTATAAGGACGAAGTGCGCGAGGTGGGACGGGAACTCGGATTGCCCGCGGAGCTGCTCGACCGCCACCCATTCCCCGGTCCCGGCTTGGCAATCCGCTGCCTGTGCGCGCCGAACGATGCGGAAATCGCCGCGAGCGCCGAAGGCCACATCATCCCGGTGCGGTCGGTTGGCGTGCAGGGAGATTCCCGCACCTACGCTCCCGTCCTGGTGATCGAGTCGCTCGACCCGCGGCGCGCCACCGAATTGACCAACCTCCTGACCACCGTGAATCGCGTAATCGCACCCCTGGAAATGCGCGCGCCGTGGAGCCACATGCGGGTACGCGCGTGTTCGCTCACCGCCGATCGCCTGACCCGATTACGGCGAGCCGACGCCGTCGCCCGGCGCC
>Ga0335073_10001549_pt1 | contig 30848 bp, 27 predicted proteins | sample Lox_Sample_22_FD_207093 | JGI IMG/M metagenome (GOLD analysis project Ga0335073, IMG submission 207093) | Soil microbial communities from Loxahatchee National Wildlife Refuge, Florida, United States - Lox_Sample_2.2 | ecosystem: Environmental > Terrestrial > Soil > Wetlands | place: USA... | reverse complement strand
CGGATAGGCGTCATGGACTGAGCGCACGTTGTCGTAATGGTCGCCGACGTACCAGTGGAATGCGGCGCCCCAGACGTATTTTGCAGCCGCCGGATCGTCATAAATCGTCTGGACCCGCTGATACATGATGCCGCGGTTGTGGTCCCAGATCATTACTTTGACGTCCGATAGATTGTTTTTCGTAAGCGTTGGGCCAAGATAGTCTTTGACAAAATCCCGCTCCTCGTCCGCGGTAAAGACGCAAGACTCAAAAATCTGGGTGGCCATGGGTTCGTTTTGGACGGTGATGCCCCAAAGGGGAAGTCCCTCATTCTGGAAGGCCTTGAGATATTTTGCAAAATAGTCGGCCCAGGCTTGGTCATATTCCCGCTCCAGTTTCCCCCCATACAGCATGTCATGGTTGGATTTCATCCAGGCTGGCGGGCTCCAGGGCGAAGCAAAGAGTTTGATCCCGTTATCGGCGACTTTCTGGGCTGCTTTTATGAAGGGAATGCGCTTCGCTTCGTCATGCTCAATCGTGAAATATTTCAGTTCCTTGTCACCTTCGACCGGGTCGTACGAGTAAGAATCCTCGGAATAATCGCAGCTGCCAATGGTGGTCCGGCAAAGGGTGTAACCGTTGCCCTTGACCGGATCAAAGCTGGCAGTCAGAAATTCGTTTTTTTGCGCGGGCGACAGTCTGGCAAAAGTCGCCGCCGAGGCGTCGGTAAAAGCGCCCCCGAAACCCTCAATCGTTTGAAAAGTCTTCGTGGGATCCACCATGATGGTGGGATAATCCTCATCCGGCTGGCTCAAAGGTTCAAAAGCGACTCTGCCCTTGTATTGCAGTCTGGATTGGGAAAACCGGGCCGTCAAATAATAGGAGGCTTCCTGCAACTCGCCCCCCAACGATGGAACCACAGGAATGCATACACCCGAGAGGATCAGGAGAATCAGGGTCTTTTTCATAAGTAGCAAAAGTGTGTAAGCGCGTTTGATGAATGCAAGTCTCTTTTGCCGATGAGACCATGTCCTGAGCGCCGATCTCCGACCAGGCCTGGTAATTGTAATCTCTTCGTTGCGCGCCGGATCGGAGATCGGCGCTCCGGAGCAGTGTCAAGATGCACACTTAATGAGCCGTCCAGGCACGTCCAGCTACGCCCTTGCCGCAAAAAATTTCCACGGCCTCGTTGGCGGAAAGGTTGAAGCCGACTTGCCGGGAAAGTCGCAGGTTGTCGTGCCGGCGGCTCCGGCCATCATCGCCGCGCCCTGCGTCGGGAACCGATCAGCGCCAGACCACCCATTCCGAGCACAGCCCACACGGAAGGCTCGGGCACCGGCTGGAAGGCCATGTATTCGGGATAATCCAATCCGGAGGCAAACAAGCTTTTCGTTCCGCCCGGAGCGATTTTATAGATGCTGTGACTGGTGGGGCCAAACCAGTCTGACACAAAAAGATTGCCCGCGCTGTCGAATGTCAAACCGATGGGACTGTTGAAACCGGAAGAAAACAAGCTTTGCCCTCCGCCCGGCGTGAATTCATAGATGTTGCCGCTGTAGGCATCCGCTTCAAGCAGGTCGCCAGCGCTGTTGAAAGCCAATCCATTGGGGTTTAAGCCGGAGGCGAAAACGCTTTCCACTCCACCCGGTGTGATTTTGATAATGTTGTCACTCAATTGAGCCCCCACAAAGAGGTTGCCCGCGCTGTCAAAGGCCATTCCATCCGGACCATTCAGGCCGGAGGCAAACAGACTCTTCACACCGGTCGGCGTGAATTTGTAAATGTTACCGGTGTTGTAATCGGCTTCGAACAGATTGCCCGCACTGTTGAAGGCCAGATCAACGGGACCCGTCAACCCGGAGGCGAAGGTGGTCCGCACTCCACCGGGCGTGAATTCATAGATGGTTTCGCTGCCGGTATCCGATACAAACAGGTCGCCGGCGCTGTTGAAGGCCACCCCGGCAGGATTGATCAGCCCCGAAGCAAAGGTATTTCGGACTCCACCAGCGCTGAACGCAAAGACGTTCCCGCTCTGGCTGTCCGACACGTATAATTCCTGTGCCCGGGCTGCGCCGGGAACACTTAAGGCGAGAATACTCGCGATTGATAGGGGTATATGTTTTTTCATGTCAGCCTCAAAAAATGTTCGAGTTAATTGAATTGCCGTACGGCTGCGCTACACAAGTGTTTCTAATGAAAAAGCCATTTTAAGTCAAGATAAAACCATATCGCGGGGGGGACGGTCTAATAGGCGGCGTACACGCTGGAGAGTGCGGGAACGACGCACATTCTAAAATTGGTGACAGGATACGCGGTATCCGGACGTCATTCCCTCTCCCCGCCGGGCGGAAGCGAGAGCGAGAAAACAAAGTGCGATTCGATTTGAGTTGTGGCGTCGGCGCTGCACACTTTCATCTTGAACACTGCGGGGAGCGGATGAAAATTCGGCCGCATGAATTCGCTGAAGAATAAATGGGTTCTGATCACGGGCGCGTCATCCGGGTTCGGTGCAGCGGCGGCGCGGGCGTTTGGTGCACAGGTTGCGAAGTTGCTGCTGGGCGCACGGCGCGTTGACCGTCTGAAGCAGGTCGCGGCAGAAGCGAACAAGGCCGGGGCAGGGGAGGCGCTGTTTCACGAACTGGATGTTTCAAAAACGTCGAGCGTGGAAGCCTTTGTTGCCTGGGCGAAACAGAATATCAGAGGGCAGAAGCCGGAGGCCGGAGGCCTGCACGTATTAATCAACAACGCCGGCGGAGCGCACGGTCTGGACACGGTGGCCAAGGGCAAGGACGCGGATTGGGAGGCGATGATTCAATCAAACGTGCTCGGGTTGCTGCGCATGACGCGCGCCGCACTGCCGCTGATACCCCATAACGCCGGCGCGAGCATCATCAACATCGGCTCCGCGGCCGGGCACGCGGCGTATGAGGGCGGCGCCGCGTATTGCGCGGCCAAGGCGGGCGAACTGCAGATCACCCGCGCTTTGCGACTGGAACTGCTCGGTACCGGCATTCGCGTGGGCACAATGGATCCGGGGCTGGCGGAGACGGAGTTTTCACTCGTCCGATTCAAAGGCAATGCCGCCGAGGCGAAGAAAGTCTATGAAGGCACGAATCCGTTGACGGCCGAAGACATCGCCGAAATTCTGGTCTGGATTGCCAGCCGACCGCCGCATGTGAACATTGACGAGCTCGTTGTCAAGCCCGTTGACCAAGCGGCGGTAGGAAAGGTTTTCCGGCGGACCAGCAGGCAAACCGATTGATGGATGGTTGGATTGATGGATGAGCGGATGACTTGGCGGGGCGTTTTCCCAACCATCCATCAACCCACTAATCCATTCGCCCAATTCTCAAATGCCCCGGTTGGCCCGCCATAACAGCACGCCGCCAACGGCCTGGAAGATGAAATTCGGCAGCCAGAAAATCAGGTGCGGAGCGAATTCCGGGCGCGCGGAAAGCGATTCGCCCACCATGATAAAGGCGTAATAAACCAGCACCAGGATCAACGCCATGGCGACACCGACGTTCGTCTCGCGGCGGTGAACGCGGATGCCGAGCGGAATGCCAATGAGCGTGAAACTGAAGCACGCGAAGGAAAAGGCAACCTGCCGGTGCATTTCCACGCGCAGCGGTTCCGTCAGGTCCTGCCGTTGTTTGTCCACGTCATGGAATTGCACCGGACGCCCTTCCGGACTCACTTCGTCCAGGTCCGGCGGCAAACTGAGTTTCCGGTTCAAATCCTCCAGTTCATCCTGCAGTTGCCGGAACGTCATGTCGCTGATGGCGGGGTGATACGGATGGTCTTCTTCAGACGGGAGCTGATAAATGAACGGTTGCCATCCTTTTGCCGAATTGATCGTCACGCCGCCGTTCGGGTTGACCTTCACCATTTGGGGGTCCAGCAGCGTCAGCGTCACTTGCTTGTCCTGCGGATTCCCCTCCAGCCGGCCACGGGGCGCGCGAATGGTGCTGGTCACATTGGTTTCGTGTTGCAGCACGAAGACCATCACGTTCTGCAAATCGCCCCCGTGATTTTTGTCCACGTAAATGATGTAGCCCGGGATGTCGCGAAAGAACTGTCGTTCGGGCAGTTGGAACCGCGCCAGGTTGGCCCGCGCGCGGAAGGTCAGCTCTTTGAAAGCCACGCGCGAGCGCGGTCCCAAATCCAGATTGATCCACGCGCTGAGGGCGCAGCAGAACAGGCTCAGGAGCAAAACCGGCGTGACGAGTGAAAGCAGGCTGATGCCACTGGCGCGCGCGGCGGTAAGTTCCTGGTCGGCGCTGAACCGCCCGAACACGAGCAACGTCGCCGTCAGCAGCCCCATGGGCAGCGCATAAACCCAGAAAAACGGAATCAAGAGGCCGATCGCCTCCAACACCTCGCCAAACCGCACCTGGCCGCTGATGAGCAGGGGAAGGATTTCCTTGAGTCCATCGCCAATCAGCAACACAAAGGTGAACACCGCCATGCCCAACAGTAAGGAGGCGAGCACCTGGCGGGTCAGATACGTGTGCAGCGTTTTCATTCGGTTCAGCGCACAGGCCCAACCCTAAAGCCAAGCCGTGAAATGCGAAATGTCAAAATGAAGCCCCCGATGAACCAGAATCAGGAAAGATTTATGAAAAAGCCTTGCGGCGAAGGCCGACGGGCGGTTTGCAGCAGTTTACCGGTGTCGGGTCATGGAGTTTGCCTGCCCGCGAAGGGAAACTGGGCTCGTGAAAGTGGTCAGGGTTGGCCGTTTCAGCGCTGAAGAGCCCTGCCGACGGCCGTTAAACCGGCCAACGTCGCGCCCGGCAAAACAACTTCAAAGTGTGCGCCGAAAGAGCAGGGTGGCGGCGCTCATGGCCAGGAGGGCGAAGCCGAGCAGAAAAGCCAGATCGAAACTGACAGGCGTCAGCCCGGTATTTTTTAAAACGAGCTGCTTGAACCCATGGACGGCGTAGGTGAACGGGTCAACGACGGTGATGACTTTCATCCAGGGCGGAAACGATGCCGTGGGATAAACCGCGCCGCTGGGGAAGAACAGGACGGTGTTGAGCACGCCAAAGATGGCGCGCGGCACCAGCGGATCGCTCACCCGCACCATCAGGAGGAACATCATGCTGATAAGCGCCAGCGCCGTCGCCACCACCAACACCATCATCCGCGCCAGGCGGAACACGTTCAACGGATCAGGAATTCCGGCGATGATGGAACCGACGGTCGCGAGCACAAACCCGGCAATAATGGCCTTGAAGGCGCCCGCGAGGTTGAATCCCAGAATCAATTCGAACTTTTGGATGGGCGTGACGAGGTAGCCTTCGTGCAAGCCGCGCGCCTTGTCGTCAATAAAAATGATGCCGCCGCCAATCATCGCGGAGACAAATATCGCCAGCGTGATGGTGCCCGGCAGCAGATATTGGATGTAGGGCACGTACGGATAAATTTCCACCACGTCCAGCGTGGCATTTGCGGTTTCACGCGGCGGATCCGCCGGCGCGTTGTAAGTGGCGAGCAATTCCGTCAGTGCGCCTCCCAGGGCAGACGTCGAAAACTGGTCGGTATTGTCTTCAACGAGCGCCACGCGCGGATTGGCGCCGGCAAGCACATTGCGCGAGAATTCAGGCGGAATCGTCAACACACCGTTGATTTTGCCGTCGCGCAGGTCACGCAAGGCGGCGCTCTGATCGTGGTAGGCAATCGTGTCAAACGTGCGGGCATTGGCCGCCACCGCCTGGAACATTTCCTTCAGTTTGATCGCCGGCACGCCGTGGTCCTGGTCCACGACCCCGATTTCCAGGTTTTTAACCTTGCCGCCAAAGGCATAGCCCAGCACCACCAGCTGCACCAGCGGCATGAGCATGGAAATCACGATCAAGGTCGGGCTGCGCCGGAACCGGCGGAGGTCGCGTTCGATGATGGCCCAGATGCGGTGCATGTTAATCGTCGAGAGCCGAGGTCCGAGGGCCGCGAGCTGAAAGGCGCGAGATGTTGGCCATCCGACTCTCTCCCGACTCCCGACTCTCGGCTCTTGTCAACATGTTCAGCCTCGTTTCAGGATATACGGACTCTCGGCCAGCGACGGCGCCTGCAACGAGTCGCGCAGTTGATGGCCGGTGTAATGCACAAACACGTCGTCCAGCGTCGTGCTTTGCACCGAAAGCGAGGTCACGGTGACGTTGGCATTGCGAGCAGCTTCCATCAAGGCCACCGTGGTGCGCGGGCCGTTGTGCGAGGCCAGCCGGAACACTTGGTCTTCCGCCTTTAACTCCGCCACGTCGGGCAAGGCTCGCAGCGTGTCCTCCCATCCGACCGGCACTTCGGAAAAGCTTATTTCCAGGATATTCTTGCCCGGAATCGAGGCCTTCAATTTCAACGGCGAATCCAGGGCGGACAGTTTCCCATGATCCACGATGGCGACGCGGTCGCAGAGCTTGTCGGCTTCGTCCATGTAATGGGTGGTGACCAGAATCGTGAGGTCACGCTCGCGTTTCAGGCGGGCCAGCATGGCCCAGACGGCGACGCGAGAGACCGGGTCGAGACCGGTCGTCGGCTCGTCGAGAAAGAATATATTCGGTTCATGCACCAGGCCGCGGGCGATTTCGAGCCGGCGTCGCATCCCGCCGGAAAACATTTTCACCGGCTTGTCCGCCCATGGCTCCAAGTCCACGGCCTGCAACAAGGTCTTGATGGCGCGCCGTCGTTGCTCGCGCGGAATGCCGTAGAGTTTGCCGAAAATGTTCAGGTTCTCCTCCGCGCTCAATTCCAGGTCGGAAGTCATCGCCTGCGGAATCACGCCGATGGACTGGCGCACGGCGTTGGCGGCCCGGACGATGTCGTGGCCGTTGACGCGTGCCGTACCCGACGTTGGCGGAACCAGCGTTGTCAACATGCGGATGAGCGTGGATTTGCCCGCGCCGTTGGGGCCGAGCAGGCCGAAAATTTCGCCGCGCGTGACGGAAAAATTCAACGCGTCCACGGCGCAAAAGTCGCCGAAGCGCTTCGTCAGATTTTCCACTTCAACGGCAAACATGGTCTCATTTGCGATTTGAGATTTACGATTGGCGATTGATGCCAGCGACGGAATACGGCTCGTCAATCGTAAATCGTGATTCATAAATCATTTCAGGGGCAGTGTCACATACGCCGTCATGCCTACGGCCAGACTGCGATCGCTATTGTCGCAGCGCAGGCGGATTTCAAAGGTCCGGATGTCGCGTTTGGTGCGGCTCACGTCGCGTTGCGTGGCGTAATCCGCATCCACGCCGCGATAAAACACCGTCCCTGCCCGCACGGCGCCGGACGGCAATTGCACCGGCAACCGATCCCCCAGGTGTATCCGGTCAATGTACGTTTCCTCCACATCGGCGCGCACCCAAAGGTCGTCCGGGTTGATGAGGGTGACGATGGCCTGGCCGGGATTGACCACTTCGCCCTGTAACGCCGCGCGCGTGTCCACCAGACCGTCAATGGGCGCGCGGATTTCCGTGTAACCCAGTCGCACTCGCGCCCGTTCCGCCTGCGCGCGGGCGGCCTGGATCTGGCTGTCGAGGGATTGCACCTTCGCCCGGGCAGCGTCGTAAACTGTCCGCGCCTGGTCGTAGGTCTGCACGGACTCGACTTTATTGGAATACAAACCACCGATCCGTTCAAAGTTGAGCCGGGCATTCTCCAGGTCGGCCTGGGCTTGCGCGAGGTCGGCGGTGGACTGATGCTCGCTACTTCGATAAAAGTCCAGTTCGGCCTCCTGTTCCAGGGGTTGAATCTGGGCCAGCAGTTCCCCGTTCGTAACCGTGTCGCCTTCTTTGACGAGTAATTGCCGCAACCGCCCCTGAATTTCCGAACTCACAATCACCTCGTCGGTGGTCACAATGCCGGTGAGAATTATTTTGTGCGGCGCCTCGGTGAAGCTGTAGAGCAGGACGCCGGCGACGGCGGCCAGAGTCAACAAGACGGCGATGGTTTTGCGTTTCATGTCCAAACAAATCCCGGTTCATTGAACAAGGCATGGCGGATGAAATCCAGCAAATCCAGTTGCCGAAATGATTTCGTCGGTTCAAATTTCACCCATGCCTTCGGAGATATTTCAGGCGAGCCGCTGGACAAATGGAAACCATCTTTTTCCCACATGCATTGAAGTGACGGATAAGTCTGTCATCCGGCACAAACGTTCGTGGTTCAGCAAGGACGAAATGAGCATCAGCATCACCAAAGTCGCCTCGGTGCACATCAAGACCGGCATCCTCTGGTCGGACATTTTGATTGAGTCGAGCGGCGGCAGCGATCCGCTGGCCAGCCATGGGCATACCAGGGCCGACGCGCAGCGCATCCGTGAACTGGTTGAAACCGCGCAGGGTAATCTGGGCACTGCGCCAAAAGCGGCGTAATCAATATTATCTGCCTAGCGTTTTCGCGAGAACGTCCTTAACGAACTGTGGAATCTCCAAACCCGCCTTCGCAGCGTCCGATTTCAGCTTGTCATATTGCGCAACATCTTCGCCCTGCCAGATCAGGTCAACGCGCCGGATTTGGCGCATGGCGACGTGGCTGTATTTTTCCGGGTACGCCCAATAACACGACAAACAAATATTTTTGTTTTTGACGTTCTCCGCATTTTTTTGGTCAAATCCGCATTTGCGGTTTGTTCATTTGCAATTCCACGATATGCGAAAAATGCTGCGACAGAGGGAGAGTAAGTCCAATCCAGCAATGGTGTCGGATACCCATGGTGCCGAATTAAATTAATGAACGCTCCGCTTTCTTCGGAGTTTTGCAAATTAAAAACGTGTTTGGTTCTCGCACTGAGATGCTTGTGTAACATTGGGATATCTTCACTAAGAAATCTAATTATATCTGAACGTCCTGCCCGATGAAAAGATGTTCGCAGTCGCCATTGTGAATTTTGCTCCCTAAACAAAAATCCGCTGCCAGATAAGCTGGCAACGTAGCTCTTATATTCGGCCCGATCCTTTTAAACGATAGAACAAAAGCTCTCCAAGCTTATTTTTTGTACGCGTCGCAGATGGTGCAAATTTTTTCTGTATCAATCAGCGTCATCTGCGGAACTGAACCGGTGCCGGACGGTTTTGCTTTCCCATCCAATAAAGAAGGCAGGAATTCAGGAAAAACGGTTCCTGTTTTCCTCTTTTCCTTATCTCTTTTCCTCCGAACCGTTAGAATAAATGCCGATGGCCCAACGTCTGCCCATTTACGACATCGAGGATGAAATTGTCGCCCGGCTTAAAGCCGATCGGCGGTTGATTTTGTCCGCGCCCACCGGTTCCGGCAAATCCACCCAGGTTCCCCAGATGCTGCTCAAGCACGGTTTGCTCGGCAACGGCCAGGTCGTGATCCTCCAACCACGCCGGCTGGCGGCGCGGTTGCTGGCCGCACGCGTCGCGCGGGAACTCGGCGTCGAGCTGGGACGCGAAGTCGGTTATCAGGTCCGGTTTGAAAATTTCGTCAGTGACGCCACGCGCATTAAATTCGAAACCGAAGGGGTTCTGCTCCGGCAATTGATTCAGGACCCGGCGCTGCGTGGCGTTCAGGCGGTCATTTTCGACGAGTTCCACGAGCGCCATCTTTACGGCGACATCACGTTGGCACGCGCGCTGGACATTCAGGAGCAACAACGGCCGGACCTGCTCATCGCCGTCATGTCCGCGACCTTGAATGCCGGGGAATTGGAGAGATACCTGTCCGAAGTCCGGAGGGGCGAGGTTCGGAAGGACGAGTTACACGAGTCCCCGACTTTGCCAACGCTGAAATTTGGGACTCGTGTAAATCGTCCCTCCGAATTCCGTTGTTCCGTTCTTTCTTCCGAAGGGCGGGTGCATCCGGTGGAAATTGAATATCTGCCACACCGTCTGGGGCCAAACGCGCCGCCGGTTTGGGAGCTGGCAGCGGACGCCTTCCGTCATCATGTCCGTTCGGACGAACGTGGCGATGTGCTCGTCTTCATGCCCGGCGGTTTTGAAATCAACCAGACCATCGAAGCCATCCGCCATGTTCCCGAATCGAAAGGTTATCTGCTCCTGCCGTTGCACGGCGAATTGCCGCCGCGTGACCAGGACGCCGCCGTGGCGCGGTATGACCAACCCAAGGTGGTGGTGGCGACGAATGTGGCCGAGACGTCCATCACCATTGACGGCGTGCGACTGGTCATAGACAGCGGGCTGGCGCGCATCCCGCGATACGACGCCAATCGGGGCATCAATACCTTGTTGATTGAGAAAATCAGCCAGTCGAGCGCCGAGCAACGAGCCGGCCGCGCGGGCCGGACGGCGCCGGGCATTTGTGTGCGGCTCTGGTCACGTCCGGAGCACGACGAGCGTGCCCCGCAGGAACTGTCGGAAATCAAACGGCTTGATTTGGCCGAAGTGGTACTCACGCTCAAAGCCTCGGGAATTGATGATTTGCGGAGTTTTCGCTGGCTGGAAAAGCCGGATGAAATCTCACTGACGCATGCCGAGGAATTATTGGAAGATCTGGGGGCATTGAAAACAAATAGGGAGGCCCGGCACGTTGCCGACCCAAATATCAAGGACGGCGGCACGCCGTCCCTCCCGGGACGATTACAAATCACTCCCATTGGCCGCCAGATGCTGGCGTTCCCCGCACATCCGCGTTACTCACGCATGTTGCTGGCGGCGCAGGAATACGGCTGCGTCCATCAAGCCTGCCTCGTCGCCGCCCTCACGCAGGGCCGTGACCTGCTGCTCCGCAGCGTCGGACGTGACGTGTTGTCCGCCCGCGAAGAATTGTTCGGCGACCAGGCATCGTCCGATTTCTGGATTTTGATGCGGGCGTGGAATTACGCCGCCAACAATCAATTCCGCGTGGACGCCTGCCGCCGGCTGGGCATTCACGCCGTTACCGCCCGTCAGGTCGGGCCGTTGTTCGAACAATTCCTGCGCATTGCCAAAAGTGAAGGGCTCAATACCGAACCGCGTGAAATCAAGGACGAGGCGCTGCAAAAATGCATTCTGATTGGTTTCAGTGATCGGGTGGCGCACCGGCTGGACCAGGGAACGTTGCGTTGTGAACTGGTTCATAACCGGCGTGGTGTGTTGGCGCGTGAAAGTGCCGTCCAACACAGCCCGCTTTTCGTCGCTGCCGAAATCCGCGAGGTGGAGGGCCGGGATGTAAACACGATTTTATCACTGGCCACAACCATTGAACTCGAATGGTTGCGCGAATTGTTTCCGGAAGACATGGCGTCGGATTTGCATGCCCAGTTCGACGCAACCACCAGGCGTGTCCAGGCCGCCGAACTGGTGCGTTTTCGCGGATTAGCCTTGTCGGCCAGGCGGGTCGAACCACCGCCGGCCGACGCCGCGGCGCGATTGCTGGCGGATGAAATTCTTACCGGCCGGCTGCCGCTGCCGAATTGGGACCATGGCGTCGAACAGTGGCTGGCCCGGTTGCATTTGGTTTGTCGGCACTGTCCGGAATTGCAATTGCCGGCCATTACTGAAGGCGACCGCCAACACATCATCGAACAGCTTTGTCACGGCGCGGTGAGTTACAAAGACATCAAGGAACGTGAAGTGAAACCGTTGGTAATGTCGTGGTTGTCGGCAACGCAACGCGAACTGCTGGACAAGCATGCGCCGGAACGGCTGACGCTGCCGAATGGCCGCGCGCCTAAAGTCGTGTACGAGGACGGCAAATCGCCGCACATCGCATTGCGGATACAGGAACTATACGATGTGAACCAGACGCCCAGGATTGCCATGGGCCGTGTGACGGTGACGGTGCATATTTTGACACCGGGAATGAAACCGATTCAGGTCACGCAGGACCTCGCCAATTTCTGGCGCGAGCATTATCCCCGCATCAAGTCCGAGCTTCAGCGGAAATATCCGAAGCATTTGTGGCGATAGAGAGAAAACCGGTACACCCCTTTGCGGCTGTGAAGTTGGTCGAGTCACCCGGGCCTCCGGATTCTCCGCACTTTTACAAAAGCGGCTATGCGAGAGACAGGACGACCTTGCCGCAATGTTTGCCGCTTTGTTGATAGCGATAGGCGGCGGCCGCATCGGCGAATTCAAAGACGCGGTCAATCGCGGGTCTGGTTTGGTGCAAGGAAACGGCGCGGACCATGGCCTCGAACATCGCGCGGCTGCCCACGTAAATGCCACGCACGACCAGTAGCTTGCGAATGATTTCGCCGAGCGGCACGTCACCGGTAAATCCGCTGAGGCCGCCGACAAGATGCACCTGGCCGCCCGGTCGGACGGAGCGGAGTGATTTCACAAAAGTGCCCGCGCCACCGACTTCGACCACCTGGTCCACACCGGCCTTGTCCGTCAGGCGGAAGACTTCCTCTTCCCAATCGGGCGTGGAGCGATAATTGATGGTTGCATCCGCGCCGAGTTGTTTGGCGCGCGCAAGCTTTTCGTCGCTGCTGGAGGTGATAATGACGCGCGCGCCGTGCATTTTGGCAAATTGCAGGGCGAAGATGGAAACGCCACCGGTGCCGAGCAGGAGGACGGTTTCATCGGCGGAGACATTTCCACGCGTGACCAGGGCCTGCCAGGCCGTAAGCGCGGCGCAGGGCAGGGTGGCGGCTTCTTCGAAACTGAGGTGTGGCGGGATGGCCATGACGCCCTCGGCCGAGAGCGCCACGTATTCGGCCAACATGCCGTTCAAGGCGCCGCCGAGCGCCGTATTGGCCATTTCGCGCCGAAACGGTCCGGATGACCAGCCCTGGAAGAAAGTGCCCGTCACGCGGTCGCCGGTTTTCCAGCGCATCACGCCTTCGCCCACCGCGGCAATTTCGCCGGCGCCGTCTGACAGCGGAATCAAGGGCAGGGAGACCTTGCCGTATCGGCCGTCGGAGACCAACAGGTCGCGATAGTTCAGCGACGTGGCGCGCACGCGGACAAGCACCTGACCGCGGGCGGGCTTGGGTTCGGGCAGTTCCACTAGGCGTAGTGCGTCCGGACCGGTGGTGGCGGTGAGTTGATAGGCTTTCATGTTGGAACGACTGGCGGAAGCAAGCTGCACCACTAGCACCGGATGTCAAGGGAAGCACCAATGAGTGGATCTGGAGAATCTATCTGAAAGATCCACCTGGCCGCGATCTTGTCTTGAGGGATTTACCCCGCGGTTCGGTTTGGCAGAGCCCAACGAATGCCGGCAACGTCATTGACCGTGGCCTGAAATTGTCGCCAAAAGTGAGCTCAACCTTATTTACTGCGTGATTCAATTCGAACAATCGCCCAACGGGCGTGTTCGGCAATCAGTGGCTCAGGATCGCTGGCAGCTTTTTGCAGATAGGGCAGGGCGGAGGCGGCGCCGACGTTGCCGAGAGCGACGCAGACATTCCGCAACAAGCCGCGGCGTTTGGCCCGCAAAACCGGTGTCCCGGCAAAGCGTGATTTGAAACCGGCTTTGTCCAGCTGGAGCAATTCAATCAAATCCGGCGCGCCCGAATCCGGGCGCAGGTGAGCTTTCATCAGGTTGCCTTCCCGGGCGAAGCGGTTCCACGGGCAAACCGCCAGGCAATCGTCGCAGCCGAAAACGCGATGGCCGATGGCCGGGCGCAGTTCGACCGGGATGGGGCCTTGCAGCTCGATGGTGAGGTAGGAAATGCACTTGCGGGCGTCGAGGTGGAACGGGGCGGTGATGGCGCCGGTGGGACAGGCCGCAAGGCAACGGCTGCATTTGCCGCAATGATTCGCCTCCGGCGTGTCGGGTTCCAGTTCCAGGGTGGTGATGATTTCCGCGAGGAGCGTCCAGTTGCCGAATCGGCGGCTGATGACGTTGGTGTGCTTGCCCACAAAACCCAGCCCGGCGCGCTGCGCGAAATCGCGTTCCAACAACGGCCCAGTGTCCACGTACCCCAACGAACGTGTTGCCGCCCCGCCGAGCTGATTGACAAATGCCGCCAACGGTTTTAGACGTTCAACAAGCACGTCGTGGTAGTCGTTGAAGCGGGCGTAACGGGCGACAACTCCGGAGTCCGGAGTTGTAACCGCGTAGCTGGCGGCAAGGCAGATGATGCTTTTTGCTCCGGGCAAAACTTTTTGCGGATCAACTCTCTTCGGCGCGGTGCGCTGAAGCCAGGCCATTTCACCGTGGCATTTTTCCGCCAGCCAGGCCTGAAAGGGCTTCGCGCCGGCCGGCGGCTCGGCATGGGTGAAACGGCAATCGTCAAACCCCAATTCCAGCGCGCGCCGGTGGATGACTTCTTTCATGGGCGTCTACCGGTTCGATGGGGTCAGGTTGGCGACGAAACGGCAACTGCAGTGTCGAGCTTGTGGCTCGAAGCAATCGGCGCACAGCGCCGGCACTAGAACGGCCCGCAAGGACTTTCGCCCCGCCGGAGCGCTGAATTGTGCCAGGGGGGGGTCATTGCTGGCCGGATTGGGCGAATTTGAATTGATGCACGACCTGCTGGGCGGCTTCGCGGGCGGAGCGGAGGTCGGTGTTGATCAGCACGTCGGCCTGCCGGTAGAACGGTTCGCGCAGGGCGAGCAATTCACGGATTTTCAACCGGGGATTCGGATCACAGAGCAGCGGCCGGTGGGTTTGATTACGCACCCGTTCCCAGATTTTTTCCGGCGAGGCCCAGAGACAGACGATCAGGGCGTGGGTTCTAAGACTGGCCAGATTGATCGGGTCGGCCGGCAGACCGCCGCCGGTGGAGATGACCGTCCGCTTGCGGGCCGCCAGCTCGGAAACCAACTGTCGTTCCAGTTTGCGGAAAGCCGGTTCGCCGTCTTTGTCAAAAATGTCCGCAATGGTCCGGCCTGTGCGCGATTGAATCAATTCATCCGTGTCGAGGTAATCGAAATGCAACTGCTCGGCGACCAGTCGGCCCACGGAAGATTTGCCCGTGCCCATGAAACCGACGAGGGCGAGATTGACGGGGCGGCGCGTGTTGCTCACGGCCATGGATTAACGTATTTCCTGGCGCGGCGCACGCTGATAATTGGCCGGGCAAGCGCCCGGCGCGTCGCAACCGAGGAGCGTGGTACATTCTGCAACGTTCGGTGGGGCGAGCGTCCCTGCGAGCCGGACGCGGCGCGCCCGAAGCTTTGCGAAGGCGGCCCGTCAGCCGCCCCGCCTCCGGATGTTGAAGGGTTCTGCGTTTTTACCAACGCGGCTACGGGGCCAGTGCGACTACGGAACAGGACGAATTCGGTTCGTCCAGCGGCCCGCTCGCCGGGACAGGCTGTCACTCGACAGTTTTGCCGACAACGCTTAGATTTTTCTCATGGAACTGCCGCCATTGATTCTGGCATCCGCTTCGCCGAGGCGCGCGGCCTTGCTGCGGCAGATGGAATGGGAATTCCAGGTAATTCCCAGCGCGGCCGCGGAGGTGTTCGATGCACATCTGACGCCGCTGGAACTCTGCCAGCTCAATGCGCACCGCAAGGCGCGCGTCGTCGCCAAGAAACATCCAGACGCGCTGGTGCTGGGCGCGGACACATTGGTGTTCCTCGAAGGCGAAGTCATGGGGAAGCCGGCCGATTTGGCCGAGGCGCGGCGGATGCTGGGCCGATTACAAGGCCGGACCCATCAGGTCGTCACCGGCGTCAGTCTGATCCATTGGCGCGCGCTGCGCGAGCGGACGTTTGCCGTCAGCACCGACGTGACCTTTCATCCGCTCACCGCGGCACAAATCAACGTTTACCTTTCCCGGATGGACCCGCTGGACAAGGCGGGCGCCTACGCCATCCAGGAGCGCGGGGACATGATTGTCTCGGAAATTTCCGGCTCGTTCAGCAACGTGGTGGGGCTGCCGATCGAAATGTTAAAGGAGGAAATTCAAAAATGGGAGAGTCGTTGACGGCGGCGCGCACAATCTACGAACGGCTGTGGCGCAAAACGGGTCCGCTGTTGAAATCCGGCCGGATGCAAATTGATTCTCACTTGCGGGACAAAGCCAGTGATGGCCGGCGGGGCGTCACGCTGGTGGCGCGACCGGACGCGACCGTGCGCCGTCGGGTGGGAAAATTCCTGCACGAGGCCGCTGCCGTTTGTCCGCGGCAGCATTTTTACGAACCGCCGGAATTACATGTGACCGTGATGGCGATCATTCCGGGTTCGGAATTCTGGCGCGACCAAATGCATCAGTTGCCGGCGTGCCAGGCGGTGTTGGACGGGGTTTTGAAGAACCGCGGCGGATTCCGGGTCAACTTTCACGGCGTCACGGTTTCGCCGGACGCGGTGATGATTCAGGGGTTTCCGGCGAACGATGACCTGTCCCGGCTCCGCGATGAGCTGCGGCGCGCCTTCGGGCTGGCCGGCCTCGGCGGGAATCTGGATCGCCGTTACAAGACGGTCACGGCACACTTGACCGCCATGCGCTTCTCCGAGCCGGAAGCGGACTGGGAACGGCTGTTTGATTTTCTGGAGGCGCGCCGGGAAACCGATTTCGGCCAAACACACTTTCAATCGCTGCAATTGATCTGGAGCAATTGGTACGCCTCCGCCGACGTGGTGCGCGTGCTTCAGGAATATCCGCTGAGAAAACCGGTCTGACGTTCAGCCGGTACTGATAATTTCCGCCGCGGCAGGGCGTCTATCCGTCGGCGTCATTAAAACAATCCATTCGCATCGGGCCGGGTTGAGGCGGTATAGACGGGCAGGGGTGACAACGTTTGGCCGCCTTGCCGGGTCAACAGGGCATCCAGTCTGGCCAGAGATTGGTTGGCCACTCTTTGGTAATTAGCAATGGTCGGCGCCAGAGCAGGGTCGAGGGCCAATCCGGATACGGCCGGGATGTCTTTGGGGGCGGACGCGGCAACCTCCACCTCTGGCCGCCGGGCGACAATGATAACGCCGATCACCAGCAAAACGGCAATGGCCGGCAGGGCCACGTGCCAATTCAAGAAAGTTGGGCGAAGGCCGGGCAGCCGGTTTCCGAGAAGGGAAGCGGATGTGACGGTTCGCAGGCCCGCGACCACGCGGCGATGGAAAATTTCGGATGTCTGAATGCGGGACTCCGGCTCTGCCGCCGCCAGTTCCCTCGTCACGCTCGTGATCTCTTCCCAATAACCGCGGCAGCCTTCGCATCGGGCAAGATGATCACGGAGGGCCGAGGCCTGCCCGCTCTCGAGCGTGCCCGATGCCAGCCATACAATTGTTTCCCGGTTTTTTCGGCAAGGTTTCATGCGGCACCGCCTTTCTTTTTCAAATCTGCAAACTGGGCGTGGATGGTGCTCATCCCCCGCAGCCGGTCGAGCGCGTGAAACAACCGCGATTTTACCGTCCCGACCGGGCAGCCCAGCGCTGCGGCGATCCCTTCGAGCGAATCGTCGGCATAAAAGCGGAGATAAACGACCTGGCGCTGTTTGGCCGGCAATGCCGCGATACATTTCCACACCAGGGTCTTTTGTTCAACCCACTCGGCCGCTTCATCCGGCGGAAAGCCCTGATCGGGCAATTGTTCGAGGCTTTTGAGGTCGCTTTCCCCGTCACGGGCTCCGAACCGAAAGGCCGGCCGGAAACGGCGTTTCCGGAAACTGATGCGGCAGCGGTTCAGGAGAATCGCGCAAAGCCAGGTGAAAAACCGGCACCGCCCGTTGTAGCGATGAAGACTCTTCCAGGCCTCCACCAGAACTTCCTGGGCCAGATCCTCAGCCAGGGTCGCATTGCCGCACAGCGTCATGGCCCGCCGCAACAGCGGGGCCTCGTACACACGGCAGATCCTCCCAAACGCCTCGGTGTCTCCCGCGCGGGCCAGATCCAGAAAATTCCTCGCTTCTGGGGTTTCGATTTCCACGAACGTTGGACTCAAGCTGAACACATCTGGATTATACTTTAAGCGCGGAACGATGCCACCCGGGAATCGGCCGCCCCTGGTTGGTGATCCGGCAAATCATGGTTGCGCGGCCTGGCCAAGCCGTTGTGGCCCGCCGGTGACGTAAAAAGGAGGCCCCGCTTTCTCCACAAAGATCATCGCTTCGGGATAACCGCGACCGGCATAGGCGGATTTAAGTTCAAACCCCCGATCCACGCCCTGGAAAACAAAACGTTGGAATTCAAACGGGCCGTTCCCAAAGGGATCCTTGACGCTTTGCAATCCGGCCTTGCCGTGGAGTTTGAATTCCACCGCCGCGCGGACCATGGCCTCGTCCGTCCGGATGGCAAATTCCCGGACCCCCGCCTTGGTAAAATCAGGAAAGACACATTGGACAACCGGGTTGGATGATTTTTGAACGTCGGCGTTGAAAAGCTTCATTTGCGCGTCAAATTCCGGCGGGGGCAGGCTCGCGATCGCGGCCACGCGCGCAAACATCGGCTTCATTTCGCGCACCAGTTTGAGAAAGCCGTCGCTGGTTCCTCCCGCCGCCCGTACAATCCTTGGCCAGACGTTGGTGTCCCGGGTTCCGTCTCCGGAATCTTCAAAGATTTCGCGAAAGCTGTCCAACACCCTGGCATCGTCGCCGGGATATTCCTTGCGCAACTCCGGGATTCTGGTTTCCACCCAGTCGGAAAAGCAGTGCGTTTCCGTCGTGGCAATGGCATTGGCGACGGTGCCCCGGGCCGGGGCCACCTCAAAGCCATCGGCCAGCTGCTTTAAAGTTTCGGGAGAGAACTGACCGAAATTGGCCGCCACCGTGGCATAGACAATGGTTTCACCGGCGAACTGGACGAGCGCTGCAATCAGGCTGTTGTCGCGCGAGCCGTTCCGGCCCAGCGCGAACGCAGCCAGCAAATCATCGCGTGCATCGTCCTGACGTCCGTTCTGCAACTCCCACATCGCCCGCAATTGCGCCATTTGGACGGTCGCCTTGACGCGGCTCAGCTGGGGAAGCAAGGTGTACGGACCGGCGCTCCAATCAATGCCCCAATCACAAGTTCCCGTGGCGTGCGCTGCCTGGCGGACCAGTTTGAATTCGTTGTCAGACTGGCCAACCAATTCACCGAACCGGGCCGGGAGCTTTTGTCCCTGCCATTGGTTGGTGAACAGATAATCATGGTCTGCCTGGGGCAGATCCGGCCCCAGAATAAACGCTTGATAATAGAGCAGGGCCGGGTTGATGTCGGTACGGTGCGGTCCGGCGCGCAAGCTGAGCGTGGCTCCGGTCAAAAACAACAGGACCAAGCAGATTGATTTCATCATTTTCACGTTTTTTGTTCGGACAAGGCAACTCAGTCTGTCCATTAATAACGTGAGCAGGCCAAAAAGTTCATTTTTTCCAGATCGTTGGCTGACAATCGAAAAGCCGACGACGAAGTAGCCAAGCGGGGAGAAAGGCTGAAATTGCAAAACGCTCCGCCTCCTCACGTCGGCGGCTACGAGAACCGGCGGCTACGCCGTCAATTCCTGCCACAAGCAGGCGCTCATACGCTGGCCGTTCGCGAAGCAGTCCAGGCTGAATTTCTCATTGGGCGAATGCGCGTTGTCATCCGGGAGGCCCAGACCCAGCAACAGCGAATCGGCGCCCAGGATTTTTTTGAAATCGTTCACGATGGGAATGGAACCGCCTTCACGCAACAGAACCGGTTCGCGGTGAAACGCTTCGCGCAGCGCGCGGAGCGCCGCCTGCGCCTGCGGGCTCGCCGGTGAAACGAGGCAGGCTTCCGCGCCGTGGCCGGCTTCGATTTCGAGCCGCACCGTTGGCGGACAGATTTTTCTGAGGTAACCGCAAACCACTTTGCGGATGCGGGCCGGTCTTTGATCGGGCACGAGGCGACAGGTGATTTTGGCGCGCGCCCACGCCGGGACGATGGTTTTGCTGCCTGCACCCTGATAACCGCTGGTAAGACCGTTGATTTCAAAGGTTGGCCGCGCGCTGCGCTGTTCCATCGGCGTAAAGCCGCGTTCACCAAAAAGTCTTTTCACGCCGAGCAGTCTTTGGAGTTCCCGATCGGTGGTGGGCAGACGTTTAAACTCCCTGCGCTCATGCGCGGAAAGCGGCGCAACGTCGTCGTAAAAACCGGGAACAGCCACACGGCCGCCGGCGTCGCGCAATCGGGCCAGCAATTGGCTTAAGGCCATGGCCGGATTATCCACCGCGCCGCCGAAGATGCCGGAATGCAAATCGCGCGACGGGCCGTGGACGGTGATTTCAAAGGCGATGATGCCCCGCAACGCATACGTGAGCGCGGGATGATCGGCATCGGGCATTCCCGTGTCCGAGACCACCACGGCGTCACATTTCAGTTCGTTCCGATGCGACTTGAGGAATTTTGCCAGATTGGCGCTGCCGACCTCCTCCTCGCCCTCGATGACAAACGTCAGGTCGCAGGGCAGGGGAGTGCCGGTTTTTAAATAGGCTTCGATGGCTTTAAGATGCGCGAAATGCTGGCCCTTGTTATCGGTGGTGCCGCGGGCAAAAATCGAGCGGCCTTGAATACGAGGCTCAAACGGCGGCGATTTCCACAGGTCCAGCGGTTCCGGCGGTTGGACATCGTAATGGCCATAAACCATGAAATGGGGGCGCCGGCCGCCGGTTCGCCCGCGGGCGGCCCGCCGCGGAGTTCGGGCGATGACGATGGGATGGCCCCGGGTGGGACAAACGTCGGCGTCGAGTCCGATTTGACGGCAGTGTTTGGCCAGCCACCCGGCACAGGCGCGCAAATCGTTTTTATGCCGGGGCTGGGCGGAGACACTGGGGAAGCGAAGGTAATCGCACAACTCGGCCACAAAGCGGGCCTGATTGCGTTTCAGATAGTCGAGCGCCAATTGCATGGCGCCTAGCTAAGCGATGAATGCTCCGGTTGCCAAGCAGAACCCGCAAAAAAGAACGTTGTCCGCCGGAAATGATTTCGACCTCGCCTGACCCGGAGGAACCGACTGCAAACGGGGTGCCGGAAGTCACCGCCCCACGGACATGGAATTGGTCAGTATTAACACCGCCGTTATAATACCGGCGACAACGAGGCCGACCCCCAGCGCCACCATGAGCGTTTTGATTTCACGCCTTCGGCGATAGGGTTGCCACCGCGGAAACAACCGCTTTCCCAGCCAATCCGTCAACATAACGGTCTCGAATCCCCGTCACATTTCTGCTCATTCTCTTCTTCAAATCCCGGGCCAAAGCAAACGAACAAAGTACAATGACAATTTTGGTAAGATGTTCGCCAAAATCGGACTAGGTACTTTCCAATCCCATGAACGACGGTGAGTTATGAGACCGAAATTTAATGGCGGTTGTGGCAGCCTTAGTGCTCCAATTGGGCCAGAACGCTGATCGAGTTTATGGCAGACCAACAACCAACTGCCCAGCCAAAAATTCTGGTCGCGGATGACAACCGCGTCATTCTCAAGGCGGTACGGCAGGTCCTTGAGGCAAACGGGTACCAGGTTGTCACTGCAACGGATGGCGCTGCCGTGGTGAACATTGTGGATCGGGAAATTCCGGATTTGATCTTGCTCGATATTCTGTTTCCGCCTGACGCCATGGACGTGGGAATGCACTGGGATGGATTTGCCATCATGCGGTGGCTTCGCAACATGAGCGAGGCCAGGAGAGTTCCGATTATTATCATCTCGGGCACCGAACCGGGAAAATACGAGTCTCTCAGCCTCGCCGCGGGTGCGCAGGCGTTTCTGCACAAACCGCTCGACATGGGCGAGTTGATTACCACCGTCCGCCTGGTCCTCGGCGAAAGTATTACCACCTCCGCCTAGCGACGTTCGTGCGCCGTCCCCGGAGCCATAAAAGCACAGCCCGGTTCCGACCCTTGTCCGGTCAGCCGTTTTCCGGTTCCGCTCGTGGCTGACAGCCATATTCCTGACACACCGTCGCCGGGCGATGGAGAATCAGGCGGCGAAAGAAGCCGCGACCCGGGTTTTCGGATTTGGCTGATCGGCAATGGGATTGCCACCATCGTCGCCCGCGGGAAAAGGCGTTCGACCGACAACAGGCTGACGCCGTCCTCAACGGTAAAGTAATGAAGTAGCCGCGGACGTCAGTCCGCTCATTATCTTTGACCAAAATCAGAGCCGATTCACATCGGCCGCCACGCTGATACACAGAATTTTGATTTTGCAACATCCCGAACCTGCTCCATCTTTTGCGCGGACTTTATGAATCAGGAAACATGGACTGCGGTTGACCAATACATCACTGATTTGCTGGAGCCTTCCGATGCCGTTCTGGACGCAGCACTGGCGGCCAGTGCCGCCGCCGGTTTGCCCGCCATCAACGTTTCGCCGAGCCAAGGCAAGCTGCTGCAAATTTTGGCGAAAATTCGAGGCGCGCGGAACATTCTCGAAATTGGAACACTGGGCGGCTACAGCACCATCTGGCTGGCGCGCGCGTTGCCGACCGGTGGACGGTTAATCACACTCGAATTTGACCCGAAGCACGCCGAAGTGGCACGCGCCAACTTCGCCCGCGCGCGGCTGGCGGGTGTCGTTGAGCTGCGCGTGGGCCGGGCGTTGGACATCCTGCCGCAACTTGCTGCGGAGGGCCGTGGCCCATTCGATTTGATTTTCATTGACGCCGACAAGCAGGGGACAGTCGATTACTTCGCGTGGTCTTTGAAGTTGTCGCGACGCGGCAGCCTCATCATCGTTGACAACGTCGTGCGCAAAGGCGCCCTGGTGAACGCCGAGAACGACGACCCGCGGGTCCATGGCATGCGCCGGTTCTGTGAAGCGCTGGCCGCGGAAAAGCGCGTCAGTGCCACCGTCCTTCAAACCGTGGGCAGCAAAGGCTACGACGGCTTTGCGCTCGCGGTGGTGCTGGAATAGGACATCCGTGTTTATCTGCGTCCATTCGCGGTTAACAACCTTGCTGTTCCGACATTTCAACGGCGAAGGGTTTCACATACTGTTTTCCTGTGTGCACGATAACCCTGACCACTGACTTTGGAATACGGGATTGGTTTGTCGGCGCCTTGAAAGGCGTCCTGCTCGGAATCAATCCGCGCGCGACCTTGGTGGACATCACACACGAGATTCCGGCCGGCGACATCCGTACGGGAGCATTCGCCTTGATGGCGGCGTGCCGGTATTTTCCCAAAGCCACGATACACGTGGCGGCGGTGGATCCGGGCGTGGGCAGCCGGCGCCGGGCCATTGCGGTGCAGACCGCAAATTACATTTTCGTTGGCCCGGACAACGGGGTGCTTTCGTGGGCGCTGGCGCGGGAGAAAATCGAAACCATCTGCCAACTGGAAAATCCAGAGTATTTTCTTCAGACCATCAGCCGGACTTTTCATGGACGCGATATTTTCGCGCCGGTGGCGGCGCATCTCAGCCGCCGCCTCTCTTTGAGAAAGCTTGGTCGCGAATTGAAGGATTTCACCCGGCTTCCCTGGCCGGAACCGACCAGGGGCACTGACAGAATTCGGCGGGGCAAAACGTCAGCGGCTCGCGAGGACGCTCGCCACGCCAAAATCCGGGGTGAGATTATCCATATTGACCATTTTGGCAACGCCATCACGAACATCGGGGCAGACCTGATTCCGACTTCAGGGAAGACGATTTGTGAGCTGATGGGCACACGGAAGGCGCGCTGCGCTTTAGCTGAGTTTTATGGTGCGGTGCCGGTTAACACTCCAGTCGCCGTGATCGGTTCGAGCGGTTTTCTGGAGATTGCGGTGAATGGCGGCGCGGCGGCGCGGCGGTTTGGATTAAGAATCGGCGACGCGATACATATTCGGACGAATTGTTTGACCGCCAGCACCAGTTCGTTATCGTCGCGATTGTGATGAAGCCTTTGATGATTGTTCTCTGGATTGTGTTTGCGGGGGGCGGCCTGAGCGCCCAAACGAATGTCTGGCAACCGCCACCGGGGCATACCCAAGTGCGCATTTGGCCGGCGACCGCGCCGGATGCGCAGGCCCAGTTTGTCCCGGGACCGGAGTATGCTACGAACTCGTTGACGCCGAAAGGCAAGCCTTTGATTTGGGTATGCAATGTTTCGGAGCCGACGATGACGGTCTGTTTGCCCAGGGAAAAGAATACAGGCGTCGCGGTCGTCGTGTTTCCCGGCGGCGGCTACAACGCCCTGGCCATGGACCTGGAAGGGACAGAAATCTGCGACTGGCTGACGTCTCAAGGCCTTACCGCCGTGCTCTTGAAATATCGCGTGCCGCTCAGGAAAATCGGGCCGTATGCGGAGTCGCCGCTGGCATTGGAAGATGCACAAAGGACGCTGGGGCTGGTGCGCTATCACGCCGGCGAGTGGCAGATTAACCCGCATAAGATAGGAGTCATCGGCTTTTCCGCCGGAGGAGACATGGTGGCGGCAATCAGCACGCATTTTGACAAGCGGTTGTATCCAGCGGTGGATGCCGCCGACCAGGAAAGCTGTCGCCCGGATTTTGCGATCGCTTGTTATCCGGGGCATCTGTGGGACCGCGGTAAAGATATGAAATTGAACCCGAATATTCCGGTCACCGCGAATACGCCGCCGACGTTTTTGTTGCAGGCGGAAGATGACCGCGTGGATGGTGTTGAACAATCACTGGTTTATTACCTCGGGTTGAAGCAGGCCGGCGTTCCCGTGGAGATGCACCTGTATGCGCAGGGCGGGCATGGGTTCGGATTGCGCCGCACGAAGCTCCCGATTACGGAATGGCCTCAATTGGTGGAGCAATGGCTGAGGACGATCGGAATGATTTCGGAATAGTTCATCTTTCCCTCCGTTGCTGACGAGCCGGCCTTGCAAGTCAAAGTTAAGCAGTTATGGGCGCGCGCACCCCACCGAAAACGGCAGACTGTACCGCTCCCTAAATTTCGGCGGTATCCTGATTTGCCCAAAGGGCGGGTTAACCTCAATTCGACGTGGCTGCGATCGCCGCCTATGTTAGTGGTACTGAAAAACGGGTTGGTGAACTGAGCAAGGTGTGCTAATCTCCGTGTGAAGTCCGAGTCATCACCATTCCATTGAAAGAACCAAACAGAATATCCGAACGCGAGGTGACGCCGGAAACCGTTTATTTCAATCGGCGGACGTTCCTCCGGGCGGGCATCCTGGCGGCTGGCGCCGTCGCTACGGGTGTGGTTTATCGGCAGTTCAACCCGGTCGGACACGGCAAGGTCAATACGCCCGTGATCCAGGCATTGGTCAAGCCGACCGCAACGGAGGCAGCCGATGGCTATCGCGTGGATGAGCCGGAGACGTCGTTTCAGGACATCACGCATTACAATAATTTCTACGAGTTCTCGACCGACAAGGAAGGCGTGGCGCCGGCGGCGGCGGGATTTGATACCAAAGGCTGGCAAGTGTCGGTGGAAGGGTTGGTGAACAAGCCGAAAGTGTTCGACCTTGATGATTTGCTGAAGATCAGTCCGCCGGAGGAGCGCATTTATCGGATGCGCTGCGTCGAGGCGTGGTCAATGGTGATCCCATGGGCGGGCTTTTCATTGTCGAAGCTGTTGAATGCGGTCGAGCCGTTGAGCGGCGCGAAGTATGTCGCGTTTCAAACGTTACTGGACCCCAATCGGATGCCGAATCAGCGGACAGATGTTTTGGACTGGCCGTACGTTGAGGGTTTGCGGATGGACGAGGCGATGCATCCGTTGGCGATTCTGGCCAGCGGGCTTTATGGCCATGCGCTGCCGCCGCAGGACGGCGCGCCTATCCGGCTGGTGGTGCCGTGGAAGTACGGGTTCAAAGGCATCAAATCCATCGTGAAAATCAAACTCGTTGAAACGCAGCCCCCCACGACGTGGAGCGAGTATGCGCCAAACGAATATGGCTTCTACGCCAATGTGAATCCGCACGTGGACCATCCGCGCTGGAGCCAGGCCACGGAGCAGCGCATTGGCGAATTCGGGCGACGGCCGACCCTGATGTTTAATGGTTATGAGCCAGAGGTCGGCCATTTGTACGCGGGAATGGATTTGCGTAAATATTTTTAGCCACAGATGGACATAGATAAACACAGATTTTGTGAAAGTTACTCCCTCTCTGCCACGAAGTGGGGGAGAGGGTCGGGGCGAGGTGGTGCGTGTTCCGCAAGTCAAAAACCCCTGTGAACTAGCGCGATGAAAGAAGACGACATCCGTTTCATCAAGCTGCTGATTCTCGTCTGCGGCCTGGTGCCCCTGGCCTTGCTGGTTTGGGATCAATCGCATAACCGGCTCGGCGCCAATCCGCAGAATTTCCTCATCCTCACCACCGGCATGATGACGCTGATTTTTCTGATGCTGACGATGGCGGTGACGCCGTTGCGCAAAATCACCGGCCTGAACTGGCTGATTCAATTTCGCCGGATGCTCGGGCTGTTTGCCTTCTTTTATGGTTGTCTGCATTTCCTCTGTTTCTTCAGCCTGGACCGCGCATTCAGCATCACCAGCACGCTCACGGAAATGACCAAACGCAAATACCTGATTCTGGGCAGCACGGCGCTCATCGCCATGATTCCGCTGGCCATAACGTCCACGAACGGAATGATCAAACGCCTGGGTGGCAAACGCTGGCGGGCGCTGCATCGGCTGGCTTACGTGGCGGCGATGGCGGGGGTGATTCATTATTACATGCAGGTGAAGGCGGATACGCGCCAGCCACTGGTGTTCGCGGCGGTGCTGGCGGTTCTACTGGGGTACCGTTTGTTAAATTATCTGCAGCAGCGCAAGCCTAAGACGGCCATGTCCGCCATCCAAAAATCGGGACCAGGAACTTCTTAAAAAAGCCCTGGTTACAGCGCCTTCCGGATGTAACAAACAATTCATCTGGAATGAGTGTCGGTACGTCGGCGGTATTTTATTTCCTTCTCTCGGATTCTTCCTTCTTTTCTTCCTCATTCTCCTCGGAATTGACAGTGCTTTCGGCGACCTCGGTCAGGTAACGGACAGAGTTGTCTGGCGCTTTTTCCCGGTATTCATTGGGGCTCGCCTGGCCTGACGTCCAAAACCAAGCCGCCCCGATCGCCGAGTGGCTCCGCAAATCTAAACGGCTCCTCCGCAGATGCAGGGTTCTCCGAATTGCTGAATTATAGCGGATGGACAAGATAATTATAGCCACGATACCGAGGGCTGTCAGCGGCAGCGCGCCAGGCTCCGGGACGGCACCGATGTAAACCCACGCGCCGCTGGCACTCGGATCGAGGGGAAGCCCGCCCGACGGCGAGTCGCCGATGGTGGTGGGTGTGGCAGACCAATGATACAACTGCGAGTTAATAGACTCGTATAAGCTGACGTCCATGGCGGTGATACCAGCAGGACTCCAAACAATCGAAGGTGGCGGATTTTGAAGGGGACCGCCGACTATGCTGTCGGACCCCGTGAACGTCCCGTCGGGGGTGGTGATAAAGGAGTCACTATAGAGGACTTCGCCAGCAGGCCCGCTTCCGGAAGGAGCATTGAAAAATAACTCGCCACCAAAGTCAGGCGCGCTCGTGATGAATTGAAACTCATACACCTGCGCCCGCGCAGTGGAAGCTGTGACGAACAAAACACAAAGAAATCGGAATGTGGCATTGGCCTTGAATCTCGTGAGCAGATGGCCGGATTGTGCCATAACAATTATTCATAGTTTATAGCCGCCGCTTGTCAAGGATAACTGCGGATAAAAAGCGCCAAAAGATCCAGTGGCAAATTTCCCTTTCTTTCAACCAAGCCACGGTTATCTTGCGGCATGGTCAAGACCATGAATTGCCCTGAGTGCGGCAATGTGGTCGCCACCACCGACCAGTTCTGCTCCAAGTGTTACGCCCGGCTCGAACCGCCCAGCCTGTGGCGCAAGTTTCTCTCGCTCTTTCAGACTGCCAGTACTTCGTCCCGGCCGCTCATCAGCATCAAAAAGACCATCAACATCCGGACCACGGACAAGGACGGCGTCCAGCACGAGTATCATTCGCTGGACGAGTTGCCGCCGGAAGTGCGCGAGGAAATCAAGCAACTGGAATCCGAAGCGATGAACGAAGCCGGTCCGTCCACAGCGGTCAGCGAAACTTCCCGCGAGGGGAATGTGATGCAATCCCGGTTCGTCTCCAAAAGGAACGTCTCGACTTACAAAATCAAGGACGCCGCGGGCAACGAGCAGACCTATCATTCCCTGGACGAAATGCCGCCGGAACTTCGCGCGGCGATTGAAAAGGCCACGGACAAGACGGAGTGAAACCAATTCAGCATGGCTCCGGCGTGATCTCATGCCACATGGAAAGGATAACAATTATTTTTCATATTCATGCAGCAAACCCGCCAAGTAACTCTTCCATCTGTCCTTTTGTTGCATCAGCCTTGGCGGCCGGAAGCCCGGCATCCAGTTGAATTTCCTTTTCTTCAAGCGCTTTCTCGTTATTCTAAGCCATTCGGATTCCCTTTGCGGGCAGGGCAGGGGAGTCGGAGTAAGATTAAGAGCAAGATTAAGATTAAGACCCAGGATGGACGCAGCGCATATCCGTAATTTCAGCATCATTGCCCATATCGATCATGGGAAGACGACGCTGTCGGACCGGCTGTTGCATCGCACGGGCACGATTTCCGACCGGGAAATGGAGGACCAGCTTCTGGATTCGATGGATTTGGAGCGCGAACGCGGCATCACCATCAAGGCGCATCCGGTCACGATGCTCTATAAGGCCAAAAACGGCGAGACGTATGAGCTGAACCTGATTGATACGCCGGGCCACGTGGATTTTTCGTACGAGGTGTCGCGCAGCCTGAGCGCGTGCGAAGGAGCGTTGCTTATCGTGGACGCGGCGCAGGGCGTGGAGGCGCAAACGGTCGCCAACGTGCATCTGGCGATGAAGCAGAACCTCGAAATCATTCCCATCATCAACAAGATTGATTTGCCGCACGCGAATGTGGCGCAAACGCGGCAGCAGCTTGAAGAAATCCTGGCCATCCCCGGCGAGACGGCTATTCCCGCCAGCGCCAAGGAAGGGGTTGGGATTGACGAAATCCTGGAGGCGATTGTTGAAAGAATTCCGCCGCCGCAACCGACAGGGCAGGAGAGCTTGCAGGCGTTAGGATTCGATTCTTACTTTGACACTTACAAGGGCGTGGTCACGCACGTCCGGGTGTTCAACGGCGAGTTGAGGGCCGGACAGCAGGTGAAGTTGTTTCATTCAGGCAAAAATGTGGAGGTCAAGGAGGTCGGCAGTTTCAATCCGAAACCTTACACGCGCGACAAGCTGGAAGTGGGCGAAACCGGTTACATGACGGCGAACATCAAAAGCCCGCAGGAAGTGAAAATGGGCGACACGATCACGGACGCCCGGAATCCCTCGCCGGCATTGGCCGGCTTCAAGGAAATTCATCCGATGGTGTTCAGCGGCATTTACCCGATCAACACGGCAGATTACGAGCATTTGAAATCGGCGATGGCGAAGCTGAAGCTGAATGATTCCGCTTTCGTCTATCAGGCGGAGACGAGCGTGGCGCTGGGATTTGGTTTTCGCTGCGGCTTTCTTGGTTTGTTGCACATGGAGATTGTGCAGGAACGGCTGCGGCGCGAGTACGACATGGACATCATCGCGACGTATCCGAGCGTGGTTTATCACGTCACGCTCACCGATGGCGCGTTCAAGGAAGTGGACAACCCGGCGTTTCTGCCGGAGGTGACGTTCATCGGGAAAATCGAGGAACCGATGGTGAAGGCGTTTATCATTTGCCCGAACGAAAACATTGGCGACATGATGGCGCTGATTTCCGAGAAGCGCGGCACGCTGGACCACACGGAAACTTTGGATGTGAAACGCGTGATGCTGACGGCGCTGATTCCGTTGAATGAAATTCTGATTGATTTCCATGACCGCATCAAAAGCATGACGCGCGGTTATGGCTCGATGGATTACGAACAGGCCGGTTATCTGGAGAGCGACATGGTGAAACTGGACATGCTGGTGAACGGCGAGCCGATGGACGCGTTTTCGTGCATCGTGCATCGCAGCAAGGCGGAGGGCAGGGGACGGACGCTGGCGGAGAAGCTCAAGGAGGTCATCCCCAGACAGCAGTTCCAGGTGAAAATCCAGGCGGCCATCGGCGGGAAAATCATTGCGTCGGAACACGTCAGCGCGTTCCGCAAGGATGTGACGGCGAAATGTTACGGCGGCGACGTCACGCGCAAACGCAAGCTGCTGGAGAAACAGAAGGAAGGCAAAAAGCGGATGAAATCCATCGGCAACGTGAACATCCCGCAGGAGGCGTTCATTGAGGTGCTGAAGGCCTGAACGGAAGTCGAGAGTCGAGAGTCGAGAGCCGAAGGACGAGCGCGGCGGATGGCTCCGCGCGAAAGCTTGCTTTTTGGCGCCCGACCCTCGACCCTTGTCGCTCGATATATTTTATGATCCGCTGGCTTTTTTCCAAAACGGTTCGCGAAGCCGTCGCGATGCGTAAACATGTCCACCGCTGGTATTGTGCCCAGCGCGACCTGCTCTCGCCGCAGGCGATTGGGGCGGTGACACTCGCCATGAACGAGTTACAGGCGGCGCTGGACGAGCCGAAGCTCAATACGGGCAAAATCCGGATCAAGATGGAGGAGCTGGAATTTGCCGCGAACAAATGGTTGAAGCCGTATCCCAATGCCGCCTGGCGCGAGAACGTGGAAGTGTTGCTGGTGGCCATTGCCGTGGCAATGGGTATCCGCACGTTTTTCATCCAACCCTTCAAGATTCCCACCGGCTCAATGCAGCCAACGCTTTACGGCGTAACCTCCACACCGGATTTCGGCCCGATTTTTAATGATATCGGCGCGGGGCTGGCCGACAGGACTAAAATTCAGGCTGAAATAGACGACCAGTTGAAGCTGCAACAGGCCATTGTCATACCGACGTTTTGGGGGCGCGTGCTCGACTGGTTCCACGGCGTTTCATTCGTTCATTTTGTTGCTCCGACCGATGGGGTGGTGGATCAAATTGACAAACCATGGCCGCCGGCATTTTTTTCAATCTACCAACATATAGAATTTGCCGGGACGTGGCACACCATCTGGTTCCCCCCGGATTATGGGGAAGAACCTTTGGACGTTCGGGCTGGTCTCGATTATCCCTTGCGCAACGGCGAGAGCATCAATCTGCT
>Ga0335073_10001548_pt1 | contig 30874 bp, 24 predicted proteins | sample Lox_Sample_22_FD_207093 | JGI IMG/M metagenome (GOLD analysis project Ga0335073, IMG submission 207093) | Soil microbial communities from Loxahatchee National Wildlife Refuge, Florida, United States - Lox_Sample_2.2 | ecosystem: Environmental > Terrestrial > Soil > Wetlands | place: USA... | reverse complement strand
GGTAACCGGTCAGCTCGGCCCGCACCTCGTCCTGCACGAGCGATAACGGCTGCCCGGAGACCAAGCCCTCGGAGCACGTGCGCAGCACACCCCGCAGGTACGCCTGGGCCGCCTGGGCCCCGAGCACGTCCTGCAGCGATTCGCCGGCCCGCGGCGGGCGGCCGCCGGCGAACTCGAGCGCGTCGTACACGAGCCCGTCGCCACCCGCCCGCAGGAACGCCATGTGACCGTAGTCGTGCTCGGCCGCCCAGTCGAGCAGATCGAGCGCCGTCCGGCGCCCCACGAGCCGCCGCAGGCGCTTGCGCGCCCGGTTCCAGTCGATGATGAACACCAGTCTGGAACCCAGGTGCTCGAGGAACTGCTCGAGCTCGGTCGCGTCCGCGGCCTCGAACCGGGCGCTCGCCAGGTGGTACATCCCTCCCTCGAACGAAGCGTCGGCGCGCGAACGCGTGTCGTCCCAGGTCACCCGCCAGGGGTAGAGCAGCCGTTGGAAGAACAGCAGCCTGGCGAGATGCACGTCGGTGTAGGTGATCGTGACCACGCGCGCGAGGACCCTGATAACCACCACGTGCGCATCGGTCTCCCCGAGGTCGTTCTGGACGACGAGAGCCTGGCCGGTTCGCGTCGCGATCGTGCCCAGGCCGGGATGGTCGAACTTCAGTCGCTCGGTGTTGTGCACCCCCCGCATGAACGCCCTCACGAGGTCACGGTCCGAGTCGAGCAGACCATGGGCGCGCGCGCCGTCGACGGACTCGGTGGCGAGCTGCGCCTCGAGCGCGTTCATCTCACGGTGAGCGTCCATCACCACCAGGTGCAGGCTGTCCCCTTCCTCCGGCCTTCCCGCCGTGAGTCGCGCGAGGTCCGCGCCGTTGATCGCGTCGCCGTCGGGCGCGAGCGCATCCTCCACCGCCTCCACGCGGCGGCCGAGATCGGGCGCCGCTGGGACGGCTGCGGCGTCGAGCGGCGCCAGCATCGTTCGGACCTCGCCGATCGCTCGACGAGCAATCCCCTCCGCGCCGGGAATCCGATACGAGCCGTCTGCCTGCCTGACGCTTTCGGCCACGACCCGGTCGAGCCCCGCTCCGTCGACGCCGCTGGCCAGGCGCTCCTCGCGCAGCGTCGAGGCCCCGGGCGCACCGTCGGCGGCGCTGCGCGCCGTCTGCAGCAGCGTCAGCAGGTACTTGACCCGGTCGTTGGCCGACACCGCCGCGGCCAGCATGCCTGGGAGGAGTAGGCGGCGCTCGCCGAGCGTCTCGATCATCCGGTCCTTCGGCATCAGCGCGGGCACCAGAGGGCGTACATCCTGCCGAGCAGACTCACGGACCGATGCTCGCGCACGGGCGCGCGCGGTTCATCCGCGCTGGCGCGCGCGGATCTGCGGGCCTCTACCGATCCGCCGGGCGCGAAAGCCCCGATGCCCCGCGCGCCCGCGACCTGAGACGCTCGGGAAGATGAAGGCGGATCAGCTGATCTACGCCCGTCCGAGGCCGACGTCAAGCGAGGCGGCCGTCCGGTCTCCGGACGCCCCGGGCGTCCGGCCATGGGCGGTGCTATGCGTGCTGTGCGTCGCGGTCCTGGTCGTGAACATCGACATGACGATCCTCAACGTCACGCTGCCGACGCTCGTGCGCAAGCTGCACGCGACCTCGAGCGGGCTGCAGTGGATCGTCGACGCTTACGCGATGGGGTTCGGCGGCCTGCTGCTCGTTGCCGGCAGCCTCGCTGACCGCCTCGGGCGCAAGCGGGTGCTCCTGGCGGGTTTCTGTACGTTCGCCGCCGGCTCGCTGGGAGCGGCGCTGTCGGGCTCGGTGGGCGTGCTGATCGCCTGGCGGGCGGTCATGGGCGTCGGCGCGGCGATGACGATTCCGGCCGGGCTGTCGATCCTCGACAACGTATTCGTCGATAGCCACGAGCGCGCCCAGGCGATCGGACTCTGGGGAGGGACGATGGGCGTCGGAATCGCGCTCGGCCCGCTCGCCGGCGGTCTTCTGCTGTCGAGGTTCTGGTGGGGTTCGGTGTTCCTCGTTAACGTCCCGCTGCTGATCATCGGTGTGATCGCGGCGCGGCGGCTCGTGCCCGAATCTCGCAATCTCGCGGCCGCGAGGCCCGATCCCACCGGCGCCCTGCTCTCGATCGTCGGGATGGGGCTGCTCCTGTGGGCGATCATCGAAGCGCCCACCCGGGGCTGGACGTCGGCGACCGTCGTACTCGCCGGGACCGCTGCGGTCGTGACCCTCGCCGCCTTCATCGGCTGGGAACGGCGATGTGACCACCCGATGCTGAGGCTCGACTTCTTCCGTTCTCGCAGCTTCTCGACCGCGAACGGGGCGCTTCTGCTTGGCCTCTTCGCGCTGGCCGGGTCCCTGTTCGTGATAACGCAGGTGCTGCAGTTCGACCTAGGGTTCTCGCCGCTGGAGGCCGGGGTGCGGATCCTTCCAATGGCGGCCCTGATCGCCGTGGCCGCGCCGCTGTCGCCCCTGATCGTCCGCGTCGCCGGCACCAAGGCGACGGCGGCCGCTGGGCTGGCCGCGATCGCGGGTGGCCTGTGGTGGGGAGCCGACGTCTCGACGGTGTCGGCCACCTACCCGGTCGTTCTCCGGGGCATGCTGCTCGCCGGCTTCGGCGCCGGACTGCTGATGCCGACCGCGGCGAACTCGGTGCTCGGATCGATCCCCCGCGCCGAAGCGGGAGTCGGCTCGAGCACCTACGGCGTCGCCATTCAGGTCGGCGCAGCCCTCGGCGTAGCCGTGATCGGCAGCGCGCTCTCGACCCGGTACCAGAACCACATCACGAGCGCGCTCGCTTCCCGGCGGGTGCCCGAACCCGTGCTGCACACGATCACCGGCTCACTCGGCGGCGCGCTGGGCGTCGCATCGTCGGTCGGGGGGATTCTCGGTGCGCTGCTGGCACACGCGGCGCGCGCCGCGTTCATGAGCGGCGTCCACCTGTCGCTCGGCTTCGGCGCCCTCGCCGCCGGGCTCGCCGCCGTGCTGGTGCTCGTGGCCCTGCCTTCGCGCATCGACGCCGGCGAGGAGCACACGGCGGCGCGGAGAACCATCCCCCGGAGTGCGTCGTGCTCGCGCTGATCATCGCCAACCTGCGTCGCCGAATGGCCCGCACCGCGCTCACCGCGGCGGGGATCTCGATCGGCGTGGCGGCAATCGTGGCGCTGCTCGCGCTGTCGGCTGGGCTCAACCAGACCGCCGGGCAGCTCGTCCACCTGGGCCGGGCCGACCTCGGCTTGTTCCAGCGCGACGCGGGCGATCCCACGTCATCGGTGCTGCCGCTCTCACTGCTCCCGGAGCTGCACGCTCAGCCGGAGATCATCGACGCGACCCCGATCCAGCTCGTCGTGAACGCCGTCCCCCGGGATCCCTCGGCGATCGTGTTCGGGATCGACCCGAATGGGTTCGTCGCCAAGCGGCTCGTGTACACCGCCGGTCATGGGCCGGCGCCCGGGGAGGCGGTCCTCGGAGACATCCTGGCCCGCCAGCTGCATCTCACCGCCGGCGACTCGATCCAGCTCGGACAGCGAACGTTCCGCATCGCCGGCGTCTATCACGCCGGCATCACCTTTCAGGATCAGGGCGTCATCACCACCCTGGCCAACGCGCAGGCGCTGGCCGGCCGCACCTCGGACGAGACGACCACGATCGCAATCCGCCTCGCCCCGCAGGTCACCCCGGCGAGAGCCGAAGCCGAGCTTCAGCGCGCGTTTCCCGGCGTCTCGGCCATCTCCGACCCCAGCGAGGCCATCCGCTCGGGCGTCAACACCCAGCTGATCAGCAAGGCGGTGCTGCTGATCGTCGTGATGGCGCTGATCATCGGCGCGCTCGCCGTCGCCAACACGATGCTCGCGGCGGTCCTCGAGCGCCGGCGGGAGCTCGCGCTGCTCGCCACGATCGGCTGGAGCGGGGAGCAGCTGGCGCGGCTGGTGCTCGGCGAGGCGATCGCCGTGAGCTTCCTCGGCACTGCCGCCGGGGTACTGCTCGGCGTCCTCGGCGCCGGATTGCTTCCGGCCGCGCTCGGGCTGCAAAGCTTCATCACCCCGGTCTCGACCGCGTGGAGCCTCGGCCGGGCGTGTCTGATCGGGGTGACGATCGGGGTGCTCGGAGCGATCTATCCGGTGTGGCGGGTCCGGCACGCGTGGGCGGCCGCGACCCTCGCCCAGACGTGACGGGCCGTCGGCTATCCGCCGCGTCATACCTCGAGGATCCACGCGGTTAACGCGACACTCGCGTACCGCCACCGCCCCGGTGCCGAGTTGACGGTGTCACAGCCGGGTGAACTGCCGTTCACCGCGGGCGCGGGCGTGAGTGACGAGTCACCGGTTCTCGGCGATCCTGCCGTCGACGAGGTGCACGACCCGATCGGCTCGCTGCGCCACCGCCGTGTCGTGACTGACGACCAGGACGGTCATGCCGTGGATCTCGCGCATCGAGGCGAGCAGGTCGAGCGCTCGCGCAGCGCTGTCCGAGTCGAGCGCGCCCGTCGGCTCGTCGGCGAGGAGCAGGCGAGGGCGGTTCGCGAGCGCACGGGCGAGAGCGACCGCCTGCCGCTGGCCGCCCGACAGCTCCGAGGGGAGATGCCCGGCGCGGTCGGCCAGGCCGACCTCGTTGAGCAACTCGGCGCTTCGCCGGTGGCGCTCGCGGTGGCCAACGCCGGCCGCGAGCAGCGGCGCCTCGACGTTGCCCTGCGCGGTCAAGTAGGGAAGCAGCAGGTTGTCCTGGAAGACGAAGCCGACGACGTACCGGCGGAACGAGATCGCGCGGCGTGGCTCGGGCACCGGCATACCGGCGACGGTGATGACCCCCGAGTCGGGGCGATCGAGACTGCCGATCAGGTTCAGCAACGTGCTCTTACCCGAGCCCGAAGGCCCGGTGACGGTGACGAACTCCGAGACCTCGATCGACAGTGAGACGCCGCGCAGTGCCCGGATCGGCCCGAACGATTTGACGACATCCTGCACCAGAACGCCGACGCCCGACTGCGGCGCCGAGGCCTGCGGCGGTTGGGCCCAGGCTCTACGTCGGGCGGCGAGCATCGTCCCACCCGGGTTCACCGCGTGACCTCGATCGGCCAATCGAGCGTGATCGAGCCAAGCCGCGTGTGGACCACCGCCTGCACGCTGAGTGGCTCGCCGACCGCTTGCGCCGGGAACTGGAGCGTGTCGTGCCACCGGCCGTCGGCGACGGGATGCGTGGGCGGCGTGTCGTGCCCGACCACTTGTCCGCCGAACGTGAACTCGATGTCCACCGTCCCGTTCAGGGGATGCCCGCTCGAGTCGGTGACGGTCACCGAGTAACGCCAGTTCTGGTTAGCCTTCGGGGCGTGGTTCTCGCCCGTCAGCATTCCCCGCACCGGACCGGTTCGCACCGATGCCCCACCCTGCCCCGAGGGCGTGGTGGTCGTCGTCGACGCGGTCTGGGCGATGGTCGAGGTAGTCGACGCGGTCGAGCTCGTTGAGCTCGATTTCGACCCGCTGCCCCCGCAGCCCGCGAACCCGATCGACAGCAGACCGGCGCTCACGAGCGCCGCGAGCAGCCGCTTAGTGTGGCGCACTCTCGGTGACTGCTCCGTGACAGGGAACATGGTCACAACCAACGCTACGCCGCGGCGCGCTCGGAGCCATCCGCGCGATATCGCCGGCTCGCGGGAGTAACTACGGACTCCGCCGTTCGCCACTCGCAACGCGAGGGAATGCGGACGCCTGACGGACCATGGTCGATCACGCCGGACGATTCGCTGGTCCCCACACGCCAGGCACCGCAATCGAAGCCGCAGGCGTGCCCCGGATCACATCACTTGACGAGAGGCACCTCGCTGGAGACCTCGATGCCAGCGGCCGCGTAGGCCTCCTCCTGCTCGAGCGTCTCGCGCTCGAGCAGTGCCGTGGCGAGCGAGTCGAGCTGATCGCGGTGCGCGCTCATCAGCTGAGTGACCTGCTCGTGGGCCTGCTCGATCAGGTGACGCACCTCCTCGTCGACCAGTTGCTGGGTCTGCGGCGAGATGTCACTGGCGCCGGGGAACGGCAGCTGCCCCTCATCGGTGATCACGGTGACAGGACCGATGACGTCGCTCATCCCCCATGCGCCGACCATGTTCCGGGCGAGCTCGGTGGCTTGCTTGATGTCGTTCTGGGCGCCGGTGGTGATCTCCCCGTAGACGAGCTCCTCAGCCACCCGGCCGCCCAGCGCCACTTTGATCTTGCCCAATAGATACGGGCGGTCGTAACTGAACCGGTCTGCCTCCGGAGCGGACAGCGTCACCCCAAGGGCGATCCCGCGCGGGATGATCGACACCTTGCGCACCGGATCGGCACCGGGGGTGAGCATGCCCACGATCGCATGGCCGGCCTCGTGGTAGGCCGTCCGCTTTCGCTCCTGAGGGGAGAGCAGGATCCGCCGTTCGGATCCCAGCACCAGCTTTTCGAGCGAGTCGTGCAGATCGCTCATGCTGACCAGATCGTGGCCGCGCCGAGCGGCCAGCAACGCCGCCTCGTTAACGACGTTGGCAAGGTCGGCACCGACCATGCCCGGAGTGGTGGCTGCCAGCCGGCCGAGGTCGACGTCGGCGGCGAGCGGGACCGACCGGGTATGCACCTCGAGGATCTTGCGCCGACCCACCGTGTCCGGCGCCTGTACCGCCACGCGACGATCGAACCGGCCGGGGCGCAGCAGCGCCGGGTCGAGCACCTCAGGACGGTTGGTGGCCGAGATCACGATCACCCCGGCCGAGGGATCGAACCCGTCCATCTCGGTCAGGATCTGGTTGAGCGTCTGCTCCCGCTCGTCGTGACCTCCGCCGAGCCCACCCATTGCGCCCGCGCGGGAGCGGCCGATCGCGTCGAGCTCGTCGATGAAGATGATCGCCGGCGCCGCCTGCTTGGCTTGCTGGAACAGGTCGCGCACGCGTGACGCGCCGACCCCGACGAACATCTCCACAAATTCCGACGCCGATATCGAGAAGAACGGGACGCCCGCCTCTCCGGCCAGGGCGCGCGCGAGCAGCGTCTTGCCGGTCCCCGGCGGGCCGGTCAGCAGCACTCCGCGCGGGATCCTTCCCCCCAGCCGGCGGTATTTCTGCGGGTCGCGCAGGAAGTCGACGATCTCGGTCAGCTCGTCCTTGGCCTCGTCGATCCCCGCCACGTCCTCGAAGTTCACGTGCTGGTCGGCCGACTCGACCCGCTGCGCCCGGGAGCGTCCGAATGAGGTCACGCCGCCTGCTCCACCGGAACGCCGCAGCATCCAGACGAACAGGAGGACGAGCAGGATCACCGGTCCGAACGCGAACAGCAGCGTCGCGAGCGTGGATGATCCGCTCGAGGGCGCGGTGGCGTTGATCACCACGCCTTTGGATTGCAGAAGCGAGATCAGCTCGTTGTCGTTGGCGAATGCCGGGATCACGGTCGTGAACTCGGTGGCAGGGGTCGAGGTGGAGCTGGGGTAGTGGACGGGTTCGCGGAAGTCACCGGTCACACTGGTGCTCTTGGTCGAGACCGAGGTGACATTGCCGCTCTCCACCTGGGCCAGGAAAGTCGGGCTGTAGGGGATCTTCACCTTCGTCGGCTGCTTGCTGCTCTGGAGCGTCGAGGCCAATACGACGTTGACCACCAGCAGCACCATGAAGAAGGCGAGCAGCGCCATGCCCGACATCCCCGATTTGCGCTGCGGTTCGGGGGCGCCACGGCCGTCGGGGCCGGGCCGCACGCGCCAACCGCCGGGGTGACGGTCCTCGTGGGAATCGCGGCCTTCGGGCGGCCGTCTCGGTGGAGTACCGGGTCCAGGTTCAGGCATAGAGCTCTGTAGCCAGACTAGGAGCGCGGCCCTCCGCTCTACTACCGACATCTGCCGCCATCCCGTGCGGGTTGGACCGCCGTCGAGTCGGCGAAAACTACGGATACCCGGCGCGGGCGGTCGACCGCGGCCGGCGCCCGATTACCGATGGCCGACCAGACGGGCGCTGGCAGGCTTGGCCTTGAGATGAACGTTCTTCTTCCGGTGATGCCGATCCCGATCGAGGTGCTTGAAGGCTGGCGGGCGAGCTCGGACAACGATCACCCGCCGAGTTCGAAAGACGGTCAAGCGGCCCGCCGTGCGGCAAGAAGCGCGTGGTGAGGCTGCGACCGCGCCGCTCGCGTTCGCAGGTTGAGCTCGCCGGCACCTTCGCGGCTCTCCGGGTGCGCAACTACCGGCTGTATTTCGCCGGCCAGGCGGTGAGTCTCGCCGGCACCTGGATGCAGTCGGTGGCGCTGTCCTGGCTGGTGTTCGAGCTAACCCACTCCGGGACCGCGATCGGGCTGGTGCTCGCCGCGGAGTTCCTGCCGGTGCTGATCCTCGGCGCCTACGGCGGCTTGATCGCCGACCGGCTTCCCAAGCGGCCGCTGCTGATGGGCACGCAGACGGCACTGGCCTCGCTGGCCACGATCCTCGGCCTGCTTGTCATCACGCACGTCGTCGCGCTGTGGATGGTGTTTGTGCTCGCCGCGCTGCTCGGGATCGTCCTCGCGGTGGACAACCCGGCGCGCCAGACGTTCGTAATGGAGATGGTCGGCCCGGGGCGGATCCAGAATGCCGTCAGCCTCAACAGCGTGCTCACGAACGCCTCCCGGGCGGTTGGTCCCGCGATCGCCGGCGCGTTGATCGCCTTCGTCGGCGTCGGCATCTGCTTTCTGGCCAACGCGCTCAGCTTCGTTGCGGTCCTCGTAGCGCTCGCGATGATGCGGCCGACGGAGTTGCGCCCGTCCGAGCCCGCAGGCCACGAGCCGGGGCAGCTGCGCGCCGGTTTGCATTATGTTCGGACCACGCGCGGGCTGCTCGTCCCGTTGCTGATGATGGCCCTGATCGGCACGCTCGCCTACGAGTTTCCGGTCCTCCTGCCGCTGCTCGCGCACCAGTCGTTCCATGGCGGGGCAGAGACGTTCGGCTTTTTCACCTCGACCATGGGGGCCGGCGCGGTCGCGGGCGGGCTGCTGGTGGCGACGCTTGAGTTCACCGGGCTCGAGCCCCTGACCTTCGCGGCCGCCGGCTTCGGCTTGGCGATCCTTGTGGCGACCGCCGCGCCGACGCTCGCCAGCGAACTCGTGGCACTCGTGCTCGTGGGCGGGGCCAGCACGGTGTTCATGGCCACGGGCAACAGCACCCTGCAGCTGACCAGCGACCCGAGCTTCCGCGGGCGGGTGATGGCCCTGTGGTCTGTGACCTTCAGCGGCAGCACGCCGATCGGCGGGCCCATCGTCGGCGCCGTGTGCGAGTTTGCCAGCCCTCGCGCCGGGTTGGCGCTTGGGGCGGGAGCCTGCCTGCTGGCGGCCGCGCTAGGCGCCGCGGCGGTCACGCGCACACCACCGGGAGAGCGGCGTCACCCCCATCCCGTGCAGATGGACTGGGCCGCCTACCAGCAAGCCCAGGGCGCTTGACCGAGGGGCGGCACCTGACAATTTCGATTAGGACGCGGCGCGACCGGCCTCGGCTGCGGGCGCGGCACCCTCGAGCCTCTGGGGGAGTCGCGCTCGCACCAGCGTGCCGGTCCCAGCCGATTCGAGCTCCACGGTGCCGCCGGCCAGATACACCCGCTCGCGCATGCCGGCAAGACCAAACCCGTCGTGGCGCTCCCCGGGGTCGAACCCCACCCCGTCGTCCTGCACCTCGATCCGCACCTCGCCGTCGACCGCCGTGACGGACACGCGTACCCGGCTGGCATTAGCGTGCTTGATGACGTTGGTAAGGGATTCCTGCACCAGCCGGTAGATGGTCGTCTCGAGCTGGGGGTCAAGACCACCGTCGCGGGTCGCCTCTCCGAGCGTCACCTCGCCCACGATCTCCAACCCGGCGCCACGGCGCCGGTCGAGGAGCGCCTCGATCGCCGGCACCAGCCCCAGGTCGTCGAGCATGGACGGTCGCAGGTCGGTGATGATGCCTCTGAGGTTGGCGATCTCAAGCTCGATGTCTTCGATCGCCTGGCGAATCGCCGCGTCCTTGGTGGCCTCATCACCCTTGCCCAGCACCGACGACAGCGCCACCCGCAGGCCGCCCAGCGACTGAAGGGTCTGGTCATGCAGCTCGCGCGCCCACCGGCTGCGTTCGGCATCGGCAGCGGTGATCGTGCTCCGCAGCCGGTCCGCCTCGACGCTGCGGTTCAGCGCGACGGCCTGCGCCGCCGAGGCCGCGAACGTGCGCAGCAGCTGCTCGTCCTCGGGGCTGAAAGCTCCGGCTTCGGGACCCTGGTCGAAGGCGGCGAGCACGCCGAGCGCGCTCCCGCGGTAGGGCATTGGGACGAGGAGCGCAGAGTGGGCGTCAGGAACGCCGAGCTCCGTGGGCCCCACGCGAAGCTGGGACGAGGCGTCGGTGATCCTCTCCGGACGGGCCCGCTCGAGAACCCGGCCCGACGTCGATCCGGCGATCGGCACCCTGCGGCCGGGCGCGCCGCTGGCGTGCCCGGCGCTGGCCGCCACGACCAGCTGGTCGCCCTCACGCAGCATGATCAGGACGGTCCGTGCGTCCACCAGCGCGCGTCCGCGCTTGACGATCAGCTCAAGCACGCGATCCAGATCGGATGCGCCGCTCACCGCGTCGGCAATGTCCCGCGCGGCCTCGAGCGAACGCACAGCCCGCTCGAGCTGCCGGCGGCGGAGCTCGCTGCTCTCGTACAGCCGCGCGTTGTCGATCGCCGTGGCCGCCCACTGGGCGAGGATCACGACGGCCTCCTCATCCTGCTCGGTGAACGCCCCGCCCCCCTCCTTCTCGGTCAGGTACAGGTTGCCCCAGGCTTCGCCGCGGACGACGATCGGTACGCCCAGGAACGAGCGCATCGCGGGGTGGCCCATCGGGAAGCCGTAGCTCTGCGGATGCATGCCGACATCGGTCAGCCGCAGTGGTCGCGGATCGTGGATCAGCACGCCGAGGACGCCGCGACCGCGCGGAAGATCGCCGATCGCGCGATGGGTCGCCGCGTCGATCCCGACCGTGAGGAACCGCTCGAGCTCCTGTCGCGTTTCGTCGAGCACGCCGAGCGCCGCGTAGCGAGCGCCGGTGATCTCTCGAGCCTCCTTGAGGATGCGGTCGAGCACAGCCTCCGTGTCGTGCTCGGCAACCATCTCTCTGCCGACGTGCAGCAGGCGCCGGATCTGTTCGCCATCACTGGAGGTGCTCGTCATGTCCCCAAATCGACTATACGCCAAGCCCCGTCCCGTGAGGAATCGATCCTGGGACCGCGGGATCAGTACTTAGGACCGAGGCTACTGCGGGAGATTTCGGATGGCCCCGGGGAACGAATGGCCGACGCTACCTATTAGGCATGTGCCTCCCCGATCCAGAGCACCCGCGGTTGCCCGTGAGCTCCGCAGAGCGACCGCGGTGCGTCAGGTGCCGCGACGTGATCGGCGTCTACGAGCCCCTCGTGCACGTGCTAGGGGATCTGGCGTGGCACACCTCGCGCGCTGCCGAACCCGGAGTGGTGTGTGCCGAGGGCGAGCTCTACCACGCCGAGTGCTACCAGCGCAGCGGGCAGGAACGCCGCCTCGAGGGCGACTAGGCCCAAGCGACCGGGGTGCGGAATTACCGCAGCCGCCGGCCCGCACGGCAGTACAGTCGCGTTGTGCCGCATGGGATCGAGGTGGCTTCTGAGCGGATCGGCATCGTCCTCGCCGACGACCATCCCCTGATCCGGAGCGGCCTGCGACGGGTGCTCGAGCTCGAGGGCGACCTGGCCGTGGTCGGGGAGGCAGGCGACGTGGAGGAGGCTCTCGCGCTTACGCGGACGCATCGCCCGCGCGTCGTGGTCCTCGACCTCAACATGCCGGGGAGCCCAACCCTGCCGGCCATCCCGCTCTTCCTCGAGGCCGCGCCCGGCACCGCGGTTCTGGTGCTGACGATGGAGGCCGAACCCGGCTTTGCCCGCAGGGCGCTCACCGCGGGCGCGCGCGGCTACGTGCTCAAGGAACGGGCCGCGTCGGACCTGTTAGAGGCGGTGCGGGCACTGATCGCCGGACGGACCTACCTCGATCCCACGCTGGGAGCCAGCCTGGCCACCACGGCGGCCGAGCATGTGGCCGTCACACCCGGCCTGGCGCGCGACCATCCGCAGCTGGCAGTCGGCTCCGATTTCGCCGGGCACCGGCTGGACGCGCTGGTGGGCCGCGGGGGCATGGGACTGGTGTTCCGCGCCACCGACCACAGGCTGGACCGTCAGGTCGCGCTGAAGGTGATCGCACCGGAGGCGGCCGACAATGAGGTGTTCCGGGCGCGTTTCGAGCGGGAGTGCCGGCTCGCAGCGGCCCTCGAGCACCCCAACGTGGTTCAGATCTTCCAAGCCGGCGAGGAGAAGGGGCTTCTGTATCTGACCATGCGCTACATCGACGGCACCGACCTGCGCAGGCTGCTCGACGACGAGCGGCAGCTCGACCCGGCGCGTGCCGCGGCGATCGCAACACAGGTCGCCGGCGCACTGGAGGAAGCGCACCGGCACGGGCTGGTTCATCGCGACGTCAAGCCCGGCAACGTGCTGATCTCGAGCCGCTCCGGCTCCGAGCATGCCTTCCTGACCGACTTCGGTATCACCAGGCAGGCCAACCAGGAGCCGCTGACGAGAACCGGTGCCGCGCTCGGCTCGGTCGACTACATAGCGCCCGAACAGGCCCACGGAGCCGAGGTGGACGCCCGCACTGACATCTACTCGCTCGGGTGCGTGCTCTACGAGATGCTAACCGGGCACGTGGTGTTCGAGCGCGACGGCGATCTCGAGAAGCTCTGGGCACACGTGCACGACCCGCCGCCGCGCCTGTTCGGAGCCGACATCCCGCGCGGGCTCCAGTACGTGCTCGACCGGGCGCTCGCCAAGGACCCGCGCGGGCGCCAGCAGTCCGCGGCCGAGCTCGCCGGTGAGGTGAGGGACGCGGTTGCGGGCTGAGTAGAAACCCGCAGCCGTATGAGGTGCAGTCCCGATGGACGGGCCATCGCCGGCGCCTAGGTTGGAGGTACTGACGCGACGGAGACGAGATGTTCAATAGGGCGCTTGTCGGTGTGGATGGACAACAGGGTGGCCGTGACGCGGTGGCGCTCGCCACACGGTTGAGCGCATCGACGAAGAAGCTCATGCTCGCGCACGTCTACCGCGCTCACGGCGATCCCAGCGTGCGCGGATACGACGAGCACGAGGCGGCGCAGATCACCCGGGCCCGCCAGGTGCTTCAGTCCGCGAGCGAGTGGTCGAGAAGCGACACGGAGCTGCGGTGGATCAGCGCAGCGTCCCCCGGCCGCGGACTTCACCAGCTCGCCGAGACGACGAGCGCGGACCTGCTCGTCGTCGGGTCAACCCGCCGCGGCCGGTTCGGCCGCGTGCTTCTCGGCGACGATACGCGCGCCGCGCTCGACGGGGCCCCGTGTGCGGTAGCGATTGCCCCCGCCGGTTATGCCGGACAGACGGCGGGCATGGCGAAGGTGGGCGTCGGCTACGACGGATCGACTGATAGCAAGCTTGCGCTGATCACCGCCCGAGCGCTCGCCTCGGAGCTGGGCGCCACGCTCGCTGCGCTCGAGGTGGTCGTGTTTGCCTCGTACTCGTTCAGTGGCCCAGTCGCCGGCGACTCCACCCTGATCGCCGACCTGGTCGATCAGGCGCGCGGCCGCGTCGCGTCGCTCGGTGACGTCGAGCCGCACGCCGTCGCCGGCCAGCCGGCCGACGCGCTGGCGGAGTGGAGCAGCTCGCTCGACCTGCTGGTCGTGGGATCGCGGGGCTCCGGGCCGGTCGGGCGCCTCGTGCACGGCAGCACTTCCTGGGAGCTGACCCGCCACTCGCGGTGCCCACTGCTCGTCGTCCCGCGCGCTCGCCGGACCGTGACCGGCGCGCACGCGGCACCCGACGGGCTGGAGCTGGCCACGCCCTCGCGCCACTAGGACCGACCATCGGCACTAATCACCAGGAGGCATCGAAGATGTTCAAGAACGTTCTGGTTGGCGTTGATGAAGGTGAGGGTGGCCGCGACGCAATCGCTCTGGCCAGGGTTCTGCTGGCCGCGGGCGGCGAGCTGACGCTCGCCCATGTCTTCGCCGAGAACCTGGTCCGATCGCGAGTATGGTCGGATCCGGGCGTGGACTCCAGACGCGAGCACGCCCGTGAGTTGCTGGAGCATGCCGCCGCCGAGGCCCGGGTCGAGGCGCATGTTCGCTGGCGCGGCGGGTCCTCGGTGGGACGCGGGCTGCACGAGATGGCCGAGTCAATCGAGGCCGATCTGCTCGTGGTCGGCTCATCGAGGCGAGGGATGCTCGGACGCGTTCGGCTCGCTGACGACACGCGCGCGGCGCTGAACGGCGCCCCGTGCGCGATCGCCGTCGCCCCCACCGGCTACAGCTCCGAGCCGCCGCCGCCGATGCGCGAGATCGGCCTCGGCTACGACGGATCGCCGGAGAGCCGGCAGGCACTGGGAACGGCCCGGGCGCTGGCGAGCGAGACCGGAGCGAAGCTCTCAGCCTTCGAGGTCGTGTCGGTTCCGAGCTATGTCTTCCGCGGCCGGACCGCCGTCAATGGGAGCGTGATCAAGGACGTGGTCCGGGAGGCTCGCGACGAGATCGTCTCACTCGGCGGCGTCGAGGCACACGCCGCCTACGGCGATACCGCCGAGGAGCTGACGCTGTACAGCGCCTCGCTCGACCTGCTCGTCCTGGCGTCGCGCGGCTACGGCCCGCTGGGACGCCTGGTGCACGGAAGCACCACACAGCAACTCGCGCGCACCGCGCGCTGTCCGCTGCTCGTCCTGACCCGGGCCGCTCGGGAGGCCTCCGAGCATGCCGGATCGGAGGACAGCCGCCAGACCGCATCACACGCGGCTCGACTTTAAGCCAGCTCGAGCAGGCGCCGGTCGAGCAGCGCCAGGGTATCCCCAACCACGTGCTCCACGTCGCGGTCGGTCCGGACCGTAATGTGGGCGCCGGCCGGCACCTCCTCGAGCGGTTCCCACGCACGTTGCTCGCGCAGCGCGATCGAGACGTCAGCAGCAGACACACGCGCGCGATCGCCCGCGCGGCGCGCCGCGCGCCGCGCGAGCACGGAGCGAGGGGCCTGACACTCGACGAACAGCACCCGTCCCGCACCGCCGAAGGCGGCCGCAAACGCCTCCCGGTCCGCCCGGTAGCGGAATGTGGCATCGACGATCGCACCCCGTCCGGCGCCCAGTTCGCGAGCCGCACGACGGCCGAGCTCGCCGTACGTGCGCGCGTTCCACTCGCGGCCGTAGGTCTCCTCGCCGGCGCGCTGCCTGGGCTTCAGTCCCGCCAGCCGCTTGCGCGTGAGATCCGAGCTCAGGTGAGCGAAGCCCGAGCGCTTGGCCAGAGCCTCGGATAGCTGCGACTTCCCGCTCGCTGGTGCCCCGCAAACTGCGATCGCCAGCGGCAGCCGCGCCCGCCAGGCGAAGCGCTCCGCCAGCGCGATCAGGTCGCGCGCCGCGGCGCTCTCGTGGCCGTGGCCGGCGCTCGTCCGCGGCAGCTGGGCCGCGCGCAGCAGCGCCACCTTGGCCCGGACGAGTGCCCGGTACGTGGCGTAGAAGGCAATCAGCCGGTCTTCGCCCGGGTCCCCTCCGGCGTTGCGGTAGGCGCGCACCAGCACCTCGCCGAAGCGCTCACCGCCCCGCGCCGCAAGGTCGAACACCAGGAAGGCGAGGTCGTCGGCGACGTCGAGCTCGCGCAGCGCCGCGTCGAACTCCAGGCAATCGACGACCCGCACATCTCCGTTGACGAGCACGTGCTCGGCGCGCAGGTCCCCGTGCCCCTCGCGGATCCACCCCTCCGCCGCACGCCTCTGGAAGTCCGCCGCATGGGCGGTGACGAAGGCGTGGGCGAATCGCTCAAGCGCCTGGATGCGCTCGATCTCGACCCGTTGCTCCAGGTCCGCCAGCAGCTCGTGGAGGTTCTGCTCGAACCGCCGCTCGGCGGCCAGAACCGGCGCATGATCGGCCGTTACCCGCCGCGCCGTGGCGTGGAAGGCGGCGAGCACGGGCCCGACTCTGCGCACCTGCTCGGCGTGCACCTCTCCGCGCTCGAGCCGTGCCGCGAGCGTGTCGCGCTCGTCGTAGCGGCGCATCTCGACCACGAAGTCGGCCGCGCGCGGATCGTCGTCGGACGTCAACTCGGCGCCGTTCTCGGTCAGCCTGACGCCGCGTACGCCCAGATACAGGTCTGCGGCCAGGCGCCGATTCAGACGGACCTCCTCGCGGCACATCTCACGGCGTCGGTCGGCCGTGCCGTAGTCGAGGAAATCGAGGACGAGCGGCTTCTTGAGCTTGTAGGCGCGCTCGCCGGCGAGGAACACCCATGAGATGTGCGTCTCGTGGATCTCGACCGACGCCGGGCGCTGCGGGTAGGTCTCGGGTCGGCCGAGCGCCGCACGCGTCCGTTCGGTGCGAGCAGACTCGGGGTTGATCTCGTCCATCTCCAGCCCGGCAGCGTTTCATGCGCATCGGCGGCCCACCAACGGGACCAGTCCCGATCCGTCTCGGTAGTCCCCCCGGGTTCCTCTGCACCGCCGCCCTGATGCGCCGGACTCGTCGTCGCGCGATGCTCGAGGCATGAAGACCGTGCTCGTCGCCTACGCGTCCAAGCGGGGATCGACCGCAGAAATCGCCGAGGCGATCGCCGACAAGCTCCGCGAGTGCGAGCTCACCGTTCAATGCCTGCCCGCCGGCGAGGTCGCCTCCCTCGACCCCTACGACGCCGTGGTGCTCGGCAGCGCGGTCTACATCAAGCACTGGCGCGGCGACGCCACGCGGTTTCTCCGCCGGCACGCCGACGGGCTGTCCCGGCGACCGTTCTGGGTGTTCAGCTCGGGGCCGGTCGGCGAGGCCGGTGGCGCGGTCGATCCGGCCCAGGTGGAGCCGCCCCACATTGTGGAGCGGATCGAGCACCTCGGCGTCCGCGAACACGTGGTGTTCGGCGGCCGCCTGCCCGTGCATCCGCACAACCCCCTGGAGCGCTCGCTGATCGCGCGCACGCCCCGCCGGTATCGCGACCGGCGGGACTGGCGGGAGATCCGCGCCTGGGCATCGGGCATCGCGGCCGAGCTTGGAGCCCGCCGGCCAGCGTCGATTGCTGGCTGACGGGGAGGCTTAGGTCATCGAGCCGCCGCGTGCCGCCTCGAGTAGCAGCCGCCGCTCGGCGGTGGCGATCAGCCGTCTGGTCCGGTCGACCACGTCGGGCGTGACCGAGATCGCGTCGATCCCGGCGCGCACCAGCAACTCGGCGTATTCCGGATGGACCGACGGGGCCTGCCCGCAGATCGAGGTCTGCAGCCCGGCGGCCCGTGCCCGGGGAATCAGCTCGCGCAGGTATTGGGTGACCGCCGGGTCGCGCTCGTCGAAGGTCTCCGACAGCCGCTCGGAGTCACGATCGGCCCCCAGCAGCAACTGCGTGAGATCGTTCGAGCCGATCGAGATGCCCGCGACGCCCAGGGCTGCGTAGCGCTCGAGGTTGAACAGCACGGAGGGGACCTCCGCCATCACCCACAGCTCGAACCCGGGGCGCTCGAGCAAGCCGGCCTGCGCGACCAGATCACGGCAGCGCTTGAGCTCGCGAGCGGTGCGGACGAACGGAAGCATCACGTGGAAGTTCGTGTGGCCGGCGTCCCAGACCCGGGCGATCGCCTCGAGTTCGAGCGCGAACACGTCGGGCTCTTGCGTGTAACGCAGCGCCCCGCGGAAGCCGATCATGGGGTTGGCCTCCTCGGGCTCGTACTCCTGGCCGCCCTCGAGACCCCGGAACTCGTTGGTCCTGAAGTCGGTCGTGCGGTAGGTGACCGGACGGGGCGCGAAGCCGGCCGCGAAGGTGACCAGCGCGCTGGACAGGCGTTGCACGAACTCCTCGCCGCGGCCCTCGGCCAGGAGCTTGCGCGGGTGGGTGCCTTCAAGCGCCTCGAGCAGCATCATCTCGGCACGCACCAGGCCGACGCCGTCCACGTCGAGCTTCGCCGTGCGCTCGACCTGGGAGGGCTCGGACAGGTTGACCAGCAGCCGCGTGCCCGTCAGCACGGTGGGCGCAACCAAGACGCGACCGTCCGCCGGTGCCGGCGCGAGTGCCGCCGCCGGGACGCGGATCGTCGCCCCGGCAGGGGATGACCCCTCGATCACCGTGCCCTGCGTGGCGTCGACGGTCACCAACTCTGCGTCACGCAGCCGTTTGGTCGCATCGCCTGTGCCGACCACGCAAGGGATCCCCAGCTCGCGCGAGACGATCGCCGCGTGGCAGGTCATGCCGCCGGAGTCGGTGACGATCGCGGCGGACCTTCGCATCAGGGGCACCCAGTCCGGAGAGGTCATGTGCGTGACCAGCACGTCCCCGTCGGCGAGTTTCTTGGCCTCGTCAATCGAGCGGAGCAGCCGGACCGCACCGCTGGCGCGGCCCGGCGCTGCTCCGAGCCCCCGAACAAGGATGATGCCCGCGGCCGGCATCTCACCGGCCGCGGGCGCGGTCGGCGCGGCGCCGGGAGATGTCGGGGCCGCGAGGGTCGTGATCGGCCGGCTTTGGAGCATCCAGATCCTGCCATCTGGGTCGAAGGCCCACTCGGTGTCCTGCGGCGAGCCGTACTCGCGCTCGATCGCGACGCCCAGCTCAGCGAGCCGCAGCACCTCGTCGTCGCCCAGGACCGCGCGCCGGCTCTCCTCGGCGCTCAGCTCTCGCTTGGTGGTGCCGCCGCTCGCCCCCACCTCGATCGTCAGCTCCTTGGGGCGGACGGAGCGCACCAGGATGCTCATCGTCGGCTTCTCGACCACGTAGCGGTCGGGCGAGACCTGCCCGGAGACCACCGATTCGCCGAGCCCGAACGACCCTTCGATCACCAGGTGGTCGAGATCGCCACTCGCCGGATCGATCGTGAACATCACACCGGCGCGCGTCGACGGAATCTGACGCTGGATCACGACCGCGATGTCCATGTCGGTCTGTCCGAACCCGCGCTGACCCCGGTAGTAGACGGTTCGCGCGCCGAACAGCGACTGCCAGCATTGCTTGACCGCGTCGATCACCGCTTCGCGTCCCCGAACGTTCAGGAAGGTCTCGTTCATGCCGGCGAACGACGCGGACGCCGTGTCCTCGGCGGTCGCCGATGAGCGCACCGCGACCGCGACGTCCGTCTCGCCGCCGCTCAGCTCCTCGTAGGCGTTGCCGATCGCGTCCGCCAGCCACGCCGGCATCTCGGTGTCGGCGACCGCGCGGCGCGCTTCTTCAGCGGCGGCCTGCAGCGCTTCCGTGTCCTCGACATCGAGCTTGCCGAGCGCCGCCTCGAGCCGCTCGGCCAGTCCGCTCTGGTGCCGGAACGCCGCATACGCCGGCGCGCCGATCACGAAGCCCGGCGGCACCGGCAGGCCGAGGCGGGTCAACTGGCCGAGATTGGCGCCCTTGCCGCCGGCATAGGGGACATCGGCGGTGGACAGATCGGAAAACGGCCTGACCGGAACGATGTCAGGCGGAGCGGTAGTAGTGCTGGGTGCGGTCGTAGTCATGGTTCGAACCTACGGGCTCGCCACGACTTCCGAATCCGGGCGCACCGCCGGTTGCCGTCCGTAGAAGGTGCGGATAACTACGAGGTGCAGATGACTACGCGGTCGCCTTGTAGTGCTCGCGCCATATCAGCTTGTAAATCGGAATCCACCGCGGAACGTCACGCACGCCGGGGATGAACGGGATGAGGATCAACGCGAGGCTGAGCCCACCCATCACCAGCATCACGAGAAGATCGGCGTTCTGTCCCTGGAACGGCTTGACCTGGTACCAGAACGTGTAGAGCCACAGCCACACTTGGCCGGGATAGCTGCCCGTCTCGTTCATCATCCCCCACTGGCTGCCGAGCAGGTGGTCCGACTGGGCGCGTGAGGCCAGCAGGCCGCCGTCCGCCATGAACATCAACGGCTTGGTGTAATCGGTCTGGTAGAACTGCTTGCTGGTCAGCAACGCACCGTCGAGACCGCCGGACTGAGCGAATTGGAGCAGCCCGGTCATCATCGTTGGCAGCGGCCCGTAGTTGCCGTTCGGGACGGAGATCGTCCCACTGGCGGTGGCCTTAGCGCTCTTGTCTGCGAGACCCTTCTCGTACGCGGTCGTCCAGGTGCTCTGCTGCGAGCTCGATGCATTCTCGTACGTCGTCACGGCGGCTTGGAGGGCTGGCTGGCCGGTAATCGAGCGCAGCGGCGCGAGCACGAAGTCCTGGGCGGTGTTGATCGGGTGGCTGACGCCCAGCCACCGCTGGGGGTGGAGGAACCAGGCGTGCTGGACGCTGCCGTTGGCGTCGTTGTACGGTGGGCCGTAGCTGCCGGTGCCGCTGGAGCCGTCGAGCTCGGTGGTGGCCGTCGTCACGAAATCGAGCGGCATCGAGGTCGCCCAGCTCTTGACCGTGCTCGGCTTCTCGTCGGGCGAGGAGAACACGATCGTCAGCACCAGCACCAGCGCCACCACGACACCCAGCGCGATGCACGCCTCCTTGATGATGTCGTAGGAGCGGTAGCCACCCTTCCATTCGCGGTAGCCGTCCTCCTCGGCGAGGCGTTCGCGGCGGCTCATGCGTCCCCGTCTCCGCTCGAGCTGGATCCGTCAACGCTGGGATGAGCCGTGGCCGCCGGCAACTTGAACGGGGGCACGACCCCGTGCTTGCGGACGAGCAGGACGTGCGCGACGACGATCGCGACCACCAGCCCGGGCAGCAGCAGCACGTGGTAGCTGTACATCTGACCGAAGTTGAGCAGGTTGAAGAACGCGCCGATTCCGGCCGCGTTCATCGCGTCCTTGGCCTGCGTCGAGATCCACTGGGAATCGAAGTTCTGCTGTGACACGTAGCCGGTAAGTGCGCACGGGATCGCGACGAGGAAGATCACTGCCCCCGTGATCCAGACCCGCGCGCGTCCGCCGCGCCAGGCAGCCATCCAGTACTTGCCCCACAGGTGGATGACCATGAAGAAGAAGAACAGCTCGACCCCCCACAGGTGAATGCTGTTGAAGAAGTGGCCGGCGCTCGTGAAGTGCCACCAGCTCGGTCCCTTGAGGGCGAGGATCGAACCCGACGCGATGATCACGGCCAGCGATGCCAGCGACAGGACGCCGAACACGTAGATCCACGACGCAACGTATGCCGGCTGCTTGTCCGCGAGCAGCTTCTCGGGGGGAAGCGTGTCCACGGCCCGCCTGCGGACCGCGGCCGTCCACGACCGCCCGTTAGAGCTCGTGCTGGAAGTGGAGACGCTCATTGCGAGCCTCCGCGAGTGGCGTGGTGAGGAAACGGCAGCAGTACCGCCGCGGCGAACACGACGATCATCAGGATGATCACCACCACATTCGCCACCGACAGCTCGATGAAGTGCCAGTGGATCGTGTGCGCCGGATGGTTGAGGTTGAAGATCGCGCCGAACATCGTCGGAACGGTAGGAAGCGGCCGACCGGCAGCCATCGGGGTAACCTGGCAAGAGCGGTGTGGCGAACTACCGAGCAATTCCACGCCCGCTTCACGATGACCTGACCGTGGCGGCTCACTAGGGTCGACGTCTCGATCGTGAATGAGAGTGACAACGTGAGCCGTCGCAAACGCATGCACGTCGTTATCGCCGGCGGCGGAGTCGCCGGCCTGGAGGCTCTGCTCGCGCTACGAGAACTGGTGCCGCACCTGGTCCACGTCACGGTCATCGCTCCGACCGCAGAATTCATCTACCGGCCGGTGACGGTCGCCGAGGCGTTCGACCGGGCCGAGGCGCGCGTGTACAACCTGCCCCAGCTGGTCGCCGATCAGAACGGCGAGTTCATGCGCGACGGGCTGGCTCGGGTCGACACGAAGCAACGAGTCGCCATCACCGGTGCCGGGCGGCAAATACTGTTCGATGCTCTCGTGGTGACCACGGGGGCGCGACCGTGCGAATGGCTACCCGGCGCGCTCACGTTCCGCGGCCGCGGCGATGTCCCCGCCCTGCGAGCCCTGCTCGACGACCTCGTCCAGGGAAAGGCTCGCTCGGTGGCTCTGGCGCTTCCCTCCGAGCGGATGTGGCCGCTTCCTCTCTACGAGCTGGCCCTGCTGACCGCCGACCACGCCCGTGAGCACCGCGCCGGTGACGTCAAGATCACCCTTCTGACGCCCGAGGAGGAGCCGCTCGAGCTGTTCGGCCCCGCGGCGGCCGAGGCCCTCGAGCCGCTGCTGGCAGCCCGTGGCGTGACGCTGCGCACCCAGTCGCAGCCGGCGCTGGTGCGCGGGCAGGCGCTCGTCCTCGTCGGCGGCGCCGAGATCTTCGCCGACCGGGTGATCACGCTACCGCGACTGGAGGGACCGAGACTCCCCGGCCTACCGCACGACCGCGACGGCTTCATTCCCGTGGACCGGTTCGGGCGCGTCAGCGGCCTCGAGGACATCTACGCTGCCGGTGATGTCACGGCCTTCCCGCTCAAGCAGGGCGGCCTGGCCACCCAGCAGGCCGACGCGGCTGCGGGCGCGATCGCCGAGCGGCTAGGCGCCGTGACCGGATCGCCGCCGTTCGAGCCGGTGCTGCGCGGCCTGCTGCTCACCGGGGGTGCCCCGCTCTACCTGCGGGCCGAGCCCGGGCGCCTCACCCGCGAGTCGACCGTCGCCATCGAAACGCGGGCGGCACGCCACACGACCCGCAACGCGTCCGCCGCGGCCGGACAGGCCCTGTGGTGGCCGCCGGCGAAGATCGCCGGCCGTTACCTGGCGCCGTATCTGGCCACCGCCCGTCCGGTACCGCTGAGCAGCGGGCTTCTGTCCGATCGGATCGCGGTGCCCGGCCCGCCGGTCTCGGACGCCGAACGCCAGGAGGCGCTTTCGTTGGCGCTGCTGCTGGCGGACAGCGACGCCCGCTGGGGCGACTACGCGTCCGCGCTCAACGCGCTCGACGCCGCCGAAGCGCTCGAAGGGGCGCTGCCGCCCGAATACGAAGCCAAGCGGCGCGAGTGGCGCGCCGAGCAACGCCTGACGGGGACGAGATGAGTGAGCCGCTGATCGAGAACCGCACCTTCGACGAGATCGAGGTCGGCGAGAGCGTCGCCCTCGAGCGCACGTTGAGTTGGAAGGACATCGAGTTGTTTGCGGTGATGTCGGGCGATGTGAACCCCGCCCACGTTGACCCTGAGTACGCGCGCGACGACATGTTCCACCGGATCGTCGCGCACGGGATGTGGGGCGCCTCGCTGATCTCCACGCTGCTGGGCACGCGCCTGCCGGGACCCGGGGCCATCTACCTCGAGCAAACGCTTCGCTTCCGGCACCCGGTGAGCATCGGGGACACGATCATGGTCTCCGTCACGGTGGCGTCGAAGGAGCCGCGCCACCGCGTCGTGCTCGATTGCCGGTGCGTCAACCAGCTCGGCGAGACCGTGATCGATGGAACGGCAACGGTGCTGGCGCCGACGGAGAAGGTTCGCCGTCGCCGCTTCGAGTTGCCCGACGTCTCGCTGCGCGAACACGCGGGCCCGGATGAGATCGCGGGACCGTCCCCGGCGACTAAGTAATTCTCCGCACGGCCCGTGTGGACGCCGCCGGATGAGTGACCGGCGGCGCTGGACGAGACTCAGGATTCGAGTTACGTCCGCCCGCTCCCACCGGGGACCGGGATAAAGAGGGAGAAGCCATGTCTGAAGCAGTGATTGTCGACGCAATCCGCACCCCGATCGGCCGCGCGGTGAAGGGAACGCTGCGGGACATTCGAGCCGACGACCTCGCCGCAATTCCGCTGCGCGCACTCGTCGAGCGCAACCCCGAGGTCGACTTCAGCGAGACCGTCGACGTGATGATGGGTTGCGGGTTTCCGGATCACGAGCAGGGCTACAACATTGCTCGCAACGCAACGTTGCTGGCCGGTCTCGACCACCACATTCCGGGGGTTACCGTGAATCGCTTCTGCGCGTCCTCGCTGCAGACGATCCGGATGGCCTTTCATGCGATCAAGGCCGGCGAGGGCGACCAGTACATCGCAGCGGGTGTTGAGGCCACATCCCGTGGCGCCGGCATGACGCTGCCCGTGGCCAACCCGAAGCTGGAGGGCACAAACGGCACCGGCTTCAACGTCTACATCCCGATGGGACTGACGGCCGAGAACGTGGCCGAGCGCTGCAAGGTCAGTCGCGAGGCCCAGGACGAGTGGGCGGCTCTATCGCAGGCGCGCGCCTGCGCGGCGCGCGAAAGCGGGCAGTTCGACCCCGAGATTGTGGGGGTGGAAATCCCGGAGACGCACGACGCCGGGGGCGACGTCATCGCGGCGCACACCGTCACTAGGGACGACGGCCCTCGCGCCGGCACGACGGTCGAGTCACTCTCGAAGCTGAAGCCCGCGTTCAAGCCGAAGGGCACCGTGACCGCGGGCAACGCCTGCCCGCTCAACGACGGCGCGGCCGCGGTGCTGGTGATGTCCGAGGAAAAGGCCCGTGAGCGCGGCCTCAAGCCGCGGGCGCGGATCGTCGCGTCGGCGGTGGCGGCAGTCCGGCCGGAGATCATGGGCCTCGGGCCGATCCCGGCGGTCAAGGCGGTGCTCAAGCAGGCTGGCCTGACGATCGACGACATCGACCTGGTCGAAATCAATGAGGCGTTCGCGGCGCAGGTGCTGCCGTGCCGCGACGAGCTCGGCATCGACCCCGAGAAGCTGAACATCAATGGCGGTGCGATCGCGCTCGGTCATCCGTTCGGGATGACCGGCGCGCGGATCATGACCACCCTGCTCAACAACCTCGACTCGGTGGGCGGCAGGTACGGCCTCGAGACGATGTGTGTCGCCGGCGGAAATGGCCAGGCGATGATCGTCGAGCGACTCTCCTAAACCGAAAGGCACGGCACCATGGCAACCACAGGCTCTGAAACTCAGCCCGCTTTCCGGGACCGCGATCTCACCGGACTGGTCGCGCTGGTCACGGGAGGTACTCGGGGGATCGGCGCGGCGATCTGCCACGCGCTGGCGGCGGACGGCGCCGTCGTCGCGGCGGGCTACTCCTCCAATCAGGCGCGCGCCGATGAGCTACGCGCGTCCGTCGAGGCCGAGGGCGGCACGCTGACGCTGCACAAAGGCGACATTGGCGACGCGGAGGACTGCGAGCGCGTCGTGAAGGACGTGATCGAGCAGCACGGCCGGCTCGACATCCTCGTCAACAACGCTGGGATCACCGTCGACAAGTCGTTCTTGAAGATGTCGGCGGCCGATTGGGACAAGGTCGTACAGGTCGACCTGTCGGGAGCGTTCTACATGGCCAAGCCGGCCCTCGCGCACATGATCAAGCGAGGGTCTGGGCGAGTCATCAACATCTCATCGGTGAGCGGCGAGATGGGCAACATCGGCCAGGTGAACTACACGGCCGCGAAGGCAGGGATGTTCGGACTCACGAAGACGCTCGCTAAAGAGGCTGCGTTTACGCTCCGGGTGGCGGGCACGCTCGAGAGAGGGACCGGGGTGACGGTCAACTGCATCGCGGCGGGCCTGACCGAGACCGACATGGTCTCCACGATCCCGCCTTTCATGCTCGCTGACATCGTCGAGCGGATCCCGATGCACCGAGCGGGACACCCCGAGGAAATTGCGCGCGTCGTGGCGTTCCTCGCCCAGGACGCCTCGGGCTACATCACCGGGCAGGTCTGGGATGTCGACGGCGGACTCCACATGTGATCGGACTGACAAATGGCTACTAACGTTTCAGAGAAAGAAGCTCGCGACGTCGTCGAGGCGGCGCGCGAGGCCGAGTGGAAGCTGCCGAGCTTCGGCAAGCAGCTGTTTCTGGGTGATTTCCGCCTCGATCTGATCCACCCGCAGCCGCGGCTGGATCCCGAGGCGATCGAGAAGGGTGAGCGCTTCCTCGGCGAGCTCCGGGCGGTGCTCGCGGCCGAGGTCGACCCGCTCGAGATCGAGCGCGAGTCCAAGATCCCCGATCGGGTGATCGACGGCCTCAAGAGGATCGGCGCCCTGGGGATGAAGGTCCCGCCGGAGTACGGCGGCCTCGGGCTGTCGCAGGTCTACTACGCCAAGGCCCTGGCACTCGCCGGCAACTACCACTCCGCGATCTGCACGCTGCTTAGCGCGCACCAGTCGATCGGAGTCGCCGAGCCGCTTCGGCAGTTCGGCAGCGAGGAGCAGCGGCGCAAATGGCTGCCGCTGGTGGCCAAGGATCACATCAGCGCGTTCCTGCTGACCGAGCCCGGGGTGGGCTCCGATCCTGCCCGGATGGCTTCGACGGCCACACCGGTCAGCCCGGAGCATGCCGCGTCTCCCGTTGATGACGACATAACCGCTACTCCGGTTGAGGGCGGCTATCTGATCAACGGCCGCAAGCTATGGGCTACGAACGGGACAATCGCCGACATCGTCGTGGTGATGGCCAAGGTGCCGAAGAGCGACGATCATCGCGGTGGCATCAGCGCGTTCGTGCTCCCGTACAACAGCGAGGGCATCACGGTTCTGCATCGCAACGCGTTCATGGGCCTGCGCGGGATCGAGAACTCTGTGACCATCCTGAAGGACGTTTTCGTTCCCGAGGAGAATCGGATCGCGCGCGAGGGCGACGGGCTAAAGATCGCGCTGAGCACGCTCAACACGGGCCGCCTTGCCCTGATGGCGATCGCCGTCGGGGCCTCCAAGTGGGCGACGAAGATCGCCCGCGAGTGGGCCAATGAGCGGGTGCAGTGGGGCCGTCCGATCGGCAAGCACGACGCGGTGGCGCAGAAGCTGGCGTTCATCGCCGGAAGCGCGTTTGGGCTCGAGGCGATGCTCGACGTCGCCGCCCGGCTGGCCGACAACAAGCGCAATGACATCCGGATCGAAGCCGCTTTGTGCAAGCTGTATGGCTCGGAGTTGTCGTGGCAGGTGATCGACGCGCTCATGCAGGTCCGCGGCGGCCGCGGTTACGAGACCGCGGCATCGCTCGAGGCGCGTGGCGAGAAGCCGGTCGGCGTCGAGCAGTGCATGCGGGACATGCGCGTGAATCGCATCTTCGAGGGTTCGAGCGAGATCATGCACCTGCTGATCGCCCGCGAAGCGGTCGACACGCACCTGCACGCCGCCGGCGGCCTGCTGATGGGCGACGGCGACGCCAAGGCCAAGGCGGAGGCGGCGCTGAAGGCCGGGCTGTTCTATGGAAAGTGGCTGCCGCAGCTGACCGTGGGCAAGGGGCAGGTACCCGGCGCCTACGACGAGTTCGGCGAGCTCGCGGGTTACCTGCGCTACGTCGAGAGGGCGTCGCGCAAACTGGCCCGCGAGACGTTCTACGGCATGGCGCGGTGGCAGGCCAAGCTCGAGCAGAAGCAGACGTTCTTGGCGCGCATCGTCGACATCGGCGCGGAGCTGTTCGCGATCGCGTCCACCGTCTGCTACGCCGACACCGTCGGTCGGGAGACCCCCGAGCGCAAGGCCGAGGCGATCGAGCTCGCCGAGCTGTTTTGCGCAATGGCCCGGCGGCGCGCTGAGAACCTGTTCGCCGAGCTGTTCGACAACGACGACGACGCCCGTTATAAGGCCGCCCAGAACGTGCTGTCGGGTCGCTACGGCTGGCTCGAGGACGGGATCGTCGACCCATCGGGCGATGGCCCGATGATTCCGGCGCTCGCTGACGCGCCGCCGCCCGGCGCCGCTGAGAAATCCAACTAGGCGGGGGAGCAAGATGGCTACCGCAATCAAAGAAGACGCGGCCCCCTCGGCAGAAGAGTGGGCCGCCCGGTTGGACGGGTTCGTGCAGCGCGCGCAGGAGGCGGCAGTGGCCCTGCGCGAGCTCGATCAGGAGGCCGTCGACCGCATCGTCTGGGCGATGACGGTCGCTGGGCTCGAGAACGCCGTCGAGCTGGCCGAGCTGGCGATGGAAGAGACCCACTTCGGCGTGCTCGAGGACAAGGTGCTCAAGAACTACATCGCCACCGAGTTCCTCTACGACTACCTGAAGGACAAGAAGTCGGTCGGGGTGATCGACGAGGACCGCGAGCGTGCCCTCCAGTACGTCGCCGAGCCGATCGGGGTGGTGCTCGCGCTGCTGCCGATCACCAATCCCACCTCGACGACGTTGTTCAAGTCGATCGTCTGCGCGAAGACCCGGAACGCGCTGATCATGCGTCCGTCGCCGCGCGCGGTGCGTTGCTGCCGGCGCGCGGCGGAGGTGCTCCAGGAGGCGGGCGAGGCGGTGGGGCTGCCCCCGAACTCGCTCCAGGTCATCCCCGACCCATCGCTCGAGGTCTCCCAGTACCTGTTCCACCACCCCGGCGTCGACTTCATCTGGACGACGGGCGGACCCAAAGCGGTGGCGGCCGCGAACGAGGCCGGGAAGCCGTGCCTCAGCGTCGGTCCGGGCAATGCGCCCGTGTACATCCACCGGAGCGCCGATGTCCGCATGGCGGTCATGGACATCCTGATCTCGAAGACGTTTGACTCCTCCGTGATCTGCCCCGCCGAGCAGACGTGCGTGATCGACGAATCGATCTACGACAAGGTCATCGACGAGTTCCAACGGATGGGCGCGCGCCTGCTCACCGACGAGCAGAGCACTGCGTTGGCGGCTCGGTCGTTTTCGGACGAGGGAAAGGTGCAGATGGACGTCCTCGGGCAGTCCTGCGTCAACCTGGCCGGCCTGGCAGGCTTTGAAGCAGCAGACGAGGACAAGGTACTGCTCGCTGTCCTCCCCACCGACCTCGACGCCCTCGCCGCTCACCCGTTCATCGCCGAGAAGCTCATGCCGGTCCTCGGAGTGGTGCGCTCGCCGTCGGTCGAGCACGGGATCAGGGCGTGTGAGCTGGTCACCGAGCACTTCGGCCTCGGTCACACATCGGCCGTGTACGCGACCGACAACGACGTGATCAGCCGCTTCTCCTTGGCCGTCCGCACCGGACGGATCCTGGTCAACGCTCCGACGGCGGTCGGAGCGCTCGGCGGCGTCTACAACTCGATGACGCCGACCTTCTCGCTCGGCTGCGGGACGTGGGGCGGCTCGAACACGACCGACAACGTCAACTACCGCAACCTCCTGAACGTCAAGACCGTCTCACGCCGGCAGACGCCATCACAATGGTTCCGGGTCCCCTCGGACACGTACTTCAACCCTGGGGCGCTCGACAACCTGAGGCAACTCGGCGCCTCGCGGCCGATGATCGTCACGGACCGGTGGACTGTGTCCCGAGGGGTGGCCGAAGAGGTGCGCCATTATCTGACGGCCGCCGCCGTGCACGTGTACTCGGGGGTCGAGCCGGAGCCGACGGAAGCGCAGATCCGCGCCGGAATCGAGGAGCTCGAGCGCTTCAACGCTGACGCGATCATCGCGATCGGTGGCGGCTCGGTGATGGACGCGGCTAAGGCGATGCGCCTGTTCCATGAGAGCCCGCAACTCAGCATCCGCGAGCTTTCGCTGCCGTTCCTCGACGCACGCAAGCGCATCGCGCAGTTTCCCCAGGTAGAGCACGACGTGAGGCTGATCGCCATACCCACCACGTCCGGTACGGGGTCCGAGGTCTCCCCCGCCGCCGTGATCAGCGTAGGCAAGCGAAAGGTCACGCTGGTCGATTACTCGCTGGTCCCCGACATGGCGATCGTCGACCCGCACCTAACGCTGACCATGCCCCAGGCGATCACGGCCGACACGGGCATCGACGCGCTCACCCACGCGCTCGAGGCAGCGGTCTCGATCTTCGCCTCACCGTTCACCGACGCGTTCTGCGTCCAGGCAGCCAACCTGATCTTCACGGCGCTGCCGCGGGCCTATCGGGACGGCTCCGACCTCGAGGCGCGCACGGCAATGCACAACGCGGCGACGATCGCCGGCCTCGCGTTTTCGAACGCGTTCGTCGGGCTCAACCACGCGCTCGCCCACCCGGTCGGCGCGCGGTTCGGAATCGCGCACGGCCGGGCCAACGCGATCTTCCTCCCCCACGTGTTGCGCTACAACGCGTCGCTCCCGAGCAAGTTCATGCCGGCACCTGGCTACTCGGCGTACATTGCCCCCGAGAAGTACGCGGAGATCGGGCGCATCCTCGGATTCGGCGGGCGCACCGAAGAGGATCGCCGCGAGCGGCTGTTCACTCATGTGGACGAGCTGCTGGCCGAGGTCGAGGAGCCGCGGTCGCTGGCGGACTGTGGCGTGAAGCGCAAGGAGTTCGAAGCCGCCCTGCCCGACCTTGCCAGGGAGGCCTTCGCGGATCCCAGCATTCGCACAAATCCGCGGATCCCGATGATCCGAGAGGTCGTCGAGCTGCTGGTAGCGGGCTACGGCGAGGGGGGTTGACGGGCAGGTCGGCTCGACGGCCGGCCCCCGAGAGATTCGATGCTCCGGCGCGAGTTCTCCCGGCTGGCGATCGTCGATCGCGGCCCGGCCGCGGTGCGCGTCATCGACGCGGTGCGCGAGCGCAACGACGGCCGGTCCGAGCCGGCGTGGCTTATCGCCCTGCACTCCGAGGACGAGCGCGACGCGCTGTTCGTGCGCCACGCCGACGAGGCTGTCTGCGTGGCGCCACACCGACTCGGCCTGGAGCGCGCCCTACGCGACGTCCGCGCCGACGCCGTGTGGATCGGTTCGCGCCGGCTGGAAGAGCAGCCTGACCTCGCGGAGCTGTGCCGGCGCCTGGGAATCGTAATGGTCGCTCCCGATCCGACGGTCCTGCGACTGATCGCTGGAAAGCACCCGGTCGCGCCGTCGAGCGGGTTCACGCGCGCGCGTCGAGTCGCGGTTCCGGTCATCGCCGACGGCCACGGCGCGGTGTGGTCGCTCGGGGTGTCCGACTGCACCGCTCGGCGGCAGGGGCAACCACTGCTCGCCGAATCCCCGAGCCCGGCCGTCAACCCCGAGCACGAGCAGCAGATCACGGACGCCGCGCGCCGGCTGGCGCCCGACGCCGGCTACTGCGGCACGGCGACCGTCGAGTTCCTCTACGAGCCCGAGACGGGTTCCTTCTCTCTCGCGGATGTGAG